>JGI861J16260_1000036_pt1 | contig 13494 bp, 10 predicted proteins | sample TiedelARG06_123m_FD_16260 | JGI IMG/M metagenome (IMG submission 16260)
ACAACAAGTTACAAATGAAGCCTTGAGGCTCAATGTCAGTTAACCGAGAATGTCACCGATTGGAGTATTCGCAGTATTCTTTAATAACGAATAGCATCTGACTAGCCGAGAAAATCTCTTTTTCGAGAGTGATAGCTTAGAGATTACCTTGCGAGACGCTAAGTTGGTAAAAATTATCTGTGCCTGCTGATTTTCTGGCGGCTAAAACCTCATTCCAACCGTTGTAAAGACAGACAGGCCATCGCCTATATAGGATGTATCTTCCGCCGTCCTGCGGTATGTCATAGATGTGCCCAGTTGAGTCCGATGACTGAGGTTCATGCGATAGAAGGCTTCGAAATCAAGTTGACTGCCTTCCGGCGCAAGTGAAACTCTTGTCTTGTTGCTAATGGTGTTGCGAGACCCATCAAGCCCATGAGGTACAATCAGGTCGGCATTTCCGTTACTAACGCGTAGCGGGCTGGAGATGGCGATGCCTGCACGGTCGTTATAGCGTAACAGGCTGCTACCGATTACCCCTGTGCCCCATGACTGGCTCCTGAGACCCGAAAATGACTGTAAAAATGAACCTTTCTGTTCAGCTACGTTGGTGAAGCCTCCTGTATAACTGGCAAACAGGGAAAATTTATCAAACACTTTATACTTTCCGGTAATTCCGGCTGAAGTGGTATTGGCATTTGAGACACTAAAAGCACCGCTTGATGCACCGCCAAGAAGATTGCCATTTTCATAGAGGTTATTAACGCGCAGTGAAACGCTGGTCTTTTCGGTGGGTGCATAGCTTCCCTGCAGCATTACAGCATTACTGGTTTGTCCATTGGCGAGGCCATCATCAAGTCGATTAGCGCCTAACTGAAGCGAAAACTTATTATTAGCCTGGTAACCCAAACTAAGGGTATCAGCAATATTACCGAAGCCCATATACTGCGAGCCTGATGAACTGGCCCAGATAAAGTTCTCACTTAATGACAAACCGCCGACCTTATCGAATCCACTGGAAGGCGCGTAATTGTGTTTCAGGTTAAAAGAAAGGCCATTTTTAAAGTTGCCGGCCATTTTCATTGACACATCCTCATCGCGTACCTGTTCGTCCTGTTCATAGAATGGATCGGAGTCCTTCAGAAAGACATAGTCTGTCGGATTGTTGGTACGGGCGTGCATGGTCACTGCAAGGCTGTCAGACATATTGATATCGACGGAACGTGTCTGGCGATCAAACATATTCATTACATTGAATAAAGTAGGTGCGCTGTTCTGCACAGTTAATGCCTGATTAAGATTCATGATGTATGGGCGGTCATAGCCATCAAAAACCAGTGTCTTTTCAAGGCTTTCTTTGGCCTTTTTGTTCTTTTGCCAGAAGTAGGCTACACCACCACCAACAGCCAGTGCAGCGATACCTATTCCCAGTGCTCCTCCACCATCTGAAGAGGAATCGAGATCACCTTGTGCAGAAAGTGCCGCAGCAACATTCAATAAACCACGCCCATAGATCTCATCAGTCCCAGGTGCACCAAGGTCGGTAGCACTGTTAAAAAGAATTTCAGAAACATCCTGGGCGGAGAGACCCGGGTTTTGAGAAAGGATTAGCGCTGCCGCTCCAGCGACGTGCGGGGTTGCAATAGAGGTACCCGTCCATTTCACAAAACAATCGTTACAACGATTGCCTGGCGAATATATGCTTGCACCAGGCGCCACCATGTAAACGTTTGCAGCACCACCGGCACGATTGGACATGCTGATCAAGTTATTGGATGGATCGATAGCACCAACAATAATGCCACGACCGTTAAACTGGTTATAGACTGAAGGGGGTATGTCTGGATTTGATTGAAAATCATTACCGGCGCGAATCACCATCAATTTACCCGCATTCATGGCGTTGACGATGGCACTGTTCTGCGGTTCGGAAAAGACCGTCNCGTANGTAAGAGAAATNACCCGAACATCACCACGAGATGCAGCAAGGTTGATGCCGGATGCAGCGCTGTTTGAATCGGCATAACGGCTTGAATTAGCAACACCTATAGGAAGAACTTTAGCATCATAGGCAACACCCAACATACCTGCACCATTGAAACTTGCTGCAATAACACCGGCGATTGAGGTGCCATGCCCGCCACCACCATCAACATCCACTGAACTGCCGCCAGCGACAGAAACGACTTTACCTGCCAGTTCGAAGTGGTTTGCATTTACTCCTGTATCAAGTGTAGCTACAACAATCCCACTCCCTGTAGTGTTTTGCCAGGCTGGAATTACATTTATCCTGGCAAGTCCCCATTGGCTTTGAAATTCTTCGGATGCAGGATCAGGAGCAGCTAGTGATTGGCCAGACAGGCCAAGCAGCAACGCCATGGAAATAGCACGACAGAGAACAGTTCTAGATTTCATAATATTTCACGCTCTTATTGGTTCTTTTTAATCAAATTTATGAGGATTCGAGTATAAACATAATATCTGACAAACTCCAACAGTGACCTTCGCACATCAGAGAATTTATTTCACCGCTATCAACATAGAGCTATATTTCCAGTATCATCAAATATATCAATAGTTTATAATCATTATCTAATGTTACTTATAAGCATTTATTGAAATTGCCGAGTTTAAATATAAAAGTAATTATATATTTTATTTTAGTATTATCTATAAATTGAACCAGAAACCAGGTTTCCGTAGATTTTTTGGATGGAATGTTGATCGTGCATTGTTAGAATGCAGCCAGGTAAATACATGAAAGCTATCGATGCTTATATACAACATACATCCTATGATGGTTATTTCATGTTAGCTGAACGCTTGTTGAGTTGCTTTGTGTTTCCAGTCACCGAAGTCCACATGCTTTTTCCATCTGGCATTGAGTAAGCAAATCGAAATCACTAATCATAGTGATAAATTCAGCCCATTGAAGGGAGTCCAGGTGTGATAAACGCATCGATTAGTCCATCGCAATCTGTAAAGCTAAATTACAAACAATTATTAGGATATGGATTATTACTGATTCTGCTTTTTTTGCTGGTTTCATCCAGTTCACTGCATTACTGGGACGAATACTTCTATATTTATTCGGTGAAAATGCATGAACCCTCTGCACTACTTGCAATGGAAGCAGACCTTGGGGGCTTTTTCCCACCGGGATTTTTTGCCGGCAAGGTAGGATTTATCTATTTATTGGACTGGATTGTTTACCTTTCAGGTGATGGTCAATCCGCTCTTTATACCGTGCAGGCAATTTTTAGCATCCTAACCATACTTTTTGTGATTATTTCGTATGGTTTCCTGACGCTGTTGCTGCCTCAGCGCGACGCCATTGCGGTCAGCATAATTCTCCTTTTTATGCCCCTGGTGATGTATTTTAGCGGCAAGGTATTAACTGAGGTTCCCAGTCTGCCGCTGCTCGCAATTTCGGCGCTGTGTTTTTTGAAAAGTTTTTCTTCCCCGCCGAGAGGTGTGTGGGTCTGGCTCACGCTTGCCATCGTCTTTCTGTTTGCTGCTTCCTGGGACAGGTTCATTTCAGTAATCTTTTTTGCCGGGATGATTCTGGGGCTATTTGTTATGCACGACGATCGTTTTCCATTCTGGAAAGTGTTTTTTCGTGCCGCGATAACAGGCACTAGTGCTGTCATACTGCTTGTTATTTTCTGGTTTACTGTTCTTGAAGATCCTGTCAACAGTGTGGCAGGTCTACTGGGGCATCTGGTTGAACGCTCCCAGAGCATCGTTGTAAGGCTTTATGCCGTCGCAGTATTTATACAGTTTTTTGGTTTCTATCTGATTTTCGCGTTCTGGCGGCCGTGGACCGGCATACTCCGCATGGCAATTGTCTGGCTGTTGTTTACCACCGTGCCATTCCTTATCGGATCAAGCTATGCAGAGCCCCGTTTCTTCTATATGGCTTTGATACCATTTTCAATCCTGGTGTGGCTGGGAATGACGAATCTAGCTAATCTATGGCCAAAATATTTTGCCGGTTATAGAGGCTGGATAGTTTTTATTCTTTTCGTTGGCTTAAACCGCTGGCTATTGGTGCCACTGATGCCGAGTGAACATGACCAGGATGCATACCGGAAAATGATGGACAGCTCTATCGCTGAGAGTAATGCACAATATCTTGTGATATGGCTCTCAGATTATACGTTATTGCGTCTCATGTACCCTGAAGAGGATATCTTTCTTACAGTGAACTGGACGCGTAACGGAGATAGCGACTTTTTCACTTCAGCTCCATTCAGGAAATGGATTGGACCAAACGCTTACCTTGCCAATATGCAGGAACTGTCTCGCTTGCCCTTACCATGGCGCTATATAGGTTGGGATTACAACCATGTCATAAAAAGCATGCAGTCATATGGAGAATTTGCAGGTCTGTCAGCAGACAGTATCAAGGAAGGGCAAAAGAACCATTACATGCTGAGCTGGCCATGGCTTGAGGAACGGCTGAGTAAAACAAAGCTCAATACCGTCGGGAATTACATAATGTATGATGTAAAGCCAGTCAGTGACAAATGATTCAAGTGACTAACTGTTCCCGGCTCAGACAGCGTCACGGCGACTGATTGCGGCAACCCTGTCTAAGCAGCGCTGTAGATAAGCGACTATATGGGCGTATTGAATATGGATGTCTTGAATAGTTGCTGTTATAAGACAGATAAGCGCGCAGATCATCGTCTCGACAATATTTCGTATCGTTAGTTAAGTCGTTAGCTTATTTCCAGTCAACGATCTCAAGCTGATTTTCTTTTGCTTTGTGCGCAAGCTGTGCATCAGGATTCACCACTATTCCACGATGTGCGATCTTTAATAGTGGGAAATCTGTCTCATGATCGCCATATGCCGCCAGGATGTTGCTGGCTGGACGACCTTCTAACCACTGGTGAATCCGTTTGAGCTTGATTTCACCGTAACAATTTCCTCCATCGAGTTCACCACCAAGGACATCATTTTCCCAGGTGGTTCTGGTGCAGATAATGTTTTTAAAACCGAGCATTTCACCCAGCGGTTCTACATAAATATCCAGGCTGGCAGAAAGCAGAACCAGTTCGGCGCCGCTGTCCTGATGTTGTTTCACACACGCTAGCGCGTCGCTGAAAAGTCCGGATGAAATAACATTCCGGGAAAAAGACAGGGCCCATGCATTAATGGTTTGCTGATCATGCCCGGCCAGAAGGGCGCTCAAAAATCGCTTTTTTAACCAGGTATTGGTCTGTGAACCAAGCTTGTGACGAAGAACATCAATTGAAAGAAACGGTAAGCGTGCTAGTTTTTGTGGTTTTCGAGATATCACATAAAGTAGAAAACGAACGTATGTGTCGTAACGAGTAATCGTGCCATCGAGATCAAAGACGACAATAGCAATTTCGTCGCGGGACTGTAGCTTCATATAGTCGGTGTTTTACTGAACACTTCTTCTAACCAGGGTATATCTATGAACATCAACGCGATCATAACAATGGTTGTTATTAAAAGCAGCGTCATCAGGCCCTTGTTTTTATAAAGCTTCTCCGGGTATTGCACCGGGCTGTCATAATGGAACCCGATATGGATGTACCAGGCTATAACTGCAGCGATCAGGGGGATAGAGAGAATCAGTTCGGTGCGATAGCGGATCAGGAAAATGCCGAAGAACAGCCCGAAAGCCGCTACGTAATAGACGATGCTGATAAGCAGTCGTTCTTCAGTGTAATGCTTAAACGACATTCGATACTCTCCTGCCTGAACAGGGTCATCGATATGCCGGTACTCGGCAAAGCGCTTAACGGCCATAAAAAAGGCGCCTATCATCCAGTAGGCAAGTAACAATGAGATTGGAGGAATGAGTGCAGTTCCGGTCGCATACCAGCCAAGTAGTAGTCGTAGGGGATTGTTTACTGATTCAGAAAGCACATCCAGGTAGGGTTTGTCCTTGGTACGAACCGGTTTTATGTTATACATGCAACCCATTAACCAGAGAACTATGGCTGAGGTGAAAAAAGCCGTCCCCAGCAGTAATGAGCCTAATATCCCCGCAGCACCCAGAACCAGCCATTCAATATAGGCGATTTTAATATTGACGCGTCCGGATGGCACAGGACGATTGCATTTTACCGGGTGTTTTTTGTCGGTTTCAGCATCGAGAACTTCATTCAATACGTAATAACTGGAGGCGATCAAGCCTACTACAAAAAAGGCCCATATTAATTTTGGCAGAAGTTCTACTGACCAGGTGCCCTGATCCAGGTACAGGGCTATGACAATACCAGGCAGCATAAATACATTCTTAAACCAATGGTCGACACGTGCGATTTGTAGATAGGGGTTATTAAAAAATGTCATTTTTTATATGTTATCTTGTTGTTGTAGCAGTACGTTTCATTGGGACAGGGAGAGTTTTTATTGCGACAAATTCTTATAATATTATCATTTCTTGCAGTACGGCTCTATACAGGCAACATTCATTGATATATAGGTCATTTAATTAAATTATGTCTACTTAAATCTTCTTCAATAATCAATAAATTCTGGGTTTTTCGTCTGGCACTGGTAGAATACGCCACACTTTCCTTATATCACCAGTTTTCCTACTGAAAATGACAAAACGAACACGATTTGCCCCTAGCCCAACCGGATACCTTCATGTTGGCGGTGCCCGTACCGCTCTCTTTTCCTGGTTACATGCCCGTAAACATGGCGGGGCGTTTATTTTGCGTATCGAAGATACTGACCTTGAACGGTCTACTGCTGAGTCTGTCAATGCAATTCTGGAAGGCATGACCTGGCTCGGGCTGGAATACGATGAAGGGCCGCTTTACCAGACAAAGCGTTTTGACCGCTACAATGAAGTTATTGACGAACTGATGGAAAAAGGTCTTGCGTACCGCTGCAGCTGCTCTCGAGAGCGCCTCGATAGTCTACGTGAAGAGGCCATGGCGAGAAAAGAAAAACCCCGTTACGACGGCCATTGCAGGGACCTGGATGTTAATCCCGATACTCCGCATGTCATTCGTTTTCTCAACCCGCAGGATGGTGTGGTCGTTGTTGACGATATGGTAAGGGGCAGGGTGGCCTTCAGCAATGACGAACTTGACGACCTGATTATCCGCCGCACTGATGGATCACCGACCTATAACCTGACAGTCGTCGTTGATGATAGTGATATGAATATCACTGATGTTATTCGTGGTGATGACCATCTGAACAACACACCGAGACAAATCAATATTCTTAAAGCGCTGGGCAAAGAAATTCCCCGTTATGCTCATTTGCCCATGATTCTTGGCGATGATGGCGCACGGCTATCCAAGCGACACGGGGCAGTCAGTGTGATGCAGTACATGGAACTGGGAATTCTTCCTGAGGCGCTGCTGAATTATCTCGTCAGACTGGGCTGGTCGCACGGTGACCAGGAAGTCTTCTCACCGGATGAATTGATACAGCTGTTTGATATTGATGATGTTAACAAGTCGGCCTCAAGTTTTAATACTGAAAAGTTGTTGTGGTTAAACCAGCACTACATAAAAGAAGCCGACCCTTTACATATTGCGCATTTGCTGAGCCCTCACCTTGGGCGGTTGGGCATTGATCCAACAGAGGGTCCAGAGCTTGTTAAAGTGGTTATGGCACAGCAGGAACGTGCCAAAACACTGGTTGAGATGGCAGAAATCAGTGAGTTTATATATCGTGATTTTGAAGAATTTGACCAGAATGCTGCAAAAAAGAACCTGCGCCCGGTCGCCAGGCAGCCACTGGAAAAAATGAAACAGGCGCTGCAGGATCTTGATCAATGGGATGAAGCCAGCCTGCATCAATGTGTAGAACAGGTTTCAGCATCGCTTGAACTGAAAATGGGTAAAGTTGCCCAGCCATTAAGAGTGGCTGTTGTCGGACGCGCCGCATCACCGGGTATAGATGTCACACTGTTCCTGGTAGGTAAAGAGGCCTGCTTGCGGAGAATTGACAAGGCACTGGAATATATCAGCAGACGTGAGGAGCAGGCCTGAGCATGGATGATCAGCAGAATAATGCACCGACAAATTTTATCCGCCAGATTATCGATCAGGATCAGCAGAGTGGTAAATTTGATAATAAGGTTCACACTCGCTTTCCACCTGAACCGAATGGCTACCTGCATATAGGTCATGCCAAATCGATATGCCTGAACTTTGGTATTGCGCATGATTATTCTGGCCTGTGCAATCTTCGTTTTGACGATACCAATCCGCACAAGGAAAATGTTGAATTTGTCCAATCNATCCAGTTTGACGTCAAGTGGCTTGGTTTTGACTGGGGAGACCGGTTGTTTTACGCCTCGGACTATTTTGAGCAGCTTTATGTTTTTGCCATTGAACTGATAAAAAATGACAAGGCTTATGTTTGTGATTTATCAGCAGAGGAAACCCGCCAATATCGCGGTACCTTGACCGAACCCGGCACGGAAAGTCCGTATAGAAGTCGCAGCATAGAAGAAAACCTGACCTTGCTTACGGCAATGAAAGCAGGGGAGTTTGCAGACGGCTCACGCGTGTTACGCGCCAAGATCGACATGGCTTCGCCGAATATGAATATGCGCGATCCCACGTTGTACCGGATTCGCCATGGTGTGATTCATCATCAGACTGGTGAGGAATGGTGTATGTATCCAATGTACGATTTCACNCATCCGATTTCTGATGCCCTGGAAGGTGTAACACACTCGTTATGCACGCTTGAATTTGAGGATCATCGCCCGTTATATGACTGGGTGCTGGATAATATCGCTATTGATTGTCACCCTCAGCAAATTGAGTTTTCACGGTTGAATCTTCAGTACACTGTTGTCAGTAAACGCAAGCTGACCCAGCTTGTGGATGAAAATATCGTTGACGGCTGGGATGACCCGCGCATGCCCACTATTGCCGGTTTAAGACGTCGTGGGTATACACCATCTTCTATTCGGGAGTTTTCTGAACGTATTGGCGTCACAAAATCAGAGAATTCTATCGAGATGGGTGTACTTGAGTCCTGTATACGGGAAGATCTTGAAGTAAGCTCTCCAAGGCGACTGGCGGTGTTAAAGCCACTTAAAGTTGTGCTTGAAAATTACCCTGAAGGTCAAACTGAAGAACTAATTGCAGCCAACCATCCGAAAGATGAGAGCATGGGAAGCAGATACTTGTCATTATCACGTGAGATTTATATTGATCAGGAAGATTTCAGAGAATCAGCAAACAAGAAATTTAAGCGACTGGTAACGGATGGTGAAGTAAGGTTACGAAATGCCTACGTCATCAAATGTATTGATGTTATCAAAGATGATAAGGGCGAAATTATTGAACTACGCTGCACCTACGACAAAGATACGCTGGGTGCCAACCCGGTCGGCAGAAAGGTCAGGGGTGTGATCCACTGGGTTGCCGCATCACATGCGGCAAAAGCAGAGGTTCGTTTATATGATCGCCTGTTCACAGTGCCGTCACCTGATTCTAGCAAGGAAGGAAGCTTCCTTGATTTTATAAATCCTGATTCATTACAGATTATAGAGGGTGCGATGGTTGAACCATCAATGCTTGATGCAGAAAAAGGTGAGCGCTTCCAGTTCGAACGCGAAGGCTATTTTTGTGTTGAAAGTCCTGCAACAGAAGATGGCAAGCTGATATTTAACCGCATCGTTACTTTGCGGGATTCATGGGCTAAGATTGAAAGGCAGGGGTAATCGGTAAAGGACGAATCGGTAAAGGACAAGGAGAAGGTAATAGGCCAATTCAATTGTAAATGTTGTCTTTACTTTCTTTTTTATAATTATTTTCCATAGTCATTAATCGATCCCACTGATTGATTATTTATCTTTTTTCTGCGCCCATTCTTAACTCGTTTCTGGAGTGAATGCCTGCCTATTAAAACAGAACCTGCAAATATGCCCACAGGTAGTCTGCGATAACGAATCTTCGCTGTAGTTCAATCATTTTTCTCTCTATAATGCCTGACTTTTAATCACTCAAAGGAAGGTTTTATTAGATGCGTAATTTCCATTCATTCAATTTTAAATCGCGTTTGATTCAGGTGCTGCTTGGGGCCGCTGTTTGCTCTTTATTGGTGTCATGTCAGGAATCCTCTTCTGGCGAAGCGTCTAGTGGAGGAGGTACTGAATCATTTAGTGCAAATAACACTACGGCAACATACAGCGCTTTTAATGATTTCAATTGCTCAGCTGGCTGGTCTAACCGAGATGGTGCATTGGGCTTGACCGCAGGTGCAGGCAGCGGGACATGTGATCTTGCTTTTCCGGGTGGATCAGGAAAGTACAGGGTGACTGTAACTATCCAGACTGAATTTGATGGGAAGCCTATTTATAGAGTCTCGCTCAATGGCAATACAATCAAAGCAGGGACATATCCTACCTCAACCAGCACCGTCCAATGCCGATGTGATGACTGGAGAAAAAATTGTCCGGACAGGAATGTACTTGTTGATGCGGGTGTTCATGTGATTAGAACTGGAGATACTGTTCAATTCTACGGAGAAGAAGTCTACCCGTGCGGAAAACATGGCGCTTATGCAAAATGGCACAGCATTACTTTTACACCTGTGAATTAATGTGAGCAATTGACGATTGAATCAGGGAGAACTGATGCAATCGATTAAGATAGACGAGAATTAAGACTAAACAGCGGCAGGAGTCCTTTCGCGGGGCGATATGGGTTGATTTAATCGACCCTCGCTGAGAGGACTTCACTTCTGCATGGAGATTATCGGGAAGCTCTTTTCAAAACATCAATCACATCCCTTGCCACAGCAGGAGCGGTAGTAAATTTCACACTGCGAACTTCTATCAGGCCTGAGAATTCACCGTTTGAATCGATGCTTCTTATCCTGCTTGCCTTGGCGATATTGAGATGCTCATCACTAGCACTATCAACCGGTAACCAGCCGCTTTGCCAGCCAGTGATGTTATCACTGCTTATGCTTCCTTCCGGCAGGACGGAATTTACCGCATCGAGATACTTTTGCTGATCTGATGAGTTAATCTCAAGCTTGCCATTGACTGCTTTGTCTGATTCGTAGAACGTCCCAATGGCACTGCCATTTTTTACAGGGACAAAAAAAAGATAGCGGTTACCACTGTTGAATTTCGCTTCCTTATCTACGACATTGTCACTGTATTTCAACCCCACCGAGTAGCCTTTGAACAAACGTTTGTCTATCAGCATGTTTACTGATCGTGACCAGTACTGTCTGATTGCCTGGTATCCGGGCAGGCTGCTGCCGAGTTTTTCTGCTGTTCTGCCACTGGTATCGATCACTATCCTGCCGTCGATATTGACATCATTTCCCTCGCTGTCTTTACAGTGTAATCCTGTCACTTTTCCATCATGGTGTAATAATTCAATAGCCTCGGTATTGTGCATGAGCAATGCACCATTTTCTTTTGCTGAATCCAGTACGTCATTGACCAGCTGTTTAACGTTATTCATCACAGCTTCATACCAGAGTGCGGCACCACCGACCTGCCTTTCACTGAATTCAGGTAATTCCTTAAGCAGGTTTTTTCTGTTAAGTACGCTGCCGCCTTTCAGGTATTGCTGTTTATCTGTTCCCTTGTTCCTGTCGATGCTGATGATGTCATTCAGAAGCAGTGCAATTCGCATCACAACTGGACTGTTGATGCCCCAGCTGTCCAGCGGCGTAAGAAAAGGCAGGTAATCAATATTGTTCGGGGATATCTGCTGAAAATAGCGCCTTGAATTGATGGAGCGGCGCATTCTCTTGATGTTGAAATGCTGTAGATAACGTAACCCGCCATGCAGAACATTGAGACTGTTAGCGGAGGTGCTGTCGCAGAACTCTCCCTTTTCAATCAAAACAGTGCTGTAGCCGCTTTGGGCACATTCTCGTGCAATGACGGCACCGTAAACGCCACCACCAACAATGATGATGTCATAGTGCGTGGCTTGTTTGATGGTAGTAGATTCAATCATTGCTGTTATTCTCAAGCTCCTGGTAAATTTCAACCAGGTGATGTTTATATGCCTTGTAAGAGTAGAGTTCGTCGGCATCCTGCCTGGCCTGCCTGGCAAGACTGTCAGCGTATTCCTGGTCACCGGCCAATTTATTTATGCCACCGGCGATGCTTGATGGATCAGGTTCAACCAGGCAGGCATTGTTCTTCGTCAGTACCTGTGTGTGTGAGGCGATATTTGTGGCAATTACGGGTACACCGGCACCGAGGTATGAGTAGATTTTCATTGGCGTGTTAACGCCCTTGGTGCGTGGTGAAACCAGCCAGTCTGCCTGTTCCAGGTAATCCTGCAGCAAATGAACCGGTCGGGGTCCGGGAAACAGGATTTGCTGATCGATATTAAGCTCATTCGCCAGTGCCTGGCAGCGTTTAATATCTTCAGGTATACCACCGATGATGATAAAGGATATTTTACTGCCTACCTCTACCATCGCTTCAATCACCGTATCAACACCCTGGTAATGTTCAAGGTTGCCAATATAGAGCATCATCTGATGATCCCCAGGGATCAATGATCTCAGGTTTTCTGCTCGTTCGTCGCTATCATTATCGATCTCCAGCACGGTGTCGGTCAGCAGGTCTACCGGGGTATCAAAGCCATATGAATGAGCCTTGTCAACCAGTGCCTGGCAGACAGCAATAACACGCGTTGAGTACCGGACAGCCAGTCCTTCAAACCAGTCAAGAAAACCTTTAACGTGTTTCAGCCAGGCCCATTTCTCAAGCAATTGATCCGCCATCGACGAGTCCATGTCATAGATAACACGAGAGCCTTTAAGTGGTGCAAAAATAAGTGCAATGTAAACAGATTCCTCTACCGCGTGAATGACGTCGTAACGGTTAGTCAGCACTTTCCAGAAAACAGCAAAAATCATCAGAAAATCATAAAGAAGTTTTTTGATAGAAAAACCAACGGGCACTTCGCCGATGAAAGGAATCGTCCACAAACGCATTATTTTCGTGTTTGCCAGTTCGACATCAATACCACCAGGGTATGTCAGCATGTCAATATGGTGCCCGGACTCGCCCAGAACTGAAGCCAGGTTGAGAATAGCGATGGGGGTGCCACGTTGCGTATAAAAAGGCTGTGGTGCAAGTAACAGAATTTTCATCTCAATGTGTATGGCCTAGCGTCTTGATAAACATTTTTTTTTGTTAATCCGCAGCATTAACTGATCTTTCAGAAAGCGCAGTGTTGAAACACGTTTGCCGAATATTTTTTCAGGTAATTGTTCAATTAAAATATTCTTCAAATCAGCCACGGCCTGAACAGGGTCCGACGGCAGATCCAGGATCATCCCTGCAGTGGCAATGCGTAGTTGATCATGATTAAGCGGTAAAGGGTCAGTACCGTACAGGCAGTTATAGCCTGATTCCTTTGCCAGGCTGAACTGCTCTGGATCTGGCCACAGGGAAGGACGCGCAGAGATATCAGCTATTGCCAGTTTGTCAGGCTTGTTCGTTTTCAAAAGTTCTGTAATGATGGCGCCTCGCTTGCCTAGCCATTTGCCGACACCCCA
>JGI861J16260_1000037_pt1 | contig 13431 bp, 15 predicted proteins | sample TiedelARG06_123m_FD_16260 | JGI IMG/M metagenome (IMG submission 16260)
CCCCCCGCCACAGGCCGATGGAATATAAATCTCATTGGCGGCAAGCGCAGACAAAAGTGTGATACCACCGGGCACCTTTAAGCTTTTCTCCTCGTCATCATTGATAACAATATCACAGTCGTCCTTTTTGACGACCTTGGCTTCCACCAGCAAAAGGAGCCCCACAAGGATGAAGATGATTGAGGAAAAAACTGTCAGGCTAACGAGGTAAGTCAACGATAATTCCTTAATAGTCCGTGGCTAGATGTCACAAATAATTCTATTGTCCCTTAACCATAACCCATTATCATGTTATAGCGTAATCCCCGAAAACAACATAAACGCCATGGCCATAAGGCCGGTGATAATCATACTGATTCCAAAATTTTCAAGCCCCTTGGGAACATCGGCGTATCTGAGTTTTTTTCGAATTCCCGCCATGGTAACAATGGCAAGCATCCATCCAAAACCTGAACTTGCGCCGTACACAACAGATTCTATAAAATTATAATTCCGCTCCACCATGAACAAAGACGCTCCTAAAATGGCACAATTCACGGCAATCAGTGGAAGAAACACGCCCAGCGCCATGTATAAAGGGGGTAAATACCTGTCGATGATCATTTCCAGGGCCTGAACAATGGCTGCAATAACGGCGATAAAGATTATAAATTTTAAGAAGCTAAGATCAATTCCCGGGAAACCCGCCCATGCAAGGGCGCCGGGCGATAGCAGATAGTGATAAACGAGCCAGTTTGCCGGTGTTGTAATGGAAAGCACAAACGTCACCGCCAAACCGAGCCCTATGGCGGTTTCCATTTTTCTGGAAATGGCAAGAAAAGAACACATCCCCAGAAAATACGCCAAAAGGATATTACCGACAAAAACGGAATCTAAAAATATGCTGACAAGATTTTCCATAAGTTATTCTTTTGAAACCGTCTTTTGAAGCCAAACGATCAGGCCGATAGCGATAAACGCACCCGGCGCCAGAACCATAAGCCCCATATTTTCATATCCTGCGGCATAAAACGTATCGGGTATCACCTGAAATCCAAAAAATTTTCCTGCACCAAAAAACTCCCGAATCACCGCCACCGTGATCAGAATTTGACTGTAACCAAGACCGTTACCGATGCCATCCAACAGGGATAGAAACGGGGGATTCCCCAGGGCATATGTTTCGGCCCTTCCCAGGATAATGCAATTCGTGATAATAAGCCCCACGAAAATGGAGAGTTGCTTGCTGATGTCGTACAGAAATGCTTTCAGAACCTGATCTGTGAGAATCACCAATGTTGCGATGACGGTGAGTTCGATGATAATACGAATATTTCTGGGGATAAACTTGCGCATCAAAGAGATCGACAGATTCGAAAAAGCCAGAACAAGGGTCAGGGCCAGGCCCATAACAACGGCTGTCTTTAGTTGAACGGTGACTGCCAGGGCAGAACATATTCCCAGGATTTGTCCGGAAATCGGATTGCTTTCCCATATGGGTTTAAAGAATACGTTAAAGGCTTTGGTTTTTGTTATCTTCATTTGATTTCGTTTTTTCTGAATCTTTCAGAAAAAGGTTCGTATTCCGTCAATGTCTGCTTTAACCCGGCAGATAAAAATTTTCCGGTCATGGAAGCGCCGCTGATGCCGTCGACGAAATTTTTCTGACGGCTTTCAGGTATCCGCTCTTTAACCGATCCTTTGGCAATGGCAATGGCGACAAAATTACCCTGGTCATCCAGAATTTTTTTACCTTGGAAATTTTTCTGGAACCATTTTTTCTCAATCTCTCCGCCGAGACCGGGGGTTTCCTGGTGGCTGTAAACGGTAAATCCTGAAATGGTGGCCCCATCATTTTTTATCGCCATATATCCTGAGATTTTTCCCCACAGCCCTCGAGAATGAATGGGGATGATATAGGCTTGTATTTTCCCCTGTTGAGAAAAAAGATAGACTTGCAGATCATTTTTACCCTTTCGTTGTTCCGGAACAATTTTGCCGTCAACATTAATCCATATCTGTCCGATGTTCTCGGAATAAAGTTGTTCAACGGTCTCTTGTGAAACAGCGTCTTCGCCATTCAGCAGACCAACGGATTTTAATATGTTTTTATGCTTGTCGAGTTCAATGTTCTCAAGCTGATATTCCTTCAAACCGGTGGATGCCAGAGTCAGCAAACTGCCGCAAACCAGGCTCAACACTGCTGCAAATAAAAAGGATTTGATATAATTAGACATTGGGCACCCTTTTTTTCAGCCTGAAATGAATTTCAAAATGATCCAACAACGGCGAAAACAGGTTCATGAAAAGAATCGCCAGCATGATCCCTTCTGGGAATGCCGGATTGAAAATGCGTATCAGTACCGTCAACGCACCAATGGCGAAACCGTATATCCATTTTGAAATGTTCATTCCCGGTGCTGAAACCGGATCGGTGGCCATGTAGATAATTCCAAAAGCAAATCCACCCATCACCAGATGATAAAACGGTGGCAGCGACAGCATCGGAACCGTTGAATTTCCGGATACAAGGCTCACAATGTATCCCGGAGATGCNGCGACCAGTGCCCCAAGAATACCGCCGATCATGATCCTGTAGCTGGCGATGCCCGTAAAAGCCAGCAAGAGAGCGCCCAATAGGCACATGAACGTCGATGTCCCCCCGATGCTTCCGGGATACAAGCCGTAAAAGAGTTTGGGCAACGTAAACCCGGCTTTTGACAGCAAAGATTCTATAAATGCAGAGGTCCCTTGAACGGCGGAAACCGCAAGGGGTGTGGCTCCGCTGAAGACATCCACACCCTGGGAATTGACACCGCTAACCACCGTCCATACGGTATCCCCGGTCATTTTCATGGGATAGGCAAAAAATAAAAACGCCCGTCCGGTCAATGCGGGGTTTAAAAAGTTTCTTCCCGTGCCGCCAAAGATCTCTTTACCAAAGATCACACCGAATGAGATGCCCAGGGCAACCTGCCAGAGGGGAATCGTCGGCGGAAGTGTCAGGGGAAATAAGAGACCGGTAACCAGAAATCCCTCGCTGATGTTGTGTTTTCGAATGGATGCAAACAAAACCTCCCATGCAAATCCAACACCATAGGATACCATAATTATCGGTAGAACAATTTGGAGCCCCTTGATGAAAACAGCGACCAACGTCACCGGAAGTCCGGAGCCCAGATTCGACTGATAGCCGGTGTTATAGATGCCGAAAAAAAGCGGCGGAATCAGGGCCACGATCACCAGACTCATCAGACGCTTGAGATCAAGGCTGTCTCGCACGTGAGCATCGTTTTTTGTTACATTGCCCGGAATAAAGAAAAAAGTTTCGAAGGCCTCAAAAAGAGGATAGACTTTTTCAAACCTACCGCCTTCCACAAAATGCTTTCGCTTGGAATCGAAAATTTTTTGTATAAACTTCATGATTACATCTGTTCCAAAAAGTATGCTTTTTTTGTTTCCTTGAGAATATTTTTCAGTTCGATCTTCGATGGACAGACATAGGTGCACAGACAGCATTCCACACAATCGAGCAGGCCGTGATTTAATGCCTCTTCAACTTCATCTGCCAGTATGCTTTTGTATGTGAACTGGGGTAAAATATCCACCGGACAGACCTCGCTACAGAATCCGCAATTGATACAAGCCCGTACTTCACCATGACAATTGCAATCTATGGCCATAGACGATTTATTTAAAAAAGATAAAAATGTCCTGGACCGGCTGGGTTTGTCAAACCCGGGTCTGGCAAACCCAAAAAACTCTTTTTCATCGCCTTGGGGAATCAACACCAGAGAGGTCTCATAAAACCCCAGATATGAATCTTTTGAACCGGTATAACCTTTGAAAATTCCCCCGACAATATATCTGGCTGCTCCGGTATCGTCTGCACGTCCCTTTGTGATATGATTCAAAGGAACGCCGATTCTGGTCTGAAGATGCTTTCTTTCCCTGGCAAGGGATCCGCCTAAAACCAGGGTTCGATCCACGGGGTATTTTCCGGTTTTAAAGAGCATCGCCAAAAGAAGTACATCCTGTCCGTTGATATACCAGGACCGGTTTTCATTCGGACTTTTTTTGATATGATACAGTAATACACCCGGATCGTCGGCAGGATAAAACCCATTGCAGGTGTGCGTCACAAAACCGTTTAGGCGGTCTTGGACAAAACTATCGTCCGAAGATGTGCTTATTATAAGCGTTTCTGACAGTTTCTGTAAAATTTTTATGCCGAATTCAAACAGATCAATTCTGTCGTTTAAATAAGCTTCCGGCACGGGCTGAAAAGGCTCTCTGGAATTGAGACTGACAATGACCGATGGTGGTACGACGTCAGGATTTGGAACATCTCGAAAGGGGAGCTCTCTGAACAGGGGCCATAGCCCGCCTGTCATTATCGTTTTAACCAGCTTTTTTCTTTCCATGCCTTCAAGCCGGGCTTCGCTGATAACGGGAAATGCTTTGTAGCCCTCATCCTGATCCAACTCTATGACGATCTCTTTTATGACTCTTCGGGGACCGTATTTGATTTTGGCGATTCTACCGCCGCCCGGTGATAAAAATACGAGCTGAGAATTTCGCTTGTCTTCAAAAACAATGGAACCCACTTTAACCGGATCATCGACTTTGACCTTGAGGCGGGGTTTAACAAAGGGGATTCTTTCCGGCAAAAGCGCCACTCTCGCGGGCTTCTCCAAAATTTCAAGATCATGAGAAGGCATGCCGGCGATATTGATATTGTAGCCTTTACGGGTGCGGATTTCAATCATAAGTCGGTCTGTGGGTTGAAGGGCTTTAAATTAGTATAAAATAAAATTTTTTATTTTGCAATATTCATACCGAAAGTTGTGACTTAAGCCTTTGGTCGACATCCGAATACGTCATTTCATGCTTGACACAAATGTCTTTTCGGCTTAGGAATATTGGAGGATCGGAGTGCAAACTTGTCGTGTTAGAGGTAAAAACTTGCTGCAAAAAAAAAACATTCGGATGACCAAGCAGCGCAAAGTAATTCTTGAAGAGCTGCGAAAGCAACACACCCATCCGAGTGCTGACGAAGTATATAGAATGGTACGCCATCGTCTTCCCCGGATCAGTCTTGGAACGGTTTACCGAAATCTGGAAGTACTTGTCCAGATGGGTGAAATCCAAAAACTGGAACTCAGCGGTTCTTTGAAACGCTTCGACTGGGACACGAACAAGCATTACCATATTCGTTGTGTGCACTGTGACCGGGTGGATGATGCACCGATTGCGCCCTTGAATCAACTTGAAAACGAACTTTACGGGGCAACTGTTTTTGAAATCATCGGGCACAACCTTGAGTTTAAAGGGCTCTGTCCCGAATGTTCAGAAAACGCAACTCCGGACCATGCTGGATGACTACTTCCAACACCAGGCGGATCTTTCAGATCTGGAATGCAATCTCCGCTGCCCCAACGATTGCAGCGCACCCGGGTGCTGGATGGCTAACGTCATCGTTGAAGCAACCCTCTTTGACTTAATCAAACTTAGCCGAGTTCTGAATATACCGGTTTCCCGACTTTTTCCTCGACACTGCCACCTGATGAAAGGTTTGGTTAGGCCGGAGGTTGTTCACAGGTTGGAAAATGAACATATAAAACGACTCAAAAGAAGCCTCCTTTCACCTGAGATATATTTTATGTAAACACTCAATCCTTTCATGGCAGGTCTATAACGGATTTCAAGACAAACATTTCTTTTAAAACCAAAGTTTCATAACCGCGCAACGGGTGATCTGTGAGACATATGTGTATCATAGACCATCATCGATGATACATTTTATTAAAATGCTTCGCTTCATTGCTTTGCAAGTATCCGGCCGAAAGCCGACAATTCGCTAGGTCTTCAGAATCATTGAACTCTAAATAACACGGACGCCTATCACTCTGCAATCAATTGCTTGTGGTTAAACCCCGGGAAATGTCATGGTGAAATTTTGGATTAGGACCCAAACCTGGCACGAAAATTGATTGTTAAATTAAAGATTAAGCTGTAAATAAAAACAATATGTTTATAGCTCCGCGCGAAAACTTAAAAAAATTGAACTGGAGGTAAATTATGGAAGCATGTCAGCCTATATTAAATACCGGTCTGCGCGGTTTTAAAGTGGCAACGACCCGGGTGGGTGATGTTGACGGTACAGCCGGAAGATTGATCTACAGAGGATATCTTGTTCAGGATTTGGCCGGAAAAGTGTCATTTGAGGAGGTTGCATATCTGTTGCTCTATGAAAGCCTGCCTCAAAAAACAGAACTTGAAAACTTCAAAAAACAGCTTGTATCGGAACGGTCAGTCCCGCCTGGAATCATCGCAGCCCTTGGAACCATACCCAAAGATGCTCTTCCCATGGATGTCCTTCAGGCATCGACTGCCCTACTGGCACACCATGATCCTGACGTCAGAGAGCATTCTCCTGAAGCGGCACTTCGCATGGGCATAAAGCTGATCGCAAAATTCCCGACTATTGTTGCGGCCTGGGATCGCATCCGGAACAATAAAAAACCTCTTGATCCGGATCCGGAGTTAGGCCATGCAGCCAATTTTCTTTATATGCTCAACGGAACAATTCCGGACGATGAACTTGCCGGTTTTTTTGATACCTGCCTGGTACTCCATGCAGAACATTCTTTTAATGCTTCAACATTTTCGGCGAGACAAGTGGCATCCACAAGGGCCCACATGTATTCGGCCATTGCTGCCGGCGTCGGTTCCTTATCCGGTGAATTGCATGGTGGTGCAAATACTCGTGTCATGGAGATGCTCCTTAATATCGATTCTGTCGACAAAGTTGAAGCATACGTGAACAATTTGCTCGATACCGGCGGAAAGATCATGGGGCTCGGCCATGCGGTCTACAAAACCGATGATCCCCGGGCGCATATCCTTGCACCCATGTCTAAAATAATGGGCGAACGTATCAGAGAACCAAAATGGTACGAAATGTCCAAAATTCTTGAGAAAAAGGGTAAGGAAGCCTTTAAACAGAGAAAGGGCAGAGACATTTTTGTAAATGTCGATTTCTATAGCGCGTCTTTGTATTACTACATGGGGATACCGATAGACCTCTTTACGCCGATATTTGCCATCGCAAGAATTTCCGGCTGGGCCGCTCATGTTATTGAAGAGCAGTTTGCCGGTGCTGAGGCTAAACCGGTGCTGTATCGTCCCGACTCTGAGTATATTGGTGATTACTGCGGTCCGGATCAGTGCACCTTTGTACCCTTAGAAGAAAGGTGATTTAATATCTTGAAATTTAAAGAATATTCTGAAAATAAAGACGAATATTGACACCCAAGCTTTTACCTCGGAAATGGGATAATGGCATGTAGATTTTGAATGGATACCCTGTTGCGGTGGTTATGAACGGGAATATGAAAAGGAGGTAATGTGAAAAAGTGGCGATGTACGGTCTGCGGCTACATTCATGAAGGAGAGGAGCCGCCTGAAATATGCCCGGTTTGTGGCGCTGATCGAAGTAAGTTTGTTGAAATTGTTGCTGAAGAAAATGGTGAAAAAAAATCAAAAACAAAAATAGACTCCTTAGAACCTGAAACTGAAGCAAACGTCGCAGATGCTCCAGGAACAACGCTTGACCCTTTGTCAAAATATGACCGGATTTATCAACTGATGGTCAAGCATCATGTCCATCCGATTTCGGTCCATATCCCCAACGGCTTACTTCCCGTTTCTGTTCTGTTTATCTTTTTGGCTGTTATTTTCAAGTTCACCGGCTTAAGTCAGGCCGCATTTTATAACCTCATATTTGTGGTCTTCTCTATGCCGCTGGTGCTTTTTTCAGGGGTTATTGTGTGGCAAAAAAAATATAACGGTGCGATGACAACCCTGTTTCTGACAAAGATGATTTGCGGTGGTGTGGTATCATTAACGGCAATGATATTGGTCGTATGGTCTATTGTTGACCCCGGCGTGTTATCACTGACTTCCACCCATTTGGTCGCGTTTCTCTTTGTTAACATGGTTATGCTTGGTGCGGCTGTGACAGCTGGATTTCTCGGCGGGAAGCTCGTGTTTAGAGATTGATTTCATAAAAAAAAGGAAAATAAACGATGGATCAACAGGAAGACATTCAGGCACTGGAGGCCCAAAAAGAAATTGAAAGAATTTTGGGTGCGATCAAAGCAGAAATTCCTATTTTTTTGTACGCTCAGCCCGGCCAAAATGATGTATTCACTGATACCGCCAGGCAGGCCATTCGTTTTTTTCGGCAGCTCACCGATAAAATTGTATTGCGCGAATTTAATTTATATCATGAATCCGCAAAAAAATGGAACGTTGAATATTCGCCTACTCTGGTTTTCGATCCGGACCGATACAATATCCGGTGGCTGGGAGCACCCCTCGGTGAAGAGGGGCGTATCTTTCTGGAAGCGCTCATCCTCATCGGTCTTCAGAAGAGCAATCTCAACGAACAATCACTCCAGATCATAAAACGTATAGACACCCCAAGAAATATCAAGGTATTTGTCAGCGCAAGCTGTCCGTATTGTCCCCAGCAGGCGCTGAACGCGTTAAAGGCGGCTGTTGAAAAACCCGGGTTAGTTTCTCTGGAAATCATCGACATCCAAGCCAACCCTGAACTTGCCACCCGATATTCAGCCCAATCTGTTCCCCAAACATATGCAAATGACATTTTGATTGCCCAGGGTGCACAGACGGAAGAGCTTTTTATGCTATCTCTGGATAAAATGGAGGAACAGACGGTATTCATTCCCGAAAGTGATGCAGAGGAAGTCGAGGCAGATCTGGTAATTGTGGGGGGCGGCCCGGCGGGACTGACAGCCGGGATATACGCAGCACGAAGCGGTCTTAAAACGGTGGTCGTAGAAAAAGGGGTCCTTGGGGGTCAGGTGGCCACCACCCCGGTTGTTGAAAATTATCCGGGCCTCAAACAAATTGGCGGAAAAACACTTGTTGATATTATGGTGACCCATGCTTTGGAATATGTACAGATTTTCCCGGGAGAAGGGGTTGTTGAGATCACCCTCAATGATCCTATCAACGTACAAACCACCCGACGAAAGTTCAAGACCAAGGCCGTATTGATGGCCACCGGGGCGACGCACAGGAATCTCGGCGTCCCTGGCGAATTACGCCTTTCAGGGCATGGCGTCAGTTATTGCAGTACCTGTGACGGCCCGCTTTTTAAGGGGAAAAAAGTCATTATTGTCGGCGGCGGCAACAGTGCCGTTACAGAAGCACTTCATTTGCATCATATCGGCGTGGATATCACCCTGGTTCACAGGAGAGATAATCTAAAAGCTCAGGATTTTTTGGTGAAAAACCTGATACAAAATAATATTCCGATACTTTTTGATACTGAAGTCAAGGAAATCAGGGGAAAACATAACGTAGAAGAAGTTCTGCTTTTCAACAATAATACCGAAGAATCTTATCCTCGATCCGTTAATGGCGTCTTTATTGCCATTGGGTATGATCCTGCTGTCGAGCTGGCCCAAAAAATTGGGATCGAGCTTTCGGATGAAGGGTTTATAAAGCATGATAATTACAGGACAAATATTCCGGGAATTTATTCGGCCGGAGATGTGTCCGGGGGATACAAGCAAATCGTAACGGCCGCCGGACACGGTGCAGAAGCGGCTATGGCCATATTTGAAGACCTCATCAATCCATACTGGACCTAAATTCTTCGTGACAATCAACGCATTGAAAATTTAGGCTGAATAAAAATATCGAAACCGTTCATCCATAAAAACTTGGTTTGCCGGTATTCTTAAACACAAAATCATTGATCACTTTCGAAAAAAAACATCTGTATTCCGAAAGCAGTGAAGACTCGAACCTTTCAATTCAGCTATCGTCTGAGGTTGGTAAACGGATTAAAGAATCTATGGTCCGTTTTCTGGAAGAGCATAAATGAGTCTGTTGATTAATGAGGATTTTTGTTCAAGATCAAGGCATGCGAAAAAAATAACCACAAGCATATGTTTGATATTCTGAGGATTATTTTTTGAGCATAACGCAGAGATTGGGCGAAAAGACCATTAAGCAACGGGCTCATAAATAGACCTGACATGGAAGATGTGACATGAAAAATAAAATTGTAAAAGATTTAATGACCCCCATATCAGAATATGAGACCATTTCCATTGAAGCCAATCTCTATGAAGCCGCTCTTGCCCTCGATAAGGTTCAGAAAGATTATGAGCAGGGGATTTATCCCCATAAAATACTTCTTATATCCGATGAAAAGGGAGAGATTGTCGGCAAAATTAGCCAGCTGGATGTCCTCAGAGCATTGGAACCCAAAGGAAAACAGATCGGGGATTCAAAAACACTATCCCGTTTTGGTGTCAGCGCTAAGTATTTACGACCGATGCTCAATCAATGCGAATTTTGGGACAAACCTTTGATTGATATCTGTAGAGGTGCGGGCCGGCTTAAAGTCCAAATACTGGTCTGCGCTCCAGCCGAAGGAGAGTATGTTCCAGAAGACGCGTCCCTGAGTGAAGCCATACATCAGCTGGATCTGGAGCATCATCAGTCTCTACTGGTAACCCGGGGCAAAAAAATTGTGGGGATTCTAAGACAAACAGATATGTTCAAAGAGGTTGTACAAACACTTTCCGTTTGTGAACTCTAACTGTCCGGAACGTATCTTCTTAATGCGTTCTGTGAGTGAAAGTTTTTGGAATTAATCTATGGCAGGAGATTTTGAATTTAAAGTTAGTAACGGTCCTTATAACGTAAAACAATTTATTTTTCTTGTTGCCGGTATATTGCTCTTTGCACTGGTGTATTATGCACCGCCGTGGTCAGATGCCATCGATCCGGCCGGAAAACATTTTGTGCTGAGCAGAGAAGGAAAAGGCGCTCTGGCGATATCTCTGTTTGCCACCAGTTGGTGGGTTTTGGAAGTCGTACCCGTCGGCGTCACCAGCCTTGCCATCGGCGTCCTTCAGGTCTATTTCCTTATCCGTCCCGCCAAGGCGGCGTTCACGGACTTTATGGACCCCTCGGTCATGTTTATCTTCGCCTCCATCGTCATCGGCATGGTTTTTACAAAAACAGGACTTACCAAACGGATGGCCTATAAAATGCTGATGATCGTCGGTGAAAAAACCAGCATGATTTATCTCGGCTGTTTTGTATTGACCGCTGCTTTGACTCACATTATGGCCCATACAGCTGTAGCGGCAACCATATATCCGCTCCTTGTTTCTATTTACGGACTTTATGGAGAAGAAGACCAACCCACGAAGTTTGGCAAGGGGCTCTTCATGGGCATGGCTTACGTCGCCGGGGCAGGGAGCATTGTAACGCTATTGGGAGCTGCACGGGGTGCGGTTGCCATCGGCTTTTATAATGATGTTGTGGGCAGGGATGTCTCGTTTTTTCAATTGAGCTATTATATGCTTCCCATAGGATGGCTGATGGTGTTTTTATTGTGGGGGTTTTTCATGTTTTTCTTCAGGCCTGAAAAGAACAGTATTCCAGGTTTAAGAGAAAGGGCTGTCCGGCTCAATAAAGCTCTGGGCCCTGTTACCAGAAAAGAGATTATCGCCATGGTCATCGTCTTTGCCTGTATTCTGGCAATGTCTCTGAGTTCCTTTTTCCCGGCATTTAAGGTTCTCGATAAAACAGCCGTTATTTTAACGTCAACGATTCTTTTTTTTATCACAGGCATCCTGGATATCGATGATCTTGAAGAAATACCATGGAATATCATCCTGCTCTTTGCAGGTGCCATGAGTATGGGTTTTTGCCTCTGGCAAACAGGTGCGGCCAATTGGCTTGCGGTAAAATGGCTGATGATATTCCATAATTCAAGCGGTTTCTTCTTTATTATGGGCATTGCATTTTTCGTTATGATCATGACCAATTTTTTAATGAACGTAGCGGCCATCGCGATCTCCCTGCCGGTTGCCTTGGTGCTTGCTTCTTATCTAAACGTAGCACCGGATGTCATCCTTTTTACATCCTTGGTCACGGCAGGAATGCCGTTTCTCTTGCTTGTCGGTGCTGCTCCAAATGCCATTGCATATGAATCCGGACAATTTACACCCGCTGAATTCTTTCTATACGGAATACCGGCCAGTATCTTGCTGATCTCAGTGATCGGTTTTGCAGTTTATGTTCTGTGGCCGATCATGGGCATGCCGATTCATTGATGAATCGACATGAACCATCGCCCCATATGATGCTTTCATAATAAGAATGTCATTAAATATCATTAACATAATTCACCCGCTGTTCGGGGTGATAATCAAGGAGGAGATTATGGCTGAAATTGTTCACACATCACATATTACGATCACGAGAGAAATGGGGCCTACCCGGAAAGCCGTGATCAAGGGTTTTGCTGAACCGGTCTATTACGGGGTCCACGGCGGAATCAAAAATTTCTATAAAATTGATCCGGAAGAAGAGCATGCGGCAACGTTAGATCACATTGTCGGTGCAGTGGGCGGCTGAATGATGGGTACACTGGCCGCGGTGCTGGCCGGCAAAAAGATTCGGACCTTTAAAGATCAGTTTAAAGCCGTCGTAACCGGTGACATCGAAAACGTCGACGGTGTTTTGAAAATTACACGCATTAACGTCAGTTACTGGCTTAAATTGCCAAAGGAAAAGAGGACAGAGGCAAAAGATGCGCTTAAAGCCCATTTGAAATTGTGTCCCGGAGCCCAAAGCGTCATCGGTTGTATTGATATCAACTATGAACTGACCATGGAAGATTTAATTGAATAAAAAGGAGGAGATCGTATGAGTCAAACAGAAAAAAATTTACAGGAAGCATTTGCCGGGGAATCCCAGGCCAACCGAAAGTATCTTGCATTTGCAAAAAAGGCGGATCGGGAAGGTTATCCGAAAGTTGCCAACCTTTTCAGGGCGGCTGCAGAGGCTGAAACCGTCCATGCCCATGCACATCTGAGAGTTCTCAAAGGAGTAAATTCGACCGCTGAAAATCTCAAAGAAGCCATTGCCGGTGAAACCCATGAGTTTAAAAGTATGTATCCGGCAATGATTGAAACCGCACAATCGGAAGGAGACAAAGCAGCTCTGAGAAGCTTTACCTATGCCAATGAAGTTGAAAAAATACACGCCGATCTCTACCAGAAGGCATTGGACAGTCTTGATAATCCTGAAGCCGTGGAATGCTATTATGTTTGCGGCGTGTGCGGCTATACCTGTGAGAATGAACCTCCGGAAACATGCCCGGTTTGCAACGCCAACATCAAGGCTTTTTCCAGAGTGGATTAAAAAAACACAAACATTCGAAAATAAAAAAGGAGGTAAAAAATGGCAAAAGTACTTATCGGATATTACAGCAGAACTGGAAACACCGAAAAAATGGCGGAATATATCGCTGAAGGTGTCCGTCTCACCGGAAACACCGCAGAGTTGAAAAAAATCTCTGAAATAAAAGATGAAAAAGATATAGGAGGA
>JGI861J16260_1000040_pt1 | contig 12879 bp, 11 predicted proteins | sample TiedelARG06_123m_FD_16260 | JGI IMG/M metagenome (IMG submission 16260)
ATGTGGGCTGGTATAGAGCTAGGTGTTGCCATCGTTATTGGTGCCGCATTGGCGCTATCATCGACAGCAGTCGCTGTCCAGGCTATCAATGAGCTGGGTGTGCAACGCTGTCCTATTGGTGTGTCCGCTACTGCAGTTCTTATCTTCCAGGATATCTGCGCTATTTTCCTGCTTATCCTGGCGAGCTCTATGGGTGCCGATGAGGGTTCCCTGGGAACTCAGCTCTCAGTCGCTGGAATCAAGTCTGTTGTCGCTTTTGCAGCTGCACTGCTACTCGGAAGATTTGTTATCGGGCCGTTATTCAAGCTTGTTTCGCAGACCCGCAACGAAGAATCGTTTACCGCGCTGGCCCTGCTGATTGTATTGTCAACTGCAGCAGCCACAGGTGAAATGGGATTATCGCTGACCCTTGGTGCTTTCCTGGCCGGAATGATCATTTCTGAAACGCCGTACCGGCATGTCATCCAGACAGAAGTAAAACCCTTTCGTGGTCTACTGCTGGGATTTTTCTTTATTACAGTGGGAATGTCTCTCAATACGCAAGTATTGTTTGAGCAATGGTACTGGGTTCTGATCGTAACTAGTGGTCTGCTGATGATAAAGATAATTTTAATTTATTTTTCCGCACGCGTATTCAAGTTACCGGTGAGCTCGTCTATTCAGCTGGCCTTTATACTGGCACAGGGCAGTGAGTTTGCTTTTGTTGTGCTGGCAACTGCTTCTGTGAGTAATGTGCTTAGTACTGAATACTCGGCAATTTTAGTCGCCGCTATTGCGCTCAGCATGGCCTCAACCCCGTTTCTAGCCGTTTACGGTCATCGTCTGGCAAGGAGAAAAGAAGACTCCGCCTGGCGTGAAGGAGATATTAATGACCCTGACCAGCACGCAGAAATAGACAGTGGGCATATCATCATCTTTGGCATGAATGAAGTTGGACGCACCCTGGCAGATAGTCTTGAAGCCCAGAACATTAGCTATAAAGCATTTGAATTCGATTATGGTCGTTTCGTTGATGCACGAGCTGATGGTTACCCAGTTGCGTTTGGTGATCTATCTGATTTACGCCTGGCTGATACTGCTGATGTCTCTCAGGCGAACTCTGTCGTGGTCACACAAGGCCGTTATGACATTGCCCGCGAGATTGCACCCATAGTTGACCAGCGGTATCCCAATCTCAGGCGTTATGTTTCGGTTAAAGATCAGGACGAGTCGGATAAATTCCGAGAATTAGGAATGATTGTGGTTCAACCGATTAGCCAGCCGGCGGGTGTTGATATGGCCTCTACTGTGTTGAAAGACCTCGGGGTCGACAGTGATGAAATTGCTGACTGGATTACGCGACAGCAGGACAAATATCTTCAGGCAGTGGAAGCCTGAGACGAATCCATTGTCCCGAGAAGGGTAGTACCTTCCATGTGCAGAATGAAATGACAGTGTGGAAGGTGTTGCACCTTATATACATACTACGATGCAAATAATCCCGGCAAGGTATTCAGCCTGTAAGTTTCTTTAGATCTGAAATGAGCAGGGGAGTATAATTAGCGCAGTTGGTACAACGATGAAGTATAATCACGTCGGTCTTTCACAGGAAAGAGACTTCCAATGATAATTCCAGCACAGCGACTAGATGTGAGAAAGAGACTGCCAGGAATAAAAAAAACACAAACCGGCTGAGAAGCCGCATAAATAAATGGTACCGAGGAGAGGACTTGAACCTCCACGGGCTTACGCCCACTAGCACCTGAAGCTAGCGCGTCTACCAATTCCGCCACCTCGGCATGGATGCTATCCATTAAGGGCGTGGATTCTGACGATTCAATGAGTTTATGTCAATGACGAAATCAAAAAAATACACAGTTGATCCTTTTGCAGCACGCGAAGCGGAAAAATACGACAACCCTGTTCCCAGCCGCGAAGCCATTATGGCCTTGCTCGAAGAGGCCGGTCAGCCTAAATCGATGAAAAAGATACTCGATGGGCTGGGTGTCGATGATGAGGATGGCAAGATCGCGATTCGGCGGCGACTCAAGGCCATGGTTCGTGATGGACAGTTATTAAAAAACCGCAAAAACCTGTTTGGGGTGGCCAAACAGATGGGCATGATATGCGGGCTGATTCAGGGGCATCCTGATGGTTTTGGTTTTGTCATTCCCGAAGCCGGCGGTGAAGATATCTTTCTCAGTGCCCGGGAAATGCGACAGGTGTTGCACGGCGACAAAGTCATGGTGCGCGCGGTTGAAGGAGACCGCAAAGGCAAACTCGAAGGCAGTATCATTGAGGTCTTGCAGCGTAACAACCACACCGTTCTGGGACATTATCACCTCGATAGTGGCATCGGCTATGTTATTCCCGATGACCGTAGAATCGGCCAGGATATCCTTATTCCGCAGGGGCAGTCGGCAGATGCCAAACACGGACAGATCGTTGTCGCCACGATTGATAACCAGCCTGACAAACATAGTCAGCCAGTAGGCCATATCAGTGAAGTGCTCGGAGAGCATATGGCTCCGGGTATGGAAATCGAAATTGCCACGAGAAAATATGAACTGCCCTATATCTGGCCGGACGAGGTAAATATAAAGGTCAAGACTCTGCCTTCCGATGTACAGGATAAGCAGATACAGGGACGTCTTGATCTGCGTAACCTGCCGCTGCTGACAATTGACGGAGAAGATGCACGTGATTTCGATGACGCGGTTTTCTCTCACAGGACAGAGAATGGCTGGGAATTAATTGTTGCCATTGCCGATGTTGCCTCCTATGTAAAGAAAGGTAATGAACTCGATCAGGAAGCAGTCAAGCGAGGAAATTCGGTCTATTTCCCGGAACAGGTAATCCCGATGTTGCCCGAAGCCCTGTCCAATGGTCTTTGCTCACTCAACCCGGAAGTCAATCGACTGTGCATGGTATGTATTATGCAGATTGATGAGAATGGTGATATTTCAGAATGGCGTTTTGATAATGCTGTGATGCGATCGCATGCCCGGTTAACCTATAACAAGGTTGCTTCGATCCTGGTTGATGGAGATCCGGAGTTGATCCAGCAGTACTCAGCGGTGTTTGGAGCATTGCAGAATCTTTATAATCTCTATCAGCTTCGTAACAACTGGCGTAGCAGGCAGGGCATGATGGACCTCGATATGCCTGAAACAAGAATTATTTTTAATGAGGAGCGAAAAATCGAGGCCATCGTGCCTCAGGTTAGAAACGAAGCACACCGACTTATTGAGGAATTCATGCTGGCGGCGAACATCTGTGCAGCGAGAACGATTTCTGATGCGGGCTATCATGGTCTGTATCGCGTGCATGACGGACCGACCGAAGAGAAGCGGGATAATTTACGCAAGTTCCTGTTTGAGATTGGTTTAAGTCTCGGTGGCGGAGATGAACCGGATGTACAGGATTACTCACGACTGTTGGCCGACATGTCAGAACGAGATGACGCCGAAGTAATTAAACCGATGATATTACGCTCATTGAGCCAGGCCCGTTATGAGCCGACTTGTGATGGGCATTTTGCGCTTGGTTTTACGCATTACACCCATTTCACCTCTCCCATACGTCGCTATCCCGATCTACAGGTTCACCGCACACTGAAAGCAATATTGCTTAAAAAGCCATCACCCTATAGTGAACTTCAACTGATTGAACTGGGCGAACATTGTTCGATGACCGAGCGCCGGGCTGATGATGCTACCCGTGATGTCATGCGCTGGCTGAAAGCAGAGTATATGGTCGATCGCGTTGGTGAAGAGTTCTCAGGTGCGGTCAGCGGAGTGACAGGATTTGGCCTGTTTGTGCAACTGGATGATATCTATATTGATGGCCTGATTCATATCACGGCTCTGGGTAACGACTATTTTCAGTTCGACGCTGCAAAGGGCAGGCTAACCGGTGAAAGAACGAACCGCAGCTATCGCCTCGGTGACAAGTTGAATGTAGTAGTTGTGCGCGTCGATGTCGACGAAGGAAGAATTGACCTTGAGTTGGCTGAGAAACCCGAAGCTAAATCGGGCTCAGAGAAAAAGCCAGTTAGCGGGCGAGATAAATTTATGAGTAAGAAGCCGAAAAAGGGCACAAATAAACATGGAACAGCAAAACGCGGCAAGACAACATCTCGCAACAAGAACAAGAAAAAAAGTGTAAAGAAATCTAAAGCAGTGAAAAAGACCAGAAGATCCTGATGGCTGAAGAAATCCTCACCGGGATCCATGCCGTACTTGCTGTGCTGACACAGAATCCCGCGCGTGTCCGCCAGGTCTACATCAACGAGAAAAGAATAAACAATCGGCTTGAGCCTTTACTTGAGGCTGTTTCTGCAAATAAGCTGCCATTGAAAGAAGTTTCCCGCGACAAACTGGATAGCCTGGCGGATAACCAGATCCACCAGGGGATAGTTGCTCGCTGTGAAGCATTGCCTGTACGTGCAGAAGCGGAACTGATCTGGGACATCAAGGCGCTGAAAAGACCTGCCATGCTACTGGTGCTGGATGGGGTTCAGGACCCGCACAATCTTGGTGCCTGTATTCGTACCTTGAACGGTGCTGGTGGTGATGGTGTGATAATCCCGAAGGACCGTTCTGCACCAGTAACCTCTGTCGTCCACAAGACCGCCAGCGGTGCAATGGAAAGTACACCTGTCTACACCGTGACCAATCTGTCCCGAACCTTGCAGCAGCTTCAACAGGATTGTGGATTGTGGGTCATCGGCACCAGTGATAAAGCGGATAAGAACCTCTATCAAGCGGACTTAACCGTTCCCTTCGCGCTGGTGCTCGGAACAGAAGGTAAGGGCATACGCCGACTGGTGACAGAACATTGTGATGAACTGGTGTCGATTCCAATGAACGGAACGGTCAGCAGCCTGAATGTGTCGGTAGCCAGCGGTGTCTGCTGCTATGAGGCGCTGCGACAACGGCAGTTGTAGATACAATGTTTTAGGTATTACGTTTTAGGTTTTACGTAAAACTTAATTCGTAAATCGTAATACGCATTTTGCTTCAGAAATCAAAATTCTCCGGCCTGGCAGGCTGCCAGCGAGCACTGGTTACCTGCCATTCATCCCCATCGGCAAGCAGATCAACATCAAAACGATATAAGTCGGCATTCAGATCTATCAGGACTTCTGATTTCTCCACTGGCTTGCCAGCCATGCCAACATAGACAACGGCGCGTGCGCTTTTACCATCATCAGCTATCTGAATATCACTGGTACGTGTAAGCAGATGAATACTTTGATGCCCCTGAAAATAGAACATTAGTGAGCGCAGGGCAGCACGCCTGCTGCTACTCCATTCATCTTTATAATCACTGGACACCAGTTCCTTGACGCTGTCGAGAGAACGCTGTTCGACGGCGGCTTCCATTGCAGAAATGGTATTTTGAATCTGTTGTTCGGGGCTGTTTGTGTCCTGGCTGCAGGAAGTGAGGATTAATAAGCTAACACTCAATAATTTGATGATGGATAGTTTTTTCATTGCTAGATAATATCACAGGCTAATCAGCGATGATGGTCATCGATTTATGTACTAGTTCTTTTGATACTTTTAATGCTGAAATCAGCCACATGGCATGCTACTGAGGAAACGATGACAACTATAAAAACAAGATGTGAATGGTGTACAGGTTCTGATATTGAGAGGGCCTATCATGACAATGAATGGGGTGTGCCACTGCATGATGATCAGCGCCTGTTTGAGTTTCTAATTCTCGAAGGCGCCCAGGCTGGTCTTAGCTGGATTACTATCCTCAATAAAAGAGACCATTATCGCAAAGTATTTGACCAGTTTGATCCATTGCTGGTTGCAGAGTATCCAGATAGAAAGATAGAGGAATTATTAACAGATGCCGGCATAGTACGTAACCGGCTAAAGGTTTCTTCTGCTGTCAGTAATGCCAGAATATTTCTTGAGGTGCAGGAGGAGTACGGCAGCTTTGATGATTATGTGTGGCAATTTACTGATGGTAAGGTGATAGACAATGGCTGTAGATCACATTCTGATATTCAGGCCAATAGTGTCGAGTCTGATGCTATGAGCAAGGACATGAAAAAACGCGGTTTTCGTTTCGTCGGTACGACAATCTGTTATGCTTATATGCAGGCAATTGGTATGGTCAATGACCATACAACCGACTGTTTTCGTTACGAACAGGTTCGTGCACTTGCCGATCGGTAAGTGTCACCGAACAATAAGATTCATGGCCAGTAAATAGAATGCGTCTAAGAGAAAAACTGCTAGGTACTTTCCTGCACAATACCTTTACACGACTGATGCACTTTGATCTGGGTAACCTGGCTTTTCTGCCTGATGCTTCAAGTGCCAGGCCGGATGTACTGTATATACATATTCCTTTCTGTGAATCGCTCTGTCCTTTTTGTTCATTCCATCGTGTACTACTGAAGAACACAGATGATGCCAGGGAATACTTTGAATCTTTACGCCAGGAAATTCGTCTGGTCGCTGAGAAAGGGCACCTGCCTTCTATCGTCTACGTTGGCGGCGGCACACCAACTGTGATGCCGGATGAACTAGAGAAAACACTGGAGCTGGTACAGTCACTCTTTCCTGTACGTCAGATTTCGGTAGAGACCAACCCGAATCATTTGAATGATGACGTTTTTACCCACTTGAAGGCGGCCGGTGTAAACAGACTATCAACGGGCATCCAGAGTTTTGATGACGACTTGCTGAAGCGAATGGGGCGCTATGATGCTTATGGCAGTGGGCGGGAAAATATTGAGCGCTTATTGCATGCGCAGGGTCAGTTCGATACCGTCAATGCGGACATGATTTTTAACCTCCCCGGGCAGACTGAAGGCTCGTTGCACGAAGACCTGAGAATCCTGCTTGATGAAGTGGGCGTTGACCAGGTTTCTTATTATCCCCTGATGACCTCCAGTCATACAGCGCATGAAATGAAACGCAGTATGGGAATACCAGAGCCCGTAAATGAGGAAGCCTATTACGACCTGATCCGCAGTCGACTGGATAGCGAGTACGGGCTTTCATCTGTCTGGTGCTTTTCTCGTAAACAGGGAATGGTCGATGAATATATTATTTCAGACAGCAGTTATATCGGAGCAGGTAGTGGTTCCTTCAGTTACCTGGACGGAGTTATGTACTCAAACACTTTCTCGATCAAGCGCTATCAGCAGTTTATCCGTGAAAAAGGCTCGGCCTTGACTGCTGTAAGGTCTTTGTCCAGGGATGAACAGGCGCATTATGACCTGGTTATGACACTGTTTGGCGGTTCTCTCGACAAGCTAGAGATGGAGCATAAATATGATGGTCGTTTTGCAAAATTGCTCTGGAGAGAACTGGATCTCTTATACGCCCTTGGATTGATTACGCATGATGCAGAGACAATCAAGCTAACTCGTCGCGGTCAGTATGACTGGGTTGTCCTGATGCGGGAATTTTTTATAGGCGTCGATAATTTTCGTGATGAAATGCGTCGCCACGTCGGTGCTGAGCTGTCGACATTAAATAACAAATCTGCCGCTTCTTTAGTAGATTTACAACAATCACAAGCATCAATTTCATAAGATAAAACATGAAACACCTTACCCTTATACGACATGCAAAATCTTCCTGGAATAATCCATCATTGACAGATTTTGACCGACCTCTGAATAAACGTGGAATCCATGATGCCCCGAGAGTTGGAACTGCAATAGAACAGGCAGGCATATCATTTGACAGGGTGCTGTGCAGTGACGCCAGGCGGGCAAGGCAGACACTGTCGTTGATAAGCCAGGGAGTAACGATTGATGAGGGTGTGATTGAATATCGTCACGACATGTACGGCGCAAGCGCAGATCATTTACTTTCCTGTGTTGCCGGGCAGCCTGATACAGTTTCGCGCATTGCATTAGTCGGGCATAACCCGGGAATGGAAGACCTGGCCAATCGACTGGCAAGTGAGGTGGTCGGTGCCATGTCAACCGGTAATGTAGTTCAGATTGTATTTGATTGTGAAAGCTGGTCTGACCTGTCTGCTTTAGCGGGCAATCTAACATTGATCATCAGGCCACGTAATTTGTAATGAATTAGCACAAATACTGCATGATTTATTTATTCTTCAAACGCCTATATACTCTCTCGCTATGATGCCAAGCAGGAAAACATCTCCATCGAGAATTCTACAGACTGTATTAATCAGCCTCATACTGGTTCTGGCTTCATTTTTTTCCCTTTCACACGCATCACAGCACCCATTCCATGCTGCTGACCAGAGTTGTGTAGACTTTCTCGCGCTTGAGAAAAATAGTTCACTGGGTAGCCCGGGAACTGGCCTGGAAACTGAACGATATTCCACCCCGCAGGCTGTTGTGCCTGGGTGCCGAATCGAATCCCGGTTTAACCGTTCACCTTACTCAAGTCGGGCACCCCCATCCTTATAATCATCTGATTACGAAAGCCGGTTCTGTAATGAGGGCCATGATCAATTGATTTGAATAAGGATATCGGTAATGAAACGATTTATTCTTTCCTGTTTTGCCTTTGCGCTGATTAATCCAATTAATCCCGCTATAGCAGATGACCAGGAAATTGAACAACTACGACAGCAGCTTGAACAGATTAAACTCGACTATAACAATAAGCTTGAAGAGATGGAAAAGCGCCTGCAGGAAGCAGAACAGTCGCAACAGATACTGACGAATAAAGTATCAGATAAACAGTCGGCCAGCAGGCCGCAACAGGTGCCCACCCAATCAGCGACAAAGCGGGGCGACAAGAATTTCAACCCGGCAGTGAGCCTGATCCTGGACGGCCGTTACAGCAATTTCAGCGAGGACCCGGAAGATTATTCGTTATCTGGTTTCCAGCTTATGGGTGAGGCAGGGCCCGGCGAGCAGGGCTTTGCACTCGGCCACAGTGAACTAGTGATCAGTGCCAATGCGGATGACAAGTTCTACGGCCGTTTTACTGCAGCCTTTGACATCCACGAAGGCGAGACCGAAGTGGAGGTCGAAGAGGCATTTCTTGAGACCCTCGCCATGCCCTATGGGCTCAAGGTCCGTGGTGGACGCTTTTTTTCTGATATTGGCTATCTCAACAAGCAGCACCCGCACCAGTGGGACTTTACTGACGCCCCGCTGATCTACCGTGGCCTGTTCGGCAACCATTTGATCGATGACGGGGTGCAGCTGAGCTGGCTGGCGCCTACCGACCTCTATTTCGAACTCGGCTCCGAGCTGTTTAGCGGCGGGCGTTACCCGATCGCATACAGTGGCGATTCGACGGTACCGGCCTACACGCTGTTCGCCAAACTTGGCGGCGACGTCGGTATCAGTCACAGCTGGCAGGCAGGCCTGTCTCTAATCGATGCCAAGGTCGATTACTCGACCGAGTCCGGTCATGGTCATGGGCATGAAGATGAACATGAGGACGATGAAGCGCATATGTCGCCGATATACTCTGGTGACAGTACCACCTGGGGCCTCGACCTGGTCTGGAAATGGGCACCGCAGGGCAACAACAAGGAGCGCAACCTGGTGTTGCAGTACGAGTATTTCAATCGTGATTATGATGGCAACCTGAGTGCCGAACATGAAGGAATGACAGAGACTGGCAGCTATGACGGATCACAGTCGGGTTGGTATGCACAGGCGGTGTACCAGTTCATACCGCAATGGCGCCTCGGTCTGCGCTATGATTCGCTGACCAGCTCGGCGAGTGGTTCGTCGTCTGAACTGATCGAGGAGTCAGGTTTCGACAGCGAGGGACATGATCCCTGGCGTTACAGCATGATGGCCGACTGGACGAACTCCGAGTTCAGCCGGCTGCGTCTGCAATACGGCCACGACAAGTCTAGCCCTGAAACAAACGACTACTGGGTCCTGCAGTATATCCTCAGTCTGGGCGCTCACGGCGCACACCGTTACTAGGGGGCAGCGATAATGAAAAGAAGATTCATGCTGTTGATGTTCACCTTGATGATGCCGTTGCCACTGCAGGCAGGGCTCAATGTATTTGCCTGTGAACCGGAATGGGCTGCACTGGCCGAAGAGCTCGGCGGTAACCATGTCGATGTCACGTCGGCAACCCAGGCGATGCAGGATCCACACTACATTCAGGCCCGTCCCAGCCTGATAGCACGGATTCGCAAGGCGGACCTGCTGATATGTACCGGAGCCGGCCTCGAAGCTGGCTGGCTGCCGGTTCTGTTACGCAAAGGCAGTAATCCCCGTGTCCTCGCTGGTCAGCCCGGTTACCTGATGGCATCCGATTATGTGACGATGAAGGAAGTGCCGCAGGTCGTCGATCGCAGTATGGGCGACGTCCATGCCAGCGGCAATCCACATATCCAGCTCAATCCGCATAACATCACCAATGTCGCTGCAGCCATATCGCAGCGGCTGCAGCAGATAGATCCGGGTAATAGCGCGGAATACCAGTCACGCTACGATGCCTTCAATAGGGGCTGGCAGAAAGCTATCCTGACCTGGCAGGAAAAGGGCGCACAATTAAAAGGTATGCACCTGGTGGTCTACCACCGCAGCTGGGTATACCTGCAGGATTGGCTGGGCCTGGAGGAAGTCGCATCGCTTGAGCCGAAACCGGGTATTCCACCCGGAAGCCAATACCTGGCAGATGTACTTAACCGCACACAAGGATATACAGATCTGCTCGTTATTCATTCCCAGTACCAGGAGTCAAAAGCAATAGAATGGTTCTCCGGTAAGACTTCTGCATCAGTTGTCATGCTGCCATCTACAGTTGGTGGTACTGCAGAGGCGAAAGATCTCTACAGCTGGTATGATGACATTCTGACGCGTCTGCTGAAAGCCCATGGTCGTGACAATGACTAGTACTGAAATCGGCATAATTTTACCGGCGCTATTAGCTGGTCTGTTGGTGCTTTCAACACATGTTCCATTGGGGCGAGAAGTACTGGCGCGCGGGATTATCTTTATTGATCTGGCAATAGCGCAGATTGCCGGGCTCGGTGTCATCATTGCTTACTCCGCGGGTGTACACGATGGCTGGGAAGTTCAGCTTGCTGCGGTCTGTGCAGCACTCACTGGCGCCTTGTTATTGTACTGGGCTGAGAAAATGTGGCCTGATGTGCAGGAGGCCATTATCGGTGCCGCATTTGTTGTTGCATCCAGCGCCAGCCTGTTATTGTTGGCAAATCACCCACAGGGTGGTGATCATCTGAAGGAAATTCTGATCGGGCAGATCCTTTGGGTAGATTATATGACACTGGTCCCGGTTGCTGTGCTGTATGCAGCTGTTCTTCTGCTGCGACACTTCATTGTTTCAAAAGAGCACCGCTTACTTTTTTACCTGGTATTTGCTGTGACTATCACAGCTTCTGTACAGCTGGTCGGTGTATACCTGGTCTTTGCCAGTCTGATCCTGCCTGCACTGGCAACAATTCGATTTGAAAAGAATCAATTACTCGCCGCATACAGTATTGGCATTACTGCCTACCTTGGCGGCCTAATCGCGGCTGCATTCTTAGATCTGCCCGCAGGGCCGGTCATCATCATGGTGATGGCGGCCATTACTCTGCTTACCCTGATATCAACGTCACGTAAGACAGGGCGTATTTGAAGGCCAGGTTCGGTTTGTAATCCTGCTTTGAAGCCAGGTCAGGTAGCTTTTTATATTACTGTAGAAGCTGACTATTTGGCTTTAAGCGTTGTGCTTTCTGATTGAGTTTTTGCAGCAGGCTGAGGTGGATACGCAGTATTCATAGTCGGTGCTGGATTCGCAGAAGCGGCTGGTGCATAAGCAGGATACCCATACCCTCGGTAGCCCTGGTACTGATAGGCATTTCCACCACCATAGTAGTTACCTCTACTTTGGTAGTTTCCGCGATAGTCACCATTGTAGCGCTGTTGCATTCTGCTATCTGAATACCCACGGCCACGTCCACTGGCCTTACCTTTACCTTTGCCCTTGGCCTTGAATTTGATTTTCATGTCAAATTCGAAATCGCCCGCAGTATCGCCAAACATGTCTGAAATCATGTTACTCACAGCGCGGTTCATATGATTCATTCTATTGTCGCTGCGAAAATCATTTCGGCCATTAAATCGATTGGCGTTCCGGTTGTAAAAAGATTGCCTGTTTTGGGGGTAGTAGGGTCTGTTGTATGCAGGTGCCGGGTAAGCATAGTTGTAGGGCACAGCTGGCGTGATTGCTGCCTTTCCCTGGGTGCTAATAGCCTGGCTGGCTGAAGTTTCAGCAGCCTGCGAACCTGGCGCAATAATCAGCCCTGCAAGCAGAGACATTATTCTAATGTGATTTCTATTCATTTCGACACCCATAATATATTCGATAAATGCTTCTAGTATATCAGAAAGCTCTAATATAGATAATCATCTTCACTGATAACAGTAACACAATATTTGTGGGCTTTGTTATATCCCGAATAATCGCGTAAGTCCTATTTATTGCTGTCTTGTTCAATAAGGTCAGTGATAGCAGCTAGATTTCGGATAAATATCTCATCCGCCCCGGTGTTTATGCACATGAAATTGTTGGAAGAATAGCGTCACATGTATAACGCTATAATTGCTAGCGCGTATGTGATAAAACAGGTTTAAGACTTATCCTCAGTAGTAACTAAAAACTCAATTAACAAGAAAAATTAATAACAATAAGGATAACAATAATGCAAAAACTACTTATACCAATTCTGGCACTATTCTTCAGTTGCGGTGCAATCGCAGATTCAGTAGTCGATATGTGCAGTAAGTCAGACAAGATTTGTGCCTGTGCGGCAGACCTGCTGAAGTCTGAAATAGGTGAAGATGATTATGCCCTATACGAGACTATTGGTGTCGCATATACTGCCAATCAGGCCAAAGGCATGAACAGGGGAGATGCCTGGGACGCCGCCGTTAAAGTCGAAGCGACCAGC
>JGI861J16260_1000041_pt1 | contig 12826 bp, 11 predicted proteins | sample TiedelARG06_123m_FD_16260 | JGI IMG/M metagenome (IMG submission 16260)
GCTGAAGAAGTTGCTGAAGAAGTTGAAGCCGTAGTCGAAGCAGCGGCTGAAGAAGTTGAAGCAGCAGCCGAAGCGGTCGTTAAAGAAGTTAAGGAGGCCGAATAATCATGTCACGCTTTTATCGTCGTAGAAAATACTGCCGTTTCACCGCCGAAGGAATCACCGAGATCGATTACAAGGATCTGGAAACTCTGAAGGCATATGTAACTGAAACAGGTAAGATTATTCCCAGTCGGAATACAGGTACCAAACCAAAGTATCAGCGTCAGCTGGCGAATGCGGTCAAAGTAGCCCGCTACCTTGCATTGTTGCCATTTACTGACAACCATAACCGTTAAACATTACAGGATTTATCAGATGGAAATCATACTGCTTGAAAAAATCCGTAACCTTGGTGATTTGGGAGAACAGGTCACTGTAAAACCCGGTTATGGTCGTAACTATCTTATCCCACAGGGTAAGGCTGTCAGAGCATCTAAAGAAAACCAGGAAGCTTTTGAAGGTCGCCGCTCTGAGCTTGAAGCTGCTGCCAGTGATTCGCTGAGCAAAGCCAATGCACGTGCTGCAGAGTTCGAAGGTGTTGTCCTTGAGATTGCCCGCCGTGCCAGTGAAGAAGGCAAACTCTTTGGGTCTGTCGCTGTTACCGATATCATCGAAGCTGTTACAGCAATCGGCAAAGAGCTGGATAAAGTCGAAGTCAACCTGCCGGAAGGTGCCATCAAGGTTGTTGGCGAGCATGATATTGGTATATCACTGCACCCTGAAGTCAGCCTTACGCTTAAAGTTTCTGTGATTGCTGAGTAAGTATTCGCAGTAGCCAACAGAAAGAAAAAATAAAGGGTTCGTGGTATCCTGCCACGAACCCTTTTTTTATTGCAAAATTCTTGCATGAAGCATCAATGCAAGATATATAAGTGTAATATAAAAAGAACATTATACTAATAATTTACATTAATAATAGACTTTTAATGATTGATAAATAAAGATAATTCATTGTCATACGTTGCTCAAAATAAGATTACTGATCTAAAAACTCCACCGCACTCGATTGAAGCTGAACAGTCTGTACTCGGTGGCCTGATGCTGGATTGTAGCCGCTGGGATGATATCGCAGATATTCTGGTCCCCAACGATTTTTACCGTAAGGATCATCGCCTGATTTTCGAGGCCATTGAAAAACTTGTCGAAGATGCTATGCCGGCAGATGTCGTTACGGCACAGGAGTACCTGGATAATAGTGGTGAGCTGGAAAAGGCAGGAGGGTTATCCTATCTCGATGAATTAACGCGTAATACTCCCAGTGCCGCAAATATATCTGCCTACGCGAAAATTGTGCAGGAACACTCGATCATGCGGCGCCTGCTGAATACGGTTAATCATATTAATCACACAATTTATACACCAGAGGGCCGTTCACCACAGGATATACTGGATTTAGCAGAACAGGAGATATTTTCGATCTCTGACGAGGGAGCAAAGCACGGCTCAGGTTTTGTGTCCGTAAATGTCTTGCTCAAACAGACCGTGGATCGCATTGAAGAATTATTCAAATCCGATTCTGATCTCACCGGCCTGTCTACCGGATTCTCAGACCTGGATAAAATTACCACCGGCCTGCAGAATTCAGACCTGATTATCGTTGCCGGTCGCCCGTCAATGGGTAAAACTTCGCTGGCGATGAATATTGCCGAGAATGTCGCGGTCGGCAGTGACAAGGCTGTCGCTATTTTCAGTATGGAAATGTCCGGTGAGCAGCTGGTTCGACGTATGCTGACCTCACTCGGCCGAATAAATGCCCAGCGTGTGAGAACGGGCGCATTGCAGGAAGAAGACTGGTCTCGCCTGACTTCAGCAATCAACCTGCTGAGCGAGAAAAGGATTTATATTGATGACACGCCAGGTCTAAGCCCGTCTGAGTTGCGCGCGCGATGCCGTCGCCTGGCAAGTCAGAATGAAGATGGCCTCGGACTTATTATCATCGATTATTTACAGCTGATGTCTTTAGGTGGAAACACAGAAAACCGGGCGACAGAGCTTTCCACAATCACCAGGAACCTGAAAACACTGGCAAAGGAAATCAATGTGCCGGTTATTGCTCTGTCGCAGCTTAATCGAAGCCTTGAGCAACGCACAGATAAACGCCCGGTGATGTCAGATTTACGTGAATCAGGTTCGATTGAGCAGGATGCTGACCTGATAATGTTCATTTACCGTGACGAGGTATATAACAAGGAAGATAGTGAGAGCAAAGGTGTGGCAGAAATTATTATCAGTAAGCAAAGAAACGGGCCTACTGGTACTGTACGACTGACCTTCCTCGGCGAATTCACCCGCTTTGAAAGTTTTGCTGATCCGTTCAATGACGGTGACGCAGGTGAATATTACTAGCTATCTCCTGATCTATTGATGACTCGCCCTGTACTCGCACGTATTGATCTCAAGGCACTACAGCACAATCTCGCACGGGTAAAACAGCTGGCGCCCGGGTCCGAGGTCATGGCCATCGTCAAGGCTGATGCTTATGGACACGGCCTGCAGATAACCTGCGACGCTCTTAACGATGCAGATTCCCTTGGTATGCTGGACCTGGTAGATGCCATCAGTCTGAGAAGTTCTGGCATTACAGTGCCAATCTGCCTGCTTGAAGGCTTTTTTTCTGCCGATGAAATACCTCAGATTGCACGCTATAAGCTTGAACCGGTTATCCACTCAAGCTGGCAACTGGATATGCTGCAGGGAATCCAGCAAGAATTAAACTTGTCAGTCTGGTTGAAAATCGACACGGGCATGCATCGACTGGGCTTCGAGTCTGCTGAATTCAAACAGCTTGAAGCCAGGTTGTCAGGGTTTAAATGTGTGCAGCAGGTTTCTGTAATGTCCCACCTGGCAAATGCCGATTCACAGGATATTGCCAGCACAGCTGATCAATTACGCCGATTTCAGCAAGCCACTAGTGAGACCGGATGCCTGCGCAGCCTGGCGAATTCTGCCGCAATCGTTGCTCATCCTGACTGTCATTTTGACTGCGTAAGACCGGGCATCATGCTTTACGGCTCGTCTCCCTTTGCGGAAAAAACCGCTGGAGTGCTCGATCTGAGGGCCGTCATGTCACTGCAATCAGAGATAATTTCAATTAAATATTTACGCAAAGGTGATGCAGTTGGCTACGGCAGCACCTGGATATGCCCTGAAGATATGAGGGTAGCAGTAGTGGCCTGTGGATATGGTGACGGATACCCGCGTCATGCGCCGGCAGGTACACCTGTGTTGGTAGCAGGAAAACTCACCGAGTTGATTGGCAGGGTTTCGATGGACATGATTACCGTTGATCTGCGTGGCATCGATGATGCGGAAACAGGCAGCCCGGTAGAACTATGGGGCCGAGATGTGGCAGTAGATACTGTGGCAGAAATGTCAGGAACGATTGCCTACGAACTGCTATGCGGCGTTACAGCAAGGGTTAAAAGGCAGGAAGTCACATGGCTAAGGTGAAAACACTCTACGTTTGCTCTGATTGCGGTTCACAGTCTGCGCAATGGTCGGGTCAATGCAATCAGTGTGGTGCCTGGAACAGTTTTCAGGAAGAAAGCTCCTCATCGACCGTCAGTAAGGAAAGCAGCAAGGGACTGCGATTTGCAAGCTTTGCAGGCAAGCAAAAAGTCGTTACTCTGGCTGAAATCAGTCCTGAGGATACCCGCCGTTTCAGCTCAACAATTACTGAACTCGACCGTGTACTGGGCGGCGGTGTGGTGAATGGTTCTGTCGTTCTGATCGGTGGCGACCCGGGGATTGGCAAATCAACATTGCTGCTGCAATCCCTCGCCAGGGTCAGTCAGACAATGCCGGCTCTTTATGTCTCCGGTGAGGAATCCGCCCAGCAGATAGCTTCGCGCGCTGAGCGCCTCGGTCTGGATGCCAGCAAGTTAAAAATGATGGCAGAAAACCAGGTAGAGGCCATCATTGACGCCGCTGCACAGGTTAAGCCCGCCGTGATGGTGATAGATTCCATCCAGACCCTGTTTACCGAAGTCCTGCAATCTGCACCGGGCAGTGTGTCACAGGTACGCGAAACAGCCGCTTTGCTGGTCCGCTATGCCAAGCAAACCGGTGTCTCAGTCATCCTGGTAGGTCATGTCACTAAAGAAGGCGCACTAGCAGGTCCCCGCGTGCTAGAACACATGGTAGACACAGTACTCTACTTTGAAGGGGACAGCGGCAGTCGCTTCCGTCTTGTAAGAGCGATAAAAAACCGTTTTGGCCCTGTCAATGAAATTGGTGTNTTCGCCATGCAGGACGATGGTCTGCATGAAGTTAGTAATCCTTCAGCGATGTTTCTTGGCCGCAAAGAGACGCTATCTCCCGGTAGTGTTGTCCTGGCCAGCCAGGAAGGTACCCGCTCATTGCTGGTTGAAGTACAGGCACTGGTAGATGATACCCAGGCATCTAATCCACGGCGTCTCTGTGTCGGCCTTGATGGTACCAGGCTGGCAATGATCCTTGCTGTTCTACATCGGCATGCCGGACTACAGATTGGAAGTCAGGATGTCTTTGTCAACGTTGTAGGCGGTGTCAGGGTGCTGGAGCCGGCATCAGATCTGGCGGTTGCCCTGGCGATCATTTCAAGTTTCCGCGATCATACGCTTGCCAAGGACATGGCTGTATTCGGTGAATTGGGACTCACAGGTGAAGTTCGTCCGGTACAACGTGGTGACCAACGTATTCGAGAAGCCATTAAACTGGGATTCACAACTTTACTGGTTCCGGAAAGCAATATGCCACGAAAAAAAGAGAACGGTATCCGATTGGTTCCGTTAAAACACATTAGAGAAATACAGGATATTTTCTAGTGAAATTTTCTAGAATCGATTTATATTATTAATTAAACAACGAACAACAAGTTGAGGAACATATGATACGTAAATGCCTTTTCCCTGCAGCCGGCTACGGCACAAGATTTTTACCGGCAACCAAGGCCATGCCAAAAGAGATGATGCCGATACTGGATAAGCCGTTAATTCAATATGGCGTTGAAGAAGCTCTGAAAGCCGGCATGAACCAGATCGGTATAGTGACCGGACGGGGAAAACGGGCAATCGCTGACCATTTTGATATCAGTTACGAACTTGAACACCAGATCAGTGGAACGGAGAAAGAGAATCAGTTATCCGGTATCCGGCACGTGATCGACCACTGCACCTTCTCCTATACCCGGCAGAAGGAAATGAAGGGCCTCGGCCACGCAATTCTGACTGGAGAAACGCTCATTGGAGCCGAGACCTTTGGTGTCATTCTTGCAGATGATCTCTGTGTCGGTGAACCTGATACGGTTATGTCACAAATGGTCAGGCTCTATCAACAGCATGCTGCGTGCATTATTGCCATTGAAGAAGTACCTATGGGTGAAGTCCATAAATACGGTGTGATCGATGGCGTAGAACTGGAAGAGGGTGTTTTCAGAGTTAATGGAATGGTCGAAAAGCCTTCCTCTGAGGATGCCCCGAGTAACCTGGCGATCATTGGCCGTTACATTCTGATTCCTGAAATCTTTGATGTGTTACGTACCACTGCACCGGGTAAAAATGGTGAATTACAGATAACGGATGCTTTAGCCACGCTGGCAAAACAGGGCAAGGTGCTGGGATTAAAATTTACTGGCAGGCGCTTCGATTGCGGTAGTGTTAACGGCTTCGTTGAAGCCACGAATTATTTTTTCTCCCTGATGGATGACGATGAGTAATGCTTCAAGTATTAATGTTATACAATAGATGTATCTGTTAAATTATTGTTATATAAATGTTTAATCATTTACAGCAATGATTGCCCTGTCAGAATTATTACTGCTTGTGTTGCTGCGCGAAGAGAGCCATGCGGAGTTTTCCGGTCTTCCCAATCTGGGCGAGGCCAAGCAATTTATGTTTGGGTCTGCAGATGATGGATCTGCAGACACTGAAAAAATGCGAACCCGGTTCATTTAAGAACCTATCGAAGACTTTTCCTTAAAATAGTTAATCAAGCCGCGTGTTGATTGTCCATGCGTTGTGACCGGATCATTGTCATCCAGTTCATCGTAAATTATCTTGGCAAGGCTTTTGCCAAGTTCGACGCCCCATTGATCAAATGAGTTCAAATCCCAGATAATGCCCTGCGCAAAGATCTTGTGCTCATACATCGCGATTAGCGCACCGAGGTTAAAGGGCGTCATTTTCTGATAGAAAATCGTATTGGTTGGCTGGTTTCCAGGAAACACTTTATGTGGAAGAATCTTTTCGATTTCTTCTGCATCAAGACCAGACTCTTCAAGAGATACCCTGGCCTCAGCCACCGTCTTTCCTCTAATTAATGCTTCTGTCTGAGCAAGAAAATTGGCTATTAAGAGTCTATGGTGATCACCGATATCATTTAACGATTCAACGGCGGCAAGAAAATCAGCTGGTATCAGTCGTGTACCCTGATGGAGCAACTGAAAGTAGGCGTGCTGGCCGTTTGTTCCTGTCGTACCCCAGACGATAAGCCCGGTATTGTAATCGACTTCTTCACCATTTCTGGTGACACGCTTACCATTACTCTCCATGTCTGCCTGTTGCAGATACGAGGGCAGGTACTCGAGGTACTGGTCATAGGGAATAATCGCCTGCGAGTCGGCACCGAAGAAGTTGTCATACCAGATACCCAACAAACCCAGAATGACCGGGATGTTCTTCTCCAGCGGTGTTGTCCTGAAGTGTTTGTCCATCGCATGTGCACCGGCGAGAAGCTCTGTGAACTTGTCATAGCCAACAGCCAGAGCAATAGACAGACCAATCGCAGACCACAGTGAATAACGGCCACCTACCCAGTCCCAGAATTCAAAAATATTTTCTTCAGCGACACCAAACGCCGTGGCTTCAGGAACATTACTGGAAATAGCAATAAAGTGCTTTGAAAGGGCGTTGCTATCTGCACCGGACTGCAAAAACCATTTTCGCGCAGTATGGGCATTGGTCAGCGTTTCCCACGTGGTAAAGGTCTTCGACGCAATGATGAATAAAGTAGTTTCAGGATCGAGTTTTTTTAATGTCTTGGCAATATCAGCATCATCAACATTCGATACAAAATAAATATCAATATCTTTCTGATAGTACTGCAGGGCATTCACCACCATATGTGGACCAAGATCTGAGCCTCCGATGCCGATGTTAACAACTGAGGTGAATGGCTTTCCCGTATAACCTGTCGTGCGACCACTATGCACAGCATCAGAAAAGTCCTTCATCTTTTGCAGCTCAGCCCGTATCTCGGGCATCACATCATCACCGCTAACGATATTGTAAGGCTTATTAGTATTGCTTCTTAGCGCTGTATGCAGGACTTCACGGCCTTCCGTGTTATTGATTTTCTCACCGGTAAACATTCGCTCTATGGCCTCAGGAAGACCACACTCGTTAGCCAGCTCTACCAGCAGTTGCATGGTCTCTTGAGTAATTCGGTTTTTTGAATAGTCCAGCAGAAGTTCTTTCCAGGAAATAGAAAAATCTTCAAAACGATCCGCCTGGGTAGTGAACAGTTCACGCATATGGACGGTAGATATTTCCTCAAAATGTTTCTGGAGCTTGTGCCATGCTGGCAGAGATTTAAGTCGGGGGGTGCTTGTTGTCATTTTGTGTATTTTCGGTGTTTGCGGTTATTTAGTTCAGAATATGACTTGTTCAAAATCCTGCTGAGTATTTTATATTATGTAAGTGGGCAATGTTAATGATTAAAAATACCAGGCAAGGCGGGCAAAAAGGGTATTCGCCGGTGTGAGCAGCTTTCCCTGCTCAGAATCTGTTGTAAGTCCACCGTATTCAGTGCCATCTTTGCCCATGGGCAGATTAAAGCCGGCCAGCAGATCTGAATTCTGGCTCAGGCTGTAAGTACCTATGAACTGCAGCAGGGCACTGCCATCACTCAGATTTAAAAACAGTATCGGATTCAGGTTCAGTAATGGCGTCGCTTCAAGTGTCACACCGGTCGCCATGTAAAAGCGGCCGATAGTAAATAATTCTCCTCTTAGCAGCCGTGAAAAAAGATCTGCCTGGTCGATAACATCCTGCACCGAATGCTGGTCGCCTTTTAAACCGAAGCCATTGTAGAAAAGTTCGACATAACCGCTCAGGTTCTTATCAAGCATTGTGGTGGAGTAGTTATAGTTTGTTTCAGCAGACCAGGTTGTACCGCTATCCGTCTTCGTCAATGAAACACTGGCAGCGACCACATTCTCACGCCATTCCCCGGTATATGCGGCCCCTATAACGGTGTCGCCATAATTTCTCGCCAGCAGGAAATCAGCTTCATGGCCGGATTGCAGCCAGTGGAACTTACCCGCTATCGCAGATTGATCACTGGATAGATCTCCGCTAATGGGGTCACGGCGTGGAATTAATAGTCCCTGCAAGTCGCTACCGCTATCGAATAGACCCTGTAAATAAAGCATGTCTTCACCACGCTTGTACTCGGTATCTATCGCATCAGGGGGGAAGGGATTGAACAGATCCAGCGGATTATAGGCTACGCCATTACCCCAGCTGATCGCCTGTCGCCCGACGCGTGTAACCAGCTTTTCAGATGAGTAGGTAAGGGCAAGCCTGTCGATTCGATGGTAAAGCACGGAATCATCGTTTTCAGAAATAACACTGGACAGATCCATCAGCTGTCTCTGATCACTGGCAAGATCTGCGCAGCCGCTTCTGGCGGCAATACCACCTCGCAGGAAACAGTTATTCAATTCCTTTGAGTACAGGCCATTAAGCACATAGTGCAGCTGGCCTTCCCAGCTACCAGAATACAGTTCTGCTTTTAACCTGAGATTACCCAGTGATTCCCTGTAAGGGTTTGCTTCAGAGGCATAGACAGAATTGTCAGGAAAATCGGCGTAATTGTAGAAAAATTTAACATGGCCGCCAAACACGGTTTCAGCAATGGCGAGCGATGGCGCGGCTGACAGTATTATTAATAGAAATATTGCACCGAGGTACCCGCTATTTCTGTCTACAGAGGCCATCTATTGCCTGTCTGTAACGGTTCTACTTTTTTTCATCACTGACGATTCTGCCGTCATGCAATTTCACCAGGCGCCTGGCAAAACTCATCACGCCTTCATCGTGTGTTGAAATAATAAAAGTTGTACCAATGTGACTGTTTAGCTCCCGCATTAGTGTCATCAGCTTATCCGAATTTTCAGAATCCAGGTTAGCTGTTGGTTCATCGGCCAGAATCAATTCAGGTTTACTGACTATTGCCCTGGCTACAGCTACTCGCTGTTGCTGGCCGCCTGACAACTCTGCAGGGCGACGATCTTCCATCCCCGCCAGACCCACCTGTTCCAGTATTTCCATCGCATCCTGCTGGCGTTTCTCTGCTTCGATACCCTGTAATTGCATGACAAATTCAACATTTTCACGTGCACTGAGTACAGGTATCAAATTATAGGCCTGGAATACAAAACCAATGTGATGCAGGCGCAGGTCAGCCAGTTCAGACATAGTCATCTTGTCCAGGCGTTTACCGGCGACAGTAATCTCACCTTTTGTAGCTACATCAAGGCCTCCTATCATATTGAGGAGTGTTGTCTTGCCAGACCCGGAAGGCCCGGATAAACACAAAAATTCACCTGCCGAGATATCGATATCAATATCTGACAGGGCATTTACCGCAAGCTCGCCCTGTGAAAAGACTTTGCTTAGCTGTCTGCACTTCACTGCATTATTATTTTCACTTGTCATCATTGCCAGACTCTTGTAATCGCTTCGATAGGTACTTTGCGCGAGGCACGCCAGGCCGGGAACAGGCTTGCTGCTATGCCCAGTACCAGCACCAGTGCATTGGCCAGTAAAACATCAGGCCATTTAACGGCCGGTAATAAGGTGCTGCTCATACCTGCGAACTCCATGCCCGCTGCAACTGATGACACATCAATACCATCTTTGAGAGGCAGGATAGTCAGCCAGGACAGAATGTTTCCTGCGGCAAGACCGATCAGCAGCATAATGATCGATTCGATCAGGACCATAAACAGAATATTGCGGGATTTCATCCCCAGTGCCTGGACCAGGCCTATTTCACGCGTTCGTTCAAACACTGCCATCAGCAATGTATTCACCAGTCCAAAGGAAAGTGCCAGGAAAATCACCGCGAACCATACGAGGACAAAGCCATCCATCACTGCCAGCATTGATCCCATATAGGGGTCCTTTTCGATCCAGGTTCTTACATCAGCATCAGGGGCCGATGAACGAGTTTTATCTAATAATCCATCAAGTTCACGATAGTCGTGACCGAGAAGAGATATTTCAGAGATACCGGGCCCCATATCCAACATTTTGCGTACTGTTTCCAGACCGGCAAAAACATAACCGGTTTCGGTAGCTTCGAGGTCAGTATCGAACATACCGCCAATACGGAAACCACGCTCTGCGATATTATTCTCAGGATCCTGGCTCATCAGTACAACACGGCGGTCAAGTTTCGTCTCCAGCCGCTCTAGCAGTTTTTTTCCAACCAGCAATTTCTTATCATTAACAGAGGTAAGATAGTCACCTTCGGTAACACTGTCGCCAATAAAAGACAGGCCTTTTTCTCTTGCCGGGTCAATTCCTACCAGGGTCACTGCTAACACGTCACGCTCGCTGCGAATGACAGCAGGAACACGAATACGCTGCGACCATGCTACTATGTCATCCGACTCAAGCAGGGACTGCAGAGCAGTGGATTTGTCCAGTGAAGGAAGCAGGTATTCAATGGATGGATCATCAAGATAACCGGGAGCATGAATCTGTATATGACCCGACAGCGTTTTAATCGAACTATCGATCATTTGATCGACTACTCCACGCATCAATGCAGTCATCCATATCATGCCCCATAAGCCCAGTGCAATAGCGCTAAGCATGATCAGGCTGCGGCGGTGGTTTCGCCAAAGGTTCCGCCAGGCGATACGGAACACAATCGACCAGGAGATATTTTGCTTATCTGTGCTCATATTATGCTGCCTGCAACGCTTCGATTGGTCGTAGCTTACGCATGTGCCATATAGGGTAGATTGATGCAAAGACAGTGGCTATCAGTACGGCTACCGGCCCGGGTAATACGGTGCGCAGAGAAACTTCCGGCGTAATGACCGGAGGAATATTGAATCGAGCCCCCATTTCTTCCATGCCCGGAAAGCTGATGCCGTTTATACTGAAATAGTAGGTCAGTAATGCGCCTGCTAATACACCAGCTGTCATACCAGTAAAGGCCAGGACAAATGATTCAGTAAGGATTATTCGGCCAAGTTTTCCATGACGGACGCCGAGTGCGAGCAGAATGCCAAATTCGTGGGTTCGTTCCAGAACGGACATCAGCATGGTATTCAGCATACTGAAGGCAACCAGTATTATCAGCAGGGCGTACATGATCCAGGCACTGAAGAAATCTGCCTGTATCGCCTGCTTCAGGCCAGGCAGCAAAGTCTCCCAGTCATGCAATCTTAGATTTCTGTTATCCTTGATGAGTCCATCTATTTTAAGGCTATAAACATCTGCCATATTTCTGTTGCCGGCGATGATGATGCTGTGGGCGTCATTACCCATGGCAAACACATCACGAAAACTGCCCAGCGGCATTTCCATCATCTGCCGATCCAGGTCGCGATTGCCTGAATTGAAAATACCGACCACGGGTAATACCGTTGCGGCGATTGAACCGTCTTTTCCACTCCCCATAAGGGTCAACTCATCACCGACAGCAATCTTGAGATTGTTTGCCAGGGTACTTCCAATCACGGCTTCATTGGCTGATATGGATGACAGAAAACGACCTTTTTCAATCAGGCCCGGGATCGTTGACACCCGATCTTCAAAGGCAGGGTCGACACCAGTGACCTGCACGCCAATGGTGCGTTTTTCTGAAGAAGCTAATGCGAAGCTATAGGCCCTGGGTGAGACCGCCTGCAACCCTGTTTCCTGCCGTATTTTATCGGCGAGCGGATCTGCGTTGGCAATAGTACGATACATCTGTGGTTCATCCAGGTAATCCTTTGCCTGAACCTGCATCTGACCGCTAAACAAACTCAGGGTATTGTCAATCATCATCTGGTATTGACCGAGTTGCAGTCCCAGCATGAATACCAGCAGGACATCGGCGAACACCATGGCCGCTATGGTCAGCAATGTCCGCCGAGGGTGGCGCCATATATTACGCCAGGCAAGTGTAAGCGTCGTATTAGTCACAATGATCGGGTAAGTAGCTGTAAAGGGCACATAGCTATAGCTTTATCTGCAAATTATTTTCTTGGATTACGTAAATTAGACAGGGTAAAGATGTAATCCGGTATCTTGCGGTCGAAATCGATCGCCTCAATGCTTATTTCTGTCCAGTCATCTTCTTTTTCGACACTATTCATACGTTGCTGGACTGCAAGCATACGTCCGCCCATTTCCTTGATATCGAGAGAGTTCAGCGTCTTAACCAGCTGCATTTCCTGATCAAAATATTGATGCGCCAGTTCCACAAAATCATCGCGAATATGGCTGATTTCCTTACCCCAGACGATGGCTGATTCTTCAAGCGGAATTGATTCAATAACGAAGACTTTATGTCCATTATCTGTCTCTGTACGAAGCAGTTTGTGATCGTAACTATCAACGATTTCATCGGTACGGGAAACGTCTTTGTTGGAGAAGTCAGAGCCCATCCAGCTCTGGCTCATCATGCTTGAAGGTACGCGGATAACCCGGTTGATTTTCGGTGTAAAACTCCAAACCTTGTTATCATCAAGGATCAGTGTTGCGTTGCCTATGTCGCGGGCGGGTGCTGTAACGCGAATCAG
>JGI861J16260_1000042_pt1 | contig 12723 bp, 10 predicted proteins | sample TiedelARG06_123m_FD_16260 | JGI IMG/M metagenome (IMG submission 16260)
CATGATAATCGAGATGATCCTGACTCAGGTTTGTAAATACTGCGACATTAAAGTCTATACCGCTCACTCGGCCCTGCTGCAGCCCATGTGAAGAAACCTCCATCAGCAACTCATCGCTGTCCTGATCATGAAGCATTGCGATCTGGCTTTGTAGTGTTACTGCATCGGGAGTGGTATGAGTAGCTGCGGTTAACTGCCCCCATAAACCCGCACCAAGTGTGCCGATGAGACTCACCCTGGCACCGAGTGTATTTAAGGCCTGGGCCAGCAAGATGCTGCAAGTTGTTTTGCCATTGGTACCGGTGATACCAGTCACAGTCATACTCCTGCTCGGCTCATTGTAAAACCGACTGGCAATGACCCCTGCCTGCTGTGTTATGTCTGCTACTTTAATCAGCGGAATATCTGAATCTGGCCTGTGTGGCAATTTTGTCGCTGCATCATAAACAACAGCAGAAGCACCGCGCCTAACAGCTTCTTCTATATATGCGTTGCCGTGCTGACGCGTACCTGGCAGGGCAATAAATAAATCGCCGGAAGACACTTTCCTGCTGTCGATGTTCACACCTGTCACAACAAGGTCGTCATATGCAGAGACATCTGCAAGACCCGCTAACAGTCCGGACAGCGTATGTGTAGTCTGTGCGCTGCGCATAGCCACGATCACCTGTCACTCTCCTGACTGGCCGAATTGACATGTGTAGCCATCAACAGCCGGTCTTCAGAAATGTCATCAGGAGGCACATCAAGCAACCGCAAAGCGCCTGTCATTACACTGGCAAAAACCGGTGCAGAGACAGTACCGCCGTAGTATTTACCAGCGCCCGGCTCATTGACCACCACTACCATGGCTAAACGAGGACGGGAAGCGGGAGCCATTCCTGCGAATACAGCGTTATACAACTTTGAGTATCCTTTCCCCTCAGCCTTTCGCGAGGTACCTGTCTTGCCTGCGACATGGTACATAGGGATGCGGGCATTGCGCCCTGTTCCTTCATCACTGACGGCCATTTCCAGCATCTTTCGAACCTGCTTTGCTGCCTTTGCCGAAATCACTTGCTCACCGTCAGGAACGTCACCACGACGAAGTATGCTCAGCGGCAGTTGAATGCCATCATTGGCCAGAGTGGCATAGACTTGAACAAGTTGCAGAGCGGTAACCGAAACACCATAGCCGTAACCTATGGTTGCACGACGAATGTCACGCCATTCTGAATGATGACTGAATGCCCCCTTTGCCTCACCCGGCAACCCGGAATTAGGCAGCTTGCCAATTCCAACTCCATTCAAGACTGTCCATAATTCTTTGTTCTTTAGCTGTAGCGCTAATTTCGCAGCGCCAACATTACTCGACTTCATGATCACATTCGACACACTGAGATCGCCGTAATCATGAGTGTCACGAATGGTATATCTCGCCAGTTTCATCTTGCCGCCATCCGTTTCAAGAATGGTATCCGGTGTAACGTAACGATTTTCCAACGCGGCGACGACGGTCAGCGGCTTAAAAGTCGAACCGGGTTCAAAGTTGTCGGTGACTGCACGGTTGCGGAACCGGCTGCTGCGCAACTGGCTGCGATCATTGGGGTTGTAGCCTGGCTCGTTTACCATGGCCAGGATTTCTCCGGTTTTAATATCGACTACCACTGCACTGGCGCTGGTTGCCTGGTGCTCAACAACGGCCTTTTTTAACGACCGGTAGGCAAGGTACTGGATACGACTATCAATACTTAGCACCAGGTCTTCACCGTCAGCTGCTCTCTCTATATTACTAACATGCTCAATCACATGGCCTGATGCATCACGGATGACCTGGTCTTTTCCAGGCCGGCCGCGCAAATTTTCGTTAAAGGCAAGCTCAATACCTTCCAGCCCCAGGCCATCAACATTGGTAAAGCCAACCAGATGGCCTGTCACTGCTCCAAGCGGATAGAAGCGCTTGTATTCTCTACGCAGAAACACACCGTCGATATCCAGCGCCATTGCGCGCTCGGCTGTTTCAGGCAACACTTGTCGATTTAAATAAATAAAATGCCGCTTACTGTGACGATTGATTTTTTCTTTCAGCTCTTTGTAGTTCACGCCAAGTGTTTTCGCTAGCGGTTTCCAGCTATCAGGATTGGCGTGTAGCTTTGCCGGATTAGCACTGACAGCATCCACAGGTGTACTAACAGCAAGAGGCTGGCCATTCCGATCAAGAATCATTCCGCGCACGGCAGAAACATCAATCACTCTCAACGCCTGTGCATTACCACGCTGCTTGAGGAAATCGGCATTAAAAAATTGCAGGAAAAGTGCTCGACCCGTCATTACTACAAACAGTGATCCAATTACAGCAAGCACAAGCCAGTGCCTGGCAGGGCTGGTCAGCGGCTGATTTCCTTTTCTGATCACTGATCTACTCATGGCAACTGAATCACCGATATCTTTTCGCGCACAGGAAAGACCATACCCAGTTTCTGGCGGGCTACTTTTTCAATATAGCGGGGCTCTGCATAGCGCGCTTCCTGCAGTAACAATCGACCCCATTCAACGTTAAAATCATCGCGCTGCTGCTGCAGTGCCTGCAATTGCAGGTAAAGACTACGTGTCGTTACACGCGTGTAAACAAGAGATAGCGCGAGAGCAAGCACCAGGCCGTAAACTATTAGTGCCTCTCTAGTCACGCCACCTCCCTGTCGGCAGTAATGCGCTCAGCGACGCGCAGTGTTGCACTGCGTGCACGCGGGTTATTATCAATCTCACTTACAGTAGCGCGTACCGGCTTGCCAATCAGACGTAGACCGGGTGTACGTTCAGCATCACGTATCGGGATTTCCTTCGGTAGATCATCACCCCGAGCCTCATCTCGCATAAATCTTTTTACGATCCGGTCTTCCAGTGAATGAAAGCTGATAGCCAATAAGCGGCCACCATCACACAAAGCACCGAGAGCGACCGGCAATACGCTTGCGATCTCTTCCAGCTCTTTGTTAATCCGAATACGAATTGCCTGAAAACTTTTTGTCGCAGGATGCTTGCCCTGTTCACGAGCGGGTACGATCTGCTTAATTATTGCTACAAGCTGAGCCGTGGTCTCAATAGCCTTTTCAGCACGGCAATCAACGATAGCCCAGGCGATACGATGAGCATGCCGCTCTTCTCCGAAACGACGTAACACATCCCTTATTTCATGCTGTTCCGCTGTTGCCAGCCATTCTGCCGCACTCGGGTGGTCAGACGGGTTCATCCGCATATCGAGCGGGCCATCCTGCATAAAGCTAAAGCCACGTGATGCATCATCAAGCTGCGGAGAGGAAACGCCAAAGTCAAACAGGATTCCATTGAAGCATTCACCCTGCTCAACAATACTTGCCAGTGAAGAGAAGTTTGCCTGCCTGATCTGCACCCTGGGTTCACCGGCAAATCGCCTGCTTACTGCTGCAATTGCCTGGGGATCGCGGTCAATGGCAAGAACACGACCTTTCGGGCCAAGCTGCTCAAGCACTGCAGCAACATGACCACCACGGCCAGCAGTTGCATCAAGGTAGTATCCATCCTCACGGATATTCATTGCCTCTACTACCTCCTCCAGCAGGACGGGGCGATGGGGGTGCTGTTCCATCGCGCCACCTATAACGAAAGGGATTCTAGTTCGACGAGCATTGGCCCGTCGCCCAGACCATCTTCCATCCATTGATCACGTTGTGCCGTCCAGTTCTCCTCATCCCAGACTTCAAACTTATTACCCTGCCCAGCCAGTACAATCTGCTTTTTCAGTTGCGCGAACTCACGCAGAGGCGGCGGCAGCAGTAGACGCCCGCTTGCGTCCATATCTACATCAGTGGCCTGACCAATGAAAAAACGCTTGAGTTTTGCTGCGCGCTTATCAAATGATGGCAGAGCTGTGACATCTGACTCGATGCGCTCCCACTCAGGCAAGGTATACAACCATAAACAGCGGTCGGTTATGTTGACAGTGACGACCATGTGGCTATCAGCATCCGAACGCAACTCCTCGCGATAGCGAGTAGGGATGGCAATCCTCCCCTTGCTGTCCAGATTGACCTGATTAACTCCTCTAAACATCTTCCACCACTTTTATTGTCAACAACCTATTTGCGGGGTAATTTACTCCACAATTACCCACTTTTTGACACTATACGATCCCAAAACTAGATCTGTCAAGCATCTCATTAATTTTTTTCTTTAAAAACAGTGAATTAGCTTAATTTCCGACAGATGGCTAACAAGTTACATTAAGTCTGAAATATAACGCGCTGAAAATAATAAAAGAGAAACTGCCTGTAGATCTAGATAATGTAAGCACTTTCTATTGCACTACAATGGCAACGGTGCCAGAGATCAACTCATCGTTGAATTTATGAGTCAAATCAAGCATATCTAATGCCCTCAACTCACGACGAAGCAGCTACCGGCAGGAATACCGAAAAGCACCTCAAAAGAAGGATAAAAAAACGAGCTGGCCGTTAAGCCGGGTTCTGTCTTGGACAGTCATTCATCTGGGATGCCCGTCACCGGACACCTCAAGCAACCTACCCGGATCCAGCACGGGTCGTGCCTCAGGATCCCTATTTGGTCTTGCTCCGAGTGGGGTTTACCCTGCCACCTGCGTTACCACAGGCGCGGTGCGCTCTTACCGCACCATTTCAACCTTACCGGTCTCGAAAGACTTGGGCGGTATATTTTCTGTGGCACTATCCATCGGCTCACACCGTCCAGGTGTTACCTGGCACTCTACCCTTTGGAGCCCGGACTTTCCTCTATAGATAATCAGAAACTATCTACAGCGACTGCCTGGCCAGCTCGCTGTGGAGTATAACAAATAACTCTCCTGCAAGGTTTTAAAAAGCTCTTTGAGCTTACTTAAAAAATAACACTTTGTTCACTCTTTCTTATCTACTCCATACTCATAGAGCATATTCTTTCGAGCTCCTGATATTTTAGCCGCCAGGCCAGCTGCCTTAGAGACAGATAATTCTGACAGCAGGACATCCATAATTAACCTGCCTTTTTCAAGATTCTCATCATCACTCTCCTCAGCACCAGCCACAACCACTACAAATTCTCCGCGCGTTGAATTTTTGTCCTGCTCCATTTCCAGCAGGACCTCATCCAATTTCCCCCGGTACAAAGACTCGAATCGCTTGGTTAATTCCCTACCCACGGTGCAACAACGCGAAGGCCCGAAAACATTGTGCATGTCCTGCAGTGATTCATGAATGCGGTGGGATGATTCATAGAAAACCAGTGTGCGGGATTCTGATAATAACGCTTCCAGCTGCTTGCGCCTTCCCGCTTTTTTTGACTGTAGAAAACCCTCAAAACAAAACCGTTCCACTGGCTGACCGGCTACCGAAAGCATAGTACTAATCGCACTGGCTCCTGGTACCGGCACCGGCTTCATGCCCGCTTCGTGGACAGCCAGGACAAGTCGAAATCCCGGATCAGATATTAATGGCGTGCCGGCATCACTGATAAGCGCCACTGAACTGCCCGCCTCTAATTGCCTGATTATTTGTTCAATCTTTGAGGCTTCATTGTGTTCATGCAACGACATCATTGCAGTATTGATGCCAAAGTGTTGCAATAGTGTTCGACTATGGCGTGTATCTTCAGCTGCAATTAGATCAACGGAAGCCAAAGTTTCGAGTGCGCGATTCGAGATATCTGCGAGATTGCCAATAGGTGTTGCAACAACGTACAATTTCCCGGGTTTTCCGGTTTTGCCTGTTTTCATCATCCCTCGCTATAATCGCATCAAATCCGGAAACGGTAAGATGGAATCATACCGTAAATAAATGCATTAATTTTATGGATAACAGCTCCCCTTGAATTATTCAAACGTATTCAAACAACTCTCAGGCTTATGCAGTCTCGTACTTGCGCTGTCAGCCTGTCAATCATCACCGCCTGTCACCAGGACATCTGATTCGTCCAGCCAGCAGGCTGAATCAATAGATATCATTACATCCCCATTACCCGATGGTAATCCATCAGCTGCACTGCCTTTTTCCTCTGAGTTTCCACTAACTGACAGCAGTGATGACTTTCGCCTGCAGCAGGCTGCATCATTGTTTCTGAGCGGAAGCCCAGGCCTGGCACTCGACATGCTTGCCAGCATAGATGATAGCTCACTGACTACTGACGAGAGAACACGCAAGCGTATTATGCAGTCAACGATACTGTTGCAGGCAGGGGGCAGCCTGCAAGCTCAGCAGTTGCTAAGGCAAAGAGCAGAAAGCAACCAGCCGTCAACATTAGCCGCGTTTTATCTTATACAGGCTAAAGCATCTATCGCTCAGGGCCAAACTGCCGATGCTCTGAATGCACTCATTAAACGCGGGCAGTTTCTATCCGGTGATGGCACCGATGATAACCAGTGGCTGCTGTGGAATATCTTAATGATCACCGATACAGATCAGTTGCAGTTGATTCAACAAGAGAACATATCATCAGTCCTGTTTGACTGGATAGAACTGGCAATAATCGTCCAAAATCGCAGTCCATACTCTGACACAGAACAAGCTGTAAATAACTGGCGGATTACTAAGATATCCCATCCGGCAAGCTATAATGTACTTGAATGGATAATCAGGGATGCAGCAACTTCAGATCAGCCAAAAAGAATAGCCTTCCTACTGCCTGTCACCTCACCGTATGAACCTGCTGCCAGCGCCATCCGAGCTGGATTTGAGGTAATGAACAATGAGCAGGTGGCGAGTAATCGCTATCAAGTTCGTGTATATGATTATGGTCATGATGCTAGCGCGGCATCGCTTTACTACAATCAGGCCATCAATGATGGAGCTGACATTATCGTTGGACCGCTGGGGCGCCAGTCTATAGATAGCCTGCTCTCTTCAGCTGCAATTAATGTCCCGACGATTTTACTGTCCCCCCCTGCTGAAGAGCAGAATATTGCGCAGCAGGATCTTTATCAGTTCAGTCTTTCTCAGGAACAGGAAGCACAGCAGGCCGCCGAACGCGCATGGCTTGATGGTCACCGTCGAGGCGTCATCATGTTTCCTAATACTGCGAATGGCCAACGCACGGCCAATGCCTTTACTAACCGCTTTAGCCAACTGGGTGGTGACATCGTCAGCAGTGCGAGTTTTTCTTCGAAAGAAACCGATTATTCTCCAACTGTCCGCCAACTGCTCGGTGTTGACAGCAGCGAGCAGCGGATCGCTGAAATGAAAAATCTGCTTGGTGGAAAAATCACCACCGAAGCACGGCGCAGGCAGGATATTGAATTCATTTTTCTCGCATCAGCAAACCGCAATGCCCGCCTGATCAAACCGGTGCTGGACTTTTTCTATGCACACAACCTCCCTATCTATTCCACCTCACGAATCTTTTCCGGCAAACTCGACACGGTCAATGATGCTGACCTGGATCGTATCCGCTTCCCTGATATGCCCTGGATGATTGCGACAAATGTAGAATTAGAATCACTGCGCACCTTTTTGCAGGGTGGATGGCCCAACCGAAATACCAGTTACAACAGACTTTATGGGTTAGGAATGGATATCTACGCTATCCTGCCACGCCTTGAACGAATGAGAAGTAATTCCCAGTTGTATTACCAGGGGCTGTCAGGAAACCTCTATATTGAAGAAAATGGCATTGTTAATAGACAAATGCTCTGGGCCAGATTCCGTAAAGGAAAACCCACTCTGCTCGACAAACAAACCACGTATCAAGGACGATTCAGTGAAAAAATATTTGAAGCAATTCCTTCCATTACACCTTCAGAAAGGCCATAACGCCGAAGATGTTGCGGAAAAATACCTGATTAACCAGGGGCTACTTACAATAAAAAGAAATTACAGTTGCAGGTCAGGTGAGATTGATCTGCTGATGCTGGATGCTGACACTCTGGCCTTTATTGAGGTCCGTTTCCGCAGTAATCCATTTTTTGGCTCTCCTGCTGAATCCATCACTCGACAGAAGATAGAGCGATTGCGAAAAAGCGCCGAGCATTTCCTGCAGACGCACAGAAAATACACACACTACTATAAGCGTTTTGATGTAATGGCCATTTCCGCTCAATCAGTAAAGCCGGAAATTTTATGGATCAAGGATGCATTCTGATTATCTCGCTGATAAAGTAGCATCAGCTTAACTAAGTGGATTAACAAATTTTACGATGGAATTTTCTGAGCGTGTTACAAATATCTTTACCTCGCATATAGAAACTGCCCAGGCAGCGCAAGACAAGATAACTGTAGATATTGTTGATGCTGCTACACTGATGACCAACGCACTGTTAAATGACCGGAAAATCCTCTGCTGTGGCAACGGTGGATCTGCCAGCGATTCGCAGCACTTCTCATCTGAATTACTGAACCGCTTCGAACGTGAAAGGCCGGGATTACCTGCTATCGCACTCACAACTGATTCTTCTACTATTACATCGATCTCCAATGACTATGCTTTTGATGAAATATTCTCCAAGCAAGTCAGCGCCCTGGGACAGGAAGGTGATATTCTGCTAGCGATATCAACTTCAGGTAATTCCGCAAACATACTGCAGGCGGTACAGGCGGCTCATCAGCGACAAATGCGTTGTGTCGTATTATCCGGTAATAGCGGTGGTGCCCTCGTCGGACTGCTGGAAGACGACGATGTATTTATTTCTGTGCCAGCAAAGTCCACTGCTCGCATACAGGAAGTACATATCATTATTATTCATTGTCTGTGCGACCTCATTGATACCCAGTTACTCGGGCCAGATTAAGCCAGCAGGACTGTACTGATGGCTTTAATTGATGAAAAGATTCTCTCTGTCACTGATAAAGACAGCCCGTTAATAGCCAGTCTGCCGCGACCGCTGGTGTTCACCAATGGCTGTTTTGATATTCTTCATCGAGGTCATGTCAGCTATCTTGAGGAGGCGGCCCAATTCGGTCGCAGTATGCTGGTCGCTGTGAATACCGATAATTCTGTACGTCGACAGAACAAAGGTACTGACAGACCGATCAATCCTCTCGCCGACCGCCTGGCATTGCTCGCTGCACTTCAGAGTGTTGACCTGGTAATCCCTTTCGATGCTGACACACCACTGGAACTGATCCAGATGATACAACCAGATATTCTAGTAAAAGGCGGTGACTGGCCCGTTGAACAGATAATCGGTGCAGAAGAGGTAATAAAGCATGGCGGTGAAGTGCGTTCCATTCGTTTTCGTTACCAGCGTTCTACTAGTGACCTGATCAATCGGATTAGAAGCTGACCCTATGTTCTCTAGCGAGTTCTCTGATGATTTCCTAAATTCACTGAAAGCCACAGTGCCGACAGAAAGATTGCTGCTTAAGGTAGAAGAGTGCTGGCCCTATGGCTCAGATAATTCCCGTAAGCATGCAACACCGCTGGCCGTAGTATTACCTGTTACCCATAGTGAAGTGGTCTCGATAACAAAATTGTGCAATCGCCACCAGGTTCCGCTTGTTGTGCGTGGAAGAGGCACCGGTACTACCGGTGGCTCTGTCCCTGTGAAAAGTGGACTTGTAATGTCAATGGAACAGATGAATCGGATCATTAGTGTTGACGTCAAAAACAGGCTAATGCGTGTAGAACCGGGTGTTACCAACCAGGAAGTGCAGAATCGTGCAGCAGAGGATGGCTTTTTCTGGGCACCCGACCCGGGCAGCGCCAGTGTTTGTACAGTAGGTGGCAACCTCGCCTTCAATGCTGCCGGACCACGTGCCGTTAAATATTCCACCACACGAGAAAACACTCTCGGTCTGGTTGCCGTCACAGCCAACGGAGATACCCTGCGCTGCGGCGTCCGAACGACCAAAAGCGTCACCGGTTATGACCTGACCCGGTTAATTATAGGAAGTGAAGGCACGCTGGCCATCATCACTCGGGCCACCCTGAAGTTACTCCCGTTGCCGGAATCCAGAAGGACAATATCAGCCTGCTATCAATCCATAGAGGGGGCGACTAATGCGATTGTAGCCATTATGAACCAGTCAGTAATTCCTTCCGCACTCGAATTCCTTGATGATGCAGCGATTGACCTTATACGCAACAAACCGGGAATCAACTTACCCGAAGCAGCCAGAGCGTTGTTACTGGTCGAAGTCGATGGACTTGCCAGCGGAATGAGTGATGCTATAAATCAAATTAGCAAGGCTGCCAGTAATTCATCATTACTTGAGATAATCCACTCAAACACTGAAGAGGAAGCCTGTCAGCTGTGGGCCACTCGCAAGGCCCTGTCACCCGCATTACGGGATATTGCGCCAAATAAGCTTAACGAGGATGTTGTAGTCCCTGTCGGCAACATACCTGCACTGCTTGAAGGGTTGCAGGCATTAAGTCAAAAATACGGCATACCCATCGTTAATTTTGGCCATGCCGGAAATGGCAACATTCATGTCAACCTGCTTTATGACACACAGAATCCTGAGCAGGAAAAACAGGCCCACCCATGTCTGTGCGCGGTGTTTGACCTGGTTATAGGCCTGAGAGGTTCTCTTTCAGGTGAACATGGTATAGGCATGGAAAAAATGGATTTTATCTCACTGGAAGTTGATGAAAGCACATTGTCGTGGATGAAAAGGCTGAAAAATCTGTTTGACCCGAATAACATTCTTAACCCGGGCAAGGTATTTCCTTAACATGCCGCATCGCCTATCATTAAGATACTACTTAAGATTCTACAGAAAAAAACTCATCCCTGTCCGGGTGAGGTATAAATATCGAAGCACTGAAGCTTTCAGGGTATAACATTTTGCAGGAAGAAATAGACAACCAGAATTATCCAGACATACCCGGTTATAAAATTCTCTCAGAGCTGGGACGCGGCGGCATTGCAACCGTATACCTTGCATTACAGGAATCACTTGATCGCCAGGTCGCACTAAAGGTGATGTCCCCGCTGCTGGCGATGGAACCCGATTATGCAGAACGCTTTATCAGGGAGGGACGAACTGTTGCCCAGTTGAGCCATCCCAACATCATTACCGTCTATGATATCGGTCTGCAAAAACATCAGCTGTTTATCGCTATGGAATATATTCCTGGCGGCAACATGCGCACATTAATGATGGAACATGAAAATGACCCGGAATGGGCCTTAAGTGTTGCTGGTCAGATCGCTCTAGCCCTCGGTTATGCACACACCATCGGCATAGTTCATCGTGATGTGAAACCGGAGAATATTCTGTTCCGCGAAAGTGGTGCCGCAGTGCTCACTGACTTTGGTATCGCAAAAACAATAACATCTAACACCAACCTGACTCGTGCTGGAACAATCATCGGCACACCCAAGTACATGAGTCCCGAGCAGACCGATGGACTGGGAAATGACCCGCGCACCGATATCTATTCCCTCGGCATCATCTTATTTGAAATGCTGACGGGGCATGTGCCTTATGACAGCGAAAACAGCATGGCCGTTCTATATGCCCACGTACATTCGCCTATTCCGGAGTTACCCGAAGATCTCAGTGACCTGCAACCGCTGTTGAATACTCTATTGGCGAAAAAAAAGGAAGATAGAGCAGAAGATTCCGACGAGCTTGCCGAGATTATCCGCATCACTCGCCGTGAGCGTCATTATGCGCTGAAAAACCCTGAAAAGATGCAGGATGCCATCCTCGCTAGAGAACATACAAAACCACTAAAGGAAAAGAGCCGCTCAAAACGAAGGCGGAAAAAACCTAAAACAAACGCAGCAAACATCATCGAATCCCTGAAGCAGGTATTTTCACCAACTGACGGCAAGCAGTCCAATAACTACAACCGCTTGAAACAGGTTGCTCTTGGCCTACTCGGAGTTGTTATTGTGTTTGCTGTCATCTCGATATGGACAGGCGAATCAGATGATGTCACTGATAAAACTAACGATGATTTACAAACTGCAAACAACTCTGCAAGCGCTGAACAGGATAACAGCATACAGAAATACCTTGATTCCAATAATCAGCAGCCGGATACATCAGCTATTCTATCAGCACCGGACACAACCACTCCTGTTGATGAACCAGCAACAGTAGACAGTGTAATTGAAAATGAAGCACCCGCAGCAGATGAGACTGTAGCAGAACAAATGGATGGCAACCTGAGCGATGATAATGTCAAAGTTGAAGAAGCTGACAAAAGCGAAATTGACGATACACAGACAGACCAGACTGAAATCCTGATTTCACGTTTTCTGGCAGATGAATCCCATGATGAACTGGTAAAACAGAACCAGGCAGTGGCGCCAGTAAGCGAAGAAGAAGAGAAGCAAGCTACCGCCCTGTTAAACAGACAGAAAACGATAAATGGTTTACTGACTAAAGCAAGACGGGCCGTAAAAGATGAACGCATTACCATACCAAAGGATGATAATGCCGTTTCATACTATAAACAGGTCCTTGAACTTTCACCGAGAAATTCACGGGCATTAAGAGGATTAAATGTCAGTGGCGACCTTGTCTATGAACAGGTCAAGGAAAAATACGCGACTGGTGACCAGGACCTGGCCCTGCGAAAAATCAATTCTACCTTATTATTGATACCCAACCACCCAAAATTAACCACGCTCAAACAGTCTATTGAAGCCTCGTTCAATCCCAATAGCAGCTATGCTAAAGCGGAAAAGCTTTATCGTGGCGTCGATGGCCCAAAAGACACTAAACGTGCCGCTTTCTATTATTTGAAGGCCGCCGAGCTCGGCCATATACAGGCAATGAATGCAATTGGAGTGGCCTACGCTGATGGCGA
>JGI861J16260_1000044_pt1 | contig 12538 bp, 15 predicted proteins | sample TiedelARG06_123m_FD_16260 | JGI IMG/M metagenome (IMG submission 16260)
TTGACAATTTGAACTCCAATAACGGTGCATCATGAGTCCTTTCTCTTTTGATGCATAACGCCAAATCAAGCGTTCTCCAGCCGGGCAAGAATATTCATTGGCTTCGGCATCGTAATGAAAGTCTTCTCGCCCAAAACGTCCAGCTGCTTTTGCGCCTGAAGTCTGAGGTTTTGGAACATATGTGGTAATGCCCATTTCATGACAAGCCAGTAATTCCTCACCCGTAAAGTAACCCCGATCAGCAACAACAGTGAGGTCATCGACCCCCATTTCTGTGCGTGCCCGCTTTGCCATTTTTGAAAGTTGTCGTCGATCATTGCCCACATTCGTGACCTCGTGTGCAGGAATCAAATGGTGTTTGCTATCCACTGCGGTCTGAACATTATAACCAACCATCCCAGAACCCTTCGTGCTGGTGGCCATAGAACGTGCATCCGGATCGGTTAATGATATCTGTTTATCAGGGGCTTCCTGCATCTGCACATCGAGGGCTTTCAGCTCTTTCATCTTCTGCTTTAATGCCGTGATCTTCTCATTAAGATTGGCTGTTTTATCGCCGGCAATACCGGGTTCTTTCTGGTCACCTTTGTCGAGTTCGGCAAAGTAACGATCAAGGCTTTTTTCCACCTGTTCCATGCGTTTCTTCATCTTGGCTCGGGTGAAGTTCTTATCTCGATTATTTACGGCTTTAAACTTGCTGCCATCAATAGCAACCATCGCATCAGCGAACAAATTGAGCTGCCGGCATAACACAACAAACTCACGGCACACTGAACGAATTGCCTTGCCATTGTTCTTACGGAAATTAGCAATGGTTTTGAAGTCGGGCGTTAGTCGACCGGTTAGCCACATTACTTCAACGTTGCGCTGAGCTTCTCGCTCAAGTCGGCGGCTTGATTGAACACGATTAAGGTAACCATAAATGTAGAGCTTCAACAATATGGAAGGATGGTACGACGGCCTACCTGTAGCGTGTGGCTCTACACCCTGGAAACCGAGATGGCGGAGATCGCACTCGTCTATAAAGGCTTCGATGACTCTGACGGGGTTGTTCTCGTCGACGTAATCATCGAGCAATTCAGGGAATAAAGTACTTTGGTTCCTGTGCTCACCTTCGATAAATCGTTTCATTTCTAATCCCAGTTATTTGGTAACAGGATTATATCTCGGTTTACGTTTTTACACAGTCTGGACCCGCAGCAGGCATATTGAATTTATCGAGTGAAACTATCTCAAGAAGAATCGGTTTTTAGTACAGGGTGAACAAAATTCTTATCTGATAATCAAATAATGCAGGACTAGTGCCTTTAGTGTGATTGATACTCTCTTTGCCGGTGGCCCACTCTTTGTTGCTGGTGCAGTGCCAGGAGATACTATTTGACCCCCTTCATCCGCCAATAGGGCAAACCGTCATGACTAGCTTCTTTCAGTAAAGTACGTTTGCATGCCGCTTCTCCAGTGTGAAGCAGTTGAGTCAGATCTTCTATAACCTCAGGACTGAAGAGGTGATATAGGTGGCCGGAGATTCTTCGTGTATTAATATCAGAAATATCTATGGTTTCAACTCCTTCAAGAATCTTCAGGTCGTCCCCAGCCTGACCGAGACGGGGATGACCATGAACTTCCTGCGACACTCTTAAGGCATTATCATTCGCTGATACATAGACGGTAATGCGGTTCACGGATCCTTTGATAACGGGTACTTCCTGGCGAAATATTTCGGTGTCGATGTCAGGTGCAATCAGGACCAGCTCGTTGAGAATTGTAGTTGCAGGCTTGTTGTATGACAGGCGAGCCAAAGCCTGCATTGCCCCCCGTGCTCCCAGGCTGTGAGCCACCACATCTACTTTACAGCTTCCTGCCCGCTTAACGACTTCCTCGATGAATTGAGCGATGTGCGGGACACTCCAGACCAGATCGGCCTCATCCCAGGTATATTTAAGCATATTGCCTTCTGCCGGCCAGCTGAAAAGAAGCAGTCGGTCATGCAGGCCTAGCGCCTGCTGAAAAAGAGCACTTCTTCTGCAGCTTTTCTCAAAATCGATGTTGTAACCATGCAGATAGATGACAATGTTTCCAATGTTCTTTTGCGGAAACTGAGCAATCTCACTGTACAGCTTATTTAACTCTACTTCCTGTAAATTCGTCAGCTCGATTGCTTCATCGGGTATATAGAATGGGACTGACCTGGCAATCTCATCAAGACCCCAGATCGGTGAGAAAGAAACTGTGCAGATGCCAGCATGTAATTGTCCACGTGACCCTCCGTAATAATCCGAAGGCACAGAGCTTTTTGTCCTGTTCCTTAACGTCACATAAGGTACCGCGATGTCTGTTTCTAGTTTTTCCACGATGGTTTCCTTCTCTTTCTGATTGAATTTTGCATTTACAGCAACAGTACCGCAAACAGTATAGTGAGGGTAACTGTAATAAATAGATGCAATTCCCACCAGGGTGTCATGCCCATTTGGGCGTGGGAATCACCACCATTCAATTCGATGCAGCCTGGCCTTTGAGAAAAAAAGGGTGTGATGCTGATACTGGTCTTTGCAAAGAACGGGTTTAGCTGGTAACTTTTGTTACAAACATGTTACATAATCTTTAAAGGGCAGGAGATTTAGCGCTGGAAATTTCCTATCCAGTCAGCAAGTAAGTTACATCCCAATAAAAGCGGGCACGGCTGTGGTAGGCTCGCAATGCAAGGCAACTTGCATCGTAACTATTCGAGAGAAATATAAAAATGATAATTTCCAAGGCGCGTAAGAGATGAAAATATTAGCTGTCCCATCGTCACATCATCGCTGCTCCCTGGCGATTGTCGAACACAGTTCAATCATGTTCACTGGAAGAAAGACCGCATGAGCCAGCGTATGCGCGGTGGTGACTGGCTATTTAGGAAAGATTATTTGGTTCAATGCTCGTCAGGTTTTCCTGCACCTGATTACTGTAAGCAGCCTTGCGCAATTAACTTAGACCTCGCTGAGCAGCCAGCCGTGCTCGGATATTGAGTCCCTTGACATTCAGGTGAGGAGATGAGGATCAAAAGAGGTTTGGATATTCCTGTAAAAGGCGAACCTGAACAGGCCATTTATGACGGTCCTCCAGTAAATACCGTTGCTCTGCTTGGATACGATTATGTTGGTATAAAACCAACCATGACAGTTGCCGTGGGCGATCAGGTAAAGCTCGGACAGGCTCTGTTTTCGGATAAAAGAAATCCGTCTGTCAGTTTTACCTCACCAGGTGCGGGAAAGATCGTCGAGATAAACCGGGGAGCCAGGCGGATACTGCAATCCGTGGTGATCGAACTGAATGGTGATGACGAAGAAAGCTTCGAACGCTACGACGAAGCGGATCTCGGAGCACTCAGCGCCCAGCAGGTCATGGATAATCTGCTGGCCAGCGGTCTGTGGACTGCGTTGCGTACCCGCCCTTATAGCCTGGTTCCCGATCCGGGCAGCCAGCCCCAGGCCATTTTCATAACCGCTATGGACAGTAACCCTCTCGCGGCGAGGGCAGACGTGATCATACAAGACGCGGCACAGGATTTTGATAATGGTCTGAAGGTGATTGCCAAACTGACAGAAGGCAAGCTATACATTTGCAAGTACCCTGAGGCGAATATCGCTGTTCCGCAGGCGGTTCCCTTTGTAACAGCGGATTTCTCCGGACCTCATCCCGCAGGGCTGGTGGGAACGCACATACATTTTCTGGACCCTGTCAATGCCGAAAAAGAGGTCTGGTCGCTGAACTATCAGGACGTAATCGCCATCGGTAGATTGTTTACGACAGGCAGATTGCCTGTCGAGCGGGTGATTTCGCTCGCAGGACCGGTTGTGAGCCGCCCCCGCCTCATCCGCACCAGACTGGGTGCCAGCACCGAGGATATAGTGCGTGATGAACTGGACGACGTGGATTGTCGGGTGATTTCAGGTTCTATGCTGTCCGGACGCCGGGCAGCGGGCTGGGCCAGTTACCTGGGAAGATATCATACCCAGATCTCAGTTCTCAAAGAAGGTGGCGAACGGCATTTTCTGGGTTGGCTGTCGCCGGGCATGAACGATTACTCGGCTAGCAATGTGTTCGTTTCTTCTTTTTTCAAGAAAAGAAAGTTTTCTTTTACGACTTCGCAGCATGGCAGTCCGCGCGCCATGATTCCCATCGAACCCTATCAGGATGTCATCCCCATGGACATTCTTGCGGTACCGCTGTTGCGCGCCCTATTGGTGGGTGATACTGAGTCCGCGCAAAAACTTGGCTGCCTGGAGCTTGATGAAGAGGATCTTTCACTATGCACCTTTCTCTGCCCCAGTAAATATGAATACGGACCGGTATTGAGGGAAAACCTCACCCAGATCGAGAGGGAAGGCTGATGCGCTGGATGAGGCGGTTTATGGATGGTTTGCAGCCACTATTTACCAAGGGTGGCCGTTTCGAAAAATATTCTGCTGTTTTTGAAATGATCGACACCGGCTTGTTCACGCCGGGTGAGGTAACCAGGGGAGCGCCTCACGCCCGTGATGGCATTGATCTCAAGCGGCTGATGATCATCGTGGTATTTGCGGTGACTCCGGTGGCAATATTCGGTATCTGGAACGTGGGGTACCAGGCCAACATGGCCATGGCCGACCTCGGCGTAAGCTCGGTGGCCGGATGGCGGGGTTTGGTTCTGGAACTGTTTGGCATTGGCTATGACCCGGGTGCTATCCTCGACTGTTTCTGGCACGGTCTGCTGTACTTTTTGCCGATATACATGGTAACCCTTGCGGCGGGTGGATTCTGGGAAGTTATGTTTGCAGCGGTTAGAAACCACGAGGTCAATGAGGGCTTCCTGGTCACGTCTTTATTGTTCGCCTTGATTCTTCCACCGGATATCCCTCTCTGGCAGGTGGCCATGGGCATGTCTTTCGGGGTGGTCATCGGCAAGGAGGTCTTTGGCGGCACCGGAAAGAACTTTCTCAACCCGGCATTAACGGGTCGTGCTTTTTTGTTTTTTACCTACCCTGCACAGATCTCCGGGGATTCAGTATGGACCGCGGTGGATGGGTTCAGCGGAGCAACGCCGTTATCCATAATCAGTACCGAGGGTATGACAGCCCTTGATAAGGTGGACATATCCTGGATGCAGATGTTCATCGGTCAGACCCAGGGTTCTATTGGTGAGACCTCGACGCTGTTATGTCTCATGGGTGCAGTGTTCCTGCTCTACACCAGGGTCGCTTCCTGGCGCATCATGACGGGGGTCATGATCGGCATGGTTGCTACCACATTGCTGTTCAATCTCTTTGATGATGGATCCAATCCGATGTACGCAGTGTCCTGGTACTGGCACCTGGTGTTGGGCGGGTTTGCTTTCGGTTTGGTATTTATGGCCACCGATCCCGTCACTGCCTCGATCACCAACACAGGTCGGTGGATCTATGGGGGATTAATTGGGTTCATGGTGGTTTTGATCAGGGTAGCCAATCCCGCATTTCCTGAAGGGATGATGCTTGCCATACTGTTTGCCAATGTATTTGCCCCACTGATTGATTACTTCGTGGTGCAGGCCAATGTCAGGAGGAGGATGCGGCGCAATGTCTGAAAAGGCCTCTTTAAAACCGGCCAGATCCAAGGAAAGCACAGCGCATGTGTTGCTAGTGACTGTTTTGCTATGCCTGATTTGTTCGGTGCTGGTTACCACCGCAGCGGTGGTGCTCAGACCGATGCAGGAATACAACAAGGCGCTGGACAGGAAGAAGAACATTCTCAGAGCCGCTGGCTTGCTGGAAGAGGGCAAGGATATCGACGAACTCTTCAAACAGATTGAATTGAAGGTCGTCGATCTTGACACCGGTAAGTACATTGAGCACATCAATGCGGAGGAGTATGACCTTAATCAGGCGCTTAAAGACCCGCAGTCGAGTTCGCCAGTGCGGGCACGGGTAGATATCGCCAGGATAGGGAGAAGAGAAAAATATGGCCGGATCGGTCTGGTGGAAAAGGACGGTCAGATCGAGAGTATTATCCTGCCAATCCGTGGCGCCGGACTATATTCCACCCTGCATGGTTTTATCGCCCTGGACAGGGATGGCACGACGGTAAGAGGTTTGAGCTTCCACGAGCAAGGCGAGACGCCCGGACTGGGTGGAGAGATTGAGAATTCCAGATGGCTTGCAAAGTGGTCGGGCAAGCGGATCTATGATAATGACGGGGCGGTTAGAATCGATGTCATCAAAGGTGCTGTGCCTGCAGGTAAACCGGAAGCCGTACACCAGATCGATGGGATTTCCGGGGCTACGTTAACCAGTCGTGGTGTGAGCAATCTGGTACGTTTCTGGTTTAGTGATGCCGGTTATAAGACGCTGCTGACCCGAATCGCAAAGCCAGCGGACTGAACTGGCAGCAGCATAGTATGTAACAACTCTATCAATACTTGAGGTTACCGGAACAATGAGGGGGTAAACATGAGTGAAGAAGCTAGAAGGGTGCTGTTTGACCCGATGGTAGATAACAATCCCGTTGCGCTGCAGATCCTCGGTATATGTCCGGCCCTGGCGGTGACGACTTCGCTGGCTACCGCGCTGACCATGGCTATCGCGCTGACCCTGGTCGTTTCCTTCTCCAATGTTTTCATTAGTATGATCCGCAAGCAGATCCCGAACAATATTCGGATCATAGTGCAGATGGTCATTATTGCCTCGCTGGTCATCCTGGTTGATCAGTCGCTGAAGGCTTTTGCCTTTGATCTCAGCAAACGCATGTCGGTGTTCGTGGGCTTGATTATTACCAATTGTATCGTGTTGGGAAGGGCTGAAGCCTTTGCCTCCAAGAACTCCGTCGGCTTGAGTTTTCTGGACGGTCTGGGCAACGGTCTGGGTTTTGGCCTGGTACTGATCATAGTGGGTTCTGTACGAGAATTGTTTGGTTCCGGGAAGTTACTGGGATTCGAAATTTTGCCCTTGATTACCGACGGAGGCTGGTACTACCCAATGGGCTTGATGCTGCTGGCGCCAAGCGCATTCTTTATCATCGGTCTTCTCATCTGGGTTATCCGCACCTGGAAAACCGCCCAAATCGAAGATCCGGAGTACCAGATTCGTCAGGTACACCGGACCGAGGTAGTGTGATGGAGTCCTATCTAGGTTTGTTCGTCAAGGCCGCATTTATTGAGAACCTTCCCCTGACTTTCTTCCTTGGAATGTGCACTTTCCTCGCCATCTCCAAAAAGATCGAGACCGCTATCGGTTTGGGAATCGCGGTCATCGTGGTGCAAGTGATCACTGTGCCAACCAACTATCTGCTGTATAACTACCTGCTCAAAGAAGACGCCCTGGAATGGGCGGGTGTGGTGGGTATCGATCTGAGTTTTCTGGGTCTGATCAGTTATATCGGTGTCATCGCAGCCATGGTGCAGATACTGGAGATGATTCTGGATAGGTTTTTTCCGGCACTTTATAACGCCCTGGGTATTTATCTTCCATTGGTTACGGTCAATTGCGCGATTCTTGGCGGCTCACTGTTCATGGTGGAGCGAGAATACGATTTTGGAGAAAGCGTAGTCTTTAGCCTGGGTGCCGGATTCGGATGGGCCCTGGCCCTGGCAGCCCTGGCTGGTATCCGGGAGCGGTTGAAATACAGCGATGTACCCAACGGACTGCAGGGGTTGGGGATCACCTTTATTACCACCGGGTTGATGTCATTGGGCTTCATGGCATTTTCAGGAATACAGTTGTGAGTGGCGATCTGCAATTGGGTGTCCCTGAATTTGCTAATGATCCACGGCTGTTGACCAGGGAATGGCAGCTGATGAGGCCAGGGTTATGCTGACAATCGGTTTGGGTGTAGCGATGTTTACCGGGGTAGTCTTGATCCTGGTGTTGATAATCCTGATCGCCAGAACCCAGCTGGTTGCGAGCGGAACCGTCAACATCGAGGTCAATGGCGAAAAAACCGTTCAGGGAGCAGTGGGTTTAAAGCTCAATAGCGCATTGGATGACAACAATCTGCTAATATCGACGGCCTGCGGAGGCGGGGGTACCTGTGGACAATGCCGCGTTAAGGTTTTCGAGGGTGGAGGGACGATCCTGCCCACTGAGACCGCCATCATTAACAAACGCGATGCTGCAGAGGGGGAACGTCTGTCCTGCCAGGTCACTGTAAAGCAAGACATGAAAATACAGGTCCCAGATGCTGTATTTGGTGTCAAGAAGTGGATGTGTAGCGTGCGTTCCAACAGGAATGTCTCAACTTTCATCAAGGAACTGGTGCTCGAGTTGCCGGAAGGTGAGCAGATCGATTTCAGAGCGGGAGGTTATGTAATGACCGAGTGCCCGACACACCGCTTGAAGTATACGGAATTCGATATAGACGAGCGGTTTCGGGAAGAGTGGGACCGATATGATATGTGGCGCCATGAGTCAGTAGTCAAACAACCTGCGATCCGTGCTTATTCCATGGCAAGCTATCCACAGGAGCAAAATGTCATTATCCTGAACATCCGAATTGCCACGCCTCCCCCGGGATCCGAAGATTCTGTGCCCACGGGCATCATGTCTTCGTATTTGTTCAATCTCAAGCCGGGAGATTGTGTCCTGGCATCGGGTCCATTCGGAGAGTTCTTCGCCAAGGAAACTTCTGCCGAGATGGTTTTCATCGGCGGCGGTGCGGGTATGGCACCGATGCGTTCTCATATCTTCGATCAACTCAAACGGCTTAACTCAAAACGCAAAATGAGTTACTGGTATGGGGCGAGGAGTTTTGCCGAGGTATTCTATGTGGATGAATTCAATGAATTGCGGGAGAAGAACGAGAATTTCAACTGGTCCATTACCTTGTCGGATCCGCTGCCGGAAGAAAATTGGACAGGATATACCGGATTTATTCATCAGTCTCTCTATGAAAACTATCTCAGGGATCATCCGGCACCGGAGGACTGCGAGTATTATCTATGCGGTCCGCCGATGATGAATACGGCGGTCATCAAAATGCTCGAGGATCTGGGCGTGGAGCCGGAAAATATATTACTGGACGACTTCGGTTGATTTGTTCAAATGCAGCAGACTTCATTTGAATAACGGATCTGCCTTGTCGGTTGCCAGACACCGGGTCATAGGGCTTTGCCGGCGCGGTATGTTCTGCGCCATATTCTTGCTTTTTGGCTGCGACCGGGAACCTGTTCAGGAGCAGTTGCAGCATTTCAGCGGTTCCACCATGGGCACCTTTTACACACTTAAGGTGCTGGATCTGCCTACGCATCTGAACCATCAGGAGGTGAGTTTGGGTATCGAACGTCAGCTGCAGGCCATCGATTCGAGCATGTCCACCTATCGTGAGGATTCAGAACTGTCCCGTTTCAATGCCAGCAGGGGCAGCGACTGGTTTTCAGTTTCACCCGCGTTGAGCGAGGTAGTGAGGGCGGCCCTTGAGGTTAGTACAGCGACTGATGGTGCTTTTGATATCACGGTAGGACCGCTCGTCAATCTCTGGGGATTCGGACCGTCGCCGCATCTGGATAAGGTTCCCTCGGATGAGGAAATCGATGCCGAGTTGTCTGGTGTGGGTTACCAGCATGTGCAGGTCCGTAGCGAGCCCCCGGCGCTGAGAAAGGAACGGGCAGAAATCTATATAGATCTTTCGGCTATCGCCAAGGGTTATGCCGTGGATAAAGTCGCGACATATCTTGAATCTTTGGGAGTTCTCAACTATATGATTGAGATCGGGGGAGAATTGAGACTCAAGGGTCACAATGATCACGGTGACCCCTGGAGGATAGCCGTTGAACGCCCCAGTGAGGGGGTTCGGGATATCCATACCATCATTCAAGCCAGTGACGATGGCGTTGCAACTTCGGGAGATTACAGAAACTATTTTGAGGAGCAGGGTAGACGCTACTCTCATACTATTAATCCGCGCACCGGCAGACCTGTTACACACAGTCTTGCTTCTGTTACCGTAATCTCGGACTCTGCAATGTATGCCGATGCCATGGCTACAGCGCTGATGGTGATTGGGACGGGGGCGGGCTTCCAACTGGCGGAGCGCCAGGGCCTTGCCGCTTATTTTATCAGTCACGCGGAGAACGGGTTTGCAGTACGCGCCACTTCGGCGTTTGCGGCCTATCAAATAGACCAGGAGTGAAATAATGACCCTATTCATAATCAGTTTCATCGTGATGATTATGGTTGTATTGGCTTTGAGTCTGCGTGTCCTGTTTGGAAAGCCGGCAATCAAGGGTAGTTGCAGGGCTACCGATCATCTTCCCGGTTTCGAGGCGGATGCCTGTTCCGGTGCTTGCGGTAGAAAAAAGAACATCGATTGCGATGCTCAGGGTCACAGGTGCAGGCGTTCGCGGCATGGGCATGAGCCTGTGTAGAAATCAAAAGCCTACTCCGGGTTCGAATGATATACCCGGTCATTGCTGAGGTAATTCATGTTAAAATCTGGACTGGTAAAAGACTACATGTCGGCACACCTGGTTGCGTTTTCACCGGATATGGGGGTGTTGCAAGCGATCAGTATGCTCGTAAAAAAGAGAATATCGGGTGCCCCGGTGATCGACAAGCGGGGTAATCTCATCGGCATGCTCTCCGAGGCAGATTGCTTGAAGATTGCTTTTAGCACGAGTTACCATGCAGAGACTGCCGGAAACGTTGCAGAATACATGCAATCGAATGTGGAAACTGTGGATGCTGATGCCAGTATCGTCGAAGTAGCTGCCCAGTTTCTCAGAGAAGGGCATCGCCGCTACCCGGTGCTGAAAGACAATCGGCTGGTTGGCCAGATTAGTCGCCGTGATGTGCTCAAGGCGTTAGAGACACTCCGGTAAAACTCAAGAGAGACAAGGGACCTTGTATCATAACTACTGCCTGGGGAGGTAAGTGTTGTGACGACGAGTTGATATTCCAGGCGCCTGGGAATGTGGCGACAAATGAGGTTAAAGTAAATAGAGGAGGCCACGATGGTCAAGACCGCAGATAAAAGAAGAGATTCGCTGCAGAAACTAGACGAACCTCTGGTCAAGGATTTCATGAACACAGATATTGTGATCGCACGCTCGGATATGACGTTCAAGGAGGTCGTGAACCTGCTGCTAAAAAAGAAAATTTCCAATTTACCGGTAGTCAGGCGCCAGAAAGGGGAAAATCTTCTTGTGGGTTTGATTAGCGAACGCGATTGTCTGACCTATCTTGCGCAAGAAATTTTCTATGGCGCCCCGAGTATCACGCTCGAAGCGGCGATGAAACACATTCCAATTTGTGTTTCTCCCGGTACTGATTTGTTTACCGTATCTTCTATTTTTACCCAGCAGGGTTATCGCCATCTTCCGGTCATAAAAAAGGGCAATATCCTCCTCGGGGTGATCAGCCGATGTGACGTGCTACGCGGGTTGAATATCTTCCATGAGCAATACCGCAAGGCGAGTGAAGCCGAGAGAAAGACCCCGGATCTGAGGAAAATTCTGTTGAACAGGAGACTGATGATCAAATAGCTGCCCGTGGAAGCGGCTGTGATGTATTCCACCGGAAAGTAGCGGTATTTTGCGGCAGCTATCTGCTGCTATTGCCACTGCTTCGGGTGCCTGCTGTCTAGTGCGTTGCGCAGCTGCTTACAGGTTGTCTTGAGCACTTCGATACGAGCATAAGGCTTGTCGTTACCTGGGATAAGTTTCCAGGGAGCACGCTCGGTGCTGGTGCGGATCACCATTTCATTTACGCCTTCGATGAAACCTATCTGCTGCCAACAATTGGTCTGTATATTAACCAGGCATTATCTCCAAAATGGTCAATTACCCGGTGCTTAGGGGGTATCGGGCTGGATCTTGGCGATGATTTCAAAGGCACTGTTATTGAAGCAAATGCTGCAGTTGAGTTTCGTCCCTGGCAAAACGTTGGCCTCGGACTGGTATATATGTACAACCATGCTGATGCCACGCTAAAAAACGTCGGTGTTGGTGATGGACTTGAGGTTGATTGGACCTTCCAGGGAACGGTCGCCTACCTGACATCAGGATTTTGAGGTTGGGAAGTTAAAATCTAAGCAATTTGTAAAAAGCCGGCAGGATATCAAGCCGGCTTTTTTTATCTAATTAATTGTCCGCTATCGGCCACAAGCGCCGGTTCATACTTTTATCGTAAATGTCCGCTAAAGAGAAATCTCAGCGCTATTGCGACTTTTTCATTTTTGCCGGCTATGTCTCGATATCAGTCTATATCGTCCTGGGTACTATCAGCACAACTCACGTTTATTCACGAATATGATATTTTGTTGTTAATTTCCATCTGAAGTTGACCCACCAGCTTCATCCAATATTGGACCACAAAAGTCTTTCCAATATATTGAAAACACTGATAGTTCGAGGATATTTAGCGGGTCAATATTAAATACAAAGAAATCACTAAAGTGGCTCAAACAAGAATGCAAATCAACAATCCAGTCTACTTGAGAGGGCATATACAACTGTCTTGCTGCAAAAAGAGAAGGTAAAAATGCGTTCATTATTTCCCGCTTAAGTAACTGATAAATAAGAAAAAAATCTAAAGGTGGTCACGATATGGTC
>JGI861J16260_1000045_pt1 | contig 12532 bp, 11 predicted proteins | sample TiedelARG06_123m_FD_16260 | JGI IMG/M metagenome (IMG submission 16260)
TTTCGCCATCTCGTTCACCGTAAACTCTTCTACGGCACTATCCGTTGCAGCCATATATTCCTTCAGGTGCCGGTTGTTCATATGCACCTGCCACAACTCCCGTGATTCCCAGTTCTTGTAAAACTTAAAGTGGGCCAGTTCTTCATTGTCCTGGTGCAGGTCGTAATTGATACATCCCTCTTCAGCTCGGGAGATATCGATCAGCTTTTCAAGCTCGGTCTTGACCAGATCAATCTTGTCAGCCTTGGCTTTGATATATGCAACAATAGTTAATGTAGCCGTGTTCGTCTCTTCTATATTTTAATTAGTGACTAAAATAAATTAATTCAGTTCTCCTGGCGAAAGCTAGAAAATAATTATGCAAATCCTTCCAGGACAATCTTTCCAATTGCTTTACCTGACTCCAGTTCTGCGTGCGCTGCCTTCAGGTTTTTGGCGTTGATGGTGCCGAGGTTTTTACCGGAGGTCGTCTGGATATAGCCCTGGTCTACCAGGTCTGCAACACGGTTGAGCAAATGGCTCTGCTCATCCATATCCGACGCATTGAACATCGAACGTGCGAACATAAATTCGATGTGCAGTGACTGACTCTTAAATTTCAGCTTCATTACATCAAGCGGCTCAACTGGATCGTCAATCATGGCAATCTTGCCAAACGGTGCCAGCAGATCTGTATAAGTGTCGAAGTAAGATCCGGTTCCATTGAGACTGGCAATGTGCGTAACCTGTTTGAAACCTAACGCCTCGATTTGTGGCAGTAGTGGTTTGGTGTGATCAACAAAATAATCCGCGCCCAGCTTCTTCACCCAGGCCTGCGAGCTTTCACGTGAAGCTGTGGCAATAATAGTAGCACCCGTAATAGCTTTGGCTATCTGAATTAAAATAGATCCAACTCCACCGGCTGCACCGACAACAAGGATCACCTCATCAGATTTCTCTTTTGAATCCGGGGTTTGCTGTTTTATTGCAAGATGCTCAAACAGTAATTCCCAGGCTGTGATTGTTGTCAGTGGCAGCGCAGCAGCTTCAGCATCAGACAGGCTCCTGGGTTTGCTGCCGACGATACGTTCATCAACCAGCTGGAATTCGGCGTTGCTGCCCTGGCGGTTCAGATCGCCTGCATAGTAGACTGCATCTCCGGGCTGAAAATGAGTCGCTGCTTCACCTGTCGCAACCACTTCGCCTACCGCATCCCAGCCAATGACTTTGTAGTTACCATCATCGGGTGAGGCTCTCAGACGAATCTTATAATCTACCGGGTTAACCGCAATCGCCTTAACTTTGACAAGCAAGTCGTGGCCGGTGGCTACAGGCTGAGGCAGCTCGATGTCTGTTAAAGATTCAGGGTCATTGATTGGAAGGGATTTGGTATAGCCAATTGCTTTCATAGGGTTTCTCCAGATGTTGCTCAGTGAAGCAGATATTAGAGCTTGATTGCTACTATTTAAACAGTAGAATAATTGAAACATTATCAAATATTATTAGATAATATGCTTTTAGAAGACCTTCAAGTCGTCCTTAAAGTGGCGGAATTCCGCAGCATAACTGCTGCAGCAACAAGTCTGGATATGCGTACTGCGACAGCCAGTGCGGCGCTTAAACGGGTAGAACGTGCGTTGGGTGCGGAGTTGTTTGTCCGCACAACAAGGCAACTTCGGCTATCCAGTGCTGGTGAAAGGTATATTCCCCAGTGTGAGCAGGCACTGCTCATGCTGGACCAGGCAAGGCAGAATATGAAGGATGACCTGGAGATTGTCGATGGTGAACTGCGCATCTCACTGTCATCTGACCTGGGTCGAAACCTGGTTACTCCCTGGCTGGATGAATTTATGGAAACCTATTCGAATGTCAGTTTGAGAGCGCATATCAGTGATAGCAACATCGATTTCTATCGCGACTCTGTAGACATTGCACTACGTTATGGCTCGCCCAATGACGCTAACCTTTATGGATTCAAAATCTGTAATGTCCCGGGACTGCTTTGCGCAACGCAGGAGTACCTCGACATCCACGGTTCACCCAAACACCCTCATGACCTGCCTTTGCACAACGGGCTTTTTTACCAGCTATACGACAAGACTCACGATGTCTGGGAATTCTCACAAGGTGGAACAGACTATAAAATCAAGATGAGTGGTAACCGTGCTTCCAATGATGGCGACCTGGTAAGGCGCTGGTGTGTCGCTGGTAAGGGCCTCGCCGTCAAATCCTGTCTCGATATGTCATCTGACGTGCTATCGGGAAAAGTGGTAAATGTCATGCCCGAGTTTAAACCCAGATCTACAGAACTGTGGATAATCTGTCCAAGCAGGCAATCGATTACACCAGCTGTGCGGCTACTCAGAGATACATTCAAAGAAAAGAGTAGAGGTATTTTGAAGCAGTTGATTGATAATGGAATTATTGAAGACAGCGTACTTACCTAGCATAGGAACGATATTTTGGCTCTAACTGTCTATTCCTATGTCTCCTGTGGGCCGAATTGAAACGGTTAAACTGAAGATAAAATGTCTGCTATCAAGAGTTCAAAGGTTTTTTCAGTTTGAAAATTTTGCTGCAAATTCTCGTTAACCGACATCTCGATTAGTCGAGTTATTATGTAATTGTTCTCTGATTATCTTCACTTCCTCTGCCGCATCAAATCCTATTTTACCGTTTAAAATAGAGTGATTAAGACAGGGTAGATGCCTGTGACTTCTATAATGATGAATTCGCTAGGGCAGCAAGATACAACAAGTTAGTGCATGGGCTGGTGTAACGGGGAATAAGCGACATTATGGCAAATGGTAATATCGCTGAATCCGTTACTATTCTATATTTGGTAGCAATGGGTGGACTTGAACCACCGACCCCAGCATTATGAATGCTGTGCTCTAACCAGCTGAGCTACATTGCCATGTATTTTAGGGGAGGGGAATGTACTTGATTCAGCGAAAAAGGTCAAAGGCGTTACACAGGTTTCAAATGTTATGTTTAAAGTTTCAAGGTAAAAAACAGTGTTCTACAAGTTTTGACTTGAAGTTGTCTTACACATTAAACCGGAAATGCAGTACATCGCCATCCTGCACGATATAATCTTTTCCTTCCAGGCGTAACTTTCCGTGCTCTTTTGCCCCGTGTTCGCCGTCAAACTTGACGAAGTCATCATAGGCAATAGTTTCTGCACGGATAAACCCGCGCTCGAAATCGGTGTGGATGACGCCGGCGGCCTGTGGTGCTGTGGAGTTGGCCCGAACTGTCCAGGCTCGCACTTCCTGTACACCTGCGGTGAAGTAGGTTAAAAGCTGCAGCAGTTTGTAGCCGGCGCGAATGACACGATCGAGGCCGGGTTCTTCCAGTCCCATATCATCGAGAAATTCTTTTCTTTCTTCGTCATCCATTTCTACCAGCTCAGCTTCAATAGCAGCACAAACAGGTACAACCTCGGCATTTTCCGTTTCAGCTCGTTGACGAACGGCATCCAGCATGGGATTGTCTTCAAAGCCGCTGTCATCGACATTTGGAACATACAATGTAGGTTTGATGGTCATCAGGCATAGTGGCCTTAGTATTAAATGCTCGTCATCATCGAGTTCCAGGGAGCGAACTGGCAGCCCTTCATCAAGATGCTTGCTGACCCTTTGCAGAATGGCTACTTCGTTCAGTGCATCTTTGTCACCGCCTTTGCTCATTTTCTGTGCACGGGCGAGCGCTTTATCTGTTGTGTCCATATCAGCCAGCGCCAGCTCAGTGGCGATAACTTCAATGTCAGAGATGGGGTCAATTTTACCCGCCACATGGGTGATGTTTTCATCTTCGAAACAGCGCACTACCTGTACGATGGCATCAACTTCACGGATATGGGCGAGGAATTTATTACCCAGCCCCTCACCTTTCGATGCGCCTTCTACCAGGCCAGCGATATCAACAAACTCAATGGTGGTAGGCAATATCTTTTTCGGATTAACGATACTTGCCAGTACGTCTAGCCGGGTGTCGGGAACTTCAACAATGCCGACATTCGGCTCGATGGTGCAAAAAGGATAGTTTTCTGCCTGTATTTCTGCCCGTGTCAGCGCATTAAACAGGGTGGACTTGCCAACATTGGGTAGTCCGACGATTCCACATTTAAACCCCATGATAATTTCCTATGAGTGAGAGTGCAGGGCGTTCATTGCTGTTTCCATATCGCCGCGGATGATATCGCCTACATGGTCTGCCGCGTGGTCTATGGCTGATCTAATCAGGCTCATTTCTGCTTCCGGTGGCCGTTTGAGAACAAAATTGACAACGGCACTCTGCTTGCCCGGGTGGCCGATACCAAGCCTTAATCGGAGGTAATCAGGGCTGCCAAGCTGCTGCGTGGTATCCCGCAGGCCATTGTGACCTGCAGCACCACCGCCCTGTTTGAGCTTCACCCTGCCGGGCAGGAGATCAAGCTCATCATGGGCTAGCAGAATCTGATCGACTGTGATGCGATAGTATCTGGCAAAGGCACCAATGGCATCACCAGAGTGATTCATAAAGGTCTGTGGAGCCAGTAACCAGAGCCGCTGGTTATCGATATTGATTTCGCAGACGCGAGACTTGAAGCGTGCTTCTCCCCGCCAGGCACCGTTATAGCGATCTGCCAGCTCTTCAACAAACCAGCTGCCGGCGTTGTGTCGAGTATCGACATAACGCGAGCCCGGGTTACCAAGGCCGACTATAAGTCGGATTCCGCTGGCCATAGCTGGAAACTAGCGTACCGCCAGGTCGCTTATTCGCTAGCCTCGGTACCCTCAGCCGCTTCACCTGCTTCACCTGCTTCACCCGCTTCACCTTCGTCTTCAGCAGCTTCAACATCTTCCTCTACAGAGGCACGTACAGTAACAACCGTGACAACGGCAAGATCATCTCCGCCATGAGACAGGGTTGTAGATTCAACTCCCTCAGGCAAAGTGACTTCACTCAGGTGGATGGAGTCGCCAATATTCAATTCGGATACATCAACAGAGAGGAATTCTGGGAGATCGTCTGGCAGACAAATGATATCAAGCTCAGTGATGAGATGAGAGATAATGCCATTTTCAATTTTGACCCCGGGCGCTTCATCACCACCAGTGTAGTGCAGCGGGATACTCATGTGGATCTTTTCAGTAGCACTGACGCGTTGCAGGTCAACGTGCATAATTAATTGCTTGTAAGCATGCATCTGTACATCACGCAGGATGGCTTTTTCCTTTTTACCCTCAACTTCTACGGTAAGAATAGAGCTGTGGAAGGATTCGTCTTCCAGGTTATGATACAGGCGGTTGTGGTTCAGGGTGACCATTACAGGGTCTTTTCCAGAACCGTAAAGAACAGCTGGAATCTTGCCAGCATGACGCAGGCGGCGGCTCGCACCCGTACCTTGTACATCACGTATTTCGGCGATAATAGTATGACTGTCAGACATTGGAAATCTCCGGTTGTGTCGTAATAAATAACCCGGACCGCGACCAGACCGGGAAAAAGGGCGGCGAGTATAACAGAAAAATCACTGAAGTTTTATGTTTTACGTTTTATGTGAATCGTAAACCGTAAACTCTTAAAACGCAGTTTTAATAAAACAACTCGCTTACTGATTCTTCGCTGTAGATCCGGCGCATGGTCTCCGCCAGAAGTTCAGCGATACTTAGCTGGCGTATCTTGCTGCAGGCCAGAGCCTCTTCTGACAAAGGAACAGTGTTGGTAACGACCAGTTCGTCAAGTTCAGAATTAGTGATTCTTTCAACGGCCGAGCCGGAAAGGATGGGGTGAGTACAACAGGCAGCAACACGACTGGCTCCGCGTTTTTTCAGTGCACTGGCGGCTTCACAGAGCGTATTTGCAGTGTCAACAAGGTCATCGATAATGACGCAGTTACGCCCTTCAACATCACCGATAATATTCATTACCTTGGCAACATTGGCCTTGGGGCGACGTTTATCTATGATGGCGAGATCAGCGACCAGGGGTTTGGCCAGGGCACGGGCGCGGACGACACCGCCAACATCAGGCGATACTACCATCAAGCTGTCATCACTGTGCCGCCAGACATCACCAAGCAGGACGGGTAGCGCATATATGTTATCTGTCGGAATGTCGAAAAAACCAACAATCTGATCTGCATGGATGTCCACTGTAAGAACATGGTTAGCACCGGCAGTAGAAATCATGTCTGCAACCAGGCGTGCAGAGATTGGCGTGCGCTGGGAGCGGGGTCTTCTATCCTGGCGCGAATAACCGAGATAGGGCACCACCGCGGTAATGCGACCGGCTGCAGACCGCTTGCAGGCATCAATTAGCAGCAGTAATTCCATCAGGTTGTCATTACTTGGCGGGCAAACAGACTGTACTATAAAGATATCCCGGCCGCGGACATTGTCCAGCAGTTCGACCTGAATTTCACCGTCACTGAATCGCCCGACTACCGCTTTGCCTGGTCGAATATCGAGGCGCTTGCAGACTTCAATGCTTAGCTCGGGATTGCCCGAGCCTGAAAGGATTATCATGTCATCTTTTGACAAAGGCCTGCTCCCTTAAAACTGACGGTGTTACAAAATGATGGCTGGGGTGACAGGATTCGAACCTGTGCGTGCTGGAATCAAAATCCAGTGCCTTAACCGCTTGGCTACACCCCATTCGTAAAAATTGACAATTGATCCTGCAACGGGCTGATATTCATACCCTGTGTAACAAAGCATTGCCAGCCTGCTGGTGCCTGTTTTGCTATTAACTGCGCATTCAGTGGTGAATCTGTGGCAATGAAGACGCCAGCACCGGTTCCAGTCATGCGCGCGTTTGCGAATTGCTGTAACCAGTTTAAGGCTTCATTGACAACAGGATATTCCAGTCTGACCACCGCTTCCAGATCGTTATGCCCATGTCCTTCAAGAAAGTCGGCTATTTTGATTGGCGAACTATCGCGTGTCAATGCGGGATGACTGAAAATTTCTGCTGTAGAGACATGTGCTGGCGGAACAATAAGCAGATAATGTTCTTCTGGTGGATCAATAGACGTCAGTATATCACCAGTACCTTCTGCCCAGGCAGCATGACCATGAATGAAAATCGGCACATCTGCACCCAGCCTGCTGCCTATATCTGCTAGCTCGTTATTCGTGAGATTGAGGCCCCATAGCAGATTCAGCCCATGTAATACTGTTGCAGCGTCAGAACTGCCGCCGCCAAGGCCGGCGCCCATAGGAATGCATTTATCGATAGCAATATCGACGCCAGCGGAAATCCCGGTACTGCTGGCGAGATACTGCGCTGCCTTAATCATCAGGTCATCTGCTTCAGCGACATCTGACCAGGCGGTGGTTCTTTTGATCTGTTGATCAGCGCGTTCAGACAGGACAATAGTGTCCTGTAAATCAATAAACTGGAACACAGTCTGCAGCTCATGATAACCATCTGCGCGTTGCCTGGTTACGTGCAGGAACAGGTTTAACTTGGCGGGGGCAGGGAGGGTCAGCATGGAGCCAGTATTCAGTTTTCAGTGCTCAGTTTTTGGTAGTAACAAGATTCAGAGTTTTCACTGAACAGCGAAAACCGAACACAAAAAACTTTATTGCCCTCATTCATCTTGAGTCCTTAATTGCGAAATTCCAGTCCTTAACAATTAATTTTACCCGCATATAATTTTCATCCTCTTTGCCGGACCTGGACTCTACAATAAGCGAGGAAGGAAGTTCATAGCGATCGAACATCCTGTATTTGTCCAGTGTCACTTTCCAGCCGTCCTGGATCACAGCTACCAGTCGCTGTGAGTCATCAAGCGTGTAGTTGGCATTGCTGCCGGGTTCAGTCATACCGAGCAGCCACCAGCGCAGAGCAGAGACCGGTATATTCCAGCCTGTAACGCGGTAAATTAAGTCCGCTGCATCTACTGCATACCACGTTTTACCTTTACTGTCCTGCAGCCTAACTCCTGTGCTGTCCTGCTGCAGTAATATCAGGCCGCCGCCGACAGGGCCGAGGAGACGCAAGTTGCGCTGTCCAGGCAGTTCGTTCCATATCAGGCTTGCACTGCCGCTATTGTTTTTACTGCGCATGCCAATTCGGACATTTAACTGCCAGCGATCAATCTCCGCGACCGCGGCCTGCCGAATCAGCCAGCTGGAAGAGTCTATCTGTTTAACGGGTTTGCTACTGCAGGCACCGAGCAACAGGCTGGCAATCAATAGCAGGAAAGTGAATTTAGTTTCAGGTTTCAAGTTTCAGGTTTCAAGAAATTTGGTTTTGATCCTTCGGGAAGCTCTGATTAATTCAATGAAGCGCCTCATTGCATCCTTCAGGCATTTCCTGCGGTCACGAGCACCAAAGCGCGGTCACTTCATAGTTTAGAATCAATAGCTTAGAGATTGTCACGTCACTACGTTCCTCGTAATGGCGAATAAAACAGAGGCTTCTTAGTCTTGTGTCTGTAGTCTTAAAACTATTTTTCAGAAACCTTTTGCCCAACCATCTGCAACTTCTTATCATCCGGGAAATCTTTACTCGCCTTCGACCATACTTTTTTTGCTTCACGTGGTTTCCCTGCAGCGAGCAATACTTCGGTCAGGTGGTAAGCAATCTCAGGGTCGTTGCGCTTGTCCAGCGCTTTGCGCAGGTAGCCTTCTGCCTCGGTGAAATTGCCACGGCGGAATTCTACCCAGCCCATGCTATCGAGGATAAACGGGTCATTAGGTTTCAGCTTGTGTGCTGCAGATATCAATGAATAGGCTTCTTGATAGCGATCTGTCAGGTCAGCCAATGTAAATCCATAGGCATTTAGCGACTGTGCGTGACCGGGTTTAATTTCGAGCACGCGCAACAGGTCTTTTTCCAGCCCGGCGACGTCTTCCTTGCCTGCGTAGATCATGGCCCTGGCATAAAGTAGGTCTATGTCGTCCGGTTTGTCAGAGAGTGCACTGGTGACCAGCTCCAGTGCCTCATCTTCACGTCCGCCTTCAATCAGCAGTTCATTTTTCAATAATATGATATCTAATTGCTGGTGTGGCGATACCGGGTGCAGGGCTTCCAGTTCACGCAATGCCGCATCGACTCCATCACGCTTCAGGACGACATCAACGAGTCGCAGGCGGGCGGTAAATAATTGTTCTGTATCAGTTACTGAGCGATACCACTGGATGGCGTCATCGAGCCGCTTCTGCAAAGCAGCGATATCGCCAAGATAGACTCTGGCCAGGTCATTATTCGATTGCAGCGCCAGGACTTTCTCCAGATAGACCGTTGCATCGTCATATTTTTTCTTGTCAATCCTGATTAGTGCAAGTGCCATTGGCGCAATAACAGACGTTTCATCCTGCCGGTGAATAATCAGGTATTCTTTTTCAGCTTCATCAAGTTTGTTCGACTCAAGGTAGTAGCGGGCCAGTACAGAACGAAGAACGACAGATTTCGGGTGTTTTTTCAGGTAATGACTGGCAAACCGTTCTGCCTCGCTGTCCTTGTTCTGCAGCACCAGCAGGCTGAACTTGAAAACAGCTGCTTCATCGCTGTCAGGGTCAAGTGCCAGGGTGCGATCTATAGCTGTATTGGCAGTATCATAATCCTTCAGTTTGCTGGCAACGCTGGCATGCGCCAGCGCGACATCAGCAGAGTCAGGGTATTCTGTTGCCAGTTTTTCTATTAGCGTCAGTGCCTGTGCCTGGCTGCCATAACGAATCAGGGTACTACTAATCTGTTTCAACAGCAGGCTGCGGTTCTCCTCGTCACTGTGTGACAATGCCTTGCTGTAATAGACAAGGGCCTGTTCCGGTCTTTTTTCAACCACCAGCAGGTTGCCAAGCGTCTGGTAGGCATCAATATTGTCTGGAGAAAGTTCCAGCCATAGCATGGACATTTGAATGGCGGTGGCAAACTGGTTTGCGATTACCGCCAGGCGTGTAGCCTGTGCAGCCAGCCTCGGGTCGCGTGTTTCAATTGCACTATCAACCAGTGCGGCCAGTGCGAGGTCGTTATTGTTTTGCTGGCGGGCCAGGTCGGACAACATGAGTTTGTACATCAGGTCCGGGCTAAGCTCTACATTGGGCAGGTTTTCCGGTGGAGCTTGAGAAACAGCTTCGGCTTCACTGATACCGCTTGATGAGGTATCTGTGGTAGTCTTTTTACCGGTATTGCCAGCACATGAAACGAGTGCGGCAGAGATGAGTGCAAGCAACACAAAAGTGGATATAGCTTGACAGAATTTTCTAACAAGAGACAATGTTCGGTTCTTTCCTGAAAAAGTAGGCATCATGCACCTGTTCAACTTTGGTATCAACCACAGAACTGCTCCGGTAAATATCCGTGAGCAGACTGCCTTCGCACCCGAAAAACTGGTGACCGCACTGGCGGATATCACCGATGCGGGGGGCGCGCGTGAAGCCACGATACTATCAACCTGTAATCGTACAGAAATTTACTGCAGTCATGAACAGGCAAATGAAAATAGTCTGATTGGCTGGTTCTGTGATTATCACCGCCTGGCAACGAAAGAAATCGAGCCATATCTCTACCGTCATCCCGGTGATGAGGCTGTCAGGCATGCGTTTCGCGTCGCCAGTGGGCTGGACTCAATGGTACTCGGTGAACCTCAAATACTTGGCCAGATGAAGAATGCCTTTGCCACCGCACACAAGACGGGTGTGACAGGCAAATTGTTAAACCAGTTATTCCAGCACACATTTTCAGTTGCCAAGCAGGTGCGCACTGACACGCAGATTGGTGCCAGTGCGGTGTCAGTTGCCTATGCAGCGGTTAAACTGGCAAAACAAATCTTTTCAGACCTGTCACAGAAAACGGTGTTGCTGATTGGTGCCGGCGAAACCATAGAATTAACCGCACAACACCTGTCGCAGCAGCAGGTCGGGCATATCATTGTTTCCAATCGCACCATTGAGCGGGCGTTAAAGCTGTCCGAGCTGGTGAATGGCGAGGCAATCACACTGTCTGAATTACCAACTCGCCTGCATGAGGCAGATATTGTTATCGCTTCAACCGCTAGTCAACTGCCTATCCTTGGTAAGGGTGCCGTTGAGCAGGCGTTGAAAAAGCGTCGTCACCGGCCAATATTCATGGTCGATCTCGCTGTGCCGCGTGACATCGAGGCTGAAGTAGGCGAATTGAGTGACATCTTCCTCTACACCGTCGATGATCTGCAAAATGTCATTGAGGAAAATCTTCAGACGCGCCGAGAAGCGGCCAGCGAGGCAGAGCAAATCATAGACCTGCAGGTCAACCAGTTCGTTAACTGGTTAAAGTCGCTTGACGCCGTACCAATGATTCGTGCTCTCCGGGACAATGCCGATACTCTTCGCCAGACCGAGCTGGATAAAGCGCATCGTCTGCTGGCCAGCGGCGAAACTGCAGAAGTTGTCATCGAAGCGCTGGCACGTTCATTAACCAACAAACTCACACATGCGCCGACAGCAGCTCTGAAAAAAGCCGGTCTGGAGGCCGATAAATCGGTTATTGAAGCCGCCAGGCGTCTTTTTGATTTGAAAGTCTGAACATCAGTTTCAAGTGTTAAGTTTCAAGTTTTAAGTATAGAAACCTGAACAATAACCACTTGAGGCTTAACACTAGAAACTTGATACTCCTATTCCATGAAATCATCAATTACCGAAAAACTCGACCACCTGAGCCAGCGTCTGGAAGAAATCCACGCTATGCTGGCGGATCCCGCCGTGGCCGCAGACCAGAACCAGTATCGTCAGTTATCGGTTGAGATGTCAGAACTGTCGCCGGTCGTCGAACGCTATATGCAGTGGCAAAAAGGACAACATGACCTCGAAGCAGCACAACAGATGCTCGAAGATGAAGACATTGAAATGCGCGAAATGGCGGCAGAAGAGGTGAGTGGGCTGGTGCAGGCAATCGAAGATCACCAGGAGGCCCTGCGTGTTCTTTTGATCCCGAAAGACCCGAATGACGAGCGCAATGTTTTTCTTGAAATACGCGCCGGTACCGGTGGTGACGAAGCATCTCTGTTTGCCGGTGATCTGTTCCGCATGTACAGCATCTATGCAGAGAAAAACCGCTGGAAACTGGAGGTATTGAGCCACAGTGATGGAGAGCATGGCGGCTATAAGGAAATCATCACGCGCATCAGTGGCCGACGTGTCTATTCGCGCCTCAAGTTTGAATCCGGTGCACACCGCGTACAGCGTGTGCCGCAAACAGAAACCCAGGGGCGCATTCATACCTCGGCCTGTACTGTTGCCGTAATGCCGGAAGCGGATGAGGTTGATGCAATAGAAATCGACGCCGGAGACCTGCGTATTGATACTTACCGGGCATCCGGTGCAGGCGGGCAGCATGTTAACAAAACAGATTCAGCGATACGTATTACTCACCTGCCTAGCGGACTGGTGGTTGAATGCCAGGATGAGCGATCTCAGCATAAAAACCGGGCACGCGCTATGAGTGTATTACAATCACGGCTACTCGATCAGGTGCAGAGCGCGCAGCAGGCTGAGCAGGCCGAGACACGTAAGTCACTGGTTGGTAGTGGTGACCGTTCGGAACGCATTCGTACTTACAACTTTCCACAGGGGCGGGT
>JGI861J16260_1000046_pt1 | contig 12395 bp, 16 predicted proteins | sample TiedelARG06_123m_FD_16260 | JGI IMG/M metagenome (IMG submission 16260)
GTACTTGATTCTTATTCGGCAACAAGTTTAAACCTGATACGCGTCACCAGCCTGCCTTCAAACCAGGCATCTAGATGCAAACTCTGTTTACCCTTGATGACCTTGAAACCTTTTTGCTCGCCAGGCTCAATGGCAATGAAACTGAGATTGGCAGGTAACTTGATATCGATTGATACGTGCATTGGGAAATAGCCATCAAGAAACTTCCTCATGAACGGGCCATTCTGCAAGACTAAGGTGCCATCTTGCTGTGCTATCAATGCACGGCTCTCGGCCTCGACACATAATCGGGCGTTACTGTTAACATCGGTTAATTGCACAGTATGACCCTCCACTCGGGCCNCGCCGATATTCTTCTGCNNGGTAATACGCAGATCACGGATTTTGTCCTTGTTATAGACAATCTGCAGGCGGGGAAATATGTCCAGGTTGTCATGGCATTGCAGTAGCTTGACCCAACCGGTTTCGATACTGCTTTTCAGAACAATAATAGTATTATGGTGGTGGTGAGCCGGCGTATCTGGTGGCTTGTCGAGGAAAGTCAGCTCGCCTTCATTGATGGCATCGTATATCGCGTCAGGGTGTTCAACAAACCAGTCTTCCTCCTCATTCTTATCTGCCTGCGACCTGGCGGCACTAGTAGTAAGTATCGAGACCATCAGCAGTAATATCATGCTGACTAACAAATGTACTGGAAGCTTTTCTTTTACACACATAATGAGAGTTTTAATCCAATAGATGTAGATAGCAAGGTGAAATCTGACCAACTAAAGGGGTTGAAGTGATTACAATTAAACCACTCAAGATCAAGTACTCTGACCCTTTGATATTTTAATAGTTTCTCCTGAGATAGCGCCGTTGGTGAAAGATATTCAAGCGGAGGTGGCAGATTTCAGGTAGATTTGTGCTGTGATCGCGACGAAAAGTGAGTTCAGTGGATATTCCATAGCTGTGAATATTCTGGAACAGGATCTTTGCTTTTCTTGTATTTCTGCATCACCAGTATGGGTGCACCAGGTACCTACAGTTTAAAAAATAAACTAAAACCACAAAGGAGAAATATCATGTCAGTTGCAAAAGTTACCGAAATTATTGCGTCCTCGAATAAAGGGTTTGATGACGCTATTACCAAGGGTATTAGTCGCGCCAATAAGACCTTAAAAAATATCAAAAGTGCCTGGGTGAAAGACCAGCAAGTTTCAGTCGAAAACGGTAAGGTTACCGAGTACCGGGTTGTTTTGAAAGTCACTTTCGTGTTGAAAGGGTAGCTACCTAAATTAAAGGGGGTCGGAGTGATTTATTTTTAATCACTCCGACCCCTTTATCTCAGGCATATCAGCTGGCATGTGATACACAATACTCACAATTTCACCGCTATTAATTGTTACCTCCTTACCTTCCAAATTCATTTTTATATAATCACCAGTCATCTCAATAATTTTACCGTCAACGACCTCACCTGATTTCAAAGTTATGCTCTGAGTAACTTGTGATAAATAATTCATCTTTGTATTGAACTCTCTCTCACTTTCCTCAAAAGAATAATTATCAAAAAATTTTATAATTTCATCTGCTTTTTCGGGATTTTCTTTTTTCAATTTATTTTTCTGTTCTTCCGTAAGCTTCATCATGACATCAAATGCATCTATCAAGGACTCCCTATCATCGCGATCTACTTTGAGAAAATCGATAATCTTTTGAGCCTCTTCTGGATTTTCTTTAAACAACTTTTCTTTTTCTTCTTCAGTCATCTCATAGCCTGCAGGACGCACAACTTCATTTTTAACTTCTGTATCTCCTAAAGCTACTCGCGCGAGAAAAATTAAAAACACCAACAATAGAATCTTTTTCACTTGCAATTTTTCTAACTCGGAATTCATCGGCGAGCTTTAGCGAGTCCGTGTTAAATGACTTGTTAGACGATAAATCTGTTTTTTATCAGAGGTTTTTAGAATAGTTTCAGCGTATTGTCCTGAATCCATCGCTCCAAACCAGTGCTCGGTAGCAAGGTCCAAGAGTATCGCTGCACTCAGAGGAATGCACTGCAAGCAAGAGTACTTTCTGTCCATCTACATCCACAACTCGCCATTTGTGTGCAAGAAACTCGTGTGCTTTTCCATCTACGAGCACCCACAAAAAAGTTCCACCGGAGCCGCTCCACATGGAAGCTGATGTTGAGCAGGAGAACTGTGATGCGTCTACAACCTCTTCTGGCCGTCCATCACCCGTGAAGTCATGCAATGTGATTGTCCGTTCCGTTGTATTGAATTTGCCACCCTCAAAACTGGCACATTCGCCTTTGGCCTTCTGGACTATCTCTGTTGCAATTGTCAGGTCCTCACCGCCTATTACGGTTGAGGAAAAACATAGAAGAACAATGCTGGCAAATAGAATGACTTTCATCTCGAATTTCTCCTATTAGTATATGTCGCCGAACGCCTCGCATCAGCGGCCAAATGGGTGCGTAGCGTCCTTTTTGTCCGACTGCATGCGCTTGTTAGAAGGCATTGTATTTACACTGGTAACCTTTATGAAGATTGCCATTGAACCTACTATTTCTACTTTAGTTTTGACGCCCATATGGCTAGTCTATGCTTCATTGCCAACTGGGATATCTGATCTTGAGGGATAGGTTGTATTATTTTGTCGTGTACTAATAGGCGATATATGAATTCAATTTTTTCAGTTGCCGAATCTGTCGGTTCAAATTCAACAACGCCTCTTTTTTCTCCGTATTTCACTCCTTCAGCGATTGCCTTTCTTACTAATTCCTTTTCATTCTTTAGTTTCTTCATGGTTAGGAAATTCCTTCTACAGTGATATAGGCTGCAGCGGTATTTCTCAGTGTTAGGTCGCTGCTACCTATTCCAGAAATATTTTTTGAAAAAAACCATCCAGGTGCATTAATAGTAAAGGATTGTTGTGATTCCTGGAAAGATTTCGTATCTGTGTTATACAGCAACTAAAGAATGTCGGTAAAGAAGAAAAGTAGTAAGTATGACGCGTGCTGTAGATCAAGGAGTCAGAGTAGTTGATCTATATTACTAGAAATATCTATTAAGCACTCTGACCCCTTGATAGTACCTTGATAGTTTTCTGCTTGATGAGGGGAAATTGCTGTGTAATGGTATGAGCTATGTACAAAGTCTGCCCAAAATGCGGCCACACCGAAGAGACAGTAAAAGATAGAGTGCCAGTTCAATGTCCGGCGTGTGGTCTGGTTTACCGGAAATGGTTTAAAAATCGATTCCGCTTAGCTCTGCAAGATGATGAAACTGAAATCGGATCACCCGGTACTGTTTCTGCCTACAGGTTGCGAGAGCTGTTTCTGTATGTAAACCCTGAAACCGTTAGAGCGGCGTTCTTTGCTCGTTGTTTTGTCTATGCTGGATTGCTGATATGGGGCTGGCAGTTTATACAGATGGACTATTACTATTACGTCAACGGCATGCGCATTGATTCCGCCACGCCGGAAATTTATGACTCAATCCTGCATGGCGTAAACCTGATATTCCATGAAGCGGGTCACGTTGTTTTTCGTCCCTTTGGGCGCTTTATGACGATACTCGGGGGCTCGCTGCTGCAGATACTGGTGCCGCTGGTTGTCATGTTGGTATTCCTGCTGAAAGAACGAAACACCTTTGGTGCAGCCGTTGGACTGTGGTGGACGGGCCAGAATTTTATGGATGTGGCACCGTATATCAATGACGCCAGAGCAGGGCAGATACCTTTGCTTGGTGGCGGTAATGGTACGGATCGCCCCGGTATGCATGACTGGCATAATCTGCTGTCAGGTGCTGGTATGTTGGAACACGACCATGCAATTGCTGCCTTTGTGAATGGTACGGGTATTTTGCTGATGCTGTTGTCGTTGCTATGGGGTGCGAAGGTTCTGCATCAACAATATAAAAATCTTTAACCGACTTCCTCGTCATCCGGATCTGACCCTTTTATCGACCTTTTATCACGCAGATTGAACCAAACCTTATAAAAGTCATCGAATANCAGGTAACACTTCGCTTATTTTTGAATTGAAATTTGATGTCATGAAAAAATATATTCTACTACCGGCGTTACTCGGTATTCTGGTTTACTTCATCAGTTTAAGAGTATTGCCGGCCATAACCATGAATGGATTTGATCTCGATGAGCCTCTGGTCGCAGAAGACCAGATAAAACAGGGTGGCCCGCCTCGTGACGGCATACCATCAATTGATGAGCCCAAATTTATAGCGGCAGCCGATGCTGATTTCCTGAAAGCCGATGATCGGGTACTGGGGCTGGTTATCAAAAACGAGGCCCGCGCTTACCCTTTAGCTATTCTAAACTGGCATGAAATTGTTAACGACGAGTTTACTGGTCTGGCCGTAATTATCTCATTTTGTCCTCTATGTGGAACAGGGATGGCTTTTGAACCGGAGCCGCCGGTCAAAGAATTTGGTGTTTCGGGCCTACTGTATAACAGTGACGTATTGCTATACGACAGGGAGACCGGATCGCTTTGGTCACAGATTATGGCAAAGGCGATAAATGGTCCGTTAAAAGGAAAGAGTCTGAAGCAACTTCCGCTTACTCACACCAGCTGGCAAGACTGGAAAACACAATATCCAGACAGTAGTGTTCTGTCTACAAACACGGGTTATAAAAGAGATTACACGAAGAGTCCGTATGATGGTTATGAGAAGAGTAATCAGATTTTTTTCCCTGTGTCCGCCAGCGATCAACGTTTTCATAACAAGGAATGGGTGCTTGGTGTCAAAATAGGAGGGATCTACAAGGCCTATCCTTTTTCTGAACTGGAGAAAACTACCGGTCCTGTAAAAGATAATATTTCAGGCCAGTTGATAGAAGTCATATTTGACAGTGAAAACAACACGGCAAGAGCCCTCGATGAACAGGGCAGGGACATCAATACGGTAATGTCCTACTGGTTTGCGTGGGTTGCCTTTCACCCCGATACCGAGGTGTTTCGGGCTTCAAATTAAAGGGGGCGGAGTGATTAAAATTAGAATAATAAGGGACAGACCACATTATATTCTTATATCAGAGAAAACTGTGGTCTGACCTCATATATCGTTGAAATTCAAATGAGCACATAAATTATCACTGCACTGGATTTCAGTATTAGGGGGTAGATCTATTTAGGTAGGTCTGCCCCCTTAGGTTTTACTCAGGTGAATACAGGATCACCAGTGATAACCGGCAGTAATGCCTGCATACAAGCCGCCAGCCTCGCGATCTATGTCGAAAAGCGTTACTTCAGCTTTCGAATAGCGAACGTCCAGTCCCAGGTTAAAGCTGGGGGTAACGGCATAATAGGTTCCCGCACCGATCCAGGCGCCGAACACAGTGTCATCATCCTCAACCGTTACGCCGGTATTCTCGTTTTCAAGCGACGCAGAAATAATCGCAATTCCCCCACCTACATACGGACGAAATGAAGTGGTTTCCAGTGTAAATATTTTTCTCGCACCAAGGTGCATTTCCGCGGTGCCGCCGGTATTCTCAATTGTACCGCTTCCATTATCTGCAGCAGCAAAAATCAGGTCAGCGGCGATACTGACTGGCCAGTTCTGTTTTCTAAAATCAGATATTACTCCTGCAGATCTTTGTGAATCGAGATTTGGCCAATCATCATCATCGACAGATTTATGCCCCACGTAACCGCTGACATTGCCTGTCCAGCCATCAGCCTGTGTGTCGTCAGCGTGAGCAGCGGGCATAGCCATAAATAGTAGTGTTGATAGTGCAGTGCTTGTTATAGTAGAAACAGTCTTTAAATTCTTCATAAGTAACCCCTTGCGTCAGAAAGTTCACCGAGGGAATCTCAGTGCTTGATTGAAAGTATAGGGATTGCTTCTGTTTCGTCTGTTGCTATTGTGTATGAGATTTGTATCAGTATGTAACTATTTAATAATCGTTATATGGCTTGTTACATTCTGTTACAAAAGGACAACAAACTGACAACAGTTGAAGCAGGATTAGCGGATTATAATGACAGCACGCAAATTGAGATAAGGTGAATAACGTGTCAACCAACGCTTCTACTAATGCTGCTTTCACTGAGAATGCATTAAAAATATTGCTGGTCGAAGACGATACCAGGCTCTCTGCCCTTATTCAGGAGTATCTGCAGAAACAGGCGATGGTCGTATCTATCGAACATCGTGGCGATCTGGCATGTAAGCGCATCATCGCCGAATCCCCCGACCTCGTCATATTGGACCTGATGCTGCCCGGCATGGATGGCCTGGAAGTTTGCAAAACGGTGCGTCCGCAATATGCAGGCCCTATCATGATGTTAACCGCTCGAGATGAAGATATAGACCAGGTAGTCGGGCTGGAGATAGGAGCTGATGATTACATCACCAAACCGGTGCAGCCAAGGGTGCTACTAGCACGCATTCGGGCGCTGATGCGNCGCTTCTCTAACACGTCTTCGACTCAACAGGCACTGCAGGCGGAAAAAAGTGAGTATAGCTATGGTTGTTTCACTATCAGTGCCACCGCGCGTGAAGCATGGCTGCATGACGAGGTGCTGGATCTAACGACCAACGATTTTGATCTGCTGTGGTTGCTGGCTAGCAATCCCGGCGAGATATTCACACGTGATACTATCTTAGAAAATTTACGCGGTATAGATTATGACGGTATAGATCGCTCGGTCGATATACGCGTATCCCGCTTACGTAAAAAACTCGGTGATGATACCGGCCACCCACTGCGAATTAAAACCATACGCGGCAAAGGCTATCTCTTCGTTAAAGAAGCGTGGGAAGAGTAAAAGCCGTGGGTCGATTATTTTTAAAGCTATATTCATTTATTGCACTGGCCGCTATCGTGTTTTTTTTCGGTGTAGCTAACATGGATAAAATTTTACATGGCACATTTGAGGGCCATTTAGGAAACCTGTCACAGGGAGCCTATTATCTTCTGGAAAAGCGTCTGCAAAATGAGCAGGAATCGCAATGGCCTGAGACCTTGGCCGAGATTAACCAGGGCGGTGGTTATCCCGTGGAATTATTGCCGATTGAGTCTTTGTCTATGCCAGCTGCAACAATGGACCGGCTAAAACAGGGAACCGTCGTGGTTTCTGAAGTGTATAAAGCCAAATATATCTATAAGCGTATAGGTGATAGTCAATGGGTCTTACAGTTTCCATTTGAACAATCGGGCTACCTGCATGCACAACGATTGGTAAACAGCACGTTTAATCTGATTGAACAACGCTTACATGATGAGCCGTTAAGCTACTGGCCAGCTACCATTGAAAATTTAAATCTGCACTTTGGTTTTCCAATTGCCCTTCTCAAAAAAAATCATGATGAAGTAGTCAGTGGCGAATCACAGATGCTGGAGAGCAGTGAAACCATCGTATATGAGTTCGAAAAAAACGATGAAGAGCTGTTCTATCGCAGTATAAACAACTCGCCCTACAATATTAGATTAGGGCCATTCGATAATCCGGTTACACTCACATATCTGCAGGCGATGATGCTTCTGGTTTTTTCATTACTGGTTGCACTCGCGGTACTGTTCTGGGTTTATCCTCTATGGCGAGATCTAAAGCGCCTGGGTATCAGCGCCAGGGCATTTGGACAGGGCGACTTCAGCGTGCGTGCACTGCCTCGTAAACATTCAGTACTGTATCGTTTGGCGGGTACGTTCAATGACATGGCGGATCGTATCCAGGGGCTTATCTCATCACATAAAGAACTCACCAATGCGGTCTCTCACGAACTTCGAACACCGATAGCACGGCTACGTTTCGGTATGGAAATGTTAGAAACATCAAGACAGGCTGAAGATCGAAGCCGCTATATAGCGAGTATGAACGATGACATTGATGAGCTGGATCAGCTTGTTGCCGAATTGCTTACTTATGCACGGTTTGACAGGGATAAGCCCGTCCTGGAGTTTCAGCGACTGGAAATATACCCATGGTTAGATGAAGTAATAAGACAGGCGAAAATTGGCATGGGTGGCCTGGTCATTGATTTCGAAATACCTGATCACGAACTCAAGTATGCGCGTTTTGATCCAGTGTTAATGGCAAGGGCGTTAGGAAACCTGCTGCAAAATGCAAAACGTTATGCACATAGTGAGATAAAAATAACCTTCTCCAGAGATAATGGCTGCTACCAGCTAAAGGTCGATGACGATGGCGCCGGTATTCCCGAAGATGAGCGCGAGCGAATATTTGATGCATTTAGACGGCTCGATGCCAGCCGTGACCGTGGTACTGGTGGATATGGCCTGGGCCTATCTATAGTTCAGCGTATCACTTACTGGCATGGTGGCAACGTCAGCGTTGTAGACTCAGCTTCAGGTGGTGCCAGCTTAATAATGCGTTGGCCGGAAGAAGAGGCTCAGGTGGCAAAACTATGAATAAATTTAAGCATTAATAAAATTTTTGCAGGCATCAGAGGAACTAATCCTTAGTAAAACAGTCAGATATTTAGAATGTACTGAAATACTAATATAGGAGGTTCGCTATGACAGGACTAATTCCCGGTTTTCCCTACAACGGTGTAGTGACTATTAATAGAGTGATCCTGAAGCCTGAATACACGGTTGATGATCTCCAGGAACGTGTCGCCGAATTGTGTGAAAATGTCAAAACCTATCATTCCGATACCGGTTTTGTCGGTGGCTTTGTCGCGCTAAATTCCGGTGATATTTCCAATGAAGGTTCGTCTGTAGGCCAGGCTGTCGCCAGCCCGCTGAAGGGTAAAGAGGCGATGATTGTAACTTTCTGGAACTCGTTCGATGACCATGAAAGATCTCATCGCTCCGATACTTTTCAGCCATTATTCATGAATGTGCTGGAGTTATGTGAGAATGGTAACGAGGAAATCGCCTATGACATGCTCTGGTCTGGCAAGGCTTATTCGCCTGAAGAAGCGAGGAAGGCGAGGGAAGTCAAGCAGCTATATTCTGCTGCGTAAATGTAACACTGTCTCAGTGGTGCGGACCACAGACTTCATGCATGGTCGAGGGTTCGTACCTATTTTCAATAATAGGCAAAATAATAGAAATAATAGGGGACAGACCCCAATTCAATGTATCTTTTTCCGGGAAAAGTTATATTAATATTGCGTTTAATTTAATGGGTACTGCTGACAATGCCATAGATACAGGGCAGTTCTCTTTTGCTATTGTTGCCACTTCCACAAGCTTTTCTTCAGTGATGCCCTCTATTTCGGCTTCCAGGTTTAAATCAATACCTTCAAACGACCAATCGTATCCTTCCTGTTTCATATGAATAACTGCTTCTGTAGCTAATCGAGTCGGAGTATATCCTGCACCAACAATTTGGAAACTAAGGGCCATACAGAAGCACCCTGCATGGGCTGCGGCGATGAGCTCTTCAGGGTTCGTACCGGCTACACCATTTTCATTCTCAAATCGGTTAGATAAATTGTAGGGCGTTTTATTTAATACTCTGCTAGGAGAACTTAACTCTCCGTTACCTTCCAGGCCTGTTCCAAACCACTCAGCAGTTCCTTTTCGTATAAGACTCATGTTTCACCTTAATTTAATTATGTAAGGGATGTGACAATATAATGTTTATTGTAGAAAACATAGTATTAAGAGGGCAGAGCCCCTATTGTCCGCTTATTACCCAATAACTGGCTGTGATTAAAAGCCTTCGAAAACGCATATCCAGAAATATTTTCTATAAACTGTCTGCACTGACCGTATAAAGAGCAAAAATTATGAAACCCAAATCGCCTTTTACGCAACCCTATGAAAAGTTGCCCAAAGAGCTGCCAATATATCCTTTGGAAAATGCATTGTTGCCTGGCGGTGAATTGCCATTAACCATTGCTGAACCCAATTATTTGGCCATGTTTCTGGATGTTTTAAAAACTGATCAGCTGATTGGGATGGTGCAGCCTCAGGAGAATAACCCTGATAGCGATATTTATCATATCGGTTGCGCCGGGCGAATCAGGCAATACCGGGAGAGAAAGGACGGCAAGTTAAATATCATGCTTACGGGTATTTGCAGATATAAAATTATAGAAGAATTGCCTATGAAAAACGGCTATAGAAGAGTCATGACCGACTGGAGTGATTTTAAACAGGATTATGAGACGGAAGAAGTGGCTATTCAGAAAATAGATTTTTTCAAGGCAAGTTTACGTAACTATTTTGATCGTCACACAATGCAAGTAGATTGGAAAGTTCTCGATGAACTGCCCATTGAACAAGTCGTTAATAATCTTGTTTTGATTTTAAACTTGAGTGTACCTGGTAAGCAGCGACTGCTCGAGGCACCAACAGTTGCTGATCGATTAGAACTGTTTTCACAGTTGCTTGAAGAAATACCAGCTCCGATAGCGGTTGTAAAACATGAAGGAAGTCGTGTTAATTAGTCGAGCCTGATCAATAATCGATTGATACATTGATTATAGCGGCAATATAGTCTGACTCTCTTTATGGGTGAATCCTGACCTTTCCCTTTATCTCTCTCACGTGTAATGCCCGTTGGTGTTGATTGCAGGGAGAGTTAGTCACATAAATACGTCATCGCTACAGCGTCTGTTTAAAAAGCCATGCCGAACAGGTTAAGGCTATTTTGCTGACGGTAACGGTGTAGGCTGCGGTGGTATGGGAATACCGATCCAGGGCTTGCCCGGTACACGAGGGGCCTCGTAGTATGGGGCTGGTAAATTGATACGTGGGCCGGCAGAGGGAGGTGGCTGCTTGATGCTCGCCTTGCGTTCTGCTTCTTCCCTGGCTTTTCTTTCTTTGTCTGCTTTGCGCTCTTTCTCGAGTTCTTTGCCGAACTGCTCGGTTTCCACGTGGCGTTCTTTTGCCTTCTCGTATTCTTTCTGATCAAAAGTATCCTTGATCTCGAGTTTCCTGGACGGCATGCCTTCTGTATCAGATGGTACATTACCGTAGTGCACCTTGCCTTTATCATCAACCCATTTCTTCACCTCTTCAGCAGAGGCGATAATTGAGACCATGGAAAATATAAATACGAGTGCTAGTTTCATGATTTCCACTCACTGATTATCGGAAATATCAAATTAACCTGGGATAAAGTGTTTTTATAACGATAGTTCTTGTTTAATTCAAGAGCATAAAGAAGAGGGCGCATAAAAATAAATCACTCCGACTTTTTAATTAAAGGTACTGGATTCCATCTCTGCGTTTATGGGCCGAGGGTGCCTGGTCGGTGGATTCTCTAAGTCGTGCTTCGACGCGCATCGCATTCATTAATTTCTTATCCACCACATCGGGATATAACGGATAGAATCTTTGTACTTCAAGAGCGTTGGTTTTTGCCGCAAGCTCAAGACGTCTTCGCTCCTCATGTGACAGCCAGTGCAACATGAGTAGACGTGGCGCCTGCCTTGCTAAATAACGCTGGCACAATTGATGCTGAAATTCTTCCTGCCAGTCTTCCGTTACTAATAATGTTGGAAAGCTGTCAGATTCATGGGTACGGCGAGTGAACCAGCGGGCACGAGGGTATAGACTCGCTCGATCCCTGACCAGCAGTTCCAGCCGGTAATTGACAGGGGGTTCGCCGCGCTGTTTCTCATCGTCGGTAGCATCAACAGGAAGAACTGCTGCCGGCAGGGCCGTCCACTCGGGATGATCCGGAAATGATGCCATCTGTTCGGCTTCCGAGCAGGAGAAAATCAGTGCCAGTGGTGACTCGTCTTTATGATCGAGTAACCAGTATTCATATATATCTGTAGCAGGGAATGGCAAACTTGCCTCTGCCAGGAAGTGGATCAGTTCCAGTATTCGTTCATCAATTGCCCCATTTTCGGTCGCTGATTGCGCCGCAAGCGTCTTCAGTTGACTGTTGTCGATCACGGCGGCTCGTCTGTAACCGCGCGTTGGCTTGTCCCCGGCAAGATTATCACTCCTGATGATCCTGTGAATAAAATGAATCTCCCAGGTTTCACAGTCCATGGATACGGCGCGGGCATGTTCTGACTCGGCAATCTGCACCTGGCCGTAGTAGGGGTTAGTTAGACGCTGGGAGTGTGTTCTGATCATGTCTGTCCTTGCAGTTGTCGTCTTCTCAATTCAGTTGGACTCGTTGACCAAAGGGTACTGTTGCCTGACCCTTGACCAGCCACAGTACCGGGTACATCGGTTCTGCCGGGGGAAACTTACCCCTGGCATCAGTGAAGTAGACTAGCAGGTCGGGGGCACGGTCCTGGTTTTCGATCCATTCAAACGGTGGACTGAAGCTGGTGCCACCGCCACCATGTATTTCAATATCGCGGGAGAATTCATCCCATGGATCGAAATACCAGGGGCAGCCGTGGTTAAGCTCCGAATCGCAGGTTAATAATGTGATGCGAGCCCTTACGTAGCTCTTGATCGCATCGATCTCGGAAATAAACTCACCGATCTCTTCC
>JGI861J16260_1000047_pt1 | contig 12051 bp, 9 predicted proteins | sample TiedelARG06_123m_FD_16260 | JGI IMG/M metagenome (IMG submission 16260)
GGCCTACGCCGGTATGACGAGCACTTTGCTTTAGATGTTTGTACTTCAATCTCTGGAGCCACCGGCCAGATTTTGACTGCAACCCCTTTTGTGCTGTCGAGCACTGGAAGGTTAGAGCGGAATAGCGCGAGGACTGTCTGAGCGATAGCGAGTTCCGCAGCGCCCGTTCTAAGCTGAAGCGCACAGAGACGCCGTAGGCCAACACGGTAGGGTGGCTTTTCTTTTGGTACATTTTCTTTGGCCACTCAAAGAAAAGATACTCGCCCATGAAGGGCGAAATCATCAGCTGTGCGTTAGCACAAAGAATAAAAAAGAGACCTGGCCGAGCAACATCAAAAAAGATAAAAAAAGAAACAACCAACTGCCGAAGGGAAAAATTCAAATACTATCAAGAAGCCCAATCATAGCCCTGGTAGCATTCGATAACGTCATGTCATTATGCGTAACATAACCCAATTCCCGGCGCAGATTGATATCTTTAATAACAATTTTTTTTACTGTTTCATCAAGCATGGTTTCCGGAAGTATAGTCCAGCCAAGGCCTATGCTCGCCATCATTTTATTTGTTTCGAGAAAGTTGGTCGACAACCCAACATGAAGCTTATAACCAGTTAATACCAGTTTATCTTCGAGTAATGTGCGTGTGTAGGTGTTGACGCCCGGTAGAATAGCCTCGTGACCGGCGAGTTCCTCGACGTCAATTATTTCTCTATTTGCCAGAACATGCATCTTACCGACTGCAAGAGCCAGCGGGTCATCCCATACCTTGGTCGCTGTGAGTGACGAAGGAGTCATAGCAGGCAGGGTGATAATAGCCATTTCCAGTTCACCACTCTCAACGCCACTTACACCGTCTTCGGAATCGACAAAACGCAGAGCTAACTCGACGTCAGGATATTGATTTGTATACTTGCGCAAAACCGGCGGCAGGCGATGAAGGCCGATGTGGTGTGAGGTTCCCAGGCTCAGGCCGCCGCTAACCTGTTCCTTCATGTTGTCTGCACTTTGCCTGAGGTTGTTGAATGATAGAAGTATATTCTCTGCCAATGGCAGTAGCTGGTGTCCTGTTTCGGTCATTCTTGCACTTCTTCCGACACGATCAAACAGAGGAGTGCCTAGCTGTGTTTCCAGTGCTGCGATTCTTTTACTGATCGCTGGCTGTGTTAAATGCAGGTTATCGGCAGCGGCGGTAAAGGAGCCATGGCGGTTAATAGCGACAAAAGCCCTTAGTTGTGACTCATCCATAGTGTCATTCCGGACATATATTCCTAAAAGGAATCAAATTAATAAAAATGATGAATTAATGTAATTTATAACCTGTGACATACTTTAGTGCAAATCAGAATTGGATTAGCACAGGAGAGACTGTTATGGCGGGTAAAACCTTGTATGACAAATTATGGGAAAGCCATGTTGTGCGGGAAGAAGATGATGGTACGACATTACTGTATATAGACCGACACCTGGTGCACGAAGTCACGTCGCCACAGGCTTTTGAAGGTTTACGCATGCTCGGTCGTGAAGTGTGGCGCAAGGCGGCAAACCTGGCGACACCTGACCACAATGTTCCAACAACCGAGCGTCAGAAAGGGATTGTCGATCCGGTGTCCCGGCTCCAGGTAGAGACGCTTGATCAAAACTGTGAGGATTTCGGCATTACGGAATTTGATATGAACGATCCACGTCAGGGTATTGTTCATGTCATCGGGCCGGAGCAGGGTGCCACATTGCCTGGAATGACGGTTGTTTGTGGTGATTCACACACATCGACGCATGGTGCATTTGCTGCATTGGCGACGGGAATAGGCACCTCCGAAGTCGAGCATGTGCTGGCGACGCAATGCCTGATCCAGAAAAAGGCAAAAAATATGCGAGTGTCGGTTGAGGGCAAGCTGGCTGCCGGTGTAACGGCCAAGGACGTTATCCTTGCCATAATTGAGAAAATCGGCACGGCAGGAGGCACCGGGCATACTATCGAATTTGCCGGTTCGGCAATTCGAGGGTTAAGCATGGAAGGCCGCATGACATTATGCAATATGACCATTGAAGCGGGGGCACGGGCAGGACTGGTTGGCGTTGATGAGCAGACTATAGAATATGTGCGCGGGCGGCCCTTTTCACCCGCTGAGGAATACCGCTCGCAGGCGGAAGCATACTGGCGCCAGCTTACCTCTGACACGGATGCCGTGTTTGACAGAGAAGTCCTGTTGCAGGCTGAGGATATTAAGCCACAGGTGAGCTGGGGAACCTCACCTGAAATGGTTGTGTCAATTGATGATGAAGTACCTGACCCTGCTCAGGAAACTGATCCGGTCAAGCGTGAAGGAATGATCAATGCATTGAAATATATGGGATTGCAGCCTGGAGTTGCGATTTCCGATATTCCACTGGATACGGTCTTTATTGGTTCCTGTACAAATTCCCGCATTGAAGATATTCGTGCAGCGGCTAAAGTTGTAGAGGGCCGCAAAGTATCAGAAACGATCAAACTCGCAATGATTGTGCCGGGGTCAGGGCTGGTTAAGGCACAGGCTGAAGAAGAGGGGCTGGACAGGATTTTTACAGATGCCGGTTTTGAATGGCGTGACCCTGGTTGTTCTATGTGCCTGGCAATGAATGCCGATCGACTTGAAGATGGGGAGCGCTGCGCTTCCACCTCTAACCGAAATTTTGAGGGCCGCCAGGGCCGCGGTGGCAGGACACATCTGGTGTCACCTGCAATGGCTGCTGCGGCTGCGATTGCCGGACATTTTATTGACCCGGGTAAACTGGAGAACTGATATGCAGAAATTTACTAAAGTAGACGCCATCGTCGCACCGATGGATCGTCCAAATGTCGATACTGACGCTATTATTCCCAAGCAGTTTCTCAAGTCTATAAAGCGTAGTGGTTTTGGTCCTAACCTGTTTGATGAATGGCGTTATATGGATGTTGGTGAGCCCGGACAGGATAATAGCAAGCGACCACAGAATGAAGACTTTGTCCTTAACCAGTCGCGCTACCAGGGTGCGATGATATTGCTGGCGCGTGAAAATTTTGGCTGTGGATCATCAAGAGAGCATGCTCCCTGGGCGCTGGAAGATTTTGGTTTCCGGGTAATTATTGCGCCAAGTTATGCTGATATTTTCTATAATAACTGTTTTAAAAACGGTATTTTGCCGATTGTTCTGGATGAAAAAACGGTTGACAGCTTATTTGTTGCCGTTGACCAAAACCCCGGTTACAGGCTAGCTGTAGATTTACACGATCAGGTGATTACAACACCTGATGGCAGCCGAATAAGTTTTGATGTCGATGGCTTTCGAAAACATTGCCTGCTGAAGGGGCTTGATGATATCGGCCTGACCTTGCAGCACGTGGATAAGATCCATGACTATGAGCAAGAACGTAGCAAGCATACGCCATGGTTATTCACAGATATCCTGTAATTGGCGTATTTCCTGAACAAACACAAAAAAGAAATTAATTATCATGAGGTTAAACTAAATGAGTAAACATGTGCTGGTCCTGCCAGGAGATGGCATTGGCCCCGAAATTGTGGAACAGGCAGTACGCATTCTTAGCTACCTGCGTGATGAAGCGGGGCTTGATGTCACCATCTCACAGGCTCTGGTGGGTGGTGCCGCCTATGATGCAACGGGCTATCCTTTACCTGAAGGCACTCTCGATCAGGCCCGCCAGGCAGATGCAATCCTGCTCGGCGCCGTTGGTGGACCGCAGTATGAGCAGCTTGATCGCGAACTGCGTCCTGAACGGGCGCTACTTGGTCTCAGGTCAGAGTTGCGCCTGTTTTCTAATTTACGTCCAGCGTTGATGTACCCGGCGCTAACAGAGGCATCCAGTCTGAAGCCGGAAGTTGTTTCAGGGCTGGATATCATGATTGTTCGGGAACTGACGGGTGGTATCTATTTCGGTTCTCCGCGGGGTATACGGACTCTGGACAATGGTCAACGGGAAGGGTTCAATACTCTAGTCTATAATGAAGCTGAAGTTGAGCGCATTGCGCGCTCTGCCTTTGATATTGCTATGAAACGTGACAAGCGTCTTTGTTCCGTGGACAAGGCAAATGTGCTGGAAGTGTCTGAACTCTGGCGAGAGACAGTTTGCCGGGTTGCAGATGAGTATCCGCAAGTTGAACTTTCACATATGTATGTGGATAACGCTGCTATGCAACTTGTGCGTGAGCCAAAACAGTTTGATGTGATGGTAACCGGGAATATGTTTGGTGACATACTGTCTGATGCCGCTGCAATGCTGACCGGATCCATCGGTATGCTGCCATCAGCCTCCCTGGATGCACAGGGTAAAGGCATGTATGAACCTATTCATGGTTCTGCACCGGATATTGCGGGGCAGGGTGTTGCGAATCCACTGGCGACTATTTTGTCTGTCGCAATGTTGCTGCGCTATACGCTTGATGAAGGAGGGCTAGCTGATCGTGTTGAGCAGGCAGTAGAAGGTGTGTTGGATGATGGCCTGCGTACCCCGGATATCAGCGATCGCAGTGAGTCAATTGGAACTGCCGCTATGGGCGATGCAGTGTTAGAAAAATTAATATCAGCCAGTTAATTGACTGGCTTACAAACAAGAATTCGGTATAGACAAATGAGTAAAGTATTTGATGTTGCAGTAGTAGGCGCCACCGGGGCAGTCGGTGAGACGATGCTAAAGGTTTTGCATGAAAGAAACTTCCCTGTCGGCAAGGTTTATCCGCTGGCTTCCAGTCGATCGGCCGGCAAGCGTGTAGATTTTGGCGGTAAAATGCTGCTAGTTGAAGAACTCGACAGCTTTGATTTTAGTAAAGTGCAAATTGGTCTTTTTTCTGCAGGTGGCAGTATTTCTGAAAAATATGCTCCCAGGGCAGCTGAAGCAGGCTGTGTGGTGGTCGACAATACATCACATTTCCGCTATGACGATGACATCCCTCTAGTCGTCCCCGAGGTCAACCCGGATGCGATTGCAGGCTATACCTCGCGTGGCATTATAGCTAATCCAAATTGTTCGACGATTCAGATGCTGGTGGCGCTTAAGCCCATTTATGACGAAGTAGGTATAACGCGCATAAATGTATGTACCTACCAGGCTGTTTCTGGCACTGGCAAAGAGGCGATTGAAGAGCTGGCATCACAAACAGCCGCGTTGCTGGGTGGTAAAAATATTGAGTCAAAGGTGTACCCGAAACAGATCGCTTTCAACGTCTTGCCGCATATTGATGTTTTTGAGGAAAATGGCTATACGCGCGAAGAGATGAAAATGGTTTGGGAAACGCGCAAGATATTTGCTGATGACAGCATTATGGTCAACCCGACTGCAGTGCGGGTGCCCGTCTTCTATGGCCATTCCGAAGCAGTACACATCGAGACGCGTGAAAAAATTAGTGCGGAGCGCGCTCGTGAATTGCTGGCAAACACGCCCGGTTTGATTGTCGTAGATGATCGTGCCGATGGTGGATATCCGACAGCAGTGACCGAGGGTGTTGATACTGACCCCGTTTATGTCGGTCGAATCAGAGAGGATATATCGTATCCAAATGGCCTGGATATGTGGGTGGTTGCCGATAATGTACGCAAGGGCGCTGCAACAAACAGTGTACAAATAGCTGAAATACTGGCAAAAAGTTATTTGTGAGCTATTGTTAGTTGCGAAACATAAAGAACTTTCGTAGTATTGAACTATAACTATAAGCGAAATAAGGAAAAAACCGTTTCTTTAACTAAGCACATTTATTATAAAGAGAAGATCATGCAGAAGGTAAAAGGGATTAAATTAGCGTGTTTGGCAGCTTTCGCCATATTACCGATACAAGCTTACGCACTCGGTGTCGGCAAACTCACAATGCATTCTGCGCTCGATGAGCCACTGAATGCATCGATCGAGCTGACTGCTGTGACGGCAACGGAACTACAAAGCCTGGAAGTTAAACTGGGCTCTGCCGGGGTGTTCAACATGGCAGGCATAGACCGTAACGAGCAGCTGAAGTCGATATCCTTTACGCTGGTGAAGGAGAACGGCAAAGATTTAATTCGATTGAAAACAGAACAGCCGTTTCGTGACCCTTTTCTTCATTTTATAATTAATGCCAGCTGGGCAAATGGTTCAATGCTGCGTGAATATACCGCATTGCTTGATCCACCTTCATACCTGAGCGGTGCACCGGCTCGTATCCAGGCGCCTGCTGTTGCCACGCCGGTCGCTGTACAACCCGCTCCAGTACCAGTTGCTGTAGCGAAAACAGAGCAAGCACCTGCACCTTCCGCCGTAGCCGTTGCCGCACCGATTACACCGGCTGATACTGTTGAAAGAAAGCTGGGTCCGACAGACATTGGCGCCAGTGACACAGGTTATTCTTCTGATATGGGCCCTGGCAGTACCTATGGTCCAGTAAAAAGTGGTGAAGTCCTGTGGAGTATTGCCGAGCAAGTTAGGGCAGGTACCCAAATGGAGACTACCCAGGTCGTGATGGCAATTTTCAAGCAGAATCCAAACGCCTTTATGCAAAACAATATCAACCTGATACGTGTTGGCCAGACTCTGCAAATTCCTTCTGAGAGCGAAATCACCGCTACCTCACCTTCTGTAGCACGGGAAGAACTGCGTGTACAAATGGCAGAATGGCAGGAGTACAATGATAATCTCTCCAGCGGTAGCAGGGTCGCTGAAACAGAATCAACGGTTGCCGACAAAGAAATGCCAGGCGCAGATGATAAAGAAACTGTAGATGAAACCACTGCAGAAACAACCGCAGACAAAGACGACAGCACTACATCAGCTGATGCGATGGAGAGCGGCGCAGACGAGCAGGACGTATTGGAAATCGTTCGTGCCAAAGTGGATGCGACTGATTCATCAGGATCAGGGGCCAGTGCAGAAGAACTTGCCGAATACGAGTCCGCGATTACTGCGTACAAGGAAAACGTTGGCATGCTTGAAGAATCACTGGCTTCAGCAGAGCTGGAAAAACAGGACCTTAGCGAAAGGGTAGCTTTACTGGAGCAGCAGATTGACAAGGCCAACAAGCTTATCGATATGCAGAATGCTGATCTTGCCCGTATACAGGCACAGGGGCAGGAAGGAGACGTTGAACCTGTTGAGCTAATTGAAGTAGCAGAAACAGCAGAAACAACAGAAGTCTCACCCGCAGAACCTGATGCATCACCTATTGCGCTTGACGCAACACCCGCAATGGCTGAAAAATCAATTTATGAGAGCACTCTAGTATCGCCAGAGGATGTTGCTCCGGTTACACCAGTTGCACAGGTTAAGCCGCCAGCACCTGAAGTCAAAGAGCCGCCAGTAGTCGAAACACCGCCTGTGGTGGAGAAAAAGGCCGCCAAAACACGCGTTAGGCCAGCACCGGCAGCAGAAGAAAAAGGTTTTGTTGCTTCAATTATGGATTTTGTTACCAGCAGCTGGATGACTATGCTGGGCTCAGCCCTTGCATTATTGCTGGTTCTGGTAGGGTTGTTTGTTGTGCTGCGTCGCAGACGTTCGATTGCGGAATTTGAAGACAGTATCATCTCGGGTACAGCCGTTCTGGATATCTCTACCGCTGAATCCACTGAACCCACGGACTCTGGTTCAGAGACCTCCTTCCTGAGTGATTTTGTTCCTGGTATGGGTAATATGCAGGCGGATGAAGTTGACCCGCTTGCTGAAGCGGAAGTTTACATGGCCTATGGGCGTGATGAGCAGGCTGAAGAGGTGCTTAAGGAAGCAGCATCAAAAACGCCAGATCGCCATGAACTCAAACTGAAGCTGCTTGAAATCTACCAGAGTCGCAAAGATGTTTCTTCATTCGAAACCTTGGCAGAAGAGCTTTATCCGGCAGATGGAAATATCCCAATGGCTGTCTGGGCTAAAGTGGCTGAAATGGGCAAAATAGTAAATCCTGAAAATCCGCTGTTCCAGGGCGATATCAAGATACAGGAAGATACCCTGTTTGGAGACAAGGAGAGGAAAGAGGATGTCACCTTAGGTGATCTTCTGGATACTGATACCATTGATGCAGAAGAAGCCGAATTAATGGAAGCACTGGATGAAGATATCAGCGAGGATGATTCAGAAGAATTTAATGAGCAGATAATTGAAGGCATACCAGAAGAAATAACGGAAGAGATTAAAGCGGAAAGTGAGGATCTAGCAACTAAGGTCGATGATTTTCCTGTTCCTGATGAAGAAGTACTGAACATGGATCTTGGAGACTTTACCCCGGATGTGGCGCAGGAAACTGATTCCTTTGACCTTGATACTCTCAACGTGACCCCCGAGGATCTGGGTAGTGAACTTGATGCAATTACCGAAGAAACAGAGGCAATTGAGGAAGGAGAAATTGATTTCAACCTGGATGGTATTGACCTGGACCTGGGCGAATCATCAGACACTGAAGAGACAGCTCTTGATATGTCGGGATTGGAAGGTCTGGACCTTGATCTAGAATTAGATGAAGATTCATCGATTGATGCTCTCAATATAGATTCTGAAAATGATACTTCGGAAATGTCACTGCAGGATGAGACACTGGAGTTTGCAGATCTCGGCGATCTTACATTGACAGATGTGGATAATGACAGTGTATTAGACATTGAGTCAGGGGAAGATGATTCTGGCGAATTACCTGCTGGTGCTAATGAAACATGGGATGAAGCAGGTACAAAGCTGGATCTGGCCCGGGCTTATATCGAAATGGATGATAAGGAAAGTGCCCAGAGTATACTTGAAGAAGTTGTCAAGGAAGGCACTGATGATCAGAAAAGTGAAGCCAGAGATCTGATCAATCAGATTGATGCAGGGTAATATGTGCCAGTTCTTACAAACCCGGCCTCACGAATACTCTCGCTGGCACTGCTGACGATACTGGTTAATACTCAGGGCTGGGCAGGCCTGCTGATTTTTGTGCTCCCGCTGATATACCTCTTTTATCGGCACCCGGAGCCTGGCAGGCAGGCTATATTGCTGGCTAAACGATTGCGCTGGTTTTTTCTATCGATTCTTATTCTATATTTGTGGTTTTACCCCGGTAGTGAACTGATTCCTATGATGGGCAGGTTTTCACCATCTGTAGAAGGTATCAATGAAGCAGTTTTAAGAATCACATCGCTGCTTCTCGTCATCTCATACAGTGTTTTTCTCGTTCAGTTAACTCCTCGAGATGATATTATCTGCGGCATTCAGTTCATATTGTCGCCGCTGTCATACCTTCGCATTGATACGAGCCGCTTTGCATTACGGCTTGGGCTGGTGCTTTCCATAGTTCCGAAATTGATGGAAGGTGAGGCTTTTTCAAAAGACGGGAAAGGAATTAAAAACATCTCTACGGTTATTGATCAGGCTGCGCTTATGGTGAAACAGGCAGGTGAGAAAACAAATGATTTTGATTTAACTGAAGTCGCTGCCTGCGAACTTGGTCGTCCAGGAGTAATGGATGTTTTTGTCCCTCTTTCTCTACTTATCTGGTTAGTTGCAGCATAACTCCAGGTAAAGAACTAAGTATCGCTAAGTAACTAGATGCTGGCTTAGCTTTAATAAAGCAATATGCATCTCAAATAGGTTATTTAGAAAGTTAAAAAGCGCCTGATGGTATAGTAATGAAAGTTGCACTTGGCATTGAATATGATGGATCTTCCTACTGCGGGTGGCAGTATCAGGATGGTGTATCTACGGTGCAGGCAGTCGTTGAAGATGCTCTATCCAGAGTGGCAAATACCTCTGTCAGGGTTATTACTGCTGGCAGGACCGATACCGGCGTACATGCCACATGCCAGGTAGTGCATCTGCATACTGATGTAATACGGAGTGAGTATTCCTGGGTTAGGGGTACTACACGATATCTGCCTGATGACGTCACCGTGTTGTGGGCAAAACTAGTTGATGATGATTTCCATGCGAGGTTTTCAGCCACTGAGCGTCAATATCAATACCTGATTCTGAACCGTAGTGAACGACCTGCCATCCTACATCGTAAAGTGACATGGGAGTACCGGCCACTGGATATTTCTTTGATGCAGGAAGCGGCCAATTCCCTTGTAGGCAAGCATGATTTTAATGCCTACCGTGCTGTAGGATGCCAGGCTAAATCACCGGTACGAGACTTGAGAGAGCTATCGGTAGAAAGGTATGATGATTTTGTCATAGTAAATGCAAGAGCCGATGCCTTTCTTCACCACATGATCCGTAATATTGCCGGCGTTTTGTGCAGTATAGGCGCCGGGGAAAAATCACCAGCCTGGGCTGGCGAAGTACTGGCATCATGCGATCGAACCTGTGGCGGCGTTACTGCTCCGCCGGATGGACTTTATTTGAATAAAATAACCTATCCGGAGAAATTCAGGATACCATCAGTTCGAAGCAGACCATGGATATTCGGGTTATGACAAGAATACGTGTAAAAGTATGTGGGTTATGTACGCTTGCTGATGCTGAACATGCCATCATCGCCGGTGCGGATGCTATCGGGATGGTATTTTATTCGAAAAGCCCTCGCTATATTTCAATTTCAGACGCGCAAGAGATTGTTTCTCACATTCCCCCGTTTGCAAGCACAGTTGGGCTGTTTGTAAATAGCAGTTCTGATACCGTCCGGAACGTATTATCCGAGGTGCCGCTGAACCTGCTGCAGTTTCATGGTGATGAGGATGAGTCATTCTGTAAAAGCTTCAACCGGCCGTATATCAAGGCAGTTAGAGTGAAAACTGATACTGATTTATTACAGATATGTCATCAGTACTCCTCTGCTAGAGGGATCTTGCTGGACAGCTACAAAAAAGGCACACCGGGAGGTACCGGAGAGACCTTTGACTGGAGCATGATTCCAGCTAAGCTCCCCTTACCTGTCATCCTCGCAGGTGGGCTTGATGCTAATAATGTTGCAGAGGCAGTTTCCGCTGTGCATCCCTGGGCGGTTGATGTAAGCAGTGGTGTTGAATATTCTGCCGGTAAAAAAGACAGGCAAAAGGTAGAACAGTTTATTCGTGCAGTTGAGCGTTCTCGCAAGTTTTAATATGCAGAGAATCTTTGTTGTGCGCGGTGGCATACTAACTTCGGAATTAGAGAGAATTCTACTTTTCCAGTGAAGCGGGATGATTGTCTGTTATCTCCGCCAAATCTCTATGTCAAACAGCTGCCTGCAGCAGCCACAGTGTGACAGCAGCAAACAGAGTGATCTAACAGCTACCCTGTCTCATCAGCCAGCATTGATGTCCATATCTGCCTGATAATTTTGCCAGTCCAGTAGATGCAATAAGCTGCAAAGACCGGTAAAATCAATTAGTCACACTATCCCTGTGTATCTAGCGCATGTCACTTAGTTTATTGTCCGGATATACATTTTCTCAGTCTATAAAGTCGGGTTTTAACCATGTCAGCAGCCTATTCCATGCCGGATAAAAATGGTCATTTTGGCCGCTTTGGAGGTATTTTCGTTGCAGAAACATTAATGCAGCCATTGCAGGAACTTACTCATGCCTATGAAAAATACCTTAAGGACCCTGATTTCCTGCAGGAATTTGATGAAGACCTGAAAAACTATGTCGGTCGGCCATCTCCACTTTATTATGCCGCGGGTTTAAGCAGAGAATATGGTGCCCGAATCTATCTCAAGAGAGAAGACCTGAACCATACTGGTGCACATAAAATCAATAATACTGTTGGCCAGGCATTGCTTGCGAAACGACTGGGGAAAAGCCGAATCATTGCAGAAACAGGTGCCGGACAGCATGGTGTGGCAACGGCTACTGTAGCTGCCAGGCTGGGACTTGAGTGTGTGGTCTATATGGGCGCTGATGATATTGAACGGCAGGCGCCCAACGTCTACAGAATGAAGCTACTAGGTGCTAGCGTGGTGGCAGTCGAATCTGGATCACGCACATTAAAAGACGCACTCAACGAGGCGATGCGTGACTGGGTGACCAACGTAGAGAATACCTTTTATATCATCGGTACTGTTGCTGGTCCTCATCCGTATCCGGCAATGGTGCGTGATTTTCAGTCAATTATTGGCAGGGAAGCGCGTGAGCAGATCCTTGAGCAGGCCGGTCGTCTACCAGACGCACTGG
>JGI861J16260_1000048_pt1 | contig 11905 bp, 10 predicted proteins | sample TiedelARG06_123m_FD_16260 | JGI IMG/M metagenome (IMG submission 16260)
CCGAGCCATTTTTCCGCTTTAGCGTAATACGGCGCCAGTTCTGCATAATCTAGTGGCCAGTCAAAACCAAAGCCGAAACGGCTTTGTGTTTTGAAGGCATGTTCCGGAAAGCGATGAGCCTCGCCCTGGTAGTGCAGGGTCGAGCCGCCAACACCGATCACCCGGTGATAGTTAAAACTGCCCCTGTGCCCAGGTTTTCCCGGGCGATCCATTTTTTGTCGGCTACATAGGTCAAAATCCTGCGGCTGAATTACCGCTCCTTTACTGTAATCAATCGTCGGGTCGCTGAAAAAGGAACCGCTGCGGAACGGTGAACCGCGCTTTTCCCAGTCGGGGTTTCTTGCAGGAAAATCCTTTTTAAAATCAAACCAGCGACCGCGTTCAAGCAACAGTACCGATACACCCGCCTGGGCAAGTGCGGTTGCCATAAATCCACCACCGGCACCGGAACCAATGACAATAACATCTGCGGTTAATTCAGTATTAACGCTCATCTATTGCTGGTCAAACAGGAGGGTTACTGTAGTCAGGGTAGCCATCAGGAAAAGGGGCTGTATAACCGAGTACCGCCCAGCCTGTCGGCGAGAGGTAAAAAGCCCGGATAATCCTTGAACGCAGGCGTTGAATTGAATTACGTGCCGGCTGGTACTGCTTGTCCCTGCTGCGAATGGTTAGATCCAGCACCTTTTCACGTTGCTCGATTGATAACTTTTTATACGGTTGTTTGAATTTATTATTCGCGACACGATCTATTGTATCCAACATCACCATTGCCTTTTCCTTTTCTTCCTCTTTTTCATCGAACCATGACAGCAGCTCGTTAGTAACGCCAGCCTCTACAGCCCCGGGATCCTGGTCTTTTGGAACAATTGTATCGACGAAAGCATCCAACAGCTGCCTATCAAGCACTGAAGAATGGTTTTCGAATTCTTCAGTGCGACTTACAGTCTCGTCATTCTCATTACTGCAAGCCGTCGCGGCGAGTGTGCCCATAGTCAAGGAAGCGACTTTTGTTAAGAATCGTCTTCGTGCCTTCATCGCTTGATTAACCTTGCCAGTTTTCGCGTTCTTCGATAGGGAAAAGACCGCTTGATGGTATTTAGCACATCACCTGTTACCAGTGAGGCGAATACGAGTCCATTGGTATGTGCAACTTTTTGCTGCTCTCTCCATTCACTTGGAATACCGACAGCAGAAGAGTTAAGTGGTAATGAATCTACAATACCAGTTTTACTAGCATATTTCCTGATTGATGGATGACCACTCATCTATACAACGCTCCATCTCAGGTTAAAGATTTTTCACCGTCGCCTGGATAATCTTTACATTGCAACTTGATGTAATAGGTTTATGACTAGCCAATTGCCACACCTACGTATCTGCAAGAAGATGTGCCTATCCCAACAGTGACAAATATAGAGGTATTATTGCTCACCATTTTGGTTAAATTTATTGAAGTGACAATTTATACGCTAGTTATGCTTAGAATAAGAGTCTAGGCAATTATATTATTATGCTCATTGAAGGGCAGTTTTGAAGCTAAATATTCTTTGATAAACATTTGTGAGACTCCTTCATATTGCTTAGGCCGGTGGTTCATGTCCACCCATTGCTACCATTCAAATCTTCTTTTGCACAGGTATAAACGACATTGACATTGTTGCTTATGCCTCTGAATTAGCGTTACACGGCTCCTTTCACGCACCTAATCAAACCTTGACTACATTGGTTGATAATGACTATAGACAATTAAACTCAGGCCATATGGTCATATATACATAGTGGCACTTATTGATCAACGAATGGGCTCATAAAGTTCGCATAATCGATGCCTGTGACTGTATAAGTGGCTACCCGGGCGTCTCTTTATTCTCAATAACGTAAATGTCATAATCTGTATATGGCCTGTGCACGCTTTTTTATAATTGCCGAGAAGACCCTTTTCGACCAATAGAGAACGTTCTTATAAATGAAAACCATCACGATAGGTGGTTCATTATGTTTCTACTTTTGATTTTTAAAAGCACATCTTCGGATTGGGAAACTGGGGTAATGCCATTTTCAATACCCGCCTGATCAGCAAATTCTCTCTGGTTCAGCTGGTAGTTACTGGAGCAAAGAGTCTTTCGCAATTTCGTTACAGATTAATCGTGTAAGCTTTCTCTATATCCTCATATTCGTTATATTTTCACCCACTATTTTTCTGAAAAATCATTTTTTAGAGAACCTCTACAGGTAAACTCATGTCAGATTACAAAATAATTGTTAAAAATTTTTCACCCTGCCCACCAGGGATAAGTGCCTTTCATATAGATTCACCTGCGACAGAGTCTTCAACTAATGGTTTCTTATTGCTATTGCGTGGCTGGATTGTGGGAGATTTTTTACCACGTAAGAAAATTCAATTATGGGATAAAAGCCTTGGCAATTCGATTTTTGTCTCTGTATTAAATGAATCCAGACCGGATGTACTCGCGGCCCTTAAACTGCCTGATAATAAAGAGCCTTGCGGCTTCAATTTTTCCCTCAATCTGCTTAACTTACCCGCCCAGTCGAATTTAATCCTTCAGTCAGAATCTGCCGACGGAATCTTCACCGCATTTGCAGAGCTGGAAATTCAACGACCGGCATTACAGCCGACCTGGCAATGTAAACGACATCCGATACTAGTTAACAGCCTTGGTCGTTCCGGCTCTAGTCTGCTCATGAAGCAATTGGGTCAACACCCAGATATAGTTATCCAATCACCACATCCTTTTGAAGGCCGTATGGCAAAATTTTATGTTAACCAGCTATTGCAACGGTATGCAGAATACCTTGCGGGAGATAATAAATATCCTCCCGGCAACCTTCAAGCAGTGAATATGCATTGGCTGCATCATGAACTCAGTCAACACAAATCATTGATCAAGCAGTACAGTCAGCAAGACTTTAATGCACTTGCAGATTTCGTATTACAGGCCATCGACCGAGCTTATGATCTCGTCGATGATTCGGAGGAAAACAGCAAGCCATCTAGCCGTTACTATGCCGAGAAATCTGGCAGTGGTCATACTGCAAGATTGATAATGGAACTCTGCCCGGAAGGACAGGAGCTCTTTCTGGTACGTGATTTTCGTGACATGTATTGCTCGATGTTGCAATTCAGTCAACGACGGCAAACCGTTGATTTTGGTTGGCAGCCCGAACATGCTGATGACTACATGGATATCGTTGCTGAACGCGTTGAACAGCTACGCGTGAGTTTTGAAAACCGCGTAAAAAAACCACTCGTTCTACGTTACGAGGATTTGTTAACAAAACCCCGGGAAATATTGCAGCAATTGCTCAGTGATATGAACCTAAGTCACAATCCGAATACGATAGAGAAAATGGTAAATACCATGAACAACCAGGTTGAAGGCCACCAGACCAGTAAGAATGCGCATGAGTCTATTCAACGTTGGAAAAAAGAGTTGAACCGGAAGCAGCGATCACGCATCAACAAGATAATGCGGCAATCCTTATATACCTTTGGTTACGAGGTCGAAGAGTGATGCAGCCCGGGAAAAGAACAGCCGTACTGCTTTCATCGTTTTAATATTCCAGCGAGTTTACGTGTAATACGGTAAGAACGTGACCTTTTGATCATATCAAGCTCATCGCGATCTGACTGCAGCTGATAAATCTGCTGCTCAATTGCCTGCTTCTGTTGATACCATCGCTGATGCGATTGCTGAATGAATTTCAGCTCTACAAGCTGTTTTTGCAGTGCAATCTTTTCCTCGTACCACTCGCCGTGCCGCTGCCTGAGTCCATCACGGACAATTTCGTACTCCTCGCTGTGCGGCCAGTCCATTTCTACTTCCAGGTGTATTTCGCTTGATGCTGCGGGCAGGTTATATTCGAAATGCGGATCGCGGTCATGAGCGACGAAAACGGCACTGTCACCAGTGCTGCAAAGGCTTGCGCCCTTGATGACGAATTTTTCAGCGATCTCCTCGGCACTGTTTAGTTCAAGCACCACCCTGCCCTCGTTGCCGTCGGCTTCCGTGTAGGCCAGTTTCAATCGATAGAGATGGAAATAGCCGTCACGTTCGGCCGGATCAAAACGCAGCAGACTGTCGGCAGGTAATATNCCCGGGACATCGAACTCAATTGATTGTCGCTCAGCACCGAGGACAGCTGAAGTCATCAGGGTATTCTGTTCAGAAAAAACTTCTGCCGGCTGAGCCCAGTACAGGCGCGGCTGAAACATGGTATCNCCGCTNCGCNNNTGTGGCACGGTGTCGAGCAGGCTGCAGATTAAACGCTCCTGCCTGGCGGTACTAATTTCTGACTGCAGCCGATCTTCCATCGCTGCATAGTCATCAATGCGGTCTTTCGCATCAATCCCCAGCAGCTCGAAACTCTGCAGAATATAGTCACGTATGCTGTTCCATCCATTAGCAATGAAAAGTGGAGCAAACTCACGGCTGTTACCATAAACAAACCAGAACAATGCGCGAAACAATACAAATTCGGGTGCCAGCTTTTCATCAAGCAGCCACTCGCGATCAAAGCTCTGATAGTTTCCTGCCTTGTCAGTGATGATATTGAATGGCAGGATATCAAGCATGTCTCTGGCATCAGGGTTTTGTGCTGCATAGGCATTAAGAAAATCGTAGTAGTCCTTATACAGTGACACTAATCTTTGCTGCTCCTGCCAGGTCATCAGATTTTGCAGCCAGACATCAGCCAAAAGCTTACCTTGCAGATAATCCTCTTCTTTAAAGGTTTGCTGCAGCCCATACTCTGCAGACCCGGTACTTGAAGCACTGCCCAACTTTTGTTTGCGCACGATCATTTCATCACGGCGCTTGCGTGTCGCCGCACGGAATTCCGGCTTACGCTGAGATCCAGTGAAGTGTGCGAAATCAAAGGCAGCAATTTTGTCTGCCGTATCACTGTCACGGCCAGCGATTATCAGATATGAATTCGTGAACTCCAGCAGGCTGCCGTTCTGATTACAGGCCTGCCAGAAAATATATTCGTTGAAATCGTTGTTTAGTGCGTGCAGGTAATCACGTGACACAGAACCGCGCAGATGGCTTGAAGCTCCCTGTTGTTGCAGGAACTCTTCATGCAAGACCACAGTGGGAATCTTGTAGTCCGGGAAGGGCGCCAAAAAGACGTTGCTGGCAAGCCCTGCCTGATCAAGGATATGCCGCCATTCACCATGATCATAGGTACATATGCCTGAACTTTCAGGGTAGCCATTTATTCCAATGTAGGGAACACCATAGTGATCCTCTGAAGCACCCATCAGGTACTTTAAACCGAGACGGTTTTCAATCGCGGTAATAATGACGCCGCCAGGTTTCAGGCAGCTCTTTACAGCGGCCAAAATTTCCATTACTGCTGCCCGGTCATTAGCTGCATTCGGGCAAAAGCGCTTTGCATACTCAAGCACGCCGATCAGGAATACTGCTTCATAGGCCTGTTCAGGCAGCTTCAGATGATTGAAGTTGCTATTGATAATGTTGATGTTGTCCAGGTCCCGGCAGCGGGATGAGGCAATTCTGGCTCGTCGCGTGCTGCCTTCTATGGCATCAACATTCATCCCCTGCTCGGCCAGGTATCGGGAGATTGCACCGCAGCCACAACCCAGTTCCAGGACATCTTTAATGCCAGATAAATCGAGCGCCCGCAGCAGGTTGGCTCGTTTTGATGTCAGGTGATATTCCGATGACCAGTCACGTATGTGACCTTCAAGCTCTGCCGAAGTGGAGCTTGTGTCTTCCGCATTGTCGATAACTGCCAACACGTAATCTTCTTCATAATCACCATCCGAGTAGGCAAAATTATGTTTAATATCAGCACCCGGCATATGCCAGAGTCCCGAGGCCGACTGCTCAAGTTTGTTTTCCAGAAGTAATTTTGAAACTGTCATTATTTTGTCCTTACTGAAGCAACTGAAAGATAACATAAAAATGCTGTTTTCAGTTTTAGGTTTTAGGATATTGGTCACTTTTTTACTAAACACTGATCCCTAAAAACTGAAAACTTATAATAGAGCACCAGTTCACTTATAATTACTGAACTGCATACTCTAAAAATCATGGAACCCCTATGTCTTCTGAACTACGAGAGATCCGTATCAACCCTATTGTCCCAAGTGAATCAGTACTGGTCGCTACTGCCCGCGGTAATCGACCGAAAAAAGCCGAAGAGCTGGCGCCTCGAGATTCCCGTCCGCATGTTGACACCTGTCCCTTCTGTCGTGGTAATGAAGATAAGACACCGCCAGCCATTCAATCTCTGCCGGAGGATGAAAACTGGGATATTCGCATCGTTGAAAACCTCTACCCGGTGCTGGGCGATGATCGCGAACAACCTGATCTTAATATCGGTCTGCAGCAGACAATCGATGGTTATGGGCGCCACGAGGTAATTATTGATAACAGCAGCCACGGCATTGCAATGCACGAAATGACGATTAGTCATATTACCCTGTTGTTTAAAACATACCGCGAACGCATGCAGGCATTATATGAATCTGATGACAGGCTGCGATATGTGCTGGCCTTCAAAAATTTCGGACCGGCTGCCGGTGCCAGCATCCCACACACGCATTCGCAGATGATCGCGCTGCCCGTTGTGCCGGATAACGTACAGGCCGAAGTGGATCATTCACACAATTACTACGAAAAACATCACAACTGCGTGTTCTGCTCATTAATCGACGAGGCTCTTACCTTTGAAACACGAATCTATGATCGTGAATCAGGTGAGGTTAAGCGAAAGATTGATGTCGGTCAGTATGTGATTGAACGTGGCAAAAGATTTATAGCTATCAAGCCTTTCGCCAGTCGATATGAATGGGAAATCCATATCCTGCCACTAACTCACCAGGCAGATTTCAAGGATGCAACAGATGAAGACCTGGGGGACTTTGCTCTCGTTTTGCAGCGAACCATGGCGAGGCTTGATTCGGTTCTCGGCGGCGTACAGTACAATTATTTCCTGCACTCTATACCGCATGATCGCCGCTTTGCAGACAATACCCCCAGTTATCACTGGCACCTGGAAATTACCCCGAGAACATCGATACCGACAGGTTTTGAGCTCGGCTCCGGTCTGTTCGTCAACACCATCAGCCCAGAAGTAGCGGCTGAACAGTTGAGGAATGTTGATCTTGCAGAAGAATAGTCTTTTCAGGTATTAGCCAATAAATCGATCTAGTGTAAGAAAGCTTTTGAAAAGACTCAGTTCGATCTCAGCAGGTCAGGGTCATACACTAAATATTTTCGCTAATGAGTTTGCCAATGACAAAATTCGTCATTGGCCATAAATAATTTAAATCTCGACCAGGCCTTTCAGCACCATGTCGGTATAACTGACAATACCGATTACCTTGCGATTTTCCACAACTGGTGCACGGGAAAGTCCAAAACGTTCGAATAATCGAGCGGAATATCGAATATCCATTTCCGGATCAATGGAAAGAATCGGTTTCGTCATAACTTCATAAATATTGACTCGCTTTGGTGACTTGTCGACTGCAAGCACCTTTTTTGCGATATCCGAGATCAGTACCATGCCATATTCATCGTGTTCATCTCGTTTATCAACAATCAATGATTTATTTTCGCGGTGTTTCATGGCTAACAATGCATCGCGTACGCTCATCATGCCATCGACCATATCGTACTTGAGCTTCATCACCTCACGCACGCTGACCTTTCTTTTATCAGTCATAGCTGTTCCTCCACTGCCTCGCTCAATTCTCTAATCTGTTTAGTAACACCAACAGCATCTTCAACATTAACCTGAAATGCAATCCCGGATCCGGGGTTGTCTTCAAATTCGCCAACATCAGAAATCTTCTCGATTATAGCCCTACTCATATGTTCTTCAACCAGAAATAGCAAAACATCGCGCTGCGTCTCCAGAGATAGCCCAAAAAATGTTTTACTTTGCTTCAACCCTTCACCACGGGCATTGTTGATGACCGTCGCCCCCGTTGCACCGGCGTCTCTGGCGGCGTCCATTACCGCATCTGTCTTGTTATCTTCGACAAATGTAATGATCAATTTAAAATGCATGATTACTCTCCTGAGGATTGTCTTCTAGAACGAAATTCTGATATCTGGGCATAGGCCATGACACTGATAATGGGAAACAGGCTGGCAAAAGCAATCAGTCCAAAGCCATCAATTAATACACTGCGCCCGGGTATGGTATCGGCCAACCCCAGGCCGAGCGCGGCCACTAGTGGGACAGTTACTGTCGAGGTTGTGACGCCGCCTGAATCATAGGCCAGTGGGACAATCAGGCGAGGTGCGAACCAGGTTTGTATGACAACGACGATGTATCCGGTAATAATAAAATATTCCAGCGGGATACCCGTAACGATACGGTAGGCGCCCAGGCTAATGCCCACTGCGACACCAATGGCAACGGCAATACGTAAACCCCAGATACTAATTGCCCCGCCAGAAATCTCTTCTGCCTTGATCGCTACTGCCAGCAGAGATGGCTCAGCAATCGTCGTACTAAAACCAATCATGAAAGCAAACAAGTAAACCCAGTAATAATCTTCCCAACCCAGTGCCTCGATCTGTCGACTGCTGCCGGCAATAAATTCTGGATCCGTTAATTGCGCTGCCATCATTTTACCAATCGGGAACAATGCCATTTCAAGACCAAGTAAAAATAGTGCAAGCCCCAGTAAAACGAAACCGAACCCGGCTATCAGACGCTCGGGATGCTTAACCCGTTCACGAATTACAAATATCTGGAAAAAAAGGATTAGCAGTATGATTGGCAGCACATCCCTGATTGTCTGGCCAAAGGTAATAACAAACTCTTTTACGATTCCTGCCGTTACGTCTGTCTGCTGGGCTGCTTGACTTACCAGCTTTACACGCTCTCCACCGCACACTGGATCATCCCAGAACCAGCCTGCTTCACCCCCTATTCCATATAGAAGCACGAAGATAATTGGCAGTAATGATGCAAACGCTATTAGCCCGAATCCATCCAGCATGGGGTTTCGACCTTTTATTGAGGAGGCAAGACCTACACCCAGTGCCGCAACCAGGGGTACCGTGATTGTTGACGTTGTCACCCCGCCCGAATCATAGGCGATACCAATAATCGTTTCCGGCGCAAAGGCGGTAACGATAACCACAAGAATATAACCACCCATAATCAGGTACTGAATCGGCCAGCCACGAATGATTCGGATTACACCGAGCATGATGGCAAGACCCACTGATATCGCTACTGACAGCCTTAAACCCAGTGCATAACTCTCCATAGCCTCTTCAGTACCGCCTATAATGCAGGCATCTGCAGCAATTTCCGATGCCTCTTCCGCCACCGCAATCAGTGCTGGCTCCGCAATAGTGGTACCCAGCCCAAGAGCAAATGCAAAGCTGAGCAAGCCCCACAAACTGCCTTTTTTGGCAAAAGCATGTGCCATGCCGCCGCCAATTGGGAACAAGCCAGTCTCCAGCCCGAAAACAAAGAAGGTCAGGCCTAGTACGACCAGTACAGCACCAATAGATAAATTGAGCAGACCATCAAGTGGCTGTTGAAGTATCAGTAATTGGAAAAAAGCAATAACGAGGAAAACCGGTGCGAGGTCTCGCAGGCTATCGAGTGTGGCAGATGAAAAGGTTCGCAGGATTTTTTTCATTTGATGTGAAGTTTTTATTAACTAATCCCTGTCGAAGTTTCCTGTTTGCCGTCGTCAGTATGCAGGTGTATTTCGTCGACGATGTATTGTTTTATCTTGAACCATATATGATATATCAAATTTCACAAATTATGTTTCTGCTAGATGACAATATTGTTATTTCTTTTGTGCTTACGCACGGATGACTTCTTCGGCTTTACTGGGCGAGCTCATTTCATATTCTTTATTGTGCTAGCGCATAGCCAGGTGTTTCGCCCTTTATGGGCGAGTCACTTTTCTTTACTTGTCTAAAGAAACACACCAAAAGAATTTCTAAGACACCCTGCTGTGCTGGCCTTCGGCATCTCTGCGCGCTTCAGCTTAGAGCGGGCGCTGCGGAACTCGCTATCGCTCAGACAGTCCTCGCGCTGATCCACTCTAAGCCTCCAGTGCTCGACAACACAAAAGGGGCCATAAGATCAAAACAAAGGCCAAAATCTGTTTTGTCTAGCCTGATTAGTAACTGCGTACCCGTCATGCCAACGTATGCCTGTATCCAGTAAATAAGTGATAAAGATAGAGTTCGGTTCGATCTATGACGGAATGACGCAAATGAAAGCTGTTTGTCTTTAATCCTTGGTCCTTCATCTTTGCTCATGATCTCCAACCTCCCGTTCAAGCTCGCCGAGAAGCACAGGATGAGCCGGAGAATTCGGGGTGTGACTGTCTGAGCGTCAGCGAGTTTCACATCCCGCCGGTTCATTTGAGCATCGCAGGGCACCCGCAGGGCGAGCATGTTGGGTATCTTTTCTTTTGGTGACTTTTCTTTGGATAAGCAAAGAAAAGCCACTCGCCCATAAAGGGCGAAACAATCGGCAGTGAACTAGCACAATAAAGAATATGAAATGAGCTCGCCCAGTAAGTTCAATCAACCCAGCGGTGCGTATGCTCAACCATCCCTAAAACCTTATTGTTCAGCCTGAATCCTGTGTAATGTATGCAGCTCAAGATCGGCGTCATCGGCCAGCTGCAGTGCTCTCTGCAATCGTGCAGCGGCAGAACGTCCAGTACAACTGTGCTCCGGGTCACCATCAAAAGCGACCAACATAGCCGCAATCAGGGACTTGTTATCGATTTTTTCACCAGTTAGCCATGCCTGCAACTGCAATACGTCTTCGGCAACTTCGATGGCAAGGGTTCGATGATTCTGCCATAGCTCAGAAACATTCCCTCCGGTCACCAGTCCTGCGATATTGGTGGTCAGAATATACAGATTTTTTCTTACCAGCTCGAACAACAGAGCCTGTTCCGAAACAAGTTTCTCCGCCGGAATATTCAACGACTCCAATGCCTTGCAAAGCAGGTCTGCATGGGGACCAAACACAGGTGATGCGACGACGGGTTTTGCATCCATACCCGGTTTTTTCTCAAACCAGACAGACATTACTGTTGGTGATTGAATATCATGTTCTTCCCAGTCACGTGGTAATAACTCGTTTTGCACCAGGCACAGTTTGTCACGCCAGGGTTTTGGCAATGTGACAAAAGCCTGATATAGGTCAGTTTCAGCAACTGTAAGTACAACTGCTTCGGGATCAGGATATTCAGAGGCTATCAACTCAATGTCATCATTGCGATTAACGGGCACTAGAGGATGGCCTGTGCGTAATAATCCTCGTGCGAAAACACCGCCAATTTCGCCTATACCAATGATCACTACCGGTTTTTTCATTTTAGTACTGCTCCAGGAATTATTACTGTCATATAATTGGTCGATTATATCTGTCGATAGTCAGCTATTCACGTAAAATCCGGATATCTTAGTGAATTGGCTCTAGATCCAACTAACGAGCCTGAAATTGGAATAAGGATTGCTAATGAAAATACTAGTAGTAGGAAGTGGCGGGCGTGAACACGCACTGGCCTGGAAATTATCTCAATCACCGGCAGCTGAAAAAGTTTTTGTCGCCCCCGGTAATGCCGGCACTGAAGGAGAGCCCGGGCTTAAAAATATTTCTATCGCAGCTGATGATATCGAAAACCTGGTTAAATTTGCATTAGACAATAGCATTGATCTTACCGTCATTGGTCCAGAACAACCGCTGGTAGCTGGGATAGTAGACCGCTTTTATGATGCCGGACTAAGATGTTTTGGCCCTGGCGCAGATGCGGCTGAGCTTGAAGGATCGAAACGCTTTACCAAAGATTTTCTTGCCCGTTTCAACATACCCACTGCAGCCTACGGGTCATTTACAGAAGTCG
>JGI861J16260_1000049_pt1 | contig 11812 bp, 9 predicted proteins | sample TiedelARG06_123m_FD_16260 | JGI IMG/M metagenome (IMG submission 16260)
ATCTCGAAGACAGCTTTAATATTTTTGCCAGTCAGCAAAATGATTCGAAAGAAGATTTCGTAAAAAATCCCGTGGATGCCTTCAACACTATGAACAAGAAAAACCTTGAAATGTGGAGCAATATGCAGAAAAGCTTCACTCAGGCAAGCGTGTTTAGTCCAAAAAAACCCGACAAGTCCTGAATCTTCCGTGCCCGTTTAGCTGGACGACACATACTCCTCAGTGCCCGTTCCGGGCATTTTTTTTATATAAAAGGGTAAAAAATTGTGCATCGCACAAAAAAATGCTTGACAATAGCCTGTAGTTTGCATATTGTGCACTGCAACATATGCTGCAATGCACAACTACAGGAGATTTAAAATGAACTTTGATGACACAATCGATATGGTTTCAAAAACTGCAAATGAAAACTACACCAGCCTGCGCAAGCTTGCTGAAATTAACCTGAACACCTGGGATCAGCTGGTAAGCAAGCAGATGGAAGTAATGAAGAGCTGCTTCGAAACAACTGCTAAACAGGCCGAGATGGGTAAAGACACAAAGCGTGCTGACGAACTTCTTAGCAAGCAGGCTGATCTGGCTCGCGAACTGGGTGAGCAGCTGGTTGAAGGCAATCAGCAGGTTATGTCTATTCTCGACAAAACCCGTGAAGAGTACCAGGCCTGGGTTGAAGCAAGTACCGCACAGGCGAAAAGCCAGATGGAGCAGACTGCACCGGTTAAGACCAAGAAAGCTGCCTAAGCATGACGGCTGAAACAGAAATGAGCGCGAGAACTGCGCTAGTCACCGGCGGTACCGGAGGTATCGGTACCGCTATCTGTCGTCACCTGGCCAAAAAAGGCTATGACGTTGTTGCCGTTCATCATCCTGCTGAAGCAGAGCAGGCTGTAGCATGGAAGTCCGAGCAGGTCGCCGACGGTTTGAATGTCGAGACACTGTCGCTGGACGTCGCCTCTGCAGAAGAATGCAACAGCGCATTGTCGCAGCTGCTGGCTGACCGGGGATCCATAGATGTAGTGGTCAACTGTGCCGGTATTACACGTGACAAAACCTTCAAGCGCATGGAAGATAATCAGTGGTATGACGTAATCAATGTCAACTTGAACAGTGTCTACAATGTTACACGGCCACTATGGGATGCAATGCTGGAAAAGGAATTTGGCCGCGTTGTAAATATTTCATCTGTGAACGGGCAGCGTGGACAATTTGGTCAGGCCAATTACTCGGCTGCCAAAGCTGGCATGCATGGCTTTACTATGGCACTGGCTCAGGAAGGGGCCACCAAAGGTGTGACAGTGAATACTGTTTCTCCTGGTTATGTGTCCACAGTTATGACCGAGGCGATTCGTGAAGATGTTCGTAATGCGATCATCTCCGGNATCCCGATGGGACGCATGGGTTCCACTGATGAGATCGCCAATGCTGTTGCATTTCTCGTCTCCGATGAGAACGGTTACATCACAGGTGCAAATCTACCAGTAAATGGTGGATTATATATGTCCTAAACTGTCATTACCCGGAACAACACTTGATAGTATGCAGATGTGAAAATCTGCAGGTATTACGAGGATGGCCAGTGAGGATCCAATCGATCCTGACCTGGCCATCCTGATGGAGAAGAACCATGAGTCTACTGACTACTGATATAAGTGATGATCTTGGTGATGATGCCCGTGTCGCCGATACAGGTTTCACTGACTACGGACGCCGTTTATTGTTTGACGGCATAATCTCGACAGTCAAGTGTCACGAAGATAACTCCCTTGTTCGCCAGGCACTCGAAGAGCCAGGAAATGGTCGCGTGCTGGTAGTGGATGGCGGTGCATCTCTGCGCTGTGCACTTTTTGGTGACATGCTTGCCACACTGGCTGAAGAGAATGACTGGGCAGGTCTCGTGGTCAATGGATGTATTCGTGATTCAGCCGAGATTGCCTCAATAGATATTGGCCTCAAGGCATTGGCCACCCACCCACTAAAATCGGTTAAAAGGGGAGAAGGCCAACGCGACATAATGGTCCATTTTGCCGGTATTGATTTTCGCCCAGGTGAACAACTCTACGCTGATAGTGACGGCATTGTCGTTACCGCTCAACCTGTATCAAGATCTAGATGACCAGGTTAATTCAAACTTTCCAGGAGATACATCATTGAGAGGCAGAATTACCTTACAGGTATGCACTAATTAGCCTGAAATTGACGATAGAAAAAATAAACTTACCTTAATAGCTACATCTATAACTAGTTACAAGATATAACCACAATGAGGATGAACAGATGAAAACACGTGAAGAACAAATCCAGGAGCTCGAGCAGGACTGGGCTAATAATTCCCGCTGGAAAGGTGTCAAAAGAGGATACAGTGCCGCTGATGTAGTGCGCCTGCGTGGTTCGGTACAGCCGGAGTACACCTATGCCCGCAATGGTGCTGAAAAGCTCTGGGAGCTGGTGCATGGTGGTGCAAAGAAAGGTTATGTGAACTGTATGGGCGCTATAACGGGCGGCCAGGCTCTGCAACAGGCCAAGGCAGGTATCGAAGCGATTTACCTGTCTGGCTGGCAGGTGGCCGCCGACGGTAATACATCTGAAACTATGTACCCTGATCAGTCTCTTTATGCCTATGATTCGGTACCCACAATGGTACGTCGTATCAATAACGCTTTTAAACGTGCCGATGAGATACAGTGGTCACGTGAAATAGAACCTGGCAATGCTGATTTTGTTGATTACTTCCTGCCTGTCGTTGCCGATGCAGAGGCTGGGTTTGGTGGAGTGCTCAATGCTTTCGAGTTGATGAAAAACATGATTTCAGCGGGTGCTGCTGGCGTTCACTATGAAGACCAGCTAGCTGCGGTTAAGAAATGCGGACACATGGGTGGCAAGGTACTTGTACCGACACAGGAAGCAGTCCAGAAACTGATTTCTGCTCGACTGGCGGCCGATGTTTGTGGTGTACCGACATTGCTGCTGGCAAGAACTGATTCTGAAGCGGCGAATCTGCTGACATCTGATGTTGACCCTAACGACAAACCGTTTTTGACTGGAGAACGTACTGCAGAAGGTTTCTATTGTGTTAAAAATGGTCTCGAACAGGCGATTTCCCGTGGTGTCGCTTATGCACCTTATGCAGACCTGGTATGGTGCGAAACAGGGGCTCCGGATATTGGCTTCGCGCGTGAATTTGCGCAGGCTGTACTGGCTGAGAACCCTGGCAAGCTACTTGCCTATAACTGTTCTCCATCGTTCAACTGGAAGAAAAACCTCGACGACAGCACGATCGCTTCATTCCAGGACGAGCTTTCCGCGATGGGTTATAAATACCAGTTTATCACTCTGGCTGGCATCCATAACATGTGGTACAACATGTTCGATCTGGCTTATGATTATGCTCGCGGCGAAGGCATGAAACATTATGTTGAAAAAGTTCAGCAGCCAGAATTTGAAGCACGTGAAAAGGGTTATACCTTCGTCTCACATCAGCAGGAAGTGGGTGCCGGTTATTTCGACGATGTGACAACTACAATTCAGGGCGGAGAGTCATCTGTGACTGCATTGACTGGTTCTACTGAAGAGGAGCAGTTTGACGAAGCGTAAAGCTAACGGGTAAAGGAATGTCCAACGATCTTGCTCATCAAGAACCATCTTCTGACCCGGCACTGCCGGGTAGATCAGATAACCCGGCTGTGGGCGAGATCGCACGGACTATCCTGCGCGGCTTCAACAAGCACTTTGATATTTTCCTCGATACCACACGCGAGGCGCGCGAGAATTTTATAAAGGGTGAATGGATGGATAGTCGGCGTGCCGCTATCCGTCGCATTAACCTTTATGATACTCGAACACGCGAGACCATCGCCGAACTGCGCGAACGCTCCGACACGCACATATTCGACCCGGATCTCTGGCAGGAGGTCAAGTTTCAATACATGGGTCTGCTCTATAGACACCGGCAGCCCGAACTGGCTGAGACCTACTACAACTCGGTTTTTGTCGGTCTGTTTGAGCGTCATTTCTACTACAATGATTTTATTTTCGTACGCCCTTCGGTTTCAACTGAACGTCTTGACAGTGATGACCCGGTTTATCATTGCTACTATCCCGTGCGTGAAGGCTGGCGGTCTGTCCTGACGCGTCTGCTGGAAGATGCCAGGCTAGGCCTGCCATTTGGTGATTTGAGGCAGGATGTACGAAATATCACTGCCGATATGCGTCGCCATGTGAACCTGCCACGCAAGCTTGCGCAGCATTTCCAGATACAGATGCTGAGTCCGACATTTTACCGTAGTCGTTCGGCATACCTCGTCGGCAGGGTGATTAATGGCCCCGACCGCTACCCGTTTATCCTACGTGTACGCCGTAGCGAGGACGGTACAGCCTACGTAGAGAATCTGATCAGTGATCGCAACGAAGTTGCCAGTCTTTTTACTTCGGCAAGGGCTTATTTCCTGGTCGATACTGAAGTGCCGTCAGCAGTGATTAGTTTCCTGCTCGGTTTTCTGCAGGAGAAAACAGCTGCCGACCTGTATACGCAAATTGGTTTTCACAAGCAGGGCAAGGCCGAGTTTTATCGTGACTTCCTCGATCATCTGAAACGCTCGACCGACCCGATTGATGCGGCCCCGGGCAGCGAGGGCATGGTCATGCTGGTGTTTACCTTGCCGTCCTACCCATATGTGTTCAAGGTTATCCGTGACTATTTTAAACCGCCCAAGGATACAACCCGGAAGCGAGTGATTGATAGTTATCACCTGGTAAAACAGCACGATCGTGTTGGCAGGATGTCAGATGCCTGGGAGTTTTCACATACAGAATTTCCACTTGACCGTTTTACTGATGATTTTCTTAACGAGTTGCAGACCCAGGCGGCTTCACAGATTACCATAGAGGGTGACCGTCTGATCATCAAGCACCTGTTTATTGAGAGAAGACTGGATCCGCTAAACCTGTATCTTGAACGTGCTGACGAAGCCGGTGTCCGCAATGCACTAAAAGAGTACGGCGATGCAATTTTTGACATCGCTGTAGCCGGTATATTCCCAGGAGATCTGCTGCCAAAGAACTTTGGTATCACCCGTTACGGCCGTGTGATCTTCTACGATTATGACGAGATTGTGCCGCTGGGAGATTGCAACTTTCGCAATATACCACCACCACGATACCCGGAAGACGAATTCGCTGCAGAGCCCTGGTACTCGGTTGCTCCCAATGATATTTTTCCGGAAGAATTCGCCGGCTTCCTGATCGCTGATCCGAAACAGCGACAGTTGCTTGAACAGATTCACCCGGGACTGTTTCAGGCTGAGTACTGGAACACACTGCAAAGATTTGTCACTGAGGATCGATTTCCTGACTAACCTTTAGGCAGACGGAATTAGACCATTGAGTTGCTAGTCAAAGTGGCAGGGCAACTGATTTTTGTTTTTCTCAAGTGCCGTGAAAGTGTGTCAGATGGCGCGAAATAAGTGGTCTGTTGCTGTACAGCAACAGTTAACGCACAGGCCAGCAGTCTAGTGACAAAAATTCTAAATAAATCATATAAATGTTTGACAATTATCAAAGTTCTTACCCTACCCGTATTCCATAATCGCACTGCAAAAAAATCTTCTGATGAATTTGCTTAGGTAATAGCAAATTAAAGTATATTCCTGCTCCGGTATTGTATTGCGATTGCCAGGGAACGACGTCGAGCCGAGAGTGTTTTTAACATTTATAATTACCGGTATTGATTTACCGGTATTGCATTCCCATAAGGACGCAGCACCGTGGATAACGTAAAGTATTTTCTCTTTTCCGGAAAACCAATCCATCCTTCATCAAAACGGCATGAGAAAAACGAATGCACATACTGCAAAGTGGTGTATCGGTTAATGCCGTACTTCTTCTTCCTCAATGCAATTATTTGCCTGGCGCTGTTCCATTCTGGTTTTGGCGTGGTGATTGCCCTGATCTTTACCGCCTGGGGCGCGACCAGTCTGTTATTTCGCTACTGTCATCGTTGTCGCGATGCATTTCTCGGTGAACCCGTTTCGAATAATGTAACGACTGAAACATAGCCGCCGGGTTTAGCCTGTGCAGGCCCACAAGCCTGCCTCCTGTGCTGTATTGACTGCTGGAAAATGCTGGCAAGTCTAGAGATCGCTGATTTATTTTTCTCGTACGATAGTCTAAACATGGCCGGAACAAGTCATTGCCTGGTATGCGGGCAAGCTACTGACACAGCTATCTGTTCTGCAACGCGCACCCGTCTATAGGCTATGTTGTATTATCGGGACAAAAAAATGTCCAGCAGGAAATGCTGGACAGAATACACATAAATGAGGAGTTTGTGCNTTAATAATACAGCTCTCTCTGCTTCCTTTACTTGATATACATCAAACAAAGTAGAAAAAAGCACTCGTATCTTTNACGNNCNCCGGGTGGAATGTTTAACGTCGCATTCTTAATACAAAGCTTCTGCGCTATTATACTGCAGTATNTGTGAATCACTTGTCAGGATGATTTTTGAGCAAACCGTGAAACGGAGAGTTTTGCAATTNCACTNCTGGANNTTTTTATCGGAGACTCTTTGCTGACGGTTACAAGAATTAATATTTAAATCTTTCTTATTAATGCAGGTATATCTAAAAAGGCGGTTTATGATGATTGAACGTTTAGAAACTGGCCAGCGAATGAGCCGGATTGTTAAGCATAACGACACAATCTATTTGTGCGGCCAGGTGTGCAAAGACGCAACTCAGGGTATTCAGGAACAGACCTCAAGCATGCTGGAAAAAGTCGATGATCTGCTTGAGCAGGCAGGTAGTGATAAAGAACATATTTTGTCTGCCACCATTTATATTAAAGATATGAAGTATTTTGGCGAAATGAATGGTGTCTGGGAAAACTGGTTACCCGAAGGTCATGCTCCGGCCCGTGCTTGTGTGCAAGCCAGCATGGCGCGGGAGGCGTTACTGGTCGAAATCTCTGTAGTAGCTGCAGAAAAACAGGCTTAACGATTATGCCTGGCGTTGTTTAGATGCAGCGTCATGAAAATATTGCAGGGTTGATGGCCGTCGCTGATTGCATGTTGAATAAGCTGCAGTATCAGTAGTCCAGTTGCTGTGACCCGACCAGCGTANTNTTTTGCTCTGCCATTTTTACATACATGTGGCAGGCAAAATATAATNNCTCGNCGTGCAANTTGCGTTAAAGAGCCTCAATCTTTTTCAACTGATNCCGCAGGGAAATTAGCGCCTGCTCCATCTCCTTCACCCTGGACCTTTCTTTGCCGACCACGGCTTCCGGCGCCTTGTCGACAAAGTTTGGATTAGATAGCTTGGCCGTCGAACGTACCAGGTCTTTTTCCAGTTTCTCAATCTCTTTCTGCAGGCGTTTTACTTCAGCATCCTTATCGATGAAGGCACCAAACGGAACCAGTACTTTCATATCACCGACCAGGGATGTGGCAGCATCAGGAGGTGTTTCGTCATTACCGAGACAGGTAATGGTTTCAATTCTTGCGAGAGTTTTCAGGTTTTTTGCATTGTCCATGAGCCAGGACTGATCCTGTGCATTACAATTCTGGAACAGTACAGGTAATGGTTTGCCCGGTGAAATGTTCATTTCGCCGCGAATGTTGCGGATACCGGTAATGACACTCTGCAGCCATTCTGTTTCTGCGACTGCCGAATCGTCGATCTTCTTTTCATCTGCTGCCGGGTACGGTTGCAGCATAATAGTTTCACCACTGCAGCCAGCGAGTGCGGCAACACGCTGCCAGATCTCTTCGGTGATAAATGGTATCAGCGGGTGCAGTAGTCTTAGTAGCGTTTCCAGTACTCTGATCAGCGTACGACGGGTGCCACGCTGGCTTTCAGGGCTCGCCTCAGGGTCATTCAATACAACCTTGGACAGTTCCAGGTACCAGCTGCAGTACTCATCCCAGGTAAAGCTGTACAGGGCCTGTGACATTCTGTCGAGGCGATAGTCTTTGATCGACTTTGCAGCAGTGCGCTCTACTTGTTGTAGTCGAGAAATGATCCAGCGGTCCGCCAGGCTTAGCTCAACCGTATCGTCAGTATTTTGTCCGCAGTCCTGTCCCTCGGTGTTCATTAACACATAGCGGGCGGCATTCCACAGTTTATTGCAGAAGTTACGATAGCCTTCGACTCTCGCCAGGTCAAAATTGATGTCGCGGCCATTGCTCGCCAGCGAGGCAAAGGTAAAGCGCAATGCATCCGTTCCGAATGGCGGGATTCCGTCAGGAAAATCTTTGCGTGTATGCTTTTCTATCGTCTTCGCCATTTTCGGCTGCATAAGCCCTGTTGTACGTTTCGTCACCAGGGTTTCCAGATCGATGCCGTCAATCAGGTCAATGGGGTCAAGAACATTTCCCTTCGATTTCGACATCTTCTGCCCGTGCGAATCACGTACCAGGCCATGTATATAGACCTCGCTAAAAGGAACTTTTCCGGTAAATTTAAGCCCCATCATGATCATGCGGGCGACCCAGAAAAATATAATATCGAAGCCGGTTACCAGTACAGAAGTTGGGTAAAAAGTATTTACATCTTCCATGCTGTCAGGCCAGCCAAGGGTAGAAAAAGGCCACAGGGCAGAGGAGAACCAGGTGTCCAGAACATCATCATCCTGCCTTAGCCTAACCGCATCGGACAGGTTGTTATCTGTTCGAACTTCCTCTTCATTATGGCCAACATAGAAGTTTCCCTGTTCGTCATACCATGCAGGGATTCGGTGCCCCCACCAGATCTGACGAGATATGCACCAGTCCTCAATGTTATTCATCCATTCGAAGTAGGTTTTGCTCCAGTTTTCAGGAACAAATTTTATTTCACCATCTTCTACAGCCTTTATAGCGGGTTCTGCAAGAGGCGCAACTTTTACATACCACTGGTCTGTAAGGTATGGCTCAATAACCGCATGAGAACGGTCGCCGCGCGGCACCATGAGTTTATGATCATCAATTTTCTCCAGCAGCTCCAGGGCATCCAGATCCTGAAGAATTTTCTCGCGCGCAGCGAAGCGATCCATGCCGGCATAATTACCCGGGGCTTCAGCATTGATCGCTGCATCAACAGTAAATATGTTAATCAGTGGTAAATCATGTCTCTGGCCCATGGCATAGTCATTAAAGTCATGTGCAGGGGTTATCTTGACACAGCCGGTACCGAATTCAGGGTCTACATAATCGTCCGCAATGACGGGTATCTCCCTGTCGGTCAGGGGCAGCTGTACCATTTGGCCAATCAAGTGCTGGTAGCGTTCATCATCGGGGTGGACAGCGACTGCGGCATCACCCAGCATAGTTTCAGGTCGCGTGGTTGCTACAATGAGATGACCATCGCCTGAACTCAGTGGGTAGCGCATGTGCCAGAGATTTCCATTTTCTTCTGTTGAAACCACTTCCAGGTCAGAGACCGCGGTATGCAGCACAGGGTCCCAGTTGACCAGTCGCTTGCCCCGATAGATCAGGCCTTCTTTATATAGCCGAACAAATACTTCGTTCACTGCATGTGACAAGCCCTCATCCATGGTGAAGCGTTCACGAGACCAGTCAGGTGAGGTTCCCATGCGTCTTAGCTGGCGGGTAATGGTGCCACCAGAATGCTCTTTCCATTGCCATATTTGCTTGATGAATTTTTCCCGACCGAGGTCGTGGCGTGTCTTTCCTTCTGCATTCAACCTGCGCTCAACAACCATTTGTGTGGCTATGCCGGCATGATCTGTACCCGGTTGCCATAAAGTGTTTCTGCCACTCATGCGGTGATACCGTGTCAGGGCATCCATAATGGTGTCCTGGAAAGCGTGTCCCATATGCAGTGAACCGGTAACATTCGGAGGGGGTATCATGATGCAGTAGGACTCACCCTGTCCGCTGGGTCTAAACCAGTTGTTCTTCTCCCAGTTATCATAGATCGCTTGTTCTATATCATTGGGCTGGTAATTCTTATCGAGTGTATTGTCACTCATGCTTGGTTCCATTTGAATAAAGTCGAGTTAGGGTAAATATTTGTAGCTACGTGAAAGCAGGTTCAGAGAATCGTATCGGGTATTTCAAGTTCGGGAGAATTGATGAGGATCTTTGTCACAGTAGCTATTATTCGCTCACGTACTTCAGGGGTTAGAGGTTTACTGCGATAACGGGCCAGTATTATCTGTACTGCATCAGCTGCTGCTTCAGCAGCATCTGAAACCGGCGTAGGCAGGTTATCAGATTGAAGCGCATCATCAAGGCTAATCTCGGCCGGTTCCGGAATAGTTGTCCCATCGGGTAATTGCACAATTTCCTTCAGTACCGGAATGTCACCAGCAACAATTGTCTCAGACAGGGTTGGAATTAAATAATCCATCTCATCATCGTCAGCTTCATCAGGCAGAGCAGGCGGTATATTCATGTCAAAATGACTGTCGATATCAACCGCACTGGCTTCCTCGGAAGAGACAAGTATCGCCGCGCCGGTACTCTCTGAGTCAAATTCCAGTGTTTCTTCGAATTTGTTCTCTATTGATGACTCAGCAGCGGACACAGTAGTTCCCAGGAGAGTACGTTGGTCCGTACTGACATCATCCAGTAAGCTTTGCAGCGAACGGATGGCGTCAGATAGGTTTTCGCCTTTAACTGGTTTTTTTTTCTGACTCATTTCAGTTAGCTGTTACGTGGTGGTTACTCAATTGGTCATTCATTTTTCGATATGTGCGATAACGCTCCCTGCCAGCTGCAATAGCGGCTGGATTATTGCCAATAAGCTCGAACACGCGTGAATATGTCGAATAATTTTCGGCAATTGTCGTGTTGAGATTGATTAGTACGGTTCTACTATTGCCAGGCTGGTCAATCATACCAATAATTACCGGTTCCTGCCCGCACTCTGTACTGAGTATTGCATGGGGGATAAAATCCAGCTCACTAAATGTCCAGAGCAGGCTGTCGAGCTGCTTCATATCCTGTTCATTTTCTGCGCGGATATAGACCCTGCAATTATTTTTATAGGCCTTTCGAACAAGGCGGCATGCGTAGCGAAGCAACGCTATATTTTCCCTGTTTTCCAGTATGTGAAAATCCACCAGGCTCATGCCGGGCTGGCCCGCTTACGTAGAAACTCGCACAACAGTCCGACGGGCCGACCGGTAGAACCTTTTTTCTCTCCACTGAGCCACGCGGTTCCAGCAATATCAAGATGGGCCCAGTCATATTTTTTTGTATAGCGGGCAAGAAAACACGCAGCAGTTATTGCACCCGCTTTCGGGCCACCAATGTTGGCCATATCTGCAAAATTACTTTTCAACTGTTTATCATATTCATCCCACAGCGGCATTTCCCAGGCCCTGTCCAGGGAACTCTCACCGGCTGCAATGAGTTCTCGCGCAAGAGGATCATGATTGCTGAAGACAGCGCTGGCATGAGAGCCGAGGGCAACCACACAGGCGCCTGTTAGCGTCGCCACATCAATAACTGCGGCCGGTTTGTAACGTTCGGCATAGGTGAGTGCATCACACAGGATCAGCCTGCCTTCTGCATCAGTATTGAGGATTTCGATGGTCTGTCCTGACATGCTGGTGACTACATCACCCGGTTTATTTGCATCACCATCGGGCATATTTTCAGAACTCGGCACGATTGCGGTGACATTCAAAGGTAGTTTCATTTCAGCTATGGCGCGCATCGCGCCAAGTACACTAGCTCCGCCGCACATGTCATATTTCATTTCATCCATAGCTGATGCTGGTTTCAGTGAGATACCGCCAGCATCAAAGGTCAAACCTTTACCTACCAGCACTATCGGCGCACTATTGTTATCGCCACCTTTATGTTCGA
>JGI861J16260_1000050_pt1 | contig 11734 bp, 13 predicted proteins | sample TiedelARG06_123m_FD_16260 | JGI IMG/M metagenome (IMG submission 16260)
ACCAGATGATAACCGGCGGGCAAAGAGTCGAACTGCCAGCTTGATTCGCTTATCGGAGTATTGCTCGGAGGGCTTTTATCATTTGACCATTCGAGTTTATCCATGCGTGTCATTGGCTGCAGTTCAGTGTCGGAGATTTCTCCTCCGATATCTATGAATGCAAACATATATTGTTCAATAACATTGCTGGAAGCATCGATCAAAGCAGACTTCAATAAAAGGCCTGTTTCGATGTCTCCCCACAGTTGATAACCATAACGATAGGCATCACGAGGCAGGATTTTCAGGCTTGCTGCCTGCCTGTTTGCGATTCTCTCTTCATCGCCTGGGGACAGAATATAGTTTTTTGCCAGGTCTTTCAGGTTATTTACCATAAAACCGGGAAAGCCCGTTTTCTTGTCGGAGCGCATGCCGGCGTGTCCCATTTTCCGTTCGGGCATGAAACACCAGACGTTTTCGGCATCACGTATCACTTCACGCGGATTACCATTAAGGGCATATAACCTTTCGAGTACGGTATTATTTTCTGCCTTATGTATCACACGCAGGGTATCGACAGTGTGCCCGTCGATATGCACGAAGATGCCATCATAATTGAGGTTTCCGGCGGCATGGTTCATGCGCTTGAGAAAGTCCATCGCCTTCTCATCAGCCCAGGACAGTGGCACCCAAAGCAGGCCAGCGAGCAAGAGGAATTGCAGCACTAGCTTCATTCAGATCTTTCGGTCTGCGCTTTGTATCCAACGAAACGTGCATAGGGCATGAGGCCTGTCATATCGCTCGCGGGGTTATACTCATTGTGCTCTACCAGTAACTGGTTAATTCTTTCACGGATATTCTCATTCTTACTGTTAGAAACAATCAGCGTGCTTTCCGACGAAGTATCGGCCGATTTTTCTATCGGTGATAGTGGTATAGTCACTTCAGCGACAGAGGGTACCGAAGTATCTTCGGTATTCTGAATCGCGGGCTTCTGTAGCAGAATCGCGATGCCGACCAATGAGGCTGCAACGGCAAAACCCGCAACTGGCCCGACTATACGTCTTTTTTTCGTCATATTAGCAGGCGCGAATTGTACTGGCTCATTGGCCAGTACATCAGATACGCGCTGACTAAAATCAGCTGAAAGCACGGGGGTCAATTCATCCCTCAAGGCAGAGCCATATAGGTGATATCTCTGCCAACAGCCACGCAGTTCCAGGTCAGAATCAAGCTGTTTAATCAACTTTAAGGATTCTGCATGACCAAGTTCACCATCCAGAAAAACTGATAATCTCTCTCTCATTTCTTACTCACTCGAGCAACGGTTTTAATTCCCGGTCAATGGCATCGCGTGCCCTGAATATTCTTGACCGTACTGTTCCTATTGGGCATGCCATGACTTCTGCAATCTCGTCATAGGACAAGCCTTCGATTTCACGTAATGTAATTGCCATTTTTAAATCTTCCGGCAAATTATCTACTGCCCGTGTCACCGTTTCTGCCAGCTCCCTTGTTAATGCATTCGCTTCAGGGGTGCCTGTTTCCCGCATCGCCGCACCAGCTTCAATTTGCACTGCATCTTCGGCATCAATGTCTGACTTCGGTGGTCGCCTACCCTGTGAAATCAGATAGTTTTTCGCCGTATTAACGGCAATGCGATAAAGCCAGGTGTAAAATGCGCTTTCACCGCGGAAATTACCAATTGCACGATAAGCCTTGATAAGCGCCTCCTGGCAAACGTCTTCAACTTCGGCACTATCGTATATATAACGACTCACCAGCTTGGCCAGACGGTGCTGATATTTTTCAACCAACAACCCAAAAGCAGCCTGGTCGCCCTGCTGAGTCCTTTCAACAAGCACATTGTCTGGTGTATCTTCAGACATGTGCAAACCAGTAAATCCAGTTTTTACAGTAAATTTGAATATCCACCATTTGTACTATCTTCTGTGACATCATTCTTATGTAAAAGTTCTTTCAACTTTTTGAATAATTTGATCTTTGTAAAACAAATCATTTATGAGTGATTTTAACGCCAATGAGAAATAGACTATAGCACGCATGACTAAAACAGTAATGTGATAAAGATCCTTATAGATACAGAGGATCAGGTTATAATCGTCTGTATCATGAACCATGTATTCCCGATGACCAATAAGCATATTGATGTTCTGATTATCGGCAGTGGCCTGGCAGGTCTGGGCCTCGCCCTGCGACTTGCGGATACAGCATCTGTAGGAGTGGTGTCTAAAGGACCTCTGCATGAAGGTTCAAGCTATTATGCCCAGGGTGGCGTGGCCGCCGTACTCAGTGATATCGACTCTATACAATCTCATAAGCAGGACACCCTTGATGCAGGCGCAGGCCTGTGCAACCCCGAAACTGTAGATTATGTAATAAGCCATGGTCCAGAAAATATACAATGGCTGATTGACCAGGGAGTCGGCTTTAGCCTTGACCATGATGGCAGGCAATATCATCTTACTCGTGAAGGTGGCCATAGCCATCGCCGTGTCATTCATGCTGCGGATGCCACTGGTAAGGCAATCGAGACAACACTGGAACAAAAAGCACGAAACCACCCCAATATACACATATTTGAATATTCGATTGCCGTCGATCTGATAACCAGCAGCAGACTCGGCGAATCAGAAAATCGTTGCCTGGGTGCATATGTTCTTAACCAGCAACATTCTGCAATAGTCGCTATCAGCGCAACCAATACAGTACTTGCAACCGGGGGTGCATCAAAAGTCTATCTCTATACCAGTAACCCGGATACTTCTACAGGAGATGGTATCGCAATGGCATGGCGAGCCGGCTGCCGGGTTGCAAATATGGAGTTTGTCCAATTCCATCCGACCTGCCTGTATCATCCAGAAGCCAAGTCATTTCTCATATCTGAGGCCTTGCGTGGTGAAGGTGCACATCTGCTACTGCCCGATGGTACGCGTTTCATGCAAGCTTATGACCAGAGAGCTGAAATGGCTCCTCGAGATATCGTTGCCCGCGCAATTGATTATGAAATGAAAAAAGGGGGGCTGGACAGTGTTTTTCTTGATATCAGCCATCGTGGCCACGAGTTCATCATTGAACACTTCCCAACTATTTACGCGCGTTGCCTTCAGTATGGCATGGATATCACCCGCAGACCTATTCCAGTCGTGCCAGCGGCACACTACACCTGTGGCGGAGTGGTGACTAACCTGGATGGCAAAACAGATGTCGAAAATCTCTATGCCATCGGTGAATGCACTTCGACCGGGCTACATGGCGCAAATCGCCTGGCCAGTAACTCACTACTTGAATGCCTGGTCTTTTCTCAGTCAGCAAGCCATGCAATCAAGAAAAGCCTGGACGAAGTATCTGTCGCACCTCCTGACTTGCCACAATGGGATGAAAGTCAGGTCACTGATCCGGATGAACAGGTTGTTGTTTCACATAACTGGGACGAGCTACGCCGTTTTATGTGGGACTATGTCGGCATAGTCAGAACCAGCAAACGTATGCAGCGTGCTAAAAATCGCATTGAACTGCTAAAAGACGAAATAGAGGAATTCTACAGCCAGTTCAAAGTAGACAATAACCTGCTTGAGTTGCGCAACCTTGCTGTCATAGCAGAGCTGACTATTCGAAGCGCCCTGTTGCGAAAGGAAAGCCGCGGCCTGCATTATACCCGTGATTACCCAGACTCTGATCCCGATCTAGAGCAGGTCAACACCACCTTGATACCGGAAAATTTCAAAAAACTGCAGTAGGCTGGAATCGATTAAATCCAGCCTGATTTATGGACAGAGTAAGATGAAAAGCATCAACAATGGTGCTGATTCAAATATATCACTAGCTGCCTGTATGATAATGGATTTATTGCATCTGCCGCATAAACGACTGTGTAGCGTTTTGCATCGATAAGCGATTTCAACTTAAGAACGATGACCCAGCCACTCAAAAAGCTTTCAGTAATCATCACATCCTCCCATCGGCACTTAGGATGCTTTTGTAGCATCAGTGGCCCACCCCGCTGTAGACTAAGACGATGAGTATTCAGCATGTCTGTTGAAATAAACTGATACAGATTGAATACGATTAAAGCAGAAATAATTAGAAGCAAGGATAAATGAAGATCAACACAAAAAAGCAGTAATAGCGCTACTAAATGCGCGCTGGATACAAGAAAGAAAAGTGTACCAGAGCTGGCTGATTTAATGACAATCCGTTTGTCGCAGTTTACCAACAATGTGTTTGACTTCAATATCGGCCTCCTTGCCTTCACAAAGCCATTTCTGCAAGTCCAGGTCCGCACATACCAGCAGCAACTCAAACTCCGCTTTGAGATCACTGTCCAGGGTACTCCAGTGCCTATCAACAAAGCGGTTAAGAATGACATCCAGCTCCAGCATGCCACGCCGACATTGCCAACGTAACCTGCCGGGTATTGGATCCATCTCCATTACTAACTAGCTGGAACGTGCCAGCAGCATCTTGCGGATTTTATGAATGGCTTCAGCGGGATTGAGGTCGCGTGGACAGGCTTCAACACAATTCATAATGCTGTGACAGCGGAATAATCGAAATGGATCTTCCAGCTCGTCAAGTCTTTCATTGGTTGCCTTGTCACGCGAATCGACCAGGAACCGGTATGACTGTAATAGTGCTGCCGGCCCCAGGTATTTGTCAGGGTTCCACCAGAATGAAGGACATGCTGTTGAGCAGCAACCGCACAGGATGCACTCATAGAGGCCGTCAAGCTTCTTCCTGTCTTCATCTGATTGCAGACGTTCTATCTCCGGCACGGGCTCATCATTAATCAGCCAGGGCTTAACACTTCGATACTGTTTATAGAATGGTTCCATGTCGACAATCAGGTCTCTGATTACCGGCATCCCCGGCAGCGGGTTGAGCTTGATTGGCTGCTTTAAGCTGGAAATAGGGGTTATACAGGCAAGACCATTACTGCCATTGATATTCATTGAATCTGAGCCACAGACCCCTTCACGGCAGGATCGTCGAAATGACAGGCTCTCGTCCTTCTCTTTTAGCAGCAACAAGGCATCTAGCAGCATCTGACGACCTGCCATTTCAGCTTCATCCAGTTCGTAATCCTGCATGTAAGGCTTGCTGTCTTTATCCGGATCAAACCGGTAAATGGAAAACCGTATCATGTCAGTACACCCTTTTTACTGGCGGAAAGGAATCCACACTCAGTGGTTGCGTGCGCACTGGCTTGAAATCCAGTACTCCTCCATCGCGGTTGAAATATAGAGTATGCTTCATCCATTCGCGATCATCTCGTTCAGGGAAGTCAAGCCGTGAATGCGCACCCCGGCTTTCCTTTCGTGCTGCAGCAGAAAGCATCGTAGCCATGGCAACTTCGAGTTGATTTTCCAACTCGAAGGCCTCAAAGCGTGCAGTATTAAACACCTTGCTTTGATCACCCAGCCTGACACCATCCAGACGTCCAAGCAGTCCACGTATTTTCTCAACACCCTCATCAAGTACATCCTGGGTCCGGAAAACACCACAGAATTCTTCCATCATGGCTCGCATTTCATTTGTCATCTCTGCAACAGACTCTCCCTCACCTTTCTTTTCCCAACGATTTATATGTTCCATTGCGCTGTCGACAGAGGCCTGATTAAGTGTGGTATGCAGAGGGTTATCCTGCAGGAACTCTATGATATGTTCTCCTGCCGCCTTGCCAAATACGACGATATCAAGCAGAGAATTCCCTCCCAGACGATTGGCACCATGCACTGACACACAGGCACATTCACCAATTGCATAAAGGCCCGGCTGTGCTTCTTCAGGAGCATTCAGAACAGGCGAGACCACCTGCCCCATTCTGTTTGTCGGTATCCCCCCCATTGTATAGTGAGCGGTAGGAAACACAGGGATAGGTGCATCAACTGGATCGACTCCAGCAAACCTGATTGACATATCCCGGATGCCTGGCAGTCTATTTTTTACAATATCACTGTCAAGATGGTGTAATTGCAGCAGGACATGGTCTGCATTCTCTCCACACCCCCGACCTTCACGTATTTCAGTTGCTATTGCTCGTGAGACTACGTCCCGGCTTGCCAGGTCCATTGCTTTCGGTGCGTAGCGCTTCATAAAACGCTCACCATCCTTGTTAATCAGATAGCCGCCCTCGCCTCGTGTAGCCTCGGAAATCAACATGCCCAACCCGGCAATTCCCGTTGGGTGAAATTGTACAAATTCCATATCCTGTACTGGCATGCCAGCTCGCAGCACCATTGCCATGCCATCACCGGTATTGATCATTGCGTTTGTACTGTTACGGTAGATTCGTGCTGAGCCACCCGTTGCCAGTAATGTTGATTTCGCTTCAATAATCATTGGTTTGCCAGAAGCAATATCAATCACCATCGCACCCTGTGTTACGCCATCTTCACTGACTAGCAAATCGGTTGCAAAATACTCGTCAAAGAAATGTGTTCTTGCCTGCAGATTTTGCTGATATAGCGACTGCAAGATAGCATGACCGGTGCGGTCGGCAGCAGCACAGGTACGTGCAGCCTGATCTCCACCATAATTCTGACTCTGGCCGCCAAATGCTCTCTGGTAGATACGCCCGTTCTCAAGCCGGGTAAATGGAACACCAGCATGCTCGAGTTCTATCACCAGGCGTGACGCCGCACGACACATGTACTCGATTGCATCCTGGTCGCCGAGGAAATCACTGCCTTTTACGGTGTCATACATATGCCAGTGCCAGTTATCCGGGGTGACATTACCAAGGGCAGCATTCATCCCGCCCTGCGCAGCAACGGTATGCGAACGGGTTGGGAAAACTTTGGAAACCACAGCAACATGCAAATCAGCCTGTGCCAGCTGCAGAGCAGCACGTAGTCCCGCACCACCCGCTCCAATTACCAGACAGTCAAAACGCCTTATTTCAATTTCATTGCTCATTTAACACCTATTACCAGCAAAGCCCACATTCCAATGCCCAACAATAAAGTGGCAAGAACCATATGCAGAAGAAACCGTACTCGCCAGGGTTTTATATAATCGAGAAAAACACTCCTCAGTCCTACCCATGCGTGCGCCAGTAAACTAAAAACAAACAACAGGGTAGTAATTTGATAGAACAGATTTGATGACAGAAGTTCCCAGTCGGTGTAACTGGATACCGGCCAGATGGAAAAACGAACCAACGCAATGATGATAAAGACGAGTAAGTAGACAGCAGTTAGCCGCTGTATTATCCATTCGCCCAGCCCTGAACGAATACTGCCTCGTTCACTAACACCTACAGCCATATCAGTGCTCCGGAAATAAGAATAAGCAGTATGCTGACTGCAAAGGAAATAGTTGCTGACTTGCGAGCAACCTGCTTGTTATAACCATAATCAAGGTCCATCATTAAGTGCCTAATGCCACTTAATGAATGCTGTATTAACACCCACACAATCAAACTGGTAAGTATCTTGCCAGGGACACTTTGCATAACTTCCTTTGCATGGGAATATGTCGCTTCATCACCACCCAGAAGCTGCAGGAAATAAACAAATATAGGAATAGCGAGCACCAGCAGAACGCCACTAACGCGGTGCAGGATGGACAGCACGCCACCCAATGGGAGGCGTATCTGCAGAAGGTTAAGAAATACGGGACGCTGATCTGTCTGCTTCATCTAAAATATCTCTGTCTGTAGAACATTTTTTCGAGTAAATTTCCAGCATGAAATTTTATTTCACAAAGTGCGAGAGTGTATGACGATATGTATTTACTTTACAATACATAAGAATAATTTATACGCAATCCTACCATCATATAGTTAGATAAACCAAGACACAGTTAGCCTTTTCTTTGCGATAATAATGCATCGTCAAAGAGGCTTTAAAAAGATGACAGGAAACAACAAAACCCATGGCAAGAGATATTATGAATACAAACGATCAAGCCCGGTTAATTAAGCTCGATAATTTAACTTCACTGCATGTGACTGGCAACGATGCAAGCAAATTTCTTCATGCCCAGTTCACCAATGACCTGGCAAACCTGCCTGTTTACTCCTGGCAGTACAGTGGTTATTGCACCCCTAAAGGACGCTTGCTGGCATTCATGACGATCGCAAAGATCTCTGATAACGATTATTTTTTAATCTTCCCTGCCGAAATCAGTGAGAAAATATTACCGCGACTACGGATGTTTGTAATGCGAGATGATGTGAAAATCACACCACAGGAAGACCATAAGGTCATTATGGGAATAATGGGAAGTGTCGTACCTTTGATAAGACCGGATCGCCAGGTCGAAAATGAAACTGGAAAAATAACAAAAGAAGGCGATTCATTCCTGCTGACTATCAATGATGGAGGCGGAGACAATACAGAGCGTTATATGTATATCTCTGACGATGACAAAATAAAAAGTCTTCCTAAGTTCAGCTCTGACCGAAATGCCTGGACACTGCTTGATATTGAAACAGGTATACCATCAATTCTTGCTTCTACTCAGGAAGCTTTTGTTCCACAGATGGTAAATCTTGATCTTATAGGTGCGGTAAACTTCAAAAAAGGCTGCTACCCGGGCCAGGAAATCGTAGCGCGCGTTCATTACCTGGGAAAAATTAAACAGCGCATGTTTGTTGTCAGTTCAGAGCAGAAGGCCGAGGCCCAACCAAATGACAAGATCTTTATCGCCGGGCAGGAAAACAATGCTATTGGTACAGTTGTTCAATCTGCAACTTGTGATTCAGGAAAAAGTATACAAGTGGTTCTGCAAACAAAAGCTGTAAGCGAAAATGCTGACATTCGAATTGGCGCTATCAATGGTGATAAATTGACAATAGTTCCTCAGCCCTACAGTGTGTTAGAAGACGAATAAAGCCTGCCTGCCAGGCCATAGCTCTATGTAATATCACGTGTTGACACTATGTACTACAGTCAATATGATTATTCCAACAGGTGTAGCTACTCGTGCAGATGATTTGCAATGGACGGGAGGATTTGATTTCCCCGCCGGCGTCAGGCTCTCTGAGGTTAAAATAGCAAGAAATAACAGATATAAAAAAACTACTTTACCCAATAAAGGTATGAGCGATGGAAGAAGAAGAGAGGAGAAATGTAAAAAAGGCGGTCCCGGAAGACCTTCCTGATTTTCTCAGTCAGCAGCAAATATTTGCCTACCACGGAATGGAAAGGTTTGGCTGGTACATTAAATTTATCAGGCGCCCGCTGTTTCAGCGCCCTGTGTGTATCCTGTCAAACCCTGAAGGAACGGTGCTGGCAGTACTGGAAGATGATGGGACTATCAACCAGCAGCACGACTTAATAATACGTGATTAAACTGTGACAGCGTTAGATGTGGCCTAGATAGCTCCCAATTAACCGGAAACAGTCACTATTGCTGTAACTACTCTAATATCTGCACAAATACTTCATCGGGTCGTATCAAGCCCAGATCGCTACGCGCCCGCTCTTCAATCGCCTCAGTACCTTTCTGCAGGTTTACAATCTCACCGGCAAGTTCACGGTTACGCTGCTTTAAACGTTCGTTCTGTTCCTGCTGTGCTGAAATATCACGTTTCATATTCCAGATATCCAGCAGGCCCCCTTTACCCACGGCAAGTGTATACGCAAGCAATAAAGCCAGTACAATTCCAGTTGCCAGCAGAAGTTTTACACTCACTCCTGTCTCCTGTTGGGTCGTGACCACCAATTTAAGTTAAATGTCGTAATAAATTAACAACAACTCTTTTAATAATTCTTATAAGCCCGATATTGCAGACTTACCCGGATAGACAGCACGCTCTCCCAACTGTTCTTCTATGCGCAACAACTGGTTGTACTTTGCGATTCTATCCGAGCGGGATAAAGAGCCTGTCTTAATCTGTCCGGCAGATGTCGCAACGGCCAGATCAGCAATCGTTGTATCTTCGGTTTCACCGGAGCGATGTGAAACAATCACGCCAAACTTAGCCTTCTGAGCCATACTGATAGCATCCAGGGTTTCACTCAGGGTGCCTATCTGATTTACCTTGATCAGAATCGCATTGGCTGATTTATCCCTGATTCCACGTTCCAGCATTTTTGTATTGGTAACAAACAGGTCATCACCAACTAATTGGCATTTATTGCCAATTTCCTGGGTTAGTTCCTGCCAGCCTGACCAGTCATTTTCGTCCATACCATCTTCTATGCTGACGATTGGGTAGCGATCCACCCAGTCGGCCAATAAACCTTTCATTCCAGCTGCATCGAGAACGCGCCCTTCACCCTTAAGATCATAATTCCCATCGTTAAAAAACTCAGAGCTTGCTGCATCAATTCCGAGATATATATCTTCCCCTGGTCGGTAGCCTGCCTTTTCAATTGATTCAAGGATAACAGCGATAGCTTCTTCATTAGAGTTTAAATCAGGTGCAAATCCACCTTCGTCTCCTACTGCGGTATTTAGGCCACGCTTATTGAGGACTGATTTGAGACTATGAAAGACCTCAGTGCCGTAGCGTAATGCTTCAGAAAAACTGGGGGCGCCGGCAGGTATGATCATGAATTCCTGCAAATCAACGCTGTTATTCGCATGTGATCCACCATTTATGATGTTCATCATAGGAACAGGGAGACTCGTTGCTGATTCACCGCCTAAATATCTGTACAGAGGCAAAGCAGCATCGATTGCTGCTGCATGTGCCACGGCCATAGAAACTGCAAGTGTCGCGTTTGCACCCAGCCTGCCTTTATTCTCTGTTCCATCCAGGGAGATGAGCGTTTCGTCGATGCGACGTTGCTCTGTCGCCTCCTGACCAATCAGTGATGACCTGATCTCGCCATTAACATTAGCTACAGCCTTGAGGACACCCTTGCCCTGATATCTTGCCTTGTCTTCATCACGTAATTCCACTGCCTCGTGTTCACCCGTTGATGCACCAGATGGCACAGCAGCTCTTCCGGTGATGCCTGAATCCAGCGTTACATCGGCTTCGATTGTAGGGTTGCCACGTGAATCGAGAATTTCACGTGCACTAATATTTGCTATTTTGCTCATAATTGGTTCCTTCAAAGGGGATACTAATACTTTAATGCTTTATACAATAATACTTTGTAGTGAAGTCCCGGGGTATGGTTTTATGACTGCTGTATAACGAATGCATGGCTCGTACTCAGAGCCGCTGAATTCTACCGTAATGCGGCTAAAATTGGTATGTGGGACCGGTTCTCTCTGGCAGATGCTACGAAGCTGATGAGCCTTCCATTTGCTCTTCAAAAGGAAGGGATTTGGTCGCCTGATCAATAGACTGCAGGTGCTCCAGCAACCCTCTCATTCGATCAAGTGGCCAGGAGTTCGGGCCATCACTAAGGGCATTATCCGGGTCCGGATGGGTTTCCATAAACAAACCGGACACCCCTGCCGCAATTGCAGCCCTGGCCAATACCGGAATATATTCCTTCTTGCCACCAGAATGCGTCCCCTGCCCACCAGGTTGCTGAACTGAATGAGTGACATCAAATACAACCGGGCAACCCGTATTACGCATCACTGCCAGCGACCGCATATCAACCACCAGGTTGTTATAACCAAATGACACGCCGCGTTCACACACCATCACTCGTCCTAAACCGCCTGCATCGTTAGCCTTGCTAGTCACCTGGATCATTTCTTCCGGCGACAGGAATTGCCCTTTTTTAATATTGACGGGTTTGCCGCAGGCACCCACTGCTTCAATCAAATCAGTTTGGCGGCAAAGAAATGCCGGTGTCTGCAGAACATCAACGACCTC
>JGI861J16260_1000051_pt1 | contig 11701 bp, 11 predicted proteins | sample TiedelARG06_123m_FD_16260 | JGI IMG/M metagenome (IMG submission 16260)
ATTGATAAAAATTGATGTTAATCTAGGGTTTTATCTGCAATCAGTGGTGTAGATTAACAATTTAGTTGATTTCGGCATGAACTATGCAAGTAAATAAGCAAAGAACAAAACGGATGCTAAAAAGTACTGTTAGTGTAACACTATAATGGAGAGGACGATGAAAAAGACAACTGCAGTCACCAGGGAAAGAAGCGTAGTAGTTGAAACAGCCGGCGCTGAAATCAGTAAAGTTGGAATTTATGCGATTGGTACTACATCAGCACTCATCGGTTGTTGGGCTGTAGTGTGTTTTGTCTCCGGTATGATCAGCAGTGGCGGTCCCGCGGGTCTGGTGTCAAATTATGTTTCAGCCTTGATTGGATAGGCCTTAGTCAGTAACTAGTGATACTACAACCAGGAGTTACAGATGAATACCCCAGCCACAATGGAAAAAAAACGTAGTCATGCAAAAACAGGCACTGACGCTGTTACTGAAGTTTCTAAAGTAAGTATCTATGCCATTGCAATCTCTGCCGGACTCATCGGTCTTTGGGCAACAGTCTGTCTTTTTGCCGGCACCCTTAGTAGTGGCGGTCCATTTGGGCTCATAAGCAATCTTGTAAAAGCAATCACAGGTTAATACAAAATTTACTCAAGTCTCCTGACAATCAAAGAGGAATCTCTCATGGAAGAAAAAGCAGTTGCAAAAGAAATCTCGAAATCTGCCACTACTGTCCACGAAATAGTACAAACCAGCAGCGAGCTCTATAAAGTCGGTATATACTCAACAGCAGCCTTTGCAGCAGTAATCGGGATATGGGGAGTTGTTTGTCTGTCCAGTGCCTTCATGTCAGCCGGTGGTCCGGTAGCTCTTGTCAAAAGCCTGTTTGGAGCTATATTCGGCTCCATGTAAGACAGTATGTATCAGATATGATTCTGCGGCAATAATTGCCTTGGAATCCTTTTTTGAGCCAGAGAGGTATAATCTCTCTGGCTTTTTTTTTGACTTTTGAATACTACTAAACGGGATTCAGGCTGAGTGGCCTTTGTCCGTTCATCTGTCTGGTGATGTTGAAGTAGATGAACTATTCCTTTAAAGACGTAAAAACGTCGTAATGTCAATAAAATAATCTTTGCTCATCTCTAACTTAATTATATGGCAATTCTGATTCGCAATCTCTTTGTTTTTTTCCTTCTTACCGTTTTTCTTGGTGTTGGCATTGGCTTATGGAATCTTGAGCATAAATTGCGAACTGTAACTTACAGCGAATTTCGCCATTGTCTCATCAACCATGATCTTGCCTTAATCACTTTTACCGGAAACAAGGTTATTGCTCAACATAAAGCTGGAGACCGTTATGAGACCACGGTGCCTAATGCCGAAGAACTGATCTCTGAGCTTCAGGATAAACGCATTCAAATTATCTTTAAAAAGGATCGATCCGAGCAGATTTTTCAGTATATTGCCCTGATATATGTAATTTTACTTATCCTGACAGTCATTATTTCCTTGAGCAGGAAGAAGATGCTTGAGGAAGAGGAAAGCAAATTCGCTTCAGATAAACTCATCCTACCCGACAGCGGTCATAAAATGGTTACATTTGATGACGTTGCCGGAATACCTGAAGTCCTCGAAGAGCTGCAGGAAATTGTTAATTTTTTAAAAAATCCGGATCAATATAGCCAGATTGGAGCAGTAAGTCCCAAGGGAATACTGCTGCAGGGACCCCCGGGAACCGGTAAGACTCTACTTGCAAGAGCAATTGCCGGTGAAGCAAAAGTGCCATTTTACANCTTTAGTGGTTCGGACTTCGTAGAAATGTTTGTTGGCGTTGGTGCATCGAGGGTAAGGGATATTTTCAAGGAAGCCAAAGCTAACTCACCCTGCATAATCTTTATTGATGAGATCGATGCCGTTGGCGGCAGTCGTTCTGCCGGAGCTTCTGCCAGTGGCCAGGATGAGAGAGGGCAAACCCTTAATGCGTTGCTTGTTGAAATGGATGGATTCAGTACGTCTGATACCATCGTTGTCCTTGCTGCAACGAATAGGCCTGACATCCTTGACCCGGCCTTGAGGCGTCCTGGCCGGTTTGACCGAGAAGTCAATGTGTTACCTCCTGACACCAAAGGAAGGGAAAAGATTCTCGAAGTCCACGGTGCTAAAGTGGCTCTTGCGCCGGACCTTGATATGGATAAAATTGCCCGCATGGTTCCAGGCTTTACTGGTGCTGAGCTCGCTAATCTGGTTAATGAGGCCGCTCTTATGGCGGCCAGAGATGGCAAATGTCGTGTCGATTATCTGGATTTTGAACATGCCCGGGATCGTATCCTGATGGGGCTTGAGCGAAAAGGGATGATCATATCTGAAGATGACCGCAAGATGCTTGCTTTTCACGAGGCCGGGCATGCAATAATTGCCAAATCGCTACCGCACTCGGATCCTATCCATAAAATAACTATTATCCCACGTGGCCGTGCTCTCGGCCAGACCCAGCAGCTCTCTGTAAGTGATCGGAGCAGTTACAGCTATGATTATCTTAAAAGCAGAATCACCACCCTCATGGGCGGCAGGGCGGCTGAAGAGATAGCCTTTTCCCAGCGAACAACCGGTGCACAGGGAGATATAGTCCAAGCCACTGAAATTGCGACCAGCATGATCTGTAAATGGGGGATGAGCGATATTGTCGGGCCGCAAACTATGGTAGTTGATGACTCGGGTTTTCTTGGTGGTGTAGGGCAGCGGTTGGAAATGAGTGATAAAACATCTGAGTCTATTGATAAGGAAATAAAAAATCTGCTTGAAGTATGTAGCAATGATGCCAAAATAATTCTTAAGGAAAAATTTTATCTCCTTAAACATCTTGCAGCTATCCTTCTTGAAGTTGAGACTCTGGATGAGGAAGATTTTGAAATCATCATGTCGTGTCCTCTCACTGAACGGATTGAAGCCGGGATCCGGGAAACCAATGATTGTGAAACGTGTCCGGCAGCTGATAGTTGTATCCATTCAAAACGAAAAAAGGAATAATGCATGCGTTCCTTAAAAAAATTGAGCTACCTGGCATTTATGGGTGTGGCAGCTCTCCTTGTTTTTGTTATTTTTCTCAGTGTACGCCAATATCAACTCAACAAAAGATACAATACGATCATCACCCAAAGCGAGGAGATGATTTTTCAGTTTTCAACTATTCGTGAACAGATCACGACTTCCTTGATTGAAAAAGACTGGGAAAAAATTGTCAGTGCAGCTGATCAGCTCAAGAATTTGAATTCCGTACTGGCAAGGCTCCAGGAAAATACACTCATACCTGGTGAGTACCGACTTGATATGGCAAAACAGGTTGACCTTTCCGGATTAGCCATTTCATCAAAAGAAATTGTATCCGCAAGCGATAAGGTAGCCCACAGTCTCAGCCTGCAGGATAAAATGCGGTCGCTTGCAGAGTACCTGATGCAGTTCGACAGGATTATTGTCAGCCAGATGCGGGCAAAAGTTGTCCAGTTCCAGACAGTGATGATCGGCGCTCTTGGTGGTGTGATTTGCCTGATAAGTTTTTCGCTGCTCCTTCTCTATAAAAAGGCCATGATCCCTCTGCTTCGCCTTACCGAACAGGCTGAGGATCCTGAGGTTTTCGTTAACGGGTTCAGTTACGATGATGATGCCTGTACGGAAGTTGCGGTGTTTACAGACTCAGTAAATGATGTACTCAGTAGACAAGTTGAAGATTCTGAAATTGAAGAAAATGTCAAACATACTAATGAACAACTTGCCACCATTATCAACGAGAGCACTAATTTATCAAACGGCATCATTAACTATGCTCAATTACTGACAGACTCATACCGGGAAGTAGAAATCGGCACAGAGGAAACTCGCATTCTGCAAAACATCATCAACGCTGCAGAGCGAATTGCTTTACTGAACAAAGAGATTTGAAAAGCCGATAACGCATAAACAGCAACTGATTGAAACACCCTGTCTTGTTTTGTTCATCTGCGATACCTTCTTGATCTGACAAACGTTTTTCCATTTTCCATCTTCAATTTCACCTTGAAAGACATGCCTGAAGACAGTAAATCACCCCGACGATACTTATCAAGTACTACGCAGTGGTGACGCACTTTGTGGTAGCGATAGCTGTGATTCCCAGGTATGATATTCAGTAAATACGCAAAAAGATTTAACTCTTCATTTCACCCTGACTACTCTCTACCGGAGCACAAAAATGATCAAAAAATCCATGTTATTAACCGGTGTTATAACCCTTTCGGTATATTTACTTATTGCCGGCAATGGTATGGCCAAAGAGGAGTACGATGTCAAGGCGTATGGGCCCAGAAATACCATTGTATGGAATAAGCCGGTTAAAGCTACATTTGATCATAAGACCCATACGATGGAAGCAGGACTGGAGTGTTCCAGCTGTCATGATGATGTGTTTTATATGAAACGTGGGACTGCTGAAAGGAACCCAAAATTCAGGATGAAAGCCATGGCTGATGGTCAATTTTGTGGCAGTTGTCATGATGGTGACACCGCATTTGCTACAGACACCAATTGTATGGCATGCCATGGTGTTTCAGAAGAACCGATTGTCTGGAATGAACCCACCAAAGCAGCATTCAGTCACACTGCCCATGTTGAAGATTTTGAACTTGAATGCTCCAGTTGTCATGATGAAACATTTTCAATGAAAAAAGGTGCCGCAGCTGCAAGCACAGATTTCACAATGGCCGCCTTTACGGAAGGAAAATACTGCGGTTCCTGTCATAATGGTGATGATGCCTTTGATTCGTCAACACAATGTGAATCCTGTCATTTCCCTCCCACCGAAAAAATTATTTTCACTCAGCCTGTTAAATCGGTTGTCTTTGATCACGATATCCATGTCAAAAAAGCGGAGTTATCCTGCGAGTCTTGCCATAAAGAAGTTTTTACCATGAAAAAGGGTACTGTTGAAGGTCAGGAGCTCGTGCTTTCTGACAATCCTGCAGAAAAGAGAAAATACCTTGAAAATCTTCATAACAAATACTGTGGTACCTGCCATGATTCTTCACAGGCTTTTGGATATCTTACCCGCTGTACTGTTTGTCATATCGGAGTGAAAGGATTGAGGAACATGTCTGGCAATGACGAAAAAGATGAAACACATGACAAGAGCAAACACTGATTGTCTAATCCATTAGGAAGTTTATGTAACGACCAAGCCAATTATATTTTTCATATAAATTTTGAGGAGAAAAAATGACTGGAAGGATGGTTAACATCTCAAAAAAGTGGGGATTTCATGGTGTTGCCGCCTTGAAAGATGCAAGCCCCGGTTACAAAGTGATAATGGGCTTTTTTGCCCTTCTTACCCTTGCAGGACTTGCTGTCGGCCTTCATGGATTATTCGTGGGTTATCATCACGTCTATGGCGTAACCAGGCAGATTTCCTGGGGACTGCTTATTGCTGCATACATTTTTTGTGTTGTTACCTCAACAGGTCTCTGTATTGTTTCATCAATAGGCCATGTTTTTGGCGGTGAAGCATTTATGCCCATTGCCAAACGGGCCGTCTTTATGTCCATCATGTTCATGTTTGGAGGTTTTGGTATTATTTTCTTTGATATTGAAAACCCCTTCAGGATGGCAATCTGGAACGTCATTTCACCTAACTATGCTTCAAATATGTGGTGGATGGGAACGCTCTATGGTGCGTATCTGGTCTTCATGATCATTGAGTATTATTTTTTGCTTGAGCAAAACCATACCCTGTCAAGGCTGATGGGATTCTTTGGCTTAATTGTAGGTATTGCCGCCCATAGTAATCTTGGAGCTGTATTTGGAATGCTGCACGGACGTCCATTCTGGTATGGACCTTACCTGCCCATTTACTTTATTTTCTCTGCCGCAATGTCGGGAGGTTGTGCTATTTTGTTCTTCACAACACTCGGCTGGAAAATTAACCCTGAAATTATGAATCAGCGTATGGAACGCGCTGTAAAAGCTGTAACTCAGGTCACCATTTTCCTGATATCTGTAATCATCTTCTTCACTATCTGGAAAATAATCACAGGAATGGTGTCAGAGGGTAAACATCTGGTTCTCATGTCCCTTTTAACCGGTGATTATGCCATCAATTTTTGGGTGTTTGAAGTTTTCCTTGGTATGTTTCTGCCCCTGTTCCTGCTGATGCGTTCAAGAGGCAATAATTTCAACCTGATTCTGTGGGCAACAGGACTCATGATGATCGGTATCTTCTTCATGCGCTATGACATCGTTATCCCAGGTCAGATGGAGTCGGTTTACCACTCGCTTGGTGTTGTTGAAGAAGCAAACCTGCTCACCTACACCCCATCTTTTCATGAAATCATGGCCTCTCTTTTTGGTATTGCCTTGATTGGCTTAGCTTATTTTGCCGGCGAGAAAATGCTCAACGGCCATCAGCTTGAGGAACATGAAATTGTTCCTGAAGGCGGTTATATCTGTCCTGGTTGTGGTGCAATCCACTTTATGGCAGAAGGTGAGACAGAAGAAGAGGCTATGAAACGTCACCACAGGATCTGGTAATTGAACTGGTGATCTCTTTTTTTGTCAGCCTGAATTCAGCCTGGCTGAGAGACACTTACGAATAAAAAGGATAGTATATTATGAAATTTCCTAAAATAAGCCTGGATAAACTGAAAAATGAGGGTACTACTTCTGTTACCGCTCAGGAAAGAAGAAATTTTCTAAAGCTTGGTCTTGCTATCGCAGGAGTTTATGCTGGTGGCAAAATACTGGGCGTAACATCTGTCATTTCCACATCCCATGCATCAGGGGGTGGTTCTGACTTTGTAAAAAAATATCCATACAACCCGCACTATAGTATGGTTATCCGCCAGTCTCTCTGTATTGATTGTGAGAAATGCGTGGATGCTTGTAACAAAACCAACCATGTCCCGGAATATGGCTATCGAACTCGTATTCTAACTAAGAAATACACAGGTAAACTGGATAAACAGGTTGAGTTTATTCCTGTGCTTTGTAATCACTGTAATTCCGCACCATGTGTAAGAGCGTGCCCGACTAATGCTACCTACAAGGATCCGAATACAGGTATTGTCCGCATGGACAGCAAAAAATGCATTGGTTGTAAAACCTGTATACTCGCCTGTCCATACGATGCCAGGTATTTTAGTGCCGAACGACGTGCCGTTGATAAGTGTGACTTTTGCTGGGAAGAACGATTATCTAAAGGTGAAACACAAACAGGTTGTTCAGCAGCCTGTCCCACTGGGGCAAGAACCTTTGGAAACCTCACAGACCCTGATAATATAGTCTACAAACTTGTACACCAGCTTGAAGAACAGGTTTGGGTAATACGTCCTGCTGATGATACAAGGCCCAATATTTTCTACATGAAAGGCAATATGCGTTCTGTTGACAATATTCTTAATGAACAGAAATTCAAATATTTTGATCCTGACAAAGTTTAAGGCATCCTTATAAGAAGGATATCAAGGGGGAGTGGCTGGATATTTCAGTCACTCCCCCTTTTTTCATTGTATCCACCTGGAGTTACGATTTTTAGTCAGGTTGAGATCCCTTGTTGTCCTTGTGTGCTGCAAGCCAAGCATTGACAAATGATTGCAGGGTCCGGCGCTGGCTGCTAGTCAACTCGGTAAAGGCCACTCCCATAACCACGTGGTCAAGATATTCGTTGTCCATGACCCACATGATCTGCATTGGAATATCAGTGAGCGACACAAGTTCGTGCAAACCGATAATTCGACGCAGAGTAAGTTTGTCTCCTTTCTGCAACCCCCTGTACTCAGACCTTTTCTGGTTAAATTGCAGACCGCCTTCACTCAGGTTGAGAATGGATGATGAAAATGATATTTCCAGGTTCTCAATAGCCGAAATGATGCCGCTTATCCTGTTGGGGCCACCGAAATATATCCTGGTATGACATCGTTTGATAGCATAAGACTCTGTCATGATTTTTTTTTATCGGCTGATTGTGGGAGTTATCAAATGGAAACTGTTACACAGTTTTCAGGGCATAGCAATGTTCCCCGACTCTTACCATTAAACAGTATATGTCTCCTTGCAGAATATGTGAAAAAGTCATTCGTTGGCAAGGTAAAAATGAAGCCTGATACATTCAGGTTTTGATCGTTGCAGGTAATATGATGTAAAAATAAAAAAACAGCAATAATGTTACTGCTTACGGTTTTTTCGACATTACACTCTGATAATAAGAGCAATTTTCACATGCGTACAGTCTACCACCTAACATATTAACAATTTCTTCAACACCATGTGAGTTACACAGGGTACCATTTACTTCCCAGCATTGTTTGTTGTCTGTTATCTTACGGGCCGGACAATCTGTTTGCTTACATTCAAAATATTCATAGCACTTTTTCATTTTATACTGTCGCCTCCTTACACAGAAATGATTCTGTGATTTTCTAAAGCTGGCAATGACCACAACCCACAAGATATCTTTATTACCACAGAGGACACAGAGAGCACAGAGAAACAGATCATTTCTTTAATTCTCTGTGCTCTCTGTGTTCTCTGTGGTTTAATTTTTTCTCGGAGTCTACGCTAACCTACCTGTTTTTTATGACAGAAAACCAGGAATAAGGCACTGATATGGTTAACATACGTAACACTCTGATATCATTATATTCAAAAATTGTGTTAACCGTAAGATTTTGTGGTTGATAGACTCTCAAATTCTTACGTGCGTCAACCATACAATCTAAACTCTGTCGAATCATGAAATAATACTTCTGAAAAATCCTATCACAGTGTCATTTTTTTCAAAATATCCATACGGCAATCTATCATATATAAATCTTGCAGCCTCTACCACTAAAAACAAAGTGTGATATGGTCAAATAAAAGGGGGCACGTTTTTAAGTGGCTTTTTGCAAAAGTCACAATTTCTCAAATTGCTTTTGGGCTGAGATAACCCGGATATTCTTTTCTTCATTGAACACCTCCTCGTGGATTATAAATCCACTCTTAAGAAAGTTTCCACTTAATACCTGCCACCTCAAGTTCATGTAAGCCAATAATTTTACGCCGCATTGAGGCCTGTCATTTTTCTGATTTTGTTTGCCGGGTGAGTGGTAATCGGCTAAAGTTGAATTTTACTTATCGCCGATGCGTCGGTGTTTTTTTATACGATGTTGCCTTCTGTGGGCCTACCACATTTGGAGGCAATTTTTTCTTACCTTTACTTCTTTATCTGAGATCCTTCCATGCAGACCAACGATCCCAAGAAAACAGATGCCGGGATGAGCAAAAGCTCGCTCAACTCCATAGCTGATCCCGCTTTTACCGTGGATAAAGAGTGGAATATCACCCTCTTTAACCGGGCAGCGGAAAAAATGATCGGCGTCAAGTGTTGGGATGTGGTGGGTAAAAAATGTTATGATGTTTTTCAGACAAGTATCTGCAAATCATCCTGTGCCCTTAAACAGGCTTTTCAGCTTGGTGAAAAAATTATCAGTCACAATATTGAGTTAAAAAATAGTCAGAATGCCGAGCTCAGCGTTATTGCCTTTTCCACGGCTTTTTTTGACGATGAAAATGAATTTGACGGGGGGGTGGAGATCTTCCGTGAGTCACTGGATAACAAGGAGGATCAATGTCAAAATAGTCTCAGTGATTCCATTCTTGAGTCCATTGCTGAGGGTGCCTTTTCTGTAGATAATGATTGGCATATCACTTCTTTTAACCGGGCAGCCGAAGAAATTACCGGTGTTCATCACAGCGATGCAATCGGCAGGAAGTGTTATGAGGTGTTTCAGGCTGATATCTGCAAATCAGCCTGCGCCCTCAGGCAATCCATAGAAACTGGGCGGGATGTGATCAACTCCAAGGTAACTATTCGCGATATTGAGGGGGACATTATTCCCATCTCTGTTTCGGCCTCAGCCCTGCGCAATGAAAAATTTGAAGTCATTGGTGGGGTCGAGATCTTTTCTGACACCTCCGACATTGAGAAGTTGCGTCAGGATATTTCCTTGAGTGACTTCATTCTTGAGTCCATGGTTGAGGGTGCCTTTTCTGTAGACCATGATTGGTATATTACCTCTTTTAACCGGGCAGCCGAAGAAATGACCGGTGTTCATCGCAGCGATGCAATCGGCATGAAGTGTTATGAAGTGTTCAAGGCCGATATTTGTAAAACATCCTGCGCCTTGAAAAAATCAATGGCAACAGGACAGATTGTGCGGAATCCCAATGTTACCATTGAAGATAACGAGGGTGATAAATTACCTATCCGAGTGAGCACCTGTGTTTTGCGCAATGAAGATGGGGAAATTATAGGTGGTGTTGAGACTTTTTGCGATAACTCCACCGTTGAGGGGTTGCGCCGGGAGCTTTCCCTCAGTGACTATATTCTTGACTCCATTGGTGATGGTGCTTTTACCGTGGATGAGGATTGGAATATCACCTCTTTTAACCGGGCTGCTGAACAGATCAGCGGTTTTAGCAAAGATGAAGCCATTGGCAGAAAATGTTTCGACGTCTTCAAGGCCACTATTTGCAAGGATTCCTGCGCCCTCAAACAGTCTATTGAGACAGATGAAGAAGTGACTAACCTCAGGGCGAATATTACCAACAAGGATGGTCATTTGGTGCCTATTAATGTTACCGCTTCTGCCCTGCGTGATGAGGATGGCAACGTCATTGGCGGAGTGGAAAACTTCCGGGATTGCTCTGCCATGGAGGAGATGCGCAAAGAGATTAGTGAGAAGTATACCTTTCAGGATATCATTAGCAAAAATCACAAGATACGAAACATTTTTACAATCCTGCCCAATATCGCCAAAAGTGACAGCACGGTTCTAATCGAGGGGCCGAGTGGTTCAGGCAAGGAGTTGTTTGCCAAGGCTATCCATGATTTGAGCACAAGAAAAGGCAGATATGTTGCCTTAAACTGTGCGGCTCTGCCTGATACGCTCCTGGAGTCTGAACTGTTTGGTTACAAAAAAGGAGCCTTTACCGGAGCCAAGACAGACAAGCTGGGGCGGTTTGCTCTGGCTGAAGGGGGAACTTTTTTTCTGGATGAGGTAGGTGATATTTCCCCTGCACTTCAGCTTCGCCTCCTGCGTGTTCTTCAGGAGAAGGAATACGAACCGCTTGGAAGTACCTCCACGGTGAAGGCCGATGTTCGGGTCATTGCCGCCACCAATAGAGACCTCGAGAAACTGGTAGAGGAAGGAGGCTTTCGCCGCGATCTTTTTTTTCGTTTGAATGTGATCAAAATTACCCTGCCTTCACTCGCGGAAAGAAAGGAAGATATTCCCATTCTTGTCGATCATTTCATTCATAAATTTAATAATTTAAAGCAGAAGAATATTGAGTTTGCCTCGCCTGAGGTGATTCGTCTTCTGATGCGCCATGACTTTCCCGGTAATATCAGGGAACTTGAAAATATTATTGAATACAGTTTTGTCATGTGCCATGAGGGCGTGATTGGGGTTGGATGCCTGCCGGATGGTTTTGCTGAGCCCGGGCAGGAGCAGGCCAAGCAAAATCAGGCTACCAGTGAGTCGGCCACTCCTCTTTCAAATGCGGAGGCCGGCACCATCCTTGCCGCCCTGCAGAAATTCGAGGGGCACAGGGGAAAGACAGCTGCCTTTCTTGGGGTTGAAAAAACTACTTTGTGGCGGAAGATGAAAAAATATCAGATTGTCTTTCCGGTGGGAAAAAAGAAGTAACGGCTTGCCG
>JGI861J16260_1000052_pt1 | contig 11641 bp, 9 predicted proteins | sample TiedelARG06_123m_FD_16260 | JGI IMG/M metagenome (IMG submission 16260)
AAAGGCACTGATGAGCGCGAGTTTTATCGTCTGGTTCGATCAAGGACACCGTCTGGCCAGGAGATTGATGAGATTCCAACGGTGCGTCCTTATAGTGATCCTGGAAGCAGTTTTTTTTATCGCCTGAAGCGTTACCCGGCAGATATAGTTGCGAAGAGCCACGTGGTCTATGAACTATCTGACCAGCGCATGAATCGCATCAAGGAACTATTTATCAAGCCAGGCTACCAGGTCACAGAATTACCATCGTGGGAGCCTGAGGTCGCTGCTAATCCTTTTAAAGCCTATGCCATAATACCGCCACAGTCACGTTACCAGTTCTTGCTGGATGATGCGCGTTACTTTATCGAAGGCTTTATCAAGGGACCTGTCTGCCGTGGGATGATTGCATTGAACGTCATTGAAGATCATTTCTGGGTTGTCTTTCTCGATCCTGACAAAGACGGCATGTTAAAGAATCCGCAGGATCTTCTTGAAATGTCGGATTACCTGAGAATTCCGTCTGCCCAGGAGGGTAACATCAGGTTGCTTACTTCGTGGAAGAAATATCTCAAGCTTGAACAGCAGTATGTGGCTAAAAGATTCAAATATTTCGAAGCCATGAATCAGTATGATATCAAGGATGCGATGAACTTCTTATGGGACGGTGAAGGTAATAACCCCAATGCTGCATTAACTATCTTCAGGCACTATGATTCAGCCTCGGTCGATTATGGTTTTACAGGCGACTACCCGGAAACGGCCTGGGTTCTTGATTACCCTACTTTTGAAAGAATCCATTATTTACTGGTGGCCGGTTTCAATGTGTTCGGCAATTTGAAACACCAGCTGAATACAAGACTGTATATGGATTTTCTGCGCATGGAAGGAGAAGATATGTATCTTGCTCTGCTACCTAAGAGTCATCGACAGGAAATACGGGACAGCTGGTATGCAGGAATGCGTCAAGGATATGAAGATGATCTTGGTGAAGTTGACGACTGGATGCAAAAGGATGTTGTTATCGGATATAAAACTGATGATCCACAACGTGAACTATTCCAGCACATAGAGAAAAAACTGGCGCCAGTGTTAGCGCGCGATGATAATATTAATCGTTGCAACCAACCCAGTTGCAGGGATAGCAAAGGCAGCGACAAAAAACGTGCTGATGTAGCGATGCAGAAGATTGCTTCGATCAATGGCATTACTCTTGCGGCTTTCCCGGATCTTGCTTTTGTCCGTGTAATGAAAGAGGGCAAACCTGAAAATGATCTTGCTTATACTATCATCCGCAACAAGGCCTACAAAAACGTCACCTCGATGTTTAGTGATGAAGAGGATAGCAAGAACCGGGATTTCAGCAATGATTCATTGACGGTTGTTAACTGGCTGGAAGGCTCCTATCCTAATTTCTTTTTCCAGGTAGATATAAATGATATCGAAAAATTCACTGCGCACTATGCCTCCTTACAAAATAGGCAAGATTACGAACGCTTTGTCAGTGTCTACGGAGTGAGAAGAACCAACCAGGATTTCTGGAAAGTAGCCGACTGGTTCCAGGCCAAATATCGCCTGGAAAAACCTTCCAGATCTGGAATATTTGATCTCAATAGATACCAGAACAGGTAAATAAAGATAAGCAGGGAAGGCTATTGAAACAGGTGTTACGGTTTACCTTATTCGATTTCGTAAACCGTAAACCGTAATTTCTACTGCAAACAAGCCTGGTGGGATGTCACAGGCTTGCCATTCGCGATTAAGCTATCAGTAGACATTCCTGGCTAGCCTTTCTTCAGCAGGTAATTTACGGAAGGTTACCTTGATCGGATTGTGGTCAGATGAGGTCACTTGCTGTGCTTCACTGGAGACTGTCTGCAGGCCGCGGTAGAAAACATGATCTATTTCATTGCCGAAGATGGTGACCCTGTTTTTGCTCTTATAGGTAACTGCCTTTAGCGAAAGATCATCCACCATGGTGTTGACGATGTCTTTTCTGCTATTGCTCCAGCTATTGAAGTCACCTGCAACAATAACAGGGCCGCGGTGATCGGCTATGGCTGCTTTTAGCGCATTAATCTGCTCGCCATAAACTTCGGTACCAAGGGTAAAGTTGATGCTATGAATATTGGCTACCAGCAGTTTTTCATCGGTACCTGACAGTTCATATTTATTCACCAGAACTGTTTTAGGCAGGCGCAGAAAAGGCTCGGTAGTCCTCAGGCCGCAGCTTGAAACTGGTTTAACTCTGGAGCCGGTGAGTACGCCGGTCGCTTCATCATTAACAATAAAGCCAGTGTTAAGTGTCCAGTGTATGCTTTGCTGTTTCAGTGTTTCTTTAACCTCAGTATTCAGCCGTGCTTCCTGAATAATTACCAGGTCCTTGCCATCGCTTAGCTCGCGAAAATCGGCAGCCCAGTTCTTTTCTTCTCCTTTGTAGATATTCCAGTTCAGCACTGTGATGTTATTGGAATCAAGCTGATGGGCGCTTTCGCGATTTTTATCCGAGTAAAGCTGAGCCTGGCTGATGTCACAACTGTTTTCAGTTACAGAGCGGTCCTCATCGATTCCCTTATTGACGATTCGTGTTTGTTCGGGCACAGATACGCAGCCAGAAGCAAGCAGCGCGCCGGCTACGATGGTAGTAACAATAAAAAGTGATGTTTTAAATCCGCGTCGACGTATCATTCATGATTCCTGATGTTCAGTTTGACTAAATTTTCATACAAACTCTTCTATTCTAGCACATAGAGTCAATATTGCCTTTTTTCATTCTATTTGCTTGTGTTCTGTTTACTAATGCAATGCATTAACGGCGAAGACTATACCGTAAAAATTAAAGATTAACTTGACACAATGTGCCAATACTTTGACGGGGTTTTAAAGTAAATTGGCATTTGATAATTGCAGGAGCATGAAAACCTGATGCTTCATACCTATGCGTTTTCAGAAGTACCGAGCTGACGTATGCCGATAGAGAAAAAAGGTATTTTTTCTAGCCAGGTGACTTTATCTTTCTAATCTGACGACTATTCGAGTACTTAACTGGCAATAGCCGCACGTATATCAGATGTGTCACTTTTAAAGTATCAGTCCGATAACACCTGGGCAAGAGAGGTTATCACCTTAGTCTTCATGAATTAGCGTGAATACAAATGCCATTTTGAATGTTACCTCTGATAGGAGAATAGCAAAAGAGATCTATTATCTTATTCTATCCGGTGTTACATGATTGGCATTAACAATGCTGTTTTTATCTGACCTCAGGGCCTAATAGGCGACAAAAGCTCTGTGAATCTTGCCATCATCACCAATTGTCCAGACGTGGCGATGACTCGATGAGGGTGTCCTTTGTCCATTCTGACTGGCAAATGGCTGGAAAATATCCACTTGGCTGAAGGCCAGATCTTTGCCAGTTCCTGATCCTGCTGGAACCCATTGCTTGTCACTCGTAAGGTCGAGGCCATAGAATTTACCATCTTCGCCGATGATGTAAACCAGTTTTCCAGAAGCTACCACTGATGTAGCCCTGGCATTGCCGGGTAACTCCAGCCAGGCATCCTGCTCAGGGACAAAAAGAAACACTCTTTTATCCTGGTTGATGGCGAAGACAAGATTGCGAAAATCGGGGCTCTCACTGTCACCCGTATTATAGGCTTCAGCGAAAATATCAAGCGCATTTAATGCTGTGCCGAGGTCTTGCCCCTGGCTGTCAAGCAGCTTGACTGAAAGAGCAGTCCAGCCTGCACCAGTGCCCTGGAATACACGGCCACTGATTGCGCCAATTATGTATGGTGTTCCATCAGTCTTCGAGACGGAGATGCGCCTTGCTTTAGCATTACCCGGATATTCTAGCCAGCTATGATGTGCGTCGTTGGCTGAGAAGTCACCTTCTATCGGGCCATCCAGGTGATATATTTTATTGGTGTTAATGCTGACAACCCAGGGTACGCCATCGCCGTCAATACTGATATCCTTTGCCTCGCCGCCACCAGGGACTCTCTGCCAGCTTTCATAGACTTCACCAAACCATTCACCGCTGGACTCTTTCCCTATTTCCTTGTTGACAAAATACATGTGTCCCTTTGCATCAAGAACAACGGGCGTTTCATGATAGACATCAAGGGCAACGGCTCGACCGTCATCATTGTTAAACAATAATTCCCATTNGCCGAGTAGTGGTGCAGTGGCCCAGCCAGTACTCGAAACTAAGAGAGTGGCTAGAAAGAAGAGAGATGTAGTTTTATTTTTCATCTGAGAAGCCCAGGTTTAGTTCGTCCGATATGGTTTTCGGTGATTTCGTTCAAATAATCTCACACATTCAATCACTTGCGCTATGATTTTAATCAATATTTTTACTGATACAAATAATAAAGCAATGGTTCGTGTTAGATTTTAACATTGTTATCATGTTTGAACTTATAAACTCAGATAGTATCTTGTATGAATATCGTAGATGGAATGAGTATCTAACTGGAGAAGAAGTATGCCGCAAGCAGATATTGGTCTTATCGGCCTCGCCGTTATGGGGCAAAACCTTGCCCTGAATATACGTGATCATGGTTTTACAGTATCGGTACACAATCGCACGGAAAGCAAGCTTGTTGGCTTTTTAGAAGGGCCTGCAAGTTCAACAGATATCACCGGCCATGGTTCACTCGAGGGCTTTGTGTCATCTCTGGCTAAGCCACGGAAGATCATCATGATGATTAGGGCGGGTAAACCTGTAGATGTCATGATCGCGCGATTGTTACCGCTGCTGGACAAGGGAGATATCATCATCGACGGTGGAAACTCCCATTTTACAGATACTAACCGCCGATACACGGAACTGTTAAGCGATGGTATTCATTTCATTGGTGCAGGTATATCGGGTGGAGAAGAAGGTGCGCGGCATGGGCCATCTATCATGCCTGGTGGGGACCATGATGCCTGGCCGGCAGTTAAAGAGATATTGCAGTCCATATCAGCAAAAGTTGATGGAGAGCCCTGTTGCCAGTGGATCGGACCAGGGGGCTCGGGTCATTATGTAAAAATGGTTCATAACGGTATTGAATATGGTGATATGCAGTTAATTGCAGAAGCCTATCACCTGATGCGTTCCGGTCTTGATATGAGTGTAGATGAAATGCAGAAAACCTTTGCTTCATGGAATGAAGGGGTGCTGGATTCATACCTGATAGAAATCACTGCGAATATACTCGCCTTTCAAGATGACGATGGTAAGCCGATGATTGACAGTGTCCTTGACGCAGCTGGACAGAAAGGGACAGGAAAATGGACTGGAATAAGCGCGCTTGATCTCGGGGTTCCTTTGACCCTGATCGGTGAAGCTGTATTTGCACGTTGTCTGTCTGCTATCAAGGAGGAGCGTGTGCGTGCTGATACCTTGCTTTCGAGCTCGCATGCAGTCTTTGAAGGAGACAGAGAACTGGTACTTCAATTTATTCATGATGCGTTGTATGCATCGAAAATCATTTCCTATGCACAGGGCTACATGCTGATGCGTGATGCAGCAATTGAATATGACTGGCATTTGAATTTTGGTGATATTGCATTGATGTGGCGTGGTGGCTGCATNATTCGAAGTCGTTTTCTGGGCAATATAAGGCAGGCTTATGATGAAAATAAGGCGTTGGATAACCTGTTACTCGATAAGTTCTTTATTAGTGAGATGAAAATATCTGAAGCAGGATGGAGAGAAGCCGTGACACTGGGTATTAAACTAGCTATTCCTTTGCCAGCGATGTCATCGGCACTTGCATTTTTTGATGGTTATCGTCGAGGGCAATTACCGTCTAACCTGTTGCAGGCACAGCGAGATTATTTCGGTGCCCACAGCTATGAGCGTGTTGACCGTCCTCGTGGAGAGTTCTTTCATACAGACTGGACAGGTGAAGGGGGTGGCGTGTCGTCCGGCAGATATGAGGTTTGAAGTGTGAACAATATAAAGCGTGAAAAAGCGACGCTGGTAATTTTTGGAGCTACTGGCAATCTGTCAAAAATCAAGTTGATGCCGGCATTGTATTTACTGGACAAAGCGGGCCAGCTCAATCCTGAGACGAAAATCCTGGCTACCGGGCGTCGTGACTGGGATAAAAGAAGATTAATTGATGAAGTACATGAATGGGTTGAGTCAAGCACAGGTGAACGGTTTGATAGTGATATTTTTCAACGCTTCTCTGAACGACTTGATTATTACCTGGTAGATTACAATCAGCCTGATATATGGTCATCTTTAAAACATTACCTGGAATCAGCTATTTCATCTGGAAAGATATCCGGAAATATTGCTTTCTATATGGCGATCAGGCCAGCAGAGTTTGGACTGGTGATTGACGGGCTTGGAGAAAGTGGACTGTTACAGGAAGCGGGTGGCTGGCGTCGTGTGGTTATTGAAAAACCATTTGGCTACGACTTGAACAGTGCACGACTGCTTCAGGCTGGGATCAGTCGGCATTTGCAGGAGCAGCAGATCTTTCGTATTGATCATTACCTGGGCAAGGGCACTGTACAAAATGTCAATGTTTTCCGTTTTGCCAATACCATGCTGGAACCCCTGTGGAATCGCAATTATGTCGATCATGTGCAGATTACACATTCTGAAACAGCTGGTGTAGGAACGCGTGCCGCTTATTACGATGGTAGTGGCGCCATGCGTGACATGATACAGAGCCATTTACTTCAGCTGTTGACGCTGGTTGCAATGGAGCCACCTGCTTCAATGGATGCTGAAGATCTGCGTGATGAGAAAGTCAAAGTACTGAAGACCATTCGGCCTATCACTGAGGAGGATTTATCCACCCGCGCCTATCGTGCCCAGTATGCTGCAGGTGTAATAGGCAGTGAGGAAGTCAGAGGGTACCTTGATGAACAGGGTGTTCCTGCTAACAGTAATACAGAAACATTCGCCGCACTCAAGCTTTATATAGATAACTGGCGCTGGCGAGGCGTACCTTTTTACCTGCGTACCGGTAAGCGCATGGCAGAACGCCAGTCAATGATATCTATCTGTTTTCGTCATCCCCCTCAACAGCTGTTTAGAGATGTTTGTCAGACAGATGTTAAGCAGAACTGGCTAATCCTGGGTATACAGCCGAGTAATTGTGTACGTATGGAAGTGACTGTTAAAGAACCGGGGCTTGATATGAGAATAGGCCAGATAAGTCTCAACGCGTCCTTGCTGGATGAAGGAGATGCCCGGGTCGATGCCTATGAGGACCTGCTGCTGGACGTACTGAACGGTGATCGTTCACTCTTTTTACGCAACGATGAAGTAGAATATGCCTGGCGAGTTGTCGACCCTGTGATTGATGCCTGGTCAAAGGATATAAAACTGCTACATACTTATTCTGCCGGTAGCTGGGGCCCGCCTGAGAGCAGAGTTATCTTTGATAAGGCAGCAACACGATGGAGACATACTATGGACCTGTTGTCATAATGAGTTACAAAACATTTATGTGACAGGCATCTGTTGCTTACATATTAGATTTATTCAGGGAGTTCAAAATGAGTTTAGAAACAGAAGTAATGAACCAGATAAGCAAAAAATGGGGTTGGATACTGGCTATAGGAATTCTGCTGCTGGTTCTCGGGGTTATCGGTCTTGGGGCAACGTTTGCAATGACGCTTACGACTGTCACGTTCTTTGGTTTTTTGATATTAATCGGTGGTGGTTTTCAGCTAATTGATGCATTCAGAGAGAAAGGCTGGTCGCTAATAGGAAGCATACTTATTGCTCTGCTTTATCTCGCCGTAGGTATCATCATGGTGAAGAATCCTCTGCTAGCATCGACAACTTTAACACTCTTTATAGCCTGGGCTTTAATTGCAGTTGGTATCGTGCGTATTATTATGGCATTTAAACTGAGAGGGGTTGATGGATGGATATGGACCTTGATCAGTGGTATTGCGGCGATTGTTCTTGGCATAATGATTCTGAATAGCTGGCCAGAGTCAGGTTTATGGGTGATAGGTATGTTTGTTGCCATCGAACTGATTTTCAATGGCTGGGGCATGATTATGCTAGCGCTGGCAGCGAAAAACCGGCGTAGTAGTGACATACAGCTTTGAAGTACTATATTTTACGTTTTACGATTTAGGTGTTACGTAAAACCTAATACGTAAAACGTAATTAAATATACTAAATCACCAGAAAACTTTTAACGTTCCACTTTCAACTTCATGCTTGAATTCATTTAACGGCCGATTGCCGACTTCAGTGCATTCGCCGGTCGTGACTTCAAAAACCCAATGGTGCTTAGGGCATGTCAATTTAGTTCCTTCCAGAGCAAGATGCGGTATGTTTGTCACCTGGTGCGGGCAGCGACTGTCATATACACGAAACTCATCTCCATCACGATAAATATAGAGATTACGACCACCACTTTCACGGTAGCTGATTTCACCGGAAGCAAAATCATTAACAGGTCCTATCGTGTGCCATTCTGGAACAGCATCCAGGTTCTCAGGATGAAATTCAGGAATATCCATGTCCAGTAGTATTTCAGTTGCCCAGACAATCTTGGCAAAACCCAGCGTTGGCATTGCCATGAACAGGGCGTCGAGGACTTCATTGGCACTGGCGCCATTGCGCAGTGCTCTCGTCAGGTATTGTCGAAAGCCGCCTTCTGTTTGAGCATCAACCTTGGTGATTACCGAGATCAGGTCACGCGTTCTTGTGTCAAGGTGTTTGCCCGCTTCTTTAAGCATCTTGAAATAAGGCAAAACTGCATCTGGGCGGGAAGCAATCAGGTAATTTAGTGCGTCACTCATTTGGATCTCCGAAGTTAAAAGAATCAGGATATATTAAATTAGAGCATTTGATTATGAAAAAAATCTGCTGTATGAAAAAATATCAGTTATTTTAATAGATTGATCTATTAATGTTCAGGCTTTTCTACAATGATCACAGGGACACAAATCAATAAATGAAACGCGAGATGAAAGTACTCAATAATTATGCAATGGACGCTTCAGGAAGACGCTAGCGAAGTTGCCAGCACAGCCTGCGATCGTATTGTACAGGCATCGAAGCTGGCGATTGCTGAGCGTGGTGAATTTCATCTTGTTCTGGCTGGTGGCAGCACACCAGCCAGAACCTATGAAATGCTGGCAGCAACCCAATGTGGTTGGGAACATTGGCATATCTGGTTTGGAGATGAAAGATGTCTGCCCCCTGATCATCCGGATCGAAACAGTGTGATGGCTGAGAGAACACTGTTCTGTAAGGTAAATATACCCCCTTCGCAGATTTACACTATTCCTGCTGAATCTGGTCCTGATGTGGCAGCATTACTCTATGCCGCATTGATCGAGGGCGTGCCGCCTTTCGATATGGTGTTGCTGGGTATGGGCTCAGACGGTCATACTGCCAGTTTGTTCCCAGGGCAGCAGTACCCGGCAGGACAGACCGTGCTGCCAATTTATAATGCGCCAAAGCCACCGGCGCGGCGAGTCAGCCTGAGTGCTGAGGTATTGAGTCAATGTCGACAATTGCTGTTCATTATTACCGGGAAGGATAAGCTTGTTGCTGTATCCCGCTGGCGACAGGGTGAATGTCTGCCTGTGAGCATGGTTAATAGCATTTATAAATCAGAAGTTATAATTGATCGCCTGGCATTTCCTCAGAATCATTCTGGTTAGTAGACTTTTCGGATTCTAATGCTGTCATGTTTACTCGCAATTTGGATAAATTTGATAAGAAATTCTTGATGAAATGAAAAAATATCACGGTTGTACCTGAGAATGGGCTGAGTCATNNCTTCANTATTTTAAAATANNGCTTCACGCAACTAATTGATTATTAAAGGCTAAAAAAAATAATTATCTAAACATTCTTTATATTATTGTAAAGCATAAGAAACTAGCTACATTTAATTTAGCGGCATAAAAACAAATGACGAGCATAACAGAACCTATAAACCGTCATCCTGTAGCCATTATATTGAGGGGGATAGCAATGAAAGTCATAGTCGTGATCTTTTTACCGTTTCTGGTAACGTCGGCATTTGCATGGGATGGACAGGATACTGAACAGGGAACAAATATTATGATCAGCAGCCGCAGTAGTGCTACTCCTGGCAAGGAAATCAGATACTACGATTACAGTCGTGAAGAATACCGTACGGCAGAGGTAACTTCAGTTTTCGGATTTGGGAATTCGATACAAATAGAGCTTTATGATATTGACACAGGTACTAATCGTACTTTTGAAATGGAGCAGTAACAGTAGCTAATCTATATTAGTTTCACTGTATTTCGCCGCTTAATAACAGTGCTTGTATGTGTCACCTGGCATTAACTATGGAGAATTGCTAGGGGCAGGCGATATTTCCCCGCTTTTTTTATCTCTCAGAGTAAATATTCAATTCGTGTATAGGAAGGCAGTAGTTTTGTGCTTAGTGGAGATGGAGATTTGAATTAGCCATCTGGTGCTTCTGAAGTTTGTACTCAGCCAGTGCCAGCGCCTCTTCTATTCTGGAATGGACGGGTTCATTATGGGAGTTCTTCCATTCATCAATCAATGAACGCCAGAAATCAATTTCTGCACGTAAATTTACTTCAATCGGATTATTCATGTTCGTTTGATCAGCACTTGTTGAAATAGGAATTTATAGTACTGAGTTTATTCGTTTATATCATGACAATTCGCGCCAAAATGTTGTCAAAAGCAGACTGCTAATACTGAATAGCAGTCTGAGGACCTTCAACATGATTTCAATAAACGGCTGGATGGATAGCACTTGTTGCTGCAGAGAAGAATTGCAATAGCTATTATTCTCATAAAGCCCCAGACGTGCTGAAGATAGAGAAAATAAGAATGGTGGCCAGGGACAGAATCGAACTGCCGACACGGGGATTTTCAAAGCCAGCAAAATCAATAACTTACTGATTATATTAAAACAGGGTGCATTAGGTACAGTTAGGGTTTATTGTGTTAATTCAAAAGGTTAATGAAGGTTGGCGCAGGGTGTCAAAACTGGTAGGTGTTCCGTGAGTGTACCGCAGGACGCCTGTGAAATTCACACATGACTACACTATTCTTCAGTGCACATTCACAGGTGAGGTATCATCTTCGCCCGCTTGTTAACGCCGGCAAGGATCGGCTCAAATGTTGATTCCGGCATACCGGCATCGGCAGCCAAAGTTGCTGCATCTGCAATTGCATCATTTATCTGCGCAGCCAGGCCAGAGAATATGTCATCTATATCTTGTGCTCGCAGACCTGCCTTTTGACCTGTCTGATAAAAATGCCGGAGCTGGATTTGATTGAGGCGATAATAAGCTTTGTCACCTACATACATTGCCAGCCTGGTCTTTTGGGTCGGGAATTCAGGGTAGGGTGTGGCAGACATTACATCATAGAGTGGCGTTAGTTTGTAACCACCCGGTGTGAGAAATATTGAGAAGTTCTTGGCATGGCCGTCGATGGCAGCCAGCAGCCAGAACACAATCTGCGCTTTCATAAATGCCAGGCGGTCTTCATGCGGGGCAACTGCACCGTTGAGGAACTGCAGTACATCGATGATGCCGGGGCCACCATCACTTTGATATTTCCGTGCAGGTGGAACACCGAGCGCCTGACAGATATCCTCCTGCGGTAGCCGGTATAACACACCATCCTTCCAGATCCGATCGAAACGTTCCACGACAATTACTG
>JGI861J16260_1000053_pt1 | contig 11578 bp, 9 predicted proteins | sample TiedelARG06_123m_FD_16260 | JGI IMG/M metagenome (IMG submission 16260)
TGGTGCGCGACAAGAAGATTACCAGCATCTCAGATTTGAGAGATGAATCTGATAAAGACGGCATGCGTGCAGTAATAGAACTGAAGCGTGGCGAAGTGCCTGAAGTAGTGCTGAACAACCTCTACCAGATGACCAGTATGCAACTGGTGATCGGTATCAATATGGTGGCCCTGGTGAATAACCAGCCACGCCTGTTTTCACTGCGCGAAATGATCGAGGAGTTTATCAAGCATCGTCGTGAAGTGGTCACTCGAAGAACCATTTATGACCTGCGCAAGGCAAGAGAGCGCGCCCATCTGCTCGAAGGCCTGGCGATTGCACTGAATAATATCGATCCGATTATTGTTTTGATCAAGGCGGCGCCGAGCCCTGCCGAGGCGAAGACGCAGTTGCAGGCCAAAGACTGGGAAGCCGGTGTGGTATCCGGCATGCTGGAGCGTGCCGGGGCTGAAATGTCTCGTCCTGATGGCCTGTCTGCAGATGTTGGCATGCTAGAGGGTAAATACCGTCTGTCAGAGAAGCAGGCCCAGGCAATTCTGGATTTACGTCTGCACCGTCTGACCGGGCTGGAACAGGAAAAAATCATTTCCGAATACGAGACGGTTCTGGACCGTATTGCAGAGTTGTTGGATATTCTCAACAATTTTCCACGGTTGATGGAAGTCATTACTGAAGAGCTGATCGAAATCCGTGACAAATATGGTGATGACCGCCGCACCGAGATTGTTCAAAGCTACGAAGATCTCACCGACGAAGACCTGATAGCCGAAGAGGACATGGTGGTAACAATATCCCACAGTGGTTATGCCAAGGCGCAGCCACTGGAGGACTATAGTGCTCAGCGTCGTGGTGGTCGTGGCAAGAGCGCAACAAAAGTGAAAGAAGAAGACTTTGTTGAGACTATGTTTGTTGCCAATACGCACGACACGATTTTATGTTTTTCAACACAGGGCAAGGTTTACTGGAAGAAAGTCTTTATGTTGCCGCAGGCAGGCCGAATGGCCCGCGGACGGCCATTGAACAACCTTCTTCCTCTGGATGAAGATGAGCAGATCACAGCAGTATTGCCAATCCGCGAATACGAAGAAGACAAGTTTGTCTTCATGGCGATGGAAGATGGACTGGTTAAGAAGACACCACTGGTCGATTTCTCAAGGCCGCGTAACAGCGGTATTCGCGCTGTCGACCTGGATGGCGACAGGCGCCTGATTGGCGTGGCGATNACTGACGGCAGCAAGGACATCCTGCTGTTTTCAAATTCTGGTAAGGCGGTAAGATTTGATGAAACCGCTGTGCGTGCCATGGGCAGGACTGCACGAGGTGTGCGTGGAATCAAGATGGCAGAAGGTGATTCTGTTATTTCTCTGCTTGTCGTTGATCCTGAAAATGATGCAGCGAAGTCTGTTCTGACTTCGACAATCCGCGGTTATGGCAAACGGACGTTACTGGAGAATTATCCAAGAAAGGGACGAGCTACCAAAGGGGTTATTTCCATCCAGACCTCGGACAGAAACGGGGAAGTAGTTGCAGCCGAATTGGTAGAAGATAATGATGAAGCTATGCTGATTACCAGTGGCGGAACATTAATTCGTACCCGTATTGGAGAGATATCAGTCATGAGTCGGAACACTCAGGGAGTCAGACTGATAGGACTTGGCAAGAGCGAAGACCTCGTCAGCCTGGCCAGAGTATGTGAATCAGAAGATGAAGATACTGAAGATGGTGAGAATGCAGAAGAAAATTCATCCGATACCCAATCAGATTAATTCAAATACGATAACCTGAACTGACACTTAAGAGAACCACGACTATGAGCAGAATCTATAATTTTAGTGCCGGCCCGGCAACCTTACCGCTACCCGTACTTGAACAGGCGCAAGAGGAAATGACTGACTGGCACGGTTCAGGAATGTCGGTGATGGAAATGAGCCATCGTGGCAAGGAATTCATATCCATTGCGGAGAAAGCAGAAGCTGATCTACGTGAGGTAATGGAAATTCCTGAGCACTACAAGGTGCTGTTCCTGCAAGGCGGTGCTTCGAGCCAGTTTGCTATGGTGCCGCTTAACCTGAACCTGATGGGTAATGTACGTAAGGCAGATTATTTCGATACCGGTGCCTGGTCCGCCAAGGCCATTAAAGAAGCGGCCAGGTATGGTGCAGTGAATATAGTGGCCAGCAGTAAGGACCAGTCCTATACCACCATTCCAGAGCAATCCCAGTGGGAACTGAACGAAAACGCTGCGTATGTACACTACACACCGAATGAAACAATCGGTGGGCTGGAGTTTGATGAAATACCTGACACAGGTGATGTACCCCTGGTGGCAGACATGTCATCAACCATTCTTTCTCGTCCGATTGATGTCAGCCGCTATGGCATTATTTATGCCGGTGCGCAGAAGAATATTGGGCCAGCCGGTCTGACGATTGCTATTGTTCGTGAAGATCTGGTTGGCAACGCAAGCAGCCATACACCTGCAATGATGGACTATGCTGTGCACACAAAGGCTGAATCTATGTATAACACGCCGCCAACCTATGCATGGTATGTCGCTGGCCTGGTTTTCGAATGGTTGTTAAAAAATGGTGGTCTTACAGCAATGGCTGAGGTCAACGAACGCAAAGCGGGTGCCCTGTATGCTTGCATCGACAATTCAGGTGGTTTTTACAGCAACCCGATCGACAGGCCTTATCGCTCATGGATGAATGTTCCATTTATCATGGCGGACAGTAGCCTGGATGCAAAATTTCTTGAGGGAGCCGCTGATGCAGGCTTGATTCAGTTAAAAGGACACCGTTCTGTTGGCGGTATGCGTGCCAGTATTTATAATGCAATGCCGGAAGAAGGGGTGAATGCCCTGATCAGTTATATGCAGGACTTCCAGCAAAAAAACGGTTGAAGAAGATTTTACGTTTTACGTTCTACGTATTACGGTAAAACAGGAACCTTAAAACATAAATCTTAATAGGTAATTCATAAGGTCTAATATGCACAAGATACTGACACTTAATAACATCTCTCCTGTTGGCCTGGAAAAACTGCCAAAGACGCTTTATAACTTTGGTCCGGATATTGAGAATCCGGAAGCAATAATCCTGCGTTCATACAAAATGCACGACATGGAAATCCCTGATTCTTTGATGGCGGTTGGCCGTGCCGGTGCCGGCGTTAACAATATTCCTGTCGATAAACTGACGGAGATGGGTATTCCTGTCTTTAATGCGCCAGGTGCCAATGCCAATGCAGTTAAGGAACTGGTAGTCGCCGGTTTGCTGCTGGCATTTCGCAATATATGTGAGGCCTGGGATTATGTGCGAAATCTAGATAGCAGCGATGCGGCAGCGATGTCGAAATCGGTAGAGGAGGGCAAGAAACGATATGCCGGCTACGAATTGCCTGAAAGGACAATTGGGGTGGTCGGCCTCGGTGCAATTGGGCGGTCTGTAGCAAATGTCTGCCTCAGCCTTGGTATGAAAGTTGTCGGCTATGATCCGAGTCTAACCGTCGAAGGCGCCTGGAAGTTGTCTTCAGAAATAGAACGTGCCAATAGTCTCGAAGTATTGCTTAATAAAGTTGATGTGGTGACATTTCATGTACCGCTGATTGAAGTTACACGAAACATGATCAATGAAGAGCGCGTGGCCTTAATGAAGCCAGGTGCGGTAATCCTCAATTTTGCCAGAGACGGTATTGTCGATGATGTTGCTGTTGTTCGTGCGCTGAATGCGGGCCGTATTCAGGCATATGTCTGTGATTTCCCCAGTCCAGAACTGGCAGGTTGTGAAAAAGTCATCGCATTGCCACACCTGGGTGCATCAACGGCTGAAGCAGAAGACAATTGTGCCATTATGGTGGCAAATCAGCTTAGAGACTTTATTGAGAATGGTAATATCACCAATTCCGTCAATTTCCCTGATGTGAAGATGGCTAAAGAAGCTGTTAATCGCCTCGTTGTTACTCATGCAAACATCCCCAACATGCTGGGTCAGATTTCAACGGCTATGGCAGAAAATGATATCAATATCCGTGACATGATTAATCAGAGTCATGATGAAATTGCCTACACCCTCGTCGACACTGACAGCGTTATTCCCGATGAAGCGAAAAAAGCTGTTTGTGCAATTGACGGGGTTAAAAAAGTAAGAGTTGTCTGAGTAAGGTATCCTCTTAGTTATGACGTCATCGGCTAAAGATTTGAAGCAGCTGCGCGATCGTATCGATGCGCTGGATGAGAAAATCCTCAGCCTGTTCAGTAAACGGGCTGCTATTGCCATTGACGTGGCTGAAGCCAAACGGGCACAGGGTGAGACAGGGAGTTTTTACCGTCCGGAGCGTGAGGCTGATGTACTGCGCCATGTTGTTGATCAAAATAAAGGGCCGCTAAAAGACACGGATGTGGCTCACCTGTTCCGTGCACTGATGTCCGCCTGTCTTTCCGCCGAGGCCCCGTTGACTGTCGCTTTTCTCGGCCCTGAGGGAACTTACTCACATGCTGCTGCACTCAAGCATTTTGGATATGCTATAAAAATCAATCCATTATCATCTATTGATGATGTGTTTCGTGAAGTTGAGGCAGGTGCTGCAAACTTTGGTGTAGTGCCGATTGAGAACTCCACGGAAGGAGTTATCAGCAATACGCTGGATAATTTCGTCGATTCACCACTTAAAGTCTGTGGTGAAGTTTCATTGCGGATACATCATCATTTGCTGACAAAATCGGATTCATTACAGGCGATAACACGGGTCTATTCACACCAGCAGTCACTGGCACAATGCCGCAGGTGGTTAGCCGTTAACCTTCCACAGGTTGAACAGGTGAATGTTAGCAGCAATGCTGAGGCAGCCAGGCGTGCTGCTGAAGATGCATCTTCTGCAGCAATCGCAGGTGAGCAGGCAGGTGAGCTGTATAAACTGACATCGCTGGTCTCAAACATTGAAGATGACCCAAACAATACCACGCGATTTCTGGTCATAGGCGATATAGAAACTCATGCCACCGGTGAAGACAAGACCAGTATTATGGTTTCAAGCCGAAATGAAGCCGGGGCCTTATATGAATTACTTGCACCTCTGGCGCGTCACAAAGTCAGCATGAGCAAAATTGAGTCCCGCCCCTCACATCGTGGTATGTGGGAATATGTCTTTTTTCTCGATCTTGATGGCCATGTATCTGAGTCCGCCATATCAGCGGTGCTGGGAGAAATCAGCCAGCAGGCAGTAATGCTAAAACTGCTTGGATCCTATCCCAGGTCCGTACTGGATTTTTAAGGGGTCCAGCGAAGATATGACAGTTAAGCTTTGCGATCTGGCTACACCGGGTGTGCAAAAGATAAGACCCTATCAGCCCGGTAGACCAGCAGAAGAAGTGGCGGCTGAGTTTGGTATTACACAACCGGTAAAGCTGGCATCGAACGAGAATCCACTGGGTCCGTCCCCGCTGGCAGTCAAGGCTATGCAGCATGTGCATAATCTCGCTCGTTACCCTGATGGCAGTGGAGCAGCGTTAAAGAAAAAGATAGCGGAGCTTCACCAGCTTACTGACGATTGCATCACGCTTGGTAACGGCTCAAACGACATACTGGAATTTGTTACCCGCGCTTTCGTGAACCCAGGCGACGAGGTGATTTTTAGTCGCCATGCCTTCGCTGTTTATCCGCTTGCAACACTCGCGGTGAGTGGCAAGCCAGTAGAAACACCCGCGCTGAACTGGGGCAACGACCTTNGTGCAATGCTTGAAGCTATAACAGATCGCAGCAAAGTCATTTTTATCGCNAATCCCAATAATCCNACGGGAACCTGGCTGACCGGGGTGGAGTTAAAGTCATTTCTAGCACAAGTGCCTGAGCATGTGGTTGTTGTGATTGACGAAGCCTATGCAGAATATGTCACCGAGGATGCGTATCCAGGTTATCCGGACTGTACACAGTGGTTAACTGGTTACCCCAACCTGCTGGTGACGCGTACTTTTTCAAAGATATACGGCCTGGCAGGACTTCGTGTTGGTTATGGCGTCTCCTCACCTGAACTAGCTAATTATCTTAATCGTGTACGACAGCCTTTTAATGTGAATTCTCTGGCGCTGTGCGCTGCTGAAGCCGCTCTTGATGATGTTCAGCACGTATCTCAGAGCAGGCAGATGAACCAGGCCGGGATGACCTATTTGATCGAACAATGCACNAGTAGGGGGCTCGCCTTTATTCCCTCTGCAGGGAATTTCCTTGCCATCGATTTTTCACGGCCAGCGGAGGAGCTCTTTCAGTCGATGATGCAACAGGGCGTGATTGTCAGACCCGTTAGTAATTATGGCATGCCGAATTTCCTCCGTGTGACTATTGGCAGTATTGAAGAAAACAGGCGGTTTATAGAAGTGCTCGATCGAGTCCTGCAAGACTATGTCTGAATGCAGTTTTGGACATGTCGTTATTATTGGCATCGGCCTGATTGGTGGATCACTGGCCCGTTCACTCAGAAAGCATGATGCAGTCAGTCAGATAACAGGTGTGGCTCGTAGCCGCGAAACGCTTGACCTGGCCTTGCAACTGGGTGTGATCGATCATGCAGAAACCGATCCTGTACAGGCCATGAGAGATGCGGACCTGGTAATACTGGCTACCCCCGTTTCCTCAATAGGAACGCTGCTGGAGTTGATTGCAGACCATATTCCGTCACATTGTGTAGTCACCGATGCCGGCAGCGTCAAGGGTAGTGTGGCAAATGCTGCGCGCCAGGCTCTGGGCGAGAAGATTGACTGTTTCGTGCCTGGGCACCCTATTGCCGGTACTGAGAATTCAGGTGTCGCGGCTTCATTTGCAGAATTGTTCATTGACCACCGGGTGATTCTTACCCCTCTGCCTGAAAATACAGAAAGTGATATACGCCTGGTGCAGGCGATGTGGGAAGTGTGTGGCGCCAGGGTGGTCAGGATGTCAATCGAAGATCATGATGCAATGCTGGCAGCAACCAGCCATTTACCACATCTGCTGGCTTTTTCTCTGGTAGATTTCCTCTCCCAGCAGGGACGTCATGAAGAAATATTTGCCAACACTGCAGGGGGTTTTCGCGATTTCACCCGCATAGCCGGCAGTAGCCCTGTTATGTGGCGCGATATCTGTATGGCAAACAGAGACGAACTGATTCCATTACTTGATTCGATGGAACGGCAGTTAGCCAGCTATAGAGACATGTTGCAGAATTCTGATGGAGACCGCTTGGAGCAGGCCTTCCATCGTGCCAAGGCAGCACGAGATAAGCTGCCATAATTTACTAAGTCGGCTGGTTAATATATTTAAGAGTGAACTGGAGTAATTTGTGAGTAAGCGTTTCAACATTAGGCCCGGCGGTAAGTTATCTGGCGTTATCCAGGTGCCGGGTGATAAATCCATGTCACATCGCTCAGTTATTTTTGGCGCACTGGCAGAAGGAACTACACACGTCAGTGGTCTGCTTGAAGGTGAAGACGTGTTGGCAACTATTGCAGCCTTTCGTGCTATGGGCGTTAATATCTCTGGACCGGATGATGGTCGCCTGGTGATTCATGGAGTAGGTCTGCATGGGCTGCAGGAACCGCAACATGATCTTGATATGGGCAACTCCGGTACTGCTATGCGCCTGCTGTCAGGTTTGCTGTGCGGACAGACTTTTTCAACTCGCCTGGTCGGTGACAGGTCTCTGTCAACAAGGCCTATGCGGCGGGTCGTCGATCCGCTTAGCGAGATGGGGGCATCTATCACTACAGCTGAAGGTGGCACGCCACCCATGAGCATTGAGCCTGCAACAAGTTTACACGCCATTAACTACCAGATGCCCATGGCCAGTGCGCAGGTGAAATCCTGCCTGCTATTAGCCGGTCTCTATGCGGAAGGCAAAACCTGTGTGACCGAACCAGCGCCAACCAGAGATCACACCGAACGAATGCTGCGGGGATTCGGATATCCGGTCTCAAGTGATGGGCCTCGTGTCTGCCTGGAACCGGGTTTCAGGCTTGCAGCAACCGATATGATGGTGCCGGGAGATATTTCTTCCGCGGCATTTTTCATTGTTGGAGCAACTATTGCAGCGACTTCGCGTATTGAGATAAAGAATGTCGGTATCAACCCGACAAGAACAGGAATTCTCTTTATTCTCAATCAGATGGGTGCGGATATTAAACTAAAAAATGAACGCGTAATAGGGGGCGAACCGGTGGCAGACCTGGTAGTTCAGTCAGCCCCATTGCACGGTATTCATATTGATGAAGAACATGTTCCGTTGGCGATCGATGAGTTCCCGGCCATTCTTGTGGCGGCGGCCTGCGCCAGCGGTGAGACAATCCTCAGCGGAGCAGAGGAGCTTCGGGTAAAAGAGTCCGACCGTATTGCTGCGATGGCAAAAGGCCTGACAGATATCGGGATTGATGTTACTGAAATGCCTGACGGTATGCGTATTCAGGGTGGAAAGATTAAGGGTGGTATAGTCGATAGCCACGGTGATCATCGGATAGCCATGGCGTTCGCCATCGCTGCCTTGCAGAGCGACTCGGAAATCCACGTAGATGACTGCGATAACGTTGCTACCTCTTTTCCAGACTTTCAGCCACTGGCTGATAGCTGCGGGCTGGGTATCTCGGTAGAAAATACATGACTGACATCCCTGTTATCACCATAGATGGGCCCAGTGGTTCAGGCAAGGGTACTGTCAGCCAGCAGCTGGCATCGAGTCTTGGCTGGCATTACCTGGATTCAGGCGCTATCTATCGTGCCCTCGCCTATGCCGTAGATCAGTTGAGCTTAAATGTTGACGACAACAAACAGCGGATTGTAGATCTGGCGCGAGAACTGAAACTGAGTTTCCGGCCCTCGAAAGATGGTGGAGCAGAAGTATTACTGGACAACATCAATATTTCAGCATTTATCCGTACCGAGGAGTGTGGCGCTGTGGCTTCAACACTCGCCGCAGAAGGAGGTATCCGCGCCGCATTGCTGCAACGGCAGCGGGACTTTCGTCAGCTGCCGGGGCTGGTAGCGGATGGTCGTGATATGGGGACAGTGGTTTTTCCAGATGCAACACACAAGATTTTTCTCACGGCTTCTGCACAGGTGAGGGCAGAGCGACGATATCAACAGTTGAAGGAAAACGGGATTAATGATAGCATCCCGCGTCTTTTTACGGTGATTTCTGAGCGCGATGCACGTGATGCAGGTCGTTCGAATTCTCCTTTAACTCCCGCGACAGACGCGATTGTGCTGGATACGTCCAATATGAACCTCGAACAGGTGATGGGGCAAGTCAGGCAACAAGTCGGGTACCAGGGTCTGTAATCGACGGCTACGCCTGCCAGCAGTGCAGATGTGCCTTCAGCGGATAAATTCATCAATGCCCGCCGTTCACACGGGGGCCGTACCCGACATAACCAAACCGAGTAATATTTAAATACCATGAGTGAAACATTTGCTGAATTACTGGAACAGAGCCTTTCCAAGGCCGAGATGCGTTCTGGAGAAGTTACGATCGGACAGGTCGTTGATGTCAATGATGACTTTGTAATCGTTAATGCCGGCCTGAAAACCGAAGGCGAAATCCCTGCGCTAGAGTTCAAAGATGCTGATGGCGTTCTGACAGTAAAAGTAGGCGATAATGTAGAAGTTGCAATCGAATCAATAGAAGACGGTACCGGCGCAACACGCCTGTCCCGTGAAAAAGCTATCCGTGCCCGTGCCTGGGAAGATCTTGAAAAAGACCATGAAGAGAATGCAATTGTTATTGGTCGTATTACAGGCAAGGTTAAAGGCGGCTTTACCGTTGGCCTCGGATCTATCCGCGCATTCCTGCCAGGTTCTCTGGTCGATGTTCGTCCTGTTAAGGATGCTACATACCTTGAAGGGAAAGACCTGGAATTCAAGATCATCAAAATCGATCGTCCTCGCAACAACGTTGTTGTTTCCCGCAGAGCAGTGGTAGAGAAAGAACTGACTGCCGAACGCGATGCACTGCTTGAGAATATGGAAGAAGGCCAGATCGTCAAGGGTATCATTAAAAACCTGACCGATTATGGTGCGTTCGTTAATCTTGGCGGAATTGATGGCCTGCTGCATATCACCGATATCTCCTGGAAGCGCGTGAAACATCCTTCAGAAGTATTGACTGTTGGCGATGAAATCGAAGCTCGTGTATTGAAATTTGATAAGGAACGTAACCGCGTATCCCTTGGTCTGAAACAGACTGAAGAGGATCCATGGGGCGATCTGCCACGTCGCTATCCACGTGACACACGTATAATCGGCAAGGTCACGAACGTTACGGATTATGGTTCATTTGTCGAAATAGAAGACGGCGTTGAAGGCCTTGTACATGTATCTGAAATGGACTGGACCAATAAAAATATCCATCCATCCAAGGTCGTACAGGTAGGCGATGAAGTAGAAGTCATGGTGCTGGATATAGATGCAGAGCGTCGCCGCATTTCACTTGGTATGAAACAATGCTCTACCAACCCATGGGAAGCCTTTGCTGCAACCCATAACAAGAATGACAAAGTCTCAGGTAAGATTAAATCCATTACCGATTTCGGTATCTTTGTCGGTCTCGACGGTTATATAGATGGCTTAATTCATCTTAGTGATCTGTCATGGGATCGTCCTGGCGAAGAAGTAGTGATGGACTTCAAGAAAGGTGATGAGGTTGAAACTGTTATTCTTGCTATTGATGCGGAACGTGAGCGTATTTCACTTGGCCTGAAACAGGTCCATGGTGATCCATTCTCAGACTATATTGCTGAGCACGGTAAGGGTGCGAGTGTTTCTGGCACTATCGAAAGCGTTGATGCAAAAGGGGCAGTAGTCAAGCTTGGAGATATGGTTACTGGCTACTTACGTGTTTCTGAGATTTCTCAGGATCGTGTAGAAGATGCACGTAGCGTGCTCAATGAAGGTGATGTTATCGAATCAAAAGTAACCAGCATTGATCGTAAATCTCATAGAATATCTCTTTCTATAAAGGCGCTTGAAGCAGAAGTAGAAAGTGAGGCTGTACGTGAATATTCAGCCAAAGCAACTGGCGGAATGACATCACTTGGTGATAAGCTGAAAGAACAGTTATCAAAAAAATAATATAGTTATCAGTTACTAACACCGTGTAACCGCAGGGGATCGAAAAGACGATGACAAAATCTGAACTAATTGATTTGCTCTCGGCTGAGCAAAACCAGCTTGGATATCGTGATGTTGAATTGGCTGTCAAGGTAATACTTGAGAGCCTGACCAATGCTTTATCTACCGGCGAGCGAATTGAGGTTCGAGGTTTTGGCAGTTTTACCCTGCATCATCGCCAGGCTCGAGTTGGACGCAATCCCAAGACCGGTAATTCAGTAACCGTTCCGGACAAACACGTGCCGCATTTCAAACCAGGCAAGGAATTACGTCAGCGTGTTGATTTACCTTGATGCCTGCTGACTAATACTTAATCCTGAAAAACGAACCCGCTATTTCAACATGGCGGGTTTTTTTATGCCTGTGAAGGCTGCCATTTTTTTAATGTAAAGGTAGAATGGTTGCAAACTATTCTAGAATGGAGGGAGGTATGAAGCTTTTTTTCTTTTTAC
>JGI861J16260_1000054_pt1 | contig 11393 bp, 11 predicted proteins | sample TiedelARG06_123m_FD_16260 | JGI IMG/M metagenome (IMG submission 16260)
CAGATGACAGCCGGAAATATGGCCAATAGCGAACGCCATAGTCAGCACGGTCAGTCCGAATGCCAGCGATACGCCCAGCCAGCCGATACCAACATCAGGGTAACCTGTCGCCAGCACCGCAGCGCCGCAGCCGCCCAGCACCAGCCAGAAAGTACCGATAAACTCGGCACCAAGTTTTTTAGTTAATGTCATGAGAATTTTCTCCAGTTGTTATATTGATATAGATATTCACTGTTAATGTTTTTCAAATGGGTAGATAACTTTCCAGTCCTTTTTCATATCCACTACTGTCCAGCCATTTGTGGTCGCTTCAGTCAGAGCCTTGTCTAACCTTCCAACATGGCTGTCTTTGTCGTAAGCGTACTCGCGCATCTCGTCAGTGTGGTGGATAATTACCATCAGGCCTTTACCTTCTCCCGCTGCAGCCCACTGCAGCATCTGCAGGTCGCCATCAGAATTGCCAAAGGCAGCGATTGGACGGCGACCAATATGCTGATTGATACCGACAGGCTTACCCTCTTTGTCGTCGATGAAGTTGATCTCCGGTAATCGCACTAATGCTGGTTTACCATCACGCATCTCGAATTTTGTCCTGATACTGCTGCCGACAACCTGCTCCGGTGGTATGCCATAAACCGCTTCTACCCAGGGACGCATGAATTCAATACCGCCACCGGATACAATGAAGGTCTTGAAGCCGTTGTTACGCAAATATGTCAGCACCTCGAGCATTGGCTGGAAGACCATTTCTGTATAAGCCTTGCCGGTTTTGGGGTGACGCGCTGCAGCTACCCAGTCACTGACTATTTGAGAGAATTCTTCAGTAGTCATGTCTGCATGCGTAGCCATGACCAGCTGCAACAGGCCTTTTTCACCTGCATCAGCCAGGGCATCCATATCGTTATCAAGCACGGCCTTGAACGGCTGGGTCGTTTTCCACTCCGGATGCTCTGTTGCCAGTGCTTTTACACGATCAATCGCGAACAGTAACTGGAAATAAACCGGTTTTTCAGACCACAGCGTCCCATCATTATCGAACACGGCAATACGTTCTGCTTTTGGTACAAAATCAGGACTGGACTTGTTTGTCACCGCTTCGACAAATTCGATAATATTTTGCCTGGATGTATTATCGCTCCAGGATGGCAAGACGGATGAATCAGATGCTGCTGCATTGGCAGCAAAAAGGCCCAGAGAGATAGTGATTAATAACCGTAAGCTGTAAGTGGTAAATTTATTCATGCTCATTTCTCAATATTATTATGAATAAAAATGCCGCCACAAGGGCGGCATTCTTTGGAAAACATGAACCGTTACTGAGAACCGGAACCCTGCTGCAGTTTTTCCATCACCTGGCTTAGATTAAAACTGGCAGCCTTCTGGCGTGGTGGATACTCGACGAAGGTTTTCAGGAAATCCCCTACAAAGTCCTGTGCTGGTAAAAGCAGGTACGGACGATCAAGGAACCAGTCATCGTAGGTATTCGAGGTCACCATACCACGCTCATAAGGATCTCGTCTGAGATTGAAGAGCAACGGAACTCTAAGAGTCACAAAAGGTTCACGCCATGACTGGAATGTCGCTTCTGCACGTTGCTCCATGAAGATCACTTTCCAGTCGTTATAACGCAAAGCTGTCATGTCACCATCATCGGAGAAGTAGAAGACCTCTTTACGAGGAGACTCTTTGCTCTTGCCTGTTAGGTAGGGAAGGAAATTGTAACCATCAAGATGTACCTTGTAGCTACGCTTTCCAACGGTTTTACCTGCCAGCAACTCTTTCTTGATGTTACTGTTACCAGCGACAGCCGTAAATGTTGGTAACCAGTCCATATGGTGCATGATGTCATTGGAAACTGAGCCGGCTTCGATATGCCCCGGCCAGCGTACCATTGCAGGGACACGCCATCCGCCTTCCCAGTTGGTATTCTTCTCACCACGGAAAGGTGTCATAGCTGCATCCGGCCAGGTATTCATATGCGGGCCATTATCCGTTGAATACATCACAATAGTATTATCGGTGATCTTTAACTCATCAAGCAGGTCAAGAAATTTACCGACGTGCATGTCATGCTCAACCATGCCATCAGAATATTCGTCCTGACCTGAGATACCGCGCATTTCCTTTTTAACATGAGTACGGAAATGCATGCGTGTGCCATTCCACCAGACAAACCAGGGTTTTCCTGCCTTGTGCTGTTCTTTAATAAACTCCAGAGCGCGATCCGATGTTTCATCATCGACGGTTTCCATGCGTTTCTTTGTTAGTGGACCGGTATCCTCTATTTTCTGTGTTCCATCAGGATTTGCCCAGGAATGAATGACGCCTCTGGGGCCATATTTTTTACGGAATGCGGGATCCTTCGGGTAGTCCTCATTTTCGGGTTCTTCTTCAGCATTCAGGTGATAAAGATTACCAAAGAACTCATCGAAACCGTGGTTGGTCGGCAGCATATTATCCTGGTCACCAAGATGATTCTTACCGAACTGCCCTGTCGCATAACCAAGAGGTTTAAGCATTTCAGCAATGGTCGGGTCTTTCTCATTCATGCCTTCTTTAGCACCAGGCAAGCCTACTTTACTCAAACCAGTACGATAAACACTCTGCCCGGTAATGAAAGACGAACGCCCTGCAGTACATGACTGCTCTGCGTAATAGTCGGTAAAGACCATGCCTTCTTCAGCAACACGATCAATGTTTGGTGTTATGTAACCCATTAGCCCGCGGGTGTAGTTGGAGATATTGGACTGTCCTATATCGTCACCCCAGATGACAAGAATATTGGGTTTGCCGGTCGCTGCCGCTGCCTGGCCAATAGACCCAGCTGCCAGCAGCAGGGCTGGTAAAATGTATCTTAATTTCATGATTTACCTCCTTCAAGGTAAGATTTTTTTATAATGATTATTTTTGAATTTTTTTATTCTGATTGGTCAGAAACGGATGCATCCCCAGCATTGGTAGCAACTGATTTCTTACCATTGCTGCAGCCACTGCCCGATTTGTACATCTGACTTTTACCGATGACCTGGCCATTAGTGGCATTTAGTACAAAGTACTCTTTATCATTACTGGATTTTTTGACTTCAAACCGTGCATCATTCTGTGAATTCTTTTTCACCGATTCGATGCCATTTAAACAGCCTTTTTTATCCTTGTAGCCCTGGCTGGTAAGAATTACCTGCCCGTTGCTGGCCTTCAGATTGAAATAGAACTTCTTGTCCTTGCCCTTGGTGATTAAGAATTTTCCTGCCACTGTCATTCTCCGTATTTGAGGATTTTCTGAGTAAAAAATTTTTATTTATAATAATCTTATTCTGGCAGGATAATGTGACATCTTTCTGACAGTGAATCAAGAATACCCCCATAAATTAGAATGCTAGATTATTCCTGAAGGCTGCATGTGCTCAACCATCATCTGTACCGACTGCCTGCCACGAAACTCATTAACATCCAGTTTATAGACCACATGAACCTTGCCACGAGCCATAACCTCATCACCTTCGCGAATGTTAAACATGATTGCATCGACAGGAATCGCGCCACAGGATAGCTGCATCTTAAGGTGGTGTTTGCCGACAATTCGTCTTTCGATTACATCAAACTCCCCTTCAAACAGCGGTTCAGGAAAATGCTGTCCCCAGGGGCCCGCCTGGCGCAGAGATATTGCAGTATTGATATCAAGATCATCAGCCGCCAGTTCACCATCGGTCATCAGCACTTTTTCCAATGCCATGTTGCCAAGTTGCCGCTCTACCTCTTCATTGAATGCCTGGCTGAATGTCTCGTAACTGTCGGTTGGCAGCGACAGGCCCGCTGCCATTGCATGCCCGCCAAATTTTGTGATGAGCCCGGGATGCCGTGTAGCTACCGCATCGAGCACATCACGAATATGCAATCCGGGTATAGAGCGGGCTGAACCCTTCAGGCCTTCCATCTCATCACCGGCCGGAGCAAAAGCTATCACTGGCCGATAAAAGCGCTCCTTAATTCTTGCTGCCAGAATACCAATGACGCCCTGGTGCCAGCTCTGGTCAAAAATACACAGACCGACCGGTAGATCATTGTCAGCACTTAGGTTAATTCTCTTCAGGTCTTGAAGGGCCTGCTGTTTCATGTCCGCTTCAATAGCACGACGTTCGAGATTAATACTATCCAGGCGCACTGCAAGTTCATGCGCGGTTTCACTGTTGTCTGCAAGTAAGCATTCGATACCAATTGACATGTTTTCGATACGACCCGCGGCATTCAATCGCGGTGCCACGGAAAACCCCAGGTCTGCGGCAGCCAGATTTCCCGGTTTACGCTTTGCGACATCAACAAGGGCAAGGATACCGGGGCATGCCTGCCCGCTATTTATTCGTGCCAGCCCCTGTTTGACCAGTATACGATTAACATGATCCAGCGGCACCACATCGGCTACTGTACCCAGGGCCACCAGGTCGAGTAATTCAGCGAGATTAGGTTCTGCAAGCTGCTGCTCGCTGAACCAGTTATCCTCACGAAGCCTGGATCTCAGTGCCAGCAACAGGTAAAAAGCTACGCCCACCCCGGCAATGTTTTTACTCGGAAAATCATCGCCTGGCTGGTTTGGATTAATGATTGCGTCAGCCTCAGGCAATACATCCCCAGCTAAATGATGATCTGTAACCAGCACCCGAATTCCCTTCGCTTTCGCTGTAGCAACGCCATCAATGCTGGCAATACCGTTGTCCACGGTAATTATCAGGTCAGGATTCTGCTGCGCAGCAACCTCAACAATCTCCGGTGTCAGCCCGTAACCAAACTTGAACCTGTCGGGAATGAGGAAACTCACCTGCTTTGCTCCCATGGATCGCAGGCCTTTAATCATTATCGATGTAGAAGTGGCACCATCGGCATCAAAATCACCAATAATCAAAATCTTGTGGTCCGCTATTAGATGTTCAGCGAGCAGGGAAACCGCAGATTCCATTCCTTTCATCGCCAGCGGTGATGGCAGATATTTCAGGCCATAATCAAGTTCATCCTTACTGGTAATTTCTCGTGCGCGATAGATTCTATTCAGCAAAGGCGTGAGATTTTCGTCGAGATCATCCCCTGGAGGAACTTCTCGTTGACGAATTATTATCGGCGCATCGGTCATGTTGATGAGATTCTAAACGGCTATTGGAGTGAATTGGACTAAATATTGATTTGTACAGGCTTAATTCTGGGTATCAATGACGTTATCTAATGATAGCAAAGTTCAACAACGATCCTTTGGCAAAATCTTCTTATAAATAAAATCCGATCTGGTTCAATATATTTTTCAGGCCAGAAAGAGTAGAATATAATAATATTAAATATAATTAATAAACAATGCATTGAAAACTCAGTTCGGGAGGGTTTTAAAGTGACCTTGTTAACTTCTTACAGAAGGCTTATTGGCTTTTCTTTACTCTGCATATCCAGCGCCACGTTCGCACAGGCACCCATATCAGACACTAACGGCGACATAGAAGATATTCAATCAGAAAAGAACAAGCCACATGGCGATTTCTGGAAATATCAGGAACTGGATGAAGACCTGCACGGCGACCCCGTTTCTGAGAGTTTCGAATACGTACTCAATACGTCACACCGTTTTGCCAACTGGATAGACGGTTTTTTTGACGATGACCGCACGAGAGGCATTAAGAACACGACACGAATCAAGCTCAGTGCATGGGGCTTCTTTGATAAAGATGATTCTTATGATGATTCAGATTTCAACTTTAATATAAGGGTCAAGCTACCGCGTACTCAAAAACGCGTGCAGTTTATTATCACCAATGATCCCGATGAAGACCTCTCCACCAGCCGAGCAGGTGGTGTCTTCCCTGATCAGCAAAAATCCGATGAAACAACCGTTGGTTTTCGTTTTTTTGATCTAGCAGGACTTTCAAAGAAAATACCGGGTAAATTCAGCACCGCAATTGGGGTCGGTTTTAGCAGCTATGACCCCACGTTCAAGATTGAACCCCGCTATATCTATACACACGACTTCGATATCTGGTCGATGACCTTCCTGCAAAAGGTACGCTGGCACTCGGAAAAAGGCTGGAGGGCTGAAACACGTTTCGATTTTGACCGTGCCCTGAGTAAGAAATATTTTTTTCGATTTAACAATGAAATGTTATGGGAAGAAGATCAGGAAGATTTCGATGGTTATGAATACCGGCCACGGCTGATCCTGTCACGTCGTTACTCCAGCAAACAGGCCCTGCTCTATGAATGGAACAACCTGTTCCGCAGTGAGCCTTCTTTCGACCTGTTTAGCAGCGCACTTGCCGTACGCTACCGCCGACAGTTCTGGCGCCCGTGGTTATTTGTCGAGGTAGCTCCGCAGGTAGCCTTCCGTGAGGAAGAAGACTGGGATGCCTCTCCCGGTGTTTTTGCCAAGCTGGAAATATTGATGAAGAAAACAGATAAATAACCAGGCTTCTAGATGATGATACCGTGTTGCTAAAGCTCAGCAGAGACATTCTGCTCTTTATTGCATATAGATAGAGTATTTGTGCTACCCAGGGCACTTCAACAGCATATAACCAGTTAGTGTGCAGAAGACAGCTTCAACCCGAGGATGCCGATGATAATAAGGCCAATGAAGAAAAACCTCGCCAGTGTTGCTGAATCACCGAAGAACATAATACCAATGAAGAAGGTTCCAACTGCCCCCAGACCAGTCCAGACCGCATAGGCTGTCCCGATAGGAATGGTGCGTTGGGCAATCAGTAGCAGCGTACCGCTGGCAGCCATGCATACGATTGCAAATGCAATCCAGCCATAATTCGCTCCCTCTTCTGTCCAGCCAAGCTTCAGGCCTACTGGCCAGCCCCATTCAAAAATTCCGGCAATAACCAGGTAGATCCAGGCCACTTCATCTCCTTATGACATTGCCCTGAATTGGCAGACAGCAACAATGTCTAAATAAATTTAAAAAATTCGTTGTTCATATTATATTGAAAGTTTAATAATTAGTATCCTGCAGTGGCATGAAGCCGCGGAGTATAGAATATGAAAGAAAAGTCTCAGGACTTCATGGTTGACGTTGTTAATACCGATGCTGGCATGGGTACAAATGAAGTACTGATTATCGTTATTGTTGCTGCTGCAGTAGCAATTGGAATCATCTGGTGGATGAAGCGAAAATAAATCACTCTACCGGCGTGTGCTCTGTCCAGTGTCCACTCTGAGGTAAGAACTCCGCCTCTTCTTTTATTTGCATTGCTTCATCATGCCTCCCCATAGCATCGAGGATCCTGCTCTTTAACAGTAAAGAATTGCGGAATTCAGGCGCAAGTTTTAGCGAGTTGTTGACTGACTGCAGTGCGTGACTATCATTTTTTGTAATAAAATAGGCCATCGCCAGGTTGTGATAGGCTTTCTGATACGTCGGGTCGAGTCTGACTGTTGTGTGGAAGTGCTCAATGGCTTTGCTATATTCACCTTTCTGGGCAAGAACCACACCAAGGTCATCGTGGGCTTCAGCATTGCCCGGATCCAGCTCAATAGCTCGGCTTAGATCTTTGAACGCATTATCTTTGTCTCCCAGCCAGATATATCTGACGCCTCGCTTGGTATGACCGAGAGAGCTTTGCGGATTACGCTGAATAAAAACACTCAGGTCATCTATCCCCTCTTTTACCATACCCTGACGGCCCAGGGTCATACCTCGCCCATAGTAGGCAGCATCGAGGTTATTATTCAGCATGATGGCTTTGCTGTAGTCTTCCTCTGCACTTTCGAACTCGTGGATGAGGAAATAAATATCACCTCTTGAGACATATAGTTCTGCTCGTTCAGGGGATTTCTTAATCTGCTTGCTAATTACCTTGATAGCCTCTTCAGCATCCTCAGAAGATGTGATGTCCGAGATATTGACGAGGGAATAAACAGGCACTGAAAAACACAGGCCGAATAAAATAAGCAGCAGGATTCTGATTCGTATCACGATACACGCCTCCTTTACTATCTATATCGAACTATAGTGACGCTATTGATACTTTCTTATTCCATGCGATTACTGTGATATTCAGACGAAGAAAATGATTAATTTTTCTCCTCGAAAAAAAACTGCCTGCGACGCCACCATTTTTTCATCCCGCCAGCACTTGCATCAAGTACGTACCCGGGTGCATCAATCACAAGCAGCTTGTTAAGCTGTTTTGATCTCAACAAGCTGAGCAGCGGTTGAAATACTTCTTTCTCCAGTTTTTTTAATGCTGACACTCCCTGATCCAGGTCACCTGTCTGTAATGCTGTACGCGCGTGTTCCAGCATGATCAGTTGCTCTGTATTGGCTGGCATTTCTGTCAGCACTTCTGACATATCTCGGGGCAAGCCCTTTATCTCACAGCCACTTTGTCTGCTTACTCCTTGCAGAAAAAGAGAATCTCCGCGCAGTAAAAGCTTACCGGGTGGTGACAGGACAGGCAATTCTCCTCCTCCCCATAGCCAGAGACCACTGACCGGTGCCAGCCCTTGCACTATTCTTGCTTCGTTTGCTGGGTGACCGAAAAGCAGCATTTGCACTTCCATTAACCAGGCGTGCCACTGAACGCTATCTTTTCCAACGGGCATTAAGTTGAAAACGTCACGCCCCATCACACGCCAGGCGGCTGTAGTGTGAATAGCCGGGCTTTTATCCAGATTCAGATACCAGCACTGCGCATCTATAACCTCAATACGCCAGCCATCTTCTGCAAAATGCTGATTGATACTTTCTGCCATGGCTGTTGCTTCATCCAGGCCAAGGTTCAGCTCTGAAGGGTAGCCCATCATCAGGTAATTCTGGTCTTCCTGAAGACTCACCGGGTCAGCACGAAACCAGAAGCCACTATTATCACCTGCATTTGCCTCAGCCAGGTGTTCAAGAGCTGCAATGGGGACATCACTGTTTTCATCTGTTTGGTAGCCGAATCGCATGAGTATCAAAGCTTCTGATTCAAGTTGATTTTCTGCCAGGCTATCGCTGCGTTTTAGTAAAAGCTGGAATGACGGCATTTGTGCCAGGACTTCACTGCCAGCATGACGCAGTAGCGCCCATAATCCCGGCAGGTACAAATTTATAGTGTTTTTATTCAATGGATTCCTGGTCATTTACCATCCTGGTGACTAATCTTCATCATGCCGTCTTCATCAACAACTGGCGTCCGCCAAACCGTAAAAAAATGTGATAAAGCAATCACCCGTCAATCATTCTAAATGAATGTGATCGATGTACAATATTTGCCTGCTGAAGGATAGCATGACCGTTAAGAAGATATATTTCTCGCAGCTAATGACCAGAATATTATAAATAACCAGAGTTCCCGTTCGTTTAGCAGGTATAAAATGCTGGTATTTTGCCTGAAAAACACAGTATCCTAGATATCATGAACCTCGACACTATAGACTTCCAGCACGATTAAACCTACACCATGGACGACCATGTCCAGACTCGGAATAACCAGCACATGAAAAACATACTCAACTTCTTTGTCCGGATATTTGGACAGACCCTGTTTGCCATTATCAGCTTCTTTGTCATTATTTTCCTTTTCAGCGTCTTCTTCATTGGCCTGGGAGCAGGTATCGGAGCAACCAGCAGCAGTTTCAGTAGCGTGCAGAATACCGGGCAGACAGACTACAGTTTTGTCTCTGGAGAGAAAGATAGTGAGAACAAATTACTTTCTGTAGCGGTCAATGGCATTATCCTCGGTAGTGCACCTGAAGAAGATTTCAGCTTTGGACTCAGTGATTTTCTGACTTATGGTTACGATATCGTCGATACACTCGAAGAAGCTGCTGAAGACGAGAATATCAAGGGTATTTTTATGCCTTTTCGCACTCCAGGCGGGACAATCTTTGGTTCTCAGGCGATTTTTCGCGCCATTCAACAATACCGTGAAGACACCGGCAACCCGGTAGTTGTTTACATTGAGGGGATTTCTGCTTCAGGCGGTGTGATGGCGATGGTAGCTGCAGACAATATCTATGCCGACTATGGCAGCCTGATTGGCAGTATTGGCGTTCTCGGCCCCTCACTCACCTACTTTAACAAACCCATGGCCACTGATGGCGGGCTGTTTGGCGGCGGTATAGTCACAGAGGGCGGCATCGAGAAAACTGCGATTACTGCCGGCCGTGGCAAGGATATTGGCAATCCATTCAGAAAACCCAGCGAGGAAGAAATCGCTAACCTCACTGCCGGGGTCAATAATGAGTACGAGAATTTCGTCAATCATGTGGCAAAAAACCGCAATATGGAGCCCGAAATGATCCGCAATGAAATGGGCGCGCAGATATTCGATAACAAAATGGCACAGACTTATGGGCTGATTGACAGCACGCAATACCGTAGTGAAGCGATAAGCAGCCTGGCTAAACTTGCAAAGCTGGGTGATGATTACAAGCTGATCAAACCTGTTTATGATAGAAAATCACTTATGGATCAATTGCTTGGCGTATTCTACAAATCGTCGCCTACGCTTCAGCAATCTACACAATATACTCAGCAGCTATTTCGCAGACAGCTCTGTGGAAACAGCCGTCAGCTCACCCTTGCCTATCACGGGGACCTGGTCAGCATTTGTCAATAACTGGCTACCCTTAACAACCTGTCTTTATTAACCTGGCTGGCCTGCTAATGAAATCACTATTACTCTCTACGCTACTGCTGACGTCCGTTTTACTGCCATTTTCATCGGTTTCGGCTGATACAGTCAGAATGATGGGAGCAGGCAATGTTACTTGCAAGGAATGGAGCCAATCACGTATTTCGATGGAGTACTTCAGTGCCGGCAACTGGATACTCGGTTTCCTCTCTTCGACGGCATGGAACAGCGGCGATGACATCCTTAGCGACAAAAAAGCAGATATCCTGTTTAATGCAATCGATGAGTTCTGCACGAAAATGCCAGAACAAACAATCGCAGAAGCAGCCGTAGAACTGGCCGGTCACATGCTGGATAAAACCTTAGCTGAATAAACGCAGGACCTCTGCTGCGTTACTCCGGACTAACAACATCTCTGCGTAAAACTTGTACTGCACTCCCGTTGCTTCATTGATATTCTGCTTCTGCAAAATAATAGAGAACTAAGCTCTCTCCACTGTAAACATCTCTTAAGTTAAAATAATTTGCCGACTTATCCACAGGCCGTCGAAACCATCATAAAGTCACTATAATTTCCGATATATAACAAATAATAACAATAAGATAAATATATTATCTAATGTAATTTATAGATAAAGATGCCCCAATTAAAATTACTATAATAGCCATTAAAATCAAATAGATATTAAACAAAGTTAAAGCTGGCAATTTTTACCCGACTCAGGCACTTACCCGCTTGAATGTTCTCAAAAAGTTCACTACTATTGCAACGGAGCATTATGAGAACTTTTAAGAGGG
>JGI861J16260_1000055_pt1 | contig 11357 bp, 9 predicted proteins | sample TiedelARG06_123m_FD_16260 | JGI IMG/M metagenome (IMG submission 16260)
TATAGACTAGCAGGAGCCTCGCTGTGGGGGGAGTAATTGAATCAACTGGAGTGTCCCGAGGCGATAAAAATCGCACCAGGGTAACGCTCTACGCAATTTCAATGACCCATGCCTGGAAGTTAATCAGGAGATATCAGCAAAGGTATTGCACTGATCAGCCCTGCCACTCCGTAACCCACGCTTCAACCATTTTACACGTTGCCTGGAAGTGCCATGAGTGAATGATTCCGGTCGGACACTGCGCCCCGCTCCTTTCTGCAACGCATCGTCACCAATAGCTGCTGCAGCTGCAAGGCCATCTTCCACATCACCTTCTTCCAGCAGGTTACGATCCTTTTCAGCATGATGAGCCCAGACGCCGGCGTAACAATCTGCCTGTAACTCCTGCATCACAGACAGAGCATTTGCTTCAGCCTTGCTGGATGCCTGCTGCTTTCTTTGCACCTGTGCAGAAGTCCCCAGGAGATTCTGCACATGGTGGCCGACTTCATGACCGATGACATAGGCGCGAGCAAAATCACCAGCGCCGCCCATTTGTGCCAGCTGACGATAAAAGCCGAGATCAATATATACCTTGCGGTCACCGGGGCAGTAAAATGGACCGCTTGCAGATGACTGCATGCCGCAGGCGGAGCTTACAGCACCGCTAAAGAGCACCAGTCCAGGCTCACTATACTGCTCTCCTCCAGCGGTAAATAATTTTATCCAGACATCTTCTGTATCAGCCAGTACTACTGAAACAAACTGCCCCTGTTCATCATTCTTTGGCACCGGCTGACTGGTCTGGCTAGTAGTAGATCCAGATTCAATCTCACTGAGCATGTTTAACATTTGCAGCGGATCGGCACCAAGGAAATAACCAATACCCAGGATGGCTATCGTAGCAACACCGCCAAGCTTTAAGCCACGCCCGCCACCGCCACTACCGCGGCGATCTTCAACATTGCTGCTGCGTCTTCCACCTTGCCATTTCATAGTACAAACCCCTTCAATCAATACTCTTTAGATTAAAATATCCTTTACCATAAATCCATCTGAGGGAAGCCAGAATTGTTGAGATGCATTTCCCTTTTCCCCTTAAACCTAAAACTGGATTATCCCAGCCAGTCATGTGGCTTCAAATAGACCTCGTATAATTCAGCCTCTTCACTTCCCGCTTCGGGCTGCCAGTTATAGCGCCATTTTACCAGTGGTGGCAGTGACATCAGAATAGACTCAGTTCGACCACCCGATTGCAGTCCAAATAGTGTACCGCGATCGAACACCAGGTTGAACTCTACATAACGCCCTCTTCTGTATAACTGAAAGTCACGCTGACGTTCTGACCATGGCGTATTCTTGCGCCGCTCCACAATCGGTAGATAGGCCTTCAGATAGTGGTCGCCAACGCTACGCATAAAAGTGAACGATTTATCAAATCCCGGATCACTCAGGTCATCAAAGAATAAACCTCCAATTCCTCGTGGCTCATCGCGATGCTTGAGATAAAAATACTCATCACACCATTGCTTGTATCGTGGATAGGCATCATCACCCAGCACTGCACAGGCCGCTTTTGATTGCTCGTGCCAGTGGATGCAATCTTCTTTGTAGCCATAGTAAGGCGTCAGATCGAAACCTCCGCCAAACCACCAGATAGGCTCTTCGCCTTCCTTCTCCGCAATAAAGAAACGCACATTGGCATGTGAAGTTGGCACATAGGGATTTTTCGGGTGGATGACAAGAGAGACACCAACTGCCTGAAAACTACGCCCTGCCAGTTGTGGCCGGCTTGCGGTAGCAGAAGGAGGTAAATTATCACCATAGACATGAGAAAAATTGATACCTGCCTGTTCAAAAACTGCACCGTCGGTCAGCACACGGGTTCGTCCACCGCCACCTGCTTCACGCTCCCAGACCTCCTCAGTAAATGATACCAGCCCATCCGCTGCCGATATCGCTTCACAGATGCTATCCTGCAGACTTAGCAGATAGTCTTTTACTTCTTCCAGATTCACTTCACTCATTATTTATCTCAAATATTACACAGGCACTGCCACGCCTGCTTACTTCGTGTGGCCAGTGTCGATTTTGCACATATTATATGGCACGACAATCTACATCAAACTGTCAGCGTAAGCACCAGTAGATTTAGTTATCCCACACTTTATCCCACATAAAGCCAGTGAGATTGATGTCTGCACAGGCAATACAAGCCATGCTAACCTGTGCGAACAAGACGAGCCTCACATAAAATTATTTTTGTAAAAAAATCTCGTCATAGTGGCTTACTGGCCACTTTATCAAATGGAGGAGCAATATAATGACAACTGTTTTAATCAAACATCCGATAGAAGACTATGCAAAGTGGAAGAATGCATTCGATGGCTTCATAGAGTTTCGCAAGGCCAGTGGAGAACAGTCCTTCCATGTCTCCCGCCCTGTCGATAACCCGAACACACTGGTTATCCTGTTCGAATGGGATAGTGCTGAAAATGCCATGGCATTTCTAGATTCCGCGGATTTGAAAAAAGCTATGCAAGAGGCCGGTGTCCTGGGACCGCCTGAGATCACCATCATGGAAACTGCCACCAGGGGTAATACCTGATTCTTTTCCTAATTACCCGGCTAATCAGAAAGATAATTCCGCATTGCTAATCTACGTTTCAGTTGTGCCGTCCTCAAAGCGGTTAGTCCTGTAAAGTATCCAAATTATGCATTAGGTGTTAAGTCACTGCTGTCCCACAAAATAATTTCAAACGATGCGTTCAGTGTTGATCTTGCTGCTANTACGGAAGCTTAAAGACTTCGGAGACATGGAGAACAGNCTTTCCATCCCTGGTGCCGGTGATACTTGCAAGACCAACCTGAAGAAAAAAATATATCTCTCGCAGGGAGCGCAGAGAACGCAAAGAACCCAAAAGAAAAAATTATGTTCCATAAAAACATAGGGTTTGATCTCCCCGCGCTCTCAGCGCTCCCTGCGAGAGGATTGTGTTTCTGCTATTTGCCTGATACCCGTTCAGAATAAAATTGCAATGGAAAGTTTATGGGACACCAGTGGTGTTAAGTAACAGCTGTCCCACAAAAAAATATCAATCGATAAGTAAGAGTTTATTGTGCCACTTTTACGGGAGCTTAAGGGCTATGGTGACATGAAAACAGCATTCCTGCCCGGGATGCCGGTGAGACTGGTAAGACTAATCTGAAAAAGCAAAAAAGATATCTCTCGCAGGGAACGCAGGAAACCCAAAAGAATCAATTATGCACTATAGAAACAAAGATTTTGAACTCCTCGCGTTCCCTGCGAGAGGATAATATTTATATTGTACGCCTGATGTCCGTTCAGTAAAAAAGTGACAATGGAAAATTTATTGGACAGCAGTGGTATTAAGTAAGACTTAAACATAAATTGTATTAAAACAGGCGTTCATCTGACTGGGGTATGGCTCTACTGTAAAATAATAATTGTTCAATTCCACAACACTTTCATCTTTTCTGTATTCGGCTCCCTAACAACAGCCTTCTCGGTGACAATTGCATCCACCAGGTCTGCCGGAGTGACATCAAACACAGGATTCCATGCACTGGCCTGCTCAGCAGCAATTCTCTGCTGACCAAGCGATAAAATCTCATTTGAATCACGACTCTCGATAGGGATATCCTTCCCGCATGGCATCGCGGGATCACACGTGGAAACAGGTGCCACAACCATAAACCGGACACCATAGTACCGAGCTATGATGGCAAGATTACAGGTGCCAATTTTATTGGCAACATCACCATTGGCCGCAATTCGATCGGAACCAACAATGACCCAGCCGATTTTTCCACTGGCCATCAATGCCGAGGTAGCGCCTTCAACCACCAGGTTTGTCGGGATACCGTCTTCGATCAATTCCCATGCTGTTAAGCGCGCTCCCTGCAACCAGGGACGCGTTTCATCAGCATAGACAGCGTTGATACGTTGCTGCTGCCAGGCACTTCGAATCACCCCTAGTGCGGTGCCGTAACCACCCGTAGCCAGGCTGCCTGCATTGCAATGCGTCAGAACGCCCTTACCCGGTGCAATCAGCTCAGCACCCAGTTCACCCATATGCCGATTAGCTGCAATATCTTCTTCATGAATCGCCCTGGCTTCTTCCAGTAAATGTTTATATGGATCGCCATCTATCTGATCGAAGCTCCCTGCCATACGATTAATGGCCCAGGCAAGATTCACCGCTGTTGGTCGTGCCTCACGCAGCAATTCGAGATCAGACTGAATCAATGACTGCCAGTTATCAGGTGCTGCTGCAAAACGTGACCTTGCTGCCATAACTATGCCATAGGCTGCTGTAATTCCAATCGCCGGTGCACCTCGAACCACCATGTCGCGAATAGCTGCAACTGTCTCTTCAGTATTGGTGATATCCAGCCAGGCTACCTGATGAGGGAGTAATCGCTGATCTAGCAGCTTGAGATGGTTGTCCTGCCACTTTATTGCAATGACGGTATCGTTTGAACTCATGTGTTTGTTCCTTTTTATCTTACGCTTGATTATATTTTATTTTGCATTGACTTATAGCTGATGTTTTTTCTTTTTTCTGGGCGTGTTCATTTCTCTTTACTGATGTGCGATCACATTGATGATGATTCCCTCCTTTCCGGATAAGTTTTTCTTATTTCTTGTTTGTACTATTTGAGCCACATTTTTCGCCCTTTATGGGCGAGTACCTTTTATGAAGGCCTTCCTGGCCTTCACCCTTCGGGCCAGCCTACGGCTGTTCAAATCCGCTCCGTGCGGATTTGTCTTTGGGCAAAGAAAAGGTACCAAAAGAAAGACCACCCTACTGTGTTGGCCTTCGGCTGCTCTGTGCGCTTCAGCTTAGCGCGAGCGCTGCGGAACTCGCTATCGCTCAAACAGTCCTCGCTCTTTCCCGCACTAAGCTTCCAGTGCTCGACAACACAAAAAGGGATGTAGTCAAAACAAAGGTCAAAACCTGATCGGTGAGACTGATACGGTGGTACAAACACCTTAACTTTTCTTCCGTCATACCGGCGAATGCCAGTATCCAGCAATAGTATAAAGAATGGATTCCGGCTAGAAGCATGCCGGAATGCCCCATCTTTAAGCGAATCAAGGCCTTAGGCACAGTCAGTTCAACAGGTGGTGGTAATTTCGGTTCAGTGACACACATTGTTGCCAGGGTTAAGCCATCTTCCGCATCGGTTTTTGTCTTACGAATTTTGGATTTCGTGTGCTTACTTGATTGCAAGGGATTGAGCAGGATAATCGACAGGCCAAATTCATGGCAAGCAAGGAGTAGCTTCAAGTGATAGTGACCCGTCGATTCACAGATAATTTTCCCACAATAGCCTGTCTTATGAAGTCTCTGTAGAAAACAACGTACCGCTTTCATCTTGTTGTTAACTCGTAAAATATAGGGCTCACCATTGCTCAAACCAACAATAACTAACTCGGCTTTGGACACATCAATCCCGATACCCAGGCAGTCTTTAAATACTTTTATTGATCGTGCATTTTTCATAGGAATCAATTACCCTCATAGTCGGTGGCTGGGGCGCGATTTTTGGCATTCTCATATGAGTTAAAGTCGCTTTTGCGATACCTGTTAAAAGATGCTCGAAATCGCCAGAGCGAGAAGAGACCCTTGCATTCCGAGAAGCTCAGTGGCTTTTGACGGCGTTGTCTCTTCTCCTCGCTCCAGCTTACCCTTATTAAAAATATAAAAAGGGTAATTCCTTTATATGACGGTTATTGATTTCTCTTTTACCTTTGACCTTTCGGCTTTGACCTTCAAGTGCCCCCATACAGGCTCGCCGAGAAGCACAGAATGGGCCGGGGAAGCCGGGATGTGCTGTCTGAGCGATAGCGAGTTCACATCCCGCCGGATCATTCGAGCATCACAGGGAACCTGCAGGGCGAGCATGTTGGGTGTCTTAGATATTCTTTTGGTGTGTTTCTTTAGACAAGTAAAGAAAAGTGACTCGCACATAAAGTGCGAAAAACACAGCTCAAATTGGGCAAGCAATAAAAGAAGAAAACCAATAAGCCGTGCGCCAGCACAATAAAAAGAATCACCTACATTCCATTCCCAAACTTGGCATTTAGCGTAATCCCTGATTTACGCACCGGTTTCAATGCCCCAGCATAGGCCAGCAGAACATCCAGAGACCAGCTTATGCGCTCACGGAAATAACTGTCAGCGCCCTCATTGTTGTCCGCTGGATTTTCATTCAGAACGCTCTCTACATTTCTGACGATGACATGCTCCGGGATGTAAAGAATCCGATTATTCTTGTAGCTGCTCATGCGCAGCTCGGCTACCGGGTATGAGCCACCATCGGCGGACGAAACGGCTACAATCATCGCCGGTTTATGACCGACATCGAAGCGGCTGACCATGAGGAAAAAGTTCTTTAATCCTGCCGGTACCTGTCCATGCCATTCCGGGGCTACGATAACCAGACCATCACAGGATTGGAGTTCTTCACGGATCGGGTTGAGGCGTTCTTCCCAGGCAGGATCCTTATCCCAAATCCCCTCTTCCCATAAGGGAAGCGGGTTGTCTGCCAGGCTAAACAGCCAGGTTTCATCACACTCCTCATTGTCTAGCAGTGTTTTTTCAATATAACGAGACACCTTTTCACTCTGGGAGTTGACGCGATGACTACCGCTGATAATAGCTATTTTCATAATATTCACACTTGAGTATTACTCATTAATTGATTGAAGTTGATGTCGGTATACTGAATAACATAAATAATCAGTGATTCATCTATATTCATTTAACCCGATACAATGTGCGAGTAGAGTTGCTTCATAATCTACTGCGCCAGCAAAATGCCCTGGAGCTCATGGTTATTCATTTTTACAGCCTCACTTCGACCAGCTCTGCAAGATATACATTCAGCACATCCTGCCTGTCTATCTTGAGCAAGTGGGAGATATCGGTGAAACTTAGATGACTGGACCTCCCATACCACCCGCTTTTTTCTATTGTCAGCTTATCTGAACCATTGATATTCATTTTACTTTTTAAACTATGCTTTCTTCTGCTTCCAGCACCAGGGCGACCGCATCATCATCACAGATTACTCGAGACCTGTCAGAAAACTGTCGATTTACCGTGATTTTCAGGTTTCCGGCTAAGGCCTTTTCCCATTCGCCACGGCGTGTCATCAGCCAGGGAATTAAATCTCCAATGGTGATGATTTCTTCAGGCAAGTTAATTGTTTCAGAATCCAGGCCCAGCCTTGATGCCAGCGCGGAAAAATACAGAATATTAATGGTTCGTTCACTGGCATGATCTTTATCAGTTTCCGTTGCGGTAATATCTGTCTCATTCCAGTCACGCTGCATGTTATCCGCCATTTGCATAGGTGAACATGAGAGAAGAAGGTTTTTTATGTAGCTTTATCCTGCCAGGTATTTTTGCCTGCTGTGTATCCCGTTGGTTTGCCGCCTGACTCACCTTGACTAAGCCTCTCCTCTATTTGACATATATTTAATAACTGGTCAGTCACAATTCTAACATTTCTGCACAGGTGAATGTCGAGCAGCCAATCTCGCCCGCATTTCTTTTGGAAAGTTATTCAATCGGAGTATATTAAAGTCTAAATATATTAAAAATTACTATTCTCACTCAAAGTTTTAAAGATAGACACAGGTATAAACGTGGTAAACCAGGTAAAAAAAAGATACCCGCTGCAAATAGCGATTAGCACATTATTTATCACTATTATCGTCGTCCTGGGGCTTATCCTGAGCTGGCAGAGCTTTAACAAAACCTCCGAGATCATGATCAGCGGCGCCAGGGATATTTACGAACGCATTACTCAGGAACTTGCTCTCGATTTTAAAGCTACTTACGGTCCCATCGCGGGAGGGCTGCGCCAGTTTCGTCTATCTCCGCTAATCAATGCACTAACATATGAACAACGAATCGTCTATCTGGCGAATATTCAATCGGTACTGGAATCAGACCCGGCCGTTTTTTCAGCGGGTATTGCTTATTCAGACGGCGACTATCTCGGTGCGACTTTGACCAGCAGTAACAACGTCCGTGAATTATACAATCCACCTGCGGATGCATTCTTGATGTCGGTATATATAAAAGGCACAGATACAGAACCAGGCTTTAAACAGGGTCGTCGATATGTGTTTTTTTATGATGCCGAGCTGAACGAGATTTCAAGACATACAGGAAAAGAAACACGATTTGATCCCCGTACACGCCCCTGGTATCAGCAGGCCAAAGACAAACCGAGTGCAACGAAGCCCTATATATTTTATGACAGTAAAATAGTTGGCTTGACAGCTATGGCAAAAACTCCGGTACCGGGTGTAGTGGTATTATTCGATATTACGCTCGAGAACCTGAGTCAGACGATAGCGAAATATCAGGTTACCCCTGCCTCTGAGGTTGTGCTCATCAATGCAGATGGACAGACCTTTGCCTATAAAGAACATGAAAAAGTCATCATAGAAAATAGAGAAACTTCAAAAATAGATGCACTTCAATTAGCAAATTTATCACAACTTGGTAGTGGCGTTCTGTCACATATCAGCACAGGCATCGAAGCAAAAGAACAAGATCTTGATTTTGAATATAACGGACAACAATGGATTGGCAGTGCACGAATTGTTGCTAAGCCTGGTGGCGTTGATTTATATGCATTAATACTTTCACCTGTAGAAGAACTGCTGGCTGAAGCAATTGCAATTCGCTGGCAGTTGATTTATATAGCATTGCTCATCCTGCTCATTTTTATACCTGTCATCTGGCTAACTGCAAGAAAAATATCCAGGCCATTAAATATCCTCTCGAGGGATGCTGAGGCGATATCCCGATTTGAATTTGATGAAAATAAAGCCCGGGAATCATTTCTAAAAGAGGTTGACGAGCTTGATTCTGCAATGGCCTTGATGAAAACAACAATTAATAAATTCATCAAACTAATAAACTTTTTAGCAGGAGAGCAGGACCTTGATGCTCTATTAAAAAGTATTACCAGGGAAACCATGTTAATTAGCCAGTCTGATGCAGCCTTGATCTATCTTATGGATGAAAAGGACGATTTATTAAAAGCAGATTATTTGTATGACAGGCATAAGGAGCATTTAGTAAAAGACAGTTTATCCGAGTTAACAATCGATGATGCAAAAACATTACTCAGCGAAAATGGCTATAAAAAAGATACCAATAAAAGTTGCATACTGCCATTAGACAATAAAACACAGAATAAATTATCACCGCTATTGGATATGCTCAAGGTGGATACTCTTTCAAGCATCCTGTTGCCATTAGAAAATCGCAACAATGAGATCATTGGGTTATTAATTTTACTTTACCATCGCTGCGACGAGAAAGGTGTAATTAACTCGGGCAACATCGAGTTTGTTGAAGCATTATCCGGCTTTGCTGCTGTGACACTGGAAAGCAGGCAGTTATTTGCCATGCAGGAGGAACTGCTGCATGCATTTATAAAGTTAATCGCAGGTGCTATAGATGCCAAGTCACCTTATACAGGTGGACATTGCCAGCGTGTTCCTGAAATCACCTTGATGTTGGCTAAAGCCGCCTGTGAGAGCAAAGATGAATACTTCAAGAGCTTTGATCTTGATGAAAAACAATGGGAGGAACTCAACATTGCCTGTTGGCTGCATGATTGCGGCAAAGTGACTACACCCGAATATGTCGTAGACAAAGCGACAAAGCTTGAAACTATCTATGACCGAATTCATGAAGTCAGGATGCGTTTCGAAGTATTAAAGCGTGATGCGGAAATTAAATGCTGGCAAAAAATTGCCGACGGCGGCAATAAAAATCTACTGTTAGACAAACTAAAATCTCAGCATGAAGCCATCGATGATGATTTTTCATTTGTTGCTGAATGCAATATCGGTGGCGAATTTATGGATGACGAGAGAATTGCGCGCCTGCAGCGCATTGCAGAAACTACCTGGCTGAGAACACTGGATGATCGTTCAGGTCTTTCATGGGAGGAGCTTAATCGTAAGAAAGACGATGATGCGAGATTACCCATAGAAGAGAAAATACTGGCAGATAAAGCAGAGCACCTGATTGAACGGCAAGACTCAGACATTCTGCCCGAGGACAATCCCTGGGGCTTTAAAGTGGATACTCCTGAATATAAATATAACCGCGGTGAGTTATATAACCTTTCTGTCCAACGCGGCACATTGAGTGAAGAAGAGCGTTACATGATTAATGGACACATGATACAGACCATCATGATGTTGAATAATTTACCCTACCCTAAATATTTACGCAGTGTGCCCTTAATAGCCGGTAGCCATCATGAAACAATGGATGGCAAAGGCTACCCTAGAAAACTGCTTATGAGTGAACAACCGCTAACTTCGCGCATGATGGTCATTGCAGATATTTTTGAAGCACTAACTGCTTCAGACAGGCCGTATAAAAAAGCTAAAACATTAAATGAATCAATTCGGATATTAAGCTTTATGCGAAATGATAATCACATTGACCCTGACTTATTTAAATTGTTTTTGACCAGCGGTGCTTACCTGGATTATGCGGAAAAATTCCTTTCAGCTGAACAGATTGATGATGTAAATATTGATGAATACCTGCCCTGAAAAGCACAATCAATTTCACAAATGATCGTTGCTCAGAAAATGCAAGAACCTCGCTGTGGCACAACCCCAATCTTCCGCTTAAGAATAATAATCCGTGCGTGAATTACAATTCTTATTTATAGCGTTTATCCATCGCGCTTTTAATTACTGTTGCCAATTCGATTACAGGGAAATCATCCCTGTCCTGAATATTTATACATCCTTTGCCTGTTTTAACTTTTGGGTATTTCTTTTTGAACACTTCAAGGTGTTCTGCACTGCAGGTATAAAGCGAGATATAATGCTTCTGATTGGCTATCGCAATCCATCCATCACCACGGCTAAATGTCGGCATATTGTATTTCATCGACGCTACCGCTTCAGGGTACATATCATTGATCAGATTGAGTAACTCCAGGAAGAATTGTTTTCTATGTGGAGGAATATCCAGTACATAGTGATCAAAATTCATACAACCATACTCCGTATAATTCTCATCTGTTGATTAGATATATAAAGAATTAGTCTATATTAATAAAAAGAAAAGTGTATACGCAGATGAAAGCAGATCAAGCTCTCAACCAGATAGCAGTCCTGACTACATCCACGCTTGTTCGACTACCCCTTGTCTATGCTCTACTGCAAGATCGCACCTCAGGTGATGCCAGAACAACCATGGAATAATTGTTTTTTATTACACTTCTCCTGTCATCTCTTATTCGGTGACCTGGTACAATACTCATCATACCCGCCAATTCTGATCTACATC
>JGI861J16260_1000056_pt1 | contig 11272 bp, 11 predicted proteins | sample TiedelARG06_123m_FD_16260 | JGI IMG/M metagenome (IMG submission 16260)
TAATAATAGAATAGTAGCTCCACATTCACTCATATATGAATAAATAAGTGGAGTGAATTCTCCACCAGCATTTCTAAATTCGAGTTTTTACACAGTCTGGGTCGTCAGCAGACGTTTTAATCTCAAAGTAAAAACCGCCCGAAGGCGGTTCATAAAAGGGCGGCTAACGGCCAACAACGGTCATTTTCCGCACCAAATATTTAACAATAAAAACCCGCATCAGCGGGGCAAGAGAAGATTACAGGAACTGTGTTTAAACTGATCTAACAATATTCAAAACTTTATAAAAAGTATCCCGTCACTTGGACGGGATAGGAAGGATAAATTGGTATAACAAGAACTTTTGTTATGTTGGTAAGCTATTTCGTACCTTTATGGGTTTTGTTGAATAGTTCCTATATAAAAAACTAATTCAAGGATACGCTGTTGGACTGAACTGCCAGGTCCTGTGTAATCGGGGCCGTAATACTCAATGATCTCCTTGCTGTATCTATCACCCCAAATCGGCATTTCCTCGGTGCCATGCGCTCTGACTTTTTTTGGATCTCTGATCCATTCATAGACTTTTGCTTGTGGATAAACACCGCCATTTTCCTTACTGAGTAAGGTTAGGTCTCGAGGTGATTGCTTTAAAAAGTCCACGAACGGTCCGTCACCTTTACCACCTTTGCCATGACAAGATGCGCAGTTTTTCTGGAATTCGTTTTTACCAATGCTCTCTGTTCCCATATCTTCTTGCGCAAAAACAGCATTTCCCGCAGTTAGTAAAAATATACATACTGCACCACTACCTGCGACAATTGATTTGAGTAATGTACGACGGCTGTCATTAGATTTATTGTCTAACATAGTCTTCTCCTTTTGTAATCACTACAATTTGTATTGATTGCTTTTTATTATTTTCTACATTATACCCTTAATTTTTTTATGGTTATATAGGGGTAAACCCTTATATAAGGATACATTATTGCCAAATAAACTAATGTCGGCTTTGGGTTGTCAGCGGACGTTTAGCGAATTACTACTAGAGCTTAGGCGCGACAGCAATAAGCAGGGCAAAAAGGGGTGTTTTGGGGTTTGTTACTGTCCCTATACTGTCCCAAAAAGAAAAAGGGCCAACAGTGATTTACTGTAAGCCCTTGTTTTATATGGCTGGGGGACAAGGATTCGAACCTTGGTTGGCGGAGTCAGAGTCCGCAGTCCTGCCGCTAGACGATCCCCCAATAACAAAAGAGATGCCAGACAGTACTGCCTGACAAAAGACTAACGTTTAGAGAATTGCGGTGCCTTGCGCGCCTTGTGCAGACCGAATTTCTTACGCTCAACCTTACGTGCATCGCGAGTGACAAAACCGGCTCTGCGCAGTGGCAGACGAAGTTCTTCGTCATACTGCATTAAAGCACGCGTAATCCCGTGACGAATTGCACCTGCCTGGCCGCTAATACCACCACCGCTGACATTAACGTTAATGTTCAGCTTACCTTCCATTTCCGCCAGCACCAATGGCTGGCGAACAATCATTCTTGCCGTTTCTCTGCCGAAAAATACATCCAGTGGACGCTTATTGATAGAGATTTCACCTTTGCCGCTGGTGATGTATACACGTGCCGTTGAACTCTTGCGGCGGCCTGTGCCGTAATATGTCTCTGCCGTTGCCATGACCTATATCTCCAGTGTCTTCGGCTGTTGGGCCTGATGAGTATGTTCTGCGCCAGAAAATATGCGCAATTTTGTCAGCATAGCACGCCCGAGAGGCCCTTTTGGCATCATACCGCGAACTGCTGACATTATTATACGATCTGGGTACTTCTCACGCATGGTCTTCAGGTTAACTGACTTAATACCACCCGGGAATCCCGTATGGTGGTGGTAAATCTTGCCCTCTTCCTTATTACCGGTAACGCGAACTTTGTCCGCATTGATAATAACAATATAATCGCCAGTATCGACGTGAGGGGTATAGATCGGTTTATGCTTACCACGCAGGTGGCGAGCCACCTCTGTTGCCAGACGACCGAGAACTTTGTCAGTCGCATCAATAACATACCAGTCGTGCTGTACGGTTTCGGGCCTGGCCGAGATCGTTTTCATTATGTTTCCTTCAAATAAATCAAACAAGAAAGGGCGCGCATATTACTAAAAAGAGTCGTTTGCCACAAGTATTTACTGGTATTTGTTGCAGAATTTTTTTCAAAAAAAAAGGCATGGCTATGGAGGTAGCCATGCCCAAACCACCAAAGGAGGATGGAGGAGTCTTTCAATGCCTGATTACTCAGGCTGATTTCCGAACAATGATAACTTCGAAAACCGTTCAATCGTTCACGTCGTCCCTGACCTTGATTAGTATTCTCTAATATTCTTATCTATTTGTCAACACCTTTTCTGTAATATTCAATCTTTAATGTGTAATCTTGCAATGGGTTTGCCATCCGCTAATAGACTTTCGATGATTTCATCCACATCCTCCTCGTCAAGATAGGTATACCAGGTACCTTGCGGATAGATGACAATGACCGGACCAAGATCACAGCGGTCGAGACAGCCTGCTGTGTTGACACGAACCTGGCCCTTGCCCGACAGTCCAAGCTCTTTTATGCGCTTTTTCATATAACTGCGCATTTCCGTCGCCCTGCTATTCTGGCAGCACGGGCGGCCATCCGTCCTCTGGTTAGTGCAGAAAAAAACATGGTATTTGTAGTATGAGGTGTCCACTATGATTCCTTATGTTGAAAAAAATCTAAAAATCTAATTCCCGCATGGGAAAAACAAGGTTCCTGGCCTACAATGCAATCCTTGTTATCACTCACATCTTGATTATACCGGCTTGCTTTCAGATTTATGTCAGGAAATTTCAACACCTATTCAGACAATAACTTCATCAAAGCAGATGCTGAACGGTGTGTTGCCTGCGGTCTATGCCTGCCACACTGCCCGACCTACCAGCTGGCGAAAGTTGAAACTGAATCACCGCGCGGACGGATTTCTTTAATTGCGGCTCTGGCCAGCGGCGAACTGGCAGCCTCTGAAGAGCTTGGTGACTTATTGCAGCATTGCCTGCTGTGTCGAACATGCGAAAAAATGTGCCCATCATCAGTCCCCTTTGCCAGCCTGATGGACAGAGGCCGAGTGCTGCATAGCCAGATGATTGAGACCCGATCTATTTCAACAAGAGCTGCATCCAGGCTGATCGATTTTTTATTTCGTAATCCTGAATGGCTACGAATGGGTGCACATTTCAGCCCGCTTCTTAAACGCTGGCCAGGGCTCTTAAAGAAAATGGATAATCGTCGTCAAAACAACAGTTCCCTGGTTGACTACCTGCCATCCGTAAAAGCACATAAAAAATGGCATAAAGAATATCCGTCAGCCGGAACTGGCAAAAAAGTTAACCTCTTTCTCGGCTGTGTTGCACGCTGCATGGATGGAGAAACGCTTGATGACGCAATTTATGTGCTTAGCAGAATTGGTTTCAAAGTAAGCATTCCCCCTCGGCAGTCATGTTGCGGCGCCCTGAGTCTGCATGCAGGGAGAGGGAAAGAAACATTAAAAATCATGCAAAAAAATGTTCGTGCCTTTGAAAACGCTGAACAATCGCCCATTGTCTACACTGCAACTGGTTGTGGCACAAGCCTGCTTGAATATGACCAGTTTCTGCAGGACAACGGGTTATCCAGCCGGGTCGATGAAATCTGCGCCTTCATCGATGCAAACTGGCCACAAGAGATGACGCATTTATCCTGCAACATGAGCGTACTGCTGCATACACCCTGCAGCCTTGAAAATAGCCCTGCCGGTGCCAGTGCACCACGTCGATTGCTGAATAGAGTCGTAGGCATAAAGCTGCAGGCCGTCAATAGCCCCTATGGCTGCTGTGGTGCGGCGGGTACAAAAATGCTGACGGATTACAATGTATCCAGCCAGTTACGAGACCCTGTTCTCGAGCAAGTTGAGCAGCTAGCACCAGACATAATAGTGACCAGTAATTTTGGCTGCGCCCTCCATCTCGCCGAGGGCCTGCGAAAAACAGGACAGGACATTGCAATAAAACACCCAGTTAGCCTGCTTGCTGATATTCTGAGAGATGCTGAAAGATAGTCGCTTTTTTTATAGTCAGCAGCCGCACTGACACACTGATAATGGTTCACCTTCTTCTGCAGAGAAGATTTCTGGATTAATGCTATATTTCTTTGAATACAATGAATCGCTGACGAGGAGAGAAACATTCATCCAGGCAACAGCACTCTATTGATATATAATAATCAGGATATCCAGCTTCCGGAGAATACAATGCTAACGCGCAACATAAACCCCGTTGACAAATTACTCATTCAGGCCGATGCCGCGCTCCGAACTATCTTCGGCAATCCACCGTTAAGCGGCAGACCCAACCCTGCTGAAAACTGCTCCGAAGCTGACCTCACCGAGCAGGATAAAAAACATACGGCAGGGCTTATGCGGGTCAATCACTCAGGAGAAGTTTCAGCACAGGGACTGTATCAGGGCCAGGCCCTTACAGCTCGACTGCCTCAAGTCAGAGAGAAGATGGAACAGGCCGCAATAGAGGAAAATGATCACCTGGTCTGGTGCGAGCAACGGCTAAAGGACCTCGACGGACACAAAAGCCTGTTTAACCCGCTGTGGTACACAGGTTCTTTCCTGATTGGCGCAACAGCAGGCATGCTGGGAGACAAGTGGAGCCTGGGTTTTGTCGCAGAAACCGAGCACCAGGTTGTCCGCCACCTTGATGAACATTTAATCTCTATGCCAGAAAACGATCAACGCAGTAGAGCAATCCTTGAGCAAATGAAAGTCGATGAAGCAAAACATGCGACAACTGCCTTGCATCATGGTGGCGCTGAGCTACCCGAACCGGTTAAAGGACTTATGGGGCTGATGTCAAAGGTAATGACAAGTACTGCCTACAGGATATAGCACAAAACCTGACAATTAGCGGGCAAGATCGCGGGCTGCAGGCATACCCTGTATGGCTAAATTCAGCTGATTACTCGAGGTCTCTTGCGTTGCTGTAGACCAGGTAGGTCTGCTCAAAATAGACCTCCATTTCATCGATCAGCACACTGTTGCCTTCACCGTGCATCAAATTCCGCATCATCAAGGATGACGTTTTCTCGAACAGTTCTTTGGAATCGAGCATCGGGTAGGTTTTTGATAAGCGCTTGATAGCCTTGACTACAGATTCCTCCTGCGGCCGAGGTATATCCAGCGGGATCTGCGCTACAGAGTCCTCTTCTATAGCATAACGTTGACAGAGAAATTCTGCATAGTCAGCCAGCACCTGTTGCTGTGCCTCCGGCAGCTGGCGCAGACTTTTCAGTATTGTGTCTTCAAGCTTTGACATAGTGGAAACACTCGGCAATGCCATGCTGGTGAAGACAAAATGAATAAGCTAGCTTAATATCAGGAGCTTCCTGCTTCAGGCTTTTCTGCATTACAACGTTCATGTGCAAAATTAAGAAATTCCTGCATCGCTCGAATACGAAATTTCTGCCGCTGATGAACCAGCGAGAATGGTCGATGCAATGGCGGCTCAATCTTTAGCGCTTTCAACGTGTTTAACTGTAATTCTTTTATCAGGGTTGTTTCAGAAACAATCGAGATACCAAGCCCGACTTCGACAGCATTCTTGATTGCTTCCGGGCTGCCAAATTCCATGGTTAAATCGAGGTCAGTCATCGACATATCATTTTCATCCAGGTAATCGCTTACGACACAGCGTGTTCCCGAACCTTCTTCCCGAGAAACAAATGGATAGTTTTTCAGCTCACTGACGTGGACGCTTTCCTGCCCGGCAAGGGCATGGTCCGGTGCCACGATGACCACCAGGTTATCCTGCCAGCAGGCCTCAACTGACAGGCTTTTGTTGCCGACCGGGGATTCCACAAGGCCAACGTCGATATCATTGTTTTCGACCATATGTACGACGCCGAGTGAATTCGACACCTTGAGTCGCAACTTTACTTTCGGGAACAATACCTGGAACTCTCCAAGCAAACGCGGCAGCATGTACTCAGCAACCGTAGTACTGGCACCGATAACCAGAACGCCAATGATTTCGCCTGTCAGCGTGCGTATATCGTTATCCATTTCACGATACAGGCCAAGAATCTGCTCTGAATAGGTATAAACCTTTTCACCAACTTCTGTCAGGCTGATTCGGTTATGCGTCCGGTCAAATAAACGCGTATTGAAATACTCTTCAAGCTGGCGGACCTGGAAGGTCACCGCCGGTTGGGTCATATGCAGAGAATCCGCAGCCTTGGTAAAACTGAGTAAACGTGCAACGGTGTTGAATACTTGTAGACGTCTGTCTGCCATATTATTGCCTTGCCTGTTTAGTAGAATCCCTACAGTCTATGGTACCGTCATATATAAGGCAATGCTTAATCACTTTTCGGCACCACAACCCGCATCTTTTTTATCTAAAAGTGGCAGCCACCATCAGAAACCTTCCAGCTTCAGTTTCAGGTCTGTTGGGCTACTGGCATACTGCAACGCCACCTCTTCAGTAATTTGACCAGTCCGAAATAAATCAAGCAGACTACGGTCAAATGGAATCATGCCCTCTGCCGCGGTGCCTTTCTTTATCACTTCCCCTATTTCCGCGACGCGTAATGGATCGAGGATATATTCGCGCACTAATGCGGAACAGGTCATCACCTCCCCCGCTAATGCCCGTCCTTTGCCATCAGCCCGTGGAATCAGTCGCTGGCTGACGATGCCTTTCAGATTACCGGCCAGTTTGGAGCGAATCGTAGGCTGTGCGTTGGGCTGAAATGAAGACACTATGCGATTAATCGTTTCCGCCGCATCAGGTGAATGCAATGTTGAGAACACAAGGTGACCAGTTTCGGCTGCAGTTAGTGCAGTATCGATAGTTTCAGGGTCGCGCATTTCACCAAGCAGGATAACATCGGGGTCTTCACGCAGGGCTGATCGCATGGCATCGGCAAATGAATTTGTGTCGACGCCCACTTCACGCTGGGAAATAATGGATTTGTTATCCGTGAAAAGGTACTCCACCGGGTCTTCAATAGTCAGAATGTGCTTGGCATATGTTGCATTGATTTGACCAATCATTGAAGCAAGGCTTGTTGATTTTCCGGAACCAGTAGCCCCTGTCATCAGCACCAGGCCACGTTCTTCATGGATAAATCGGCGCACGGTTTCCGGCAGACCGAGCGCTTCCGGACTGGGAACATCGGTGCTGATGACACGCAATGCCATCGAGATTGTGCCTCTCTGGTAGTAGGCATTGGCACGCACACGCCCTATGCCCTTTAAACCAAATGAAAAGTCTGCCTGGCGTTTTGTTTCAAAATCCTCTTTATTATGTCCCGGGATAATCTTGTTTGTTAATTCCTTCATAAAGGCAGGCGATGTAACAGGAAAACGGTCAATCGATTGAAGCATACCATCAATACGAACGACAGGATGTGTACGCGTGCGTAAATGAATATCCGATGCCTTTTTATCAACAGCAAACTTTAACAGCGTCGCCAGATACTGGACCGGGTCTATCTCGCGCTGTTTAGCTGCTGCTTGCTCATTACTGCTCATTATCTCCGCTCCCTTCGCCTCTGCAGGCGTTACTGTCTATTGTAATTATGCTAACTAGAGCATATCAACTATAGGCTGAAATGAAAATTCTTCAACACGCATGTCCAGACGGATGGTTTTTTGAAGCAAATGAGTGACTTCACAAAGGCATTGCTGGGTTGACTGCGTTCTAGATGATTTCATTACCGCTGTGACTATATCACTTAGCTTATATATAAGTTATTGCTAATATACCTTTACGCTTGGGGTACTCAGCTTTTGTTCACCCCGCTACCTGAATGACACACCCAGTTGCAGCACAACAGAGTATTCGTCTATGAAAATTAGTGATTTTTTACATTTAGCGGTAATTGCATCATTTGCAATCAGCTTTTCTCATGCTTCGTGGGCTGAAGTAATTAGTCAGAATGAGGCAGTTGACTACGCGCTTGAAAACAATCCTGTTATTCAGGGTACAGCCTCCGGTATGCGTGGCAGCAGCGAACAGATAAAAGCGGCAGAGGCCGGCAAGCTGCCTGTCATAGATCTTGACTACGGACTCGTCTATTCAGATAACCCACTCGTTTCATTCGGCAGCAAACTGAATAACCGTAGTGTGGCAACTGAAGACTTTAATCCGGACACGCTGAATAACCCGGGCTTTTCTGATAATTACTTCGCCAATCTTTCATTAAAACTACCTCTATATACGGGCGGAAAAATCACTGCGGATATTGATGAAGCTCGTGCAAATCATGCTTCGGCCCAGGCTCGGCACAACCGCACAAAATCCAGTGTCGTGTACCAGGTAAAACGAGCATATTTACTCGCACAGGCTGCTCAGGAGGCTATAAATATTGCCCGCAGCAGTACGGAATCTGCAAGAAAACATGTCAAAACCACTCAGCAGCTGTTTGATGATAACCGCACTGTTGCATCTGACAATCTAACGGCAAAAGTTTATTACACTTCAGTTAAGGGCGTAATCTCTCAGGCCGAGAGGCAATATTCGCAGGCCTTGAATGCCTTGAAGCAGGTCATGGGTAAAGACCTTGCTGCAGATATCAGTGTCGAGCCATTGAAACCGACAGCCAAAGCTGTAGTTCTACCTGAGGTGAGTACGGCCGAGGCCAGGGCGCTAACAAACCGCAATGATCTGAAGGCAAGTGATCAAAGTATCAATGCCGCCGAAGCCCGCACCCGTATTGCCAGCAGTGCGTTCAAACCGCAACTGGGGCTGGAGGCACGCAGCAGCCTGTATGCTGACGACCCGCTGGTGGATGAAATTTCATGGGGTGTACTCGCGGTGGCAAAGATTAACCTCTACTCAGGTGGATCCAACAAGAGTCGTGTCAGTGCAGCCCGCGAAGAGAGCAATCAGCTGCAGGCAGAAAAAGCAGGCAAGGAACTGGAAATTCGCAAGGAAGTACGGAATGCCTTTGCGTCAATTAACGAAGGCAGGAACCGTCTTAAGCTGGCGAGTGCCAATCTGTCTGATGCACGGCAAGCCGTCAGCCTGGTCAACGCGCGATATGGCGAAGGCAGGACTATTCTGATTGATCTGCTGCAGGCAGAACAGGCATTAATGAAAAGCCGCTCAGAAACACTGAACTCCCAACTAATACTGGAAGCAAGCAAACTGGAATTGCAATTTGCAATGGATGACTTTGATGAGGCGACGAAATGAGAAATAAAAAAGTACCGAATAGATTTCTTCTGTCCACATTGCTGGCTGGCAGCGTGCTAATCATTTCCGGCTGCCATAACCCGGCGCCTGCTGCCACTCCGGAGGTGGCTCTGCCAGTTATTCAACAGAGCACTATAACCGCTGAGATTGATGCTGATGGATCAATACTGGTCCCTCGCGACACTATCCTTGAGCACATCGGAACAAAAGGCGTGTTTATCCTTTCTGCTGATAATCAGGCCCGCTTTCGTATGGTCAAAGCAGGAAAACAAAATGGTGATTCAGTGTCGATCAGCAGTGGTCTGAAGGGTAATGAACAAATTCTGACAGGACCTTTTGAGTCTGTTTATGACGGTAGCCCGGTTCGGCTGACGAAAGAATAGATGAGGATGCAATAGTGACCAACAATGAAAACAAAGATAACAATCCTGGCGTAGCCGGTAAGCTGGCGAAGTACTTTATCGACAGCCGCCTGACCGTGCTGATCATAATATTTGCTTTTCTGGCAGGTATTACAGCTTTTCTCATTACTCCACGTGAGGAGAACCCGCAGATCATTGTGCCCGCAGCCAATATCATTGTGGCAAAGCCCGGTGCCACCCCTGATGAAGTCGAGCAATTGATCATCAAACCGCTGGAAAGCATTCTACAGGGCATGCGCGGCGTTGAGCATACCTATGGCATAGCTACAGATTCTATGGGAGTGGTGACCGTACAGTTCAATGTAGGTGAAGACAAGGAAGATTCGCTGGTCAAGCTTTATGATCACATCATGAGCAATATAGATCGCATCCCTCCCGGAACTGAGCAGCCATTAGTGAAGCCAGTTGATGTTGATAATGTTCCTATTCTTTCGATTTCACTGTCATCAGATACGATAGACGATGCAGAGCTTCGGCGCGTTGGTAATCGCGTAATGGAAGTTTTACGCCGCGTAGATGGTACTTCGGTATCCTATCTGCATGGCGGTCGGCCACGGACCATCAATGTCGAACTTGAACTGGAGAAAATGAAGTCATTTGGCGTCAGTCTTTCACAGATAACAGACGTCCTCGATGCAACCAATGTCCGCTCTTCATCCGGCACCCTGGTGAGTAACAACACTATCAAGCAGGTGCGTGCCGGCGGTATGCTGCAAAATGCCGACGACCTCGGCAAGCTCGTTGTCGCACTGTATAAACACAAACCTGTATATCTCAGTAATATCGCCACCATCACCGATGGCCCGGCAGAAATCACCGAGCAGCACCGCTTTGCTGCCGGTCCTGCCTTTTCCGGCATAAGGCCGCTCAACTATGAAATTCCGGCTGTCAGTATTGCCATTGCAAAGCGTTCAGGTAGCAATGCGGTAACGGTTGCTGAAGATGTTCTGGCAAAGCTCGATGAAATCCGTTCGCAGCTAATTCCTGCAGATATCAACGTCAACGTCACCCGCAATGATGGCGCACGGGCAGATGCAGCGGTAAACATATTGCTTGAGCATCTCGCCATAGCCATAGCAACAGTGGTCCTGCTGTTGATTGTTTCCATCGGCTGGCGTGCTGCAGCAATTGTTACAATGACGATACCGCTGATCCTGTTTATTACTCTGGCGATTGGATATGTTGCAGGCCAAAGCATTAACCGCATTACGCTTTTTGCGCTGATTCTCTCTCTCGGTTTGCTGGTCGATGACTCTATCGTAGTAATCGAGAATATATATCGGCACTATAGCCATGGCACAGAAGACCGGATACGGTCCGCCATTCATGCTGTCAGTGAAATCGGACGGCCAACCAATCTTGCCACNTTTGCCGTCATNCTGGCATTTCTGCCGATGTTCTGGGTTACCGGCATGATGGGACCATACATGGCCCCGATTCCATTTTATGTACCGGTTGCGATGATCGTATCGCTGGCGATCGCTTATACAGTTGCGCCGTGGGCAGCGAACAAATGGCTGAAAACTTCCGCCGATGGCAAATCCTCACATGAAGTTGACCACTCAAACGGCATCCCTGAACGTCTGTATGGCACCATCTTTAAAAA
>JGI861J16260_1000057_pt1 | contig 11221 bp, 8 predicted proteins | sample TiedelARG06_123m_FD_16260 | JGI IMG/M metagenome (IMG submission 16260)
TCTTTTCTGAATACATTGCTGCTGAAAAACCCCTTACTGTACCAGGCGATATGCTTACGTGCCGTCCGCACACCGGTATATTCTCCATAGAAACTATAAAGCTCCTGCAGGTGACACAAAAGCATTTCTCTCACCTCAGAGATGTCAGGTGGTGAAAGTGTCTGACCTGTTACGAGATAGTGATTAATCTGGCGAAATATCCATGGGTTGCCACGTGCAGGGCGACCTATCATTAAGGCATCAGCACCGGTGTACTGCAACACCTTTGCTGCTTTTTCCGGGCTATTGATATCGCCATTGGCGATAACAGGGATCTTTGACTGCTGCTTGACCTGACGAATAGTTTCATATTCTGCCTCGCCACGAAAAGCACATTTACGGGTACGTCCATGCACTGCCAATGACTGGATACCTGACTGCTCAGCTATCTCTGCAATACGGCAGGCATTGCGGCTTTCAGGGTCACTGCCTGTACGAATTTTCAATGTCACTGGAACATCAACAGCATTGACTACTTTATCAAGAATTCGGGCTACCAGGTCTTCATTGGCAAGCAGTGCTGATCCTGCCTGTTTATTACAGACTTTCTTCGCCGGGCAACCCATATTGATATCAATAATATTAGCACCTGACCTGACGTTTTCCTGTGCTGCGAGTGCCAGTATCTCAGGATCGGCTCCTGCAATCTGTACCACAATCGGTCCCTGCTCACCGTCATGATTAATGCGCTGACGGGTTTTTTTATTTTCCCAAACCAGAGCATTCGCACTGATCATCTCAGACACCGCCAAACCTGCTCCTAGTGAGCGGCATAATTGACGATATGGACGATCAGAAATTCCTGCCATTGGGGCAAGAACAAGCTGATTCGGCAATGTATATGGGCCGATCTGCATGTTGATAATGTACTTGTGCTTATCTGTACCCTGACTTCTGTGTGCCAGTAGCAAAGAATGTTTGTAAAAATTCCACGTCTGAATGTAACAGATAATACCCTGATACACACAGCCTGTAAAAGGACATTAGGACATCCAAATAATTTTTTCTGACGAAAGATTAGAGGCTGGAATGTGCCGCCGTGCAGTGAAAAGCGGGATCTAGAGCAAACTGTTACAGTTATTTCTTAGCTCGCAGCTGCCCCGATGAAACGCAGAGCTGGCGTAATTCTTACGCAGGCTGATAATCATCGTCTTCTCGCAGTCTTTCAATTTGCCTGTTTCGATCTTTCTAACCAGTTTTGACTCACTGGCCTCAGTTCGAAACCATCCACCCTGATTGAGGGTGTACGAAAACGTATACTGATATCGACGGCTGCATTTGGCTTCATCTCTGGCGAGTCCTGTTTAGTCAGGTATTTATCTGGTGTAACTACACGACGACTAATAATATTGCCGGCGCGATCAGTCAATGTCAGTTCAAGCGCTGGATATGCCTGCGAACCAATAGCCCGGTTTACCAGGATACTGTCAACTTTAAACCCACCATCGTTACCCGCAAGCGGCGTCAGTCGACTCGATAGCTGTTCAATATCTTTTGTATTTTGAATTGAAGGCACGGTACACCCCGCTACCTTGCAGCCCAATTCAAGCAGTGGCTGTATGGGCTTAATGCGCACCAGCTTATCCATGTAAAAATACCCGATCTGCCCTATCAGGGTAAGGATCAATAATGCGACAACTGCTAAAGATGAATACCTGGCAACCCATACGGGCAACGCGGCTTTATTCTTACCCCGGTTCAATTTCTGAATTAACTGAGTCTCTACAGTATCTAAGACAGCTGGCTCGACCCAGCCCTTTTTACCCCCCCAGCTTAATGGCAGCAGATTTTTTAAGAAGGAACCCGCTGATTTATCCTTCTTTTTTGATTCAGCATCAACTCCGGATTGTGAATCGCTATTTTCCGTATCAGAAAAGAATGCCGAATCTGCCGGGTCGACCCCATGCTCAGAACTCAGCATGATTTCTTCTACACTATCGCTATCGTCATCATTACTGGCATCTGCTGACAATAATGCAGAATCAATCTGATCCTTGCTGACATTAGCCGCCTTAAGCATGGCGTTAATTTCCATTGTGTCTTCGTAATTCAGCTTGGACAATTCTCCCGGTTCGGGAAACTCATCCAGGCCATGCAATAACTCGCTACTGTCGTCCGATTTCAGCGATAACGGTTCATAGGCGTCATCTAATTCTTCCTCTGCCGATGTGATAAAGACCGAGTCAGCAGCAGTTTCATTCTCACTATCAATATCCAGGGAGAATGCCTCATCTGCCGATTCTGGTAATGACTCAAATAACATAGGTTCGAGTCCAAAAATCTCTTCTCTATCAATCGTGTCGTCAGTGATCAGATTATTTCCGGAAACGTCAGCCTGTGCGGATTCAGCTGTCTCATCCCGGTCTCCGGTGCTAGCTAAAAATGGCCCAGGCGACGCTGTCTCGACAGCTGATAATTCTTTATCCTGTTGCGGAGAAATATCTTCAGCATCGCCTATAAGCGTATTGAACAGCAAAGGATCACCCAGGCCTTCTACGAGGTCATCTTTCGCTGCAGCTTCAACATTGAAGAATTCAGGCAGACCTGGAATGTTTCCTATATCGTCTGACAGACTGGTACCTGATTCACCATCATCTAAATCAAGTACAGGCAGCTCAAAATCTTTTCCGCTATTTTCAAAACTGAGTTCACTGCCTGGCCACATACTCTCTTCAGTCATCGACAAAGGAGCTGAATCACTCTCACTGACGCCTGTTTCCTGCAACGGCTGATTCACGTCGGCTGGCGGGGAGTCGCCTGTGGATGGTGGTGTTTGCAGAACTTTGCTGTCTTCTATCGTGTTTGAAACGATACCCTTTTCTTCTTCCGTCTCATCTTCAGAGCCGAAGTACAACAGGCCATCCTTCTTCTTACTCCCTTCAGGAACTGGCACCTCTGTATGCTCATCCTCTATCTCCGGCTCCGGAAAGGGTTCCAGATCGTCATTATCTGGATGATCGATACTCTCAGCTGTTCCTTTATCGGCCTTATTCTCGGGCCCGGGTGTTTCATCTGCTGCCTGATCAGGCACCGCTGTGCTGGATGGCGACCGGCTGGTGTCATTACTGATAAAATTGAAAGTGAAGCCTGACCCCAGGCTGGCTGGTTGACTATTATAATCATGACTTCTGGGGCTCTCTGTCACCCCTGTTCGGGGGTCATCAGTCAAGTTCCAGCTTGAGTTGAATACAGAGTAACAATTCCCACAGCGAACCAGTCCCTCATGGGCGCTGATATCCTTATCAGACACCATGAAAACTGACTGGCATTTTGGGCACTGTGTAAACATTAGTGAATTGTACCTTTAATATATGGCAGATTCTTGCATTACTAAGCTAAGCAACCAGCTGATGACTGTTGAATCATCATTACATATTGCAGCCAGTTTATGACTGAGAAATGACTGTCATCATCATCCAGTCACCATCGTTATATACCTCAATTGTATTTGCGGGCTCAAACGTTTTATAGATTAATGCCTGCTGTGACTTCAATATGCCTGAAAGCACCAGCACTCCGCGTGGTTTGCGAAAGGAAAGCAAATGTGCCTTTAACTCAATCAGGGTATCGGCAAGTATATTAGCCATGACGACATCACATTGAATGTGACCAGGCATATCTGCCGGTAATCCGAGCTGCAGCATTTCGCTCACCTGGTTCAGTTGCGCATTCTGTCTGCTAGCCTGCAGGGCCTGTGGGTCTATATCTATCCCCAGTGCACTGGCCGCACCCAGTTTAAGCGCAGCAATGGCGAGAATACCGGAGCCGCATCCATAATCCATTACGGCTTTGCCAGCAAGATTCTGTTTAGACAGCCATTCCATACATAGACGCGTTGTTTCATGACTGCCGCTGCCAAATGCAAGGCCGGGATCAAGCATGATATTGGTTGCTTCGGAATCAGGTGGTTCATACCATGTCGGGCATATCCAAAGATTATCACCGTACTGCATAGGCTGGAATCGATCCATCCAGCACCGCTCCCAATCCTGATCAGGCAAGGACTCTACGTGGTGCTGGGGCAGGGCGGCTGGAGCAAATGCTTTGGTCAGATCAGCAGACACAGCATCCAGCCCCTGTTCTGCATTGAACAGCCCAGTCACCTGGCTGCTTTCCCAGACTGGAAGCTCACCGTCCAGTAAATCGAATAAGGGATTATCGCCGGCATCCTCAATGGTGACGGCCTGGGCGCCAGCAAGCTCCAGTTTATCACTGATAAAATCCAGCTGATCCTTGCTTGACGCAAAGGTAATTTTCAGCCAGGACAACGCTCAGACACCTCTATCTTTTCCGGGCGTGCCAGATTGGAGTTTATGATATTCGAAATACTTATCAGGCGGTATTGGTGATGTTTTTCTCAAGATAGTGAATATCAAATTCGGCGCTTTTAAATCCGTGATCCGAGATAATACGGCGATGCAGAGGTATATTCGTTTTTATTCCATCAATAATTATTTCGCCCAGCGCACTGGTCATTCGCGCCAGTGCTTCCTCTCTATCTGCACCGTATGAGATTAGCTTGCCGATCATAGAGTCATAGTGTGTAGGGACAAAATAATTACTGTAGACATGTGAATCAACTCGAATTCCCGGGCCGCCCGGAGCATGGAACTGTGTAATTCTTCCGGGAGAAGGCATAAAGGTTTCAGGGTCCTCGGCATTCAGACGACACTCGACGGAATGCCCCTTTATTTCAATATCATCTTGTGTGAATGGCAGCGGCTCACCTGCCGCAATCATAATCTGTGTCTTGACGATATCGATCCCAGTAATCATTTCCGTGACTGGGTGCTCTACCTGAACACGCGTGTTCATCTCGATGAAATAGAATTCTCCATTCTCATAGAGAAATTCAAACGTACCGGCACCGTGATAACCAATTTTACGACACGCTTCAGCACATCGTTCACCGACAGCATTGCGCTGCTCTACTGTAATACCCGGTGCAGGAGCCTCTTCTACAACCTTCTGGTTTCTGCGCTGCATGGAGCAATCGCGTTCTCCCAGGTGCACAGCATGACCATGTTTATCAGATAACACCTGGAACTCTACATGACGAGGGTGTTCGAGGTATTTTTCCATGTAGACATCGGGATTATTGAAGGTCGCACCGGCCTCTGTTCGAGTAAGTGTAATTGCATTCAGTAAAGCTGATTCGGTGCGCACCACTCGCATGCCACGTCCACCGCCGCCACCCGAAGCCTTGATGATGATGGGGTAACCGATCTTTGCTGCAATGGCCAGGTTTGTTTCGTCATCTATACCCAGCACACCATCAGAACCCGGTACGCACGGAACATCTGCATCTTGCATAGATCTGATGGCAGATACCTTGTCGCCCATAGTACGAATATTTGCCGAGGTAGGCCCTATGAAGATGAATCCACAGGCTTCAACCAGTTCCGCAAAATCTGCATTTTCTGACAAAAAGCCGTAACCCGGATGTATCGCATCGGCGTCAGTCACCTCTGCTGCGCTCAAAATTGCAGGGATGTGCAGGTAGCTGAGGCTGGCAGGAGCTGGTCCGATGCAAACAGATTCATCGGCTAGCTTTACATAAAGAGCATCACGGTCAGCTTCAGAATAAACTGCTACATTCTGAATACCCATCTCTCTGCAGGCACGCTGAATGCGCAGGGCAATTTCGCCGCGATTGGCAATGACAATCTTGTTAATCATGATTTAATCGATAATAAAAAGTGGTTCACCAAACTCAGTTGGGTCACCTGGTTCTTTGAGTATGGCGACGACTCTTCCAGCCTTATCTGACTCAATCTCATTGAAAATTTTCATCGCTTCAATGATGCAGAGGGTATCGCCAACCTTAACCTTACTGCCTACTTCTACAAAGTTTTTCGACTCCGGCGAAGGCGCAGCATAAAACGAACCTACCATTGGTGATGTCACGGCATGGCCTTCAGGTAGACCCGCCTTGTCATCGGTTGCTTCCTCTGCCTGCTCGGCAGCTGCCGCTACAGGGGCAACAGCAGCAGGTGCGGCCATGACTGTTTCAACAAAGGGCGCATTTCGACTGATACGGATGGCATCATCGCCTTCCTTTATTTCTATCTCACCAAGCCCGGAATTTTCAAGCAACTCAATCAGTTTTTTTATTTTGCGAATATCCATTTTCAACCTTTGGATGTAAGAGTTATGTCAATAGCAGCGCGTAATGCCAATGAGTAGCCAATAGGCCCAAGCCCGGAAATCACGCCTTCAGCAATATCTGAAAAAAAGGATTTTTTACGAAAGGGTTCACGTGAATGAACATTGGACAAATGTATCTCAATAAATGGAACTGCGACTGCTGCCAGTGCATCGCGTATTGCGACACTGGTATGGGTGAATGCTGCAGGATTGATGAGTATAAAATCCACCCCACCGGCATGTTGAATCTTGTCGACCAGTTCATGCTCAGCATTGCTTTGCATAATATCCAGTTCTACACCGCTAGCATCAGCTATCGCCTGTAAAGCGGAATTTATGCTTTCAAGTGATGCAGAGCCATAATGTTGAGGCTCTCGCTTTCCCAGCATGTTCAGATTTGGGCCGTGTAATATGAGTATCTTTGACATAACAGGGGTCAGATCAGAACAATAGAAAACCGGAAAATTCAAATTCTCCGCTATGTTGCCTAATCAGGACGAAATTGTCCAGTTAGATGTTAACTTATTGGGGTTTTCCCGATTTTAAAAGCAAAGTAGAGAATAATTACAAAAGCTTTTCGATCAAGTCTTGCAGTTCCTGATGACCATACGCGCCTGTCTTGATCTGCACAACATCTCCGCTGCGGTCATACAGCACGCTAAATGGCAGGCCGCCGGTGGGGCTCCCCAGTGAAACCATCAAAGGCATGCCGCTTTGCTCACCATCAAGTAGTGGATAGTCAATCTGCATTGATCTGCGATACTGCTTCACTTTGTTAGCATCATCAATTGAAATGCCAACGACTTCAAAACCGTCTGAGGAAAATTTTTCTCGCAGAGATAAAAATACCGGAATCTCTTCACGGCAGGGCGGGCACCATGTTGCCCAGAAATTGACCAGCAGCACTTTTCCCTGCCATTGACTCAAACTCTGCTTATTACCATCAAGGTCAAGCAGATTGATTTGATCAAGGCTGGTTGCAGCATTTTGATTTTGTCTAGTCTCTATTACGCCGGTATTTAAGTAAAGCGATGCCAACACGCCTGCTAACATGGCCAGCCCGGCCATCAGCCACAACTTTGCTGTCATTTCACACCGGCAGCTTTTGACGCCTTTTCAACAGTCGCCGTAAACTCGACTGCATCCTGGTAACCAATTACCCGCATATGGCGTATTTCCTGACCATCTGTGCCGAAAAATAATAAGGCAGGTGGTCCGAATAAACTGAACTTCTTCAGCACCTGCTTATCGATCTCATCATTGGCGGTCAGGTCGAGGCGCAGAAGCTGATAGCCGGCTAGTGCGGTAATCACGGAGGGTGACTTGAATGTTGTATTTTCCATCCGTACACACTCCACACACCAGTCGGCATAAAAGTCGACGAAAACAGGTTTTCCTGCACTCGCTGCACTGGCCAGGGCTTGATCAAATTCCTCCGGGCCTTTAACTTCCTCGAAACTCAAACCGCCTTCTGCTTGACTCGTGCTGCCGTTTACACTGACGAACTGGGTAGAGCCGGTCATTTTTTCCAGCGGGTTGAAGACATCTGTCGCACCTGTCAATGAACCAAATAATAGGGCGATACCGTAAAGCAGCACCACGATACCCGTTCCTTTCCAGAACCGCTGCCAGCCGCTGGCCATCTCCGGCAGTGTATCCAGTGCGCGCATATAGATGGCGGAAATTATCAGTAGCGCCGCCCACAGTGCAAGGATTACCGCAGAAGGCAATATACGCTCAAGCAACCATATCGCCACCGCCAGCATCAACACACCAAACACCGCCTTGACGGCATTCATCCATGCGCCTGCTTTTGGCAGAAGGCTGCCGGCAGAAGCACCAATCAGCAACAGCGGGACACCCATGCCAAGAGACATAACGAAGAGTGCTACGCCGCCGAGCATGAAGTCGCCCGTCTGGCCGATATAGAGCAGTGCACCCGATAGAGGCGCTGCAACACAGGGACCAACGATCAGTGCCGACAAGGCACCCATGACAAAAACACCGCTATAGGCGCCACCGGGTATATTATTGGATTTTTCTGTCAGTCTTGTCTGCAGACTGGCCGGCAGCTGTAGATCATAAAAGCCAAACATAGAGAATGACAACAGCACGAAAACGAGAGCAGATCCACCAAGCACCCATGGATTCTGAAACGCTGAAGACAGCAGTTCACCGGTTAACCCGGCAAGCATGCCTGCTATGGTATACATGATGGTCATGCCCAGCACGTAAACCACGGAAAGTGTGAAAGACTTTTTTCGCGTGATCTCTGTACCCTGGCCAACGATAATTCCGGACAATATCGGGATCATTGGAAAAACACAGGGTGTTAACGACAGCGCAAGACCAAAGAGAAAAAAGGCCAGTATGGTCGAACCGATGCTGCCCTCAGATAGCATCGCTATCACGGTCTGCTCTTCTGATATCTCTCCATTTGCCACAGAAGAAAGGTTCTCTGGCATACTAGTTTTTTCACCTGCACCCTCAGCGACAGCAGGAGTGGTTCCGTCGGCCTTACCCGGCACAAGGTCTATCGTTTTGCTAATGGGCGGGTAACAAATTCCCTTCTCGGCACAACCCTGGTATTTTGCGACCAACTGGAACTTGCCATCAGCACTGTGCCCTGACAGTGCGAGATTAATTGCAAAACTGGAGTGATAAACTTCCGTTCGACCGAGGAATTCATCTTCCTTGATATCACCAGCAGGCAGTTCGTAAGGCAGTATGCTGATGCCCTCAGTGGCACTTTCAAAAGCAAACTTCTCTCGGTAGAGATAATAACCCTCTGCTATCATCACAGAGAGCGCTACCTTGTTGTCAGAAACCATTTTGACACTAAGCTGAAACGCTTCATCCGGTGGCAAAAATTCGTCTTCACCGGCACCCGGTGCCAGCAAAGAAGCCAGTCCTGACTGCGTTGTCGGCGAAGAAGATGCCACCGGCTGCAGATCAGCGGCATTCGCAGTGGAGATCACCGCAGGCAAGTCTATCTTTAGCTTTTTGTTAATCGGCGGGTAGCACACCCCTATCGGATCATTACAGCCCTGAAACACTGCTGTTAGAACAACGCTTTCAGCATCGCTGCCATCTCTCAACAAAGGCAAATCAACACTTACTGATTTTTTATATATTTCTACTTCACCAAAAAATTCATCCTGTTTACGAATCGATTCAGGCATTTGCGGCTTGTCGAGACGGCTTGAATCAGCAGAAAGCTCAAATGAGAATTTATTCTGATAAAGGTAATAACCGGAAGCTACCTTCCAGGTAAGCGTAATCTTATCGGCAGATACGACCGGGTCCTGAAGTGCAAAAGCTTTGTCAGGTTCCAGTAGATCATCATCCTGTGACCACGCCATAACGCTGGGGAGCAATAGCAATAAGGCCAGCAGTAAACGCATCACATAAACAATATTCTTCATATACAATTACTCTGATTTGTTTTTTGTCGGGTGCATAACCCATTCTAGATAGTCGGGTAGCCCACCTGCAATTGAGACAGTGATGATCTCTGGAAGTTCGTAAGGATGGAGTTCCAGAATATGCTCTTGCAGCGCATCATAATTACTGGCCGCGCATTTTATCAGCATCATCGACTCATTGTCCTGCTGCAGTTTACCCTGCCAACGATAGAAGGATCTCATCTGCGGAACAACATTTATGCATGCGGCCAGACCTTTTTCTAGCAAGTCCAGCGCGATTGCATCTTCCTTCCCGGCAGGGCAGCTTACCAGCACCAGCAATACCTCACCGGGCCGATGTTTCACTGCCTGTTTTTGCATATCAGTACAGTATAGATACCAATACCAGAGAGAACCACGGTACGTAGGTGATAATGAGAAGCGCAATAATCAGAACGATCATCCACGGCAGAGCCGCTTTGGTCACAGCGCCCAGACTCATACCCGCCAGACCCGCGGCCACGTACAGGTTCAGACCTACCGGTGGGGTAATCATGCCTACTTCCATATTGGTGGTCATGATGATACCAAGGTGAATCGGATCAATACCAAGTGAAATGGCAATCGGGTGGAACAACGGCGCCAGGATCAGCAGGATGGCTGATGGCTCCATAAAATCGCCGGCAAACCAGAGGATGACGTTGACCATCAGCAGGAAGGCCCAGGGACTCAGGTCCTGTTCGACCACCTTGGCTGCGAGCATTTGCGGCAGCTGTTCTTCTGTCAGAACGTGGGCAAAGATCATTGCACAGGCGATGATGAACATCAGCATACTTGTCATCTTTGCCGCAGCGAGCATCACTTGCGGGACATCTTTAAAACCCATATCACGATGCACAAACAAGGCAATGAATGCCGAGTAGACAGCGGCAACGGCTGCCGCCTCTGTCGGGGTAAATACACCGCCGTATATCCCACCCACAACAATCAGGATCAGCAACAGACCCCAGAATGCTCGTGCAAAGGCATGGAACAGGTGCTTCCAGCCATGCCAGGGCTCACAGGGCATATTCGTCTTGCGGGCATATAACCAGGTGACCAGGAGCAGGAAGGAACCCATAAAAATACCGGGAATAATTCCGGCGACAAACATTTTACCAACCGATTCCTCAACTGCGTCAGCATAAACAATCATCGGAATTGACGGTGGAATAAGAATTCCCAGGCTACCGGCCGTGGCGATAACGCCAACAGCAAAGCTCTTGTCATAACCTGCGCTGACCATGCCGGGAATCATGATGGAACCAATGGCGACTACCGTTGCCGGTGATGAACCGGAAATAGCGGCAAAAAACATACACGAGACCACTGCGGCCATGGCCAGCCCGCCGCGCATCCAGCCGACCAGGGCTTTGGCGAATTCAATTAACCTGGCTGACACCCCGCCGGTTGTGAGAAAGTGTGATGACAGGATAAAAAATGGAATCGCCAGCAGCGTTGTGTGTTCCATAGTATCGAAGAGCTTCTGCGCAACAACCGTCGCAGGGTCTTCAGTGGCGAGGGTTATAAACGCCAGGCTTGTAAAACCAAGACTGATGGCTATTGGTACACCAAGTAGCAGCAGNCCGATG
>JGI861J16260_1000059_pt1 | contig 11212 bp, 10 predicted proteins | sample TiedelARG06_123m_FD_16260 | JGI IMG/M metagenome (IMG submission 16260)
CACCGGCCAAGGTAGTCACTCGAGCCGCAGCAAATGGCGTCGACATGCTGGCACTGACTGATCATGATACCACTGCGGGTCTGGATGAGGCATATCTTAGTGCACAGGAAAACAATATCAGGTTGATTGCAGGGATAGAACTGTCCGTCACCTGGCAGGGGAAATTATTACATATCGTTGGACTTGACATCGACCCCGAGTATCGACCGCTCAGACAGGGAATCCGCATGTTGAAGGAGATGCGAGAGGAAAGAGCGCAGGAGATGGGGAAGCGCCTGGCCAGGGCCGGGTACAACAATGCCTATGAAAATGCGCGCCGCCTGGCAGGCAACGGCAATGTTACACGAACGCATTTCGCGCGACACTTGATAGAGGTCGGCGCAGCAAAGGATTTCACTGATGTATTCAAGCGCTTCCTGGTACGGGGAAAACCCGGCTACTATCGGGTTGACTGGGCGCCAATGGAAGATGCCATTAACTGGATTACAGACTCAGGCGGAGTTGCAGTCGTTGCCCATCCGATGCGATACAAATTGACAGCCAGTTGGCTTAACCGTGTTATTGCCGGTTTCAGGGAAGCGGGTGGTAAAGGCATAGAAGTCGTTTGCGGGCACAACAGCGCGGATGATAATGCACGCAGTGCAATGTTTGCACGTAAACACGGTTTACTGGCATCGCAGGGTTCCGACTTTCATGAGCCGGGGAAATGGGTGGAGCTGGGGAAGCTCGCTAAATTACCTGATGGTATTGAACCGGTATGGCAACAGTGGCTTTAACATATGGTCACCTCTATTAAGTCTGGATATTTCAGATTGTATTCAGAATTATTTATATCAAGGCAAGGATCTTCATAATAGCTAGCTATTATGAAGATCCTTAACGCAGAGAGGGATGATTATGGATATGAGATGATTATTTATGACTTAATAGAGGTGACCATATATCAAGGGACCTGCAAACAACTGATAAATCAACCAGGAATGGTTGTGATATGATTTCCCCTGATAAAATACTACCTGACCTGATGACTGCTGCTGATATTCGATGAGTCTGAACGAACAAGAAATACAACAAGCACGCAATGAATTGATTGAATTGAGGCTTGAACATAGTGACCTGAATCATGCCATTGAGCTTATGCTGCAAAATAATTATGTTGACCAGTTACGTTTACGTCGCATGAAAAAACGCAAACTTAAACTGAAAGACAGCATCCTGCGGCTGGAGAGCATGGTCATCCCTGATATCGATGCGTGACAAGTTAATTCAACATACTCCCTGTTAGTCAACTGTTCAGATGAGCGAAATTCTCGGCCTGCTGGTCTTTATGCTGTTGATTTATACCTGGTACAGAAACCTGACTGTACGGGAACTGGCCATGAGTCATTCCAGTCGCGCCTGTCAACAGCAGGACTTGCAACTGCTTGATGACAGCATCCATCTGTCAGGCCTGTCACTTGGCCGTTGCCCTGACCAACGCCGTTGTCTGCGGCGGCGATATCGGTTTGCCTACTCGAGCGATAAAATCCACCGCAGTACTGGCGTCACTATCATGCTGGGTAATCATCTTGAAAGTATTGTTTTCTCATCCCCACCGGAGTCACTGGAAGCCTGATCAAGGCTGATAATACGATGAACCAAACCATAGCCTATACGATCGACGACCGGCGTTATCTGAGCATTACCGACCGTTGCACTCTTGCCTGTGAGTTCTGTCCAAAAACCCAGGGATCGATGCTGGTTCATCAATATGATCTGACTATCGATCATCGGCCGGAGACAGATGAGATAATCGCTGCCATAGGTGGTGTCAGTAATTATTCATGGGTCGTCTTCTGTGGTTATGGTGAGCCTACCCTGCGATTAAAAACCTTGCTGGAAGTGGCACGTTACGTCAAGCAGCAGGGTGGCAGAGTGCGGCTGAACACCGATGGTCTGGCCAACCTGGTCCACAAGCGCAATGTACTACCGGAAATGGCAGGACTAATTGACGCCGTCTCAGTTTCTCTGAATGCCCAAAACGAAGCAATCTACAATCGCCACTGCGTCCCCGCAGTTGAGAATTCATGGCATGCCATGCTGGATTTCCTGCAACTGGCGCCTGCATCAATACCTGATGTCACTGCCACCGCAATCAATGGCCTTAAGGGAGTTGATATTGAAGCCTGCCGGCGCCTGGCAGAAGAGCGTGGGGTCAAATTCAGACAACGCGAACTTGACCTGGTGGGATAGTAAATAAATGTCTTACGATTCAGCTATCAAGTTTTAACAGGTGAGGCTTCCAGTCGGCGAGGATTTAGCCTTTGCTCTCACCTGCTGTCAAAACATCCTGGCGCGGTGAAAATCCAACAATAAAACTTATTTCAAACCCTGCATATAAATGGACAGCTGCTTGATTTGCTCATTTGACAGCAGGAATGCAATTGGATTCATCATGTCATGCTTACGCGTACCGTCTTTGAAGGCATGAAGCTGCTTCTCTGTATATTCAGCATTCTGCCCGGATACACGAGGAAACTGGATTGGAATCCCTTCGCCGGATGGGCCATGGCAACTCATGCAGGCAGAAATATTAAGCTTGCTGTAACCACCGCGATAGATTTTTTGTCCGGCCAGTGCCTGTTCTTCGTCTTCTTTTTTAACACCGACATTCATCACCGGAAGACTGGAATAATAGGCATCAAGGTGTGCCATATCTTCTTCACTAAGCGCAGCAACCATGCCGGCCATTATTGGATCCTGGCGACTGCCGTCTTTAAAGGCCTTCAACTGCGACAATATATAACCTGGCACCTGGTCCGCCAGTTTAGGGTAGAGCGGTGTACCGCTCATACCGTTACCATCAGGGCCATGGCAGGAAGAGCAAACCGCTGCTTTCGCGGCACCTGTTTCCGCAACTCCCTCCGAGGCGTGTGTAGCATGAACCACTCCGGTGGCCATCATGCCAGCTAATGCTAAAGACAAGACCAGTAATTTTTTCATTGCAAACTCTCCTGAAGATTCTGCCGAATGTCAGATTTCAATAAACTGAGGATATCGTCAACCCTAAACCGTGTGCCGCTTTATATCTCAAAGGGGCTCTCAGGTCAATTTAAGTATTCTCTTATATGCATATATAAATCTGTTTAAACTGTGCTGAATAGTTATTGCGGGATGCTGCTGAATAGCGTTGAATACAACAACTATTCAACAAATTCTTACCGAGATTTCAATGGAACGACTGCCGGCCCAGCCCACATTCATCAAAGGTGCCTATACCTTACAGCAATTGCCCGAAGATGAAGGTATAGAAGTCGCCTTTGCCGGTAGATCAAACGTGGGCAAATCCAGCACACTCAATACACTGGCTGGAGTGAAGTCGCTTGCTCGAACCAGCAAGACTCCGGGCAGGACGCAGGAAATCAACTTTTTTGATCTCGGTAATAATCGACGACTGGTTGACCTGCCGGGCTATGGCTACGCAAAAGTATCAGAAGCTAAACAGCGCCACTGGGCTGATACCCTGGGTAAATATTTTCTCGGCAGGAAGAGCCTGGTCGGAGTGGTGTTGCTAATGGATGTGAGGCATCCATTAAAAGAATATGATCGCAATATGGCTCACTGGTGCGCAGAAGCAGAGATACCTGTCTACGTGCTACTGAACAAGGCTGACAAGCTGAGCCGGGGGAAAGCAGGTGCGAGCCTGCTTGATGTCAAAAGCAAACTGACTGATGTTCCTGTTGAAGGAATACAATTGTTCTCCAGCCTCAAGCGCACCGGAGTAGACGACGCACTGGAGCAATTATGCAACTGGCTGGACTTACCTTACGAGAGGTAAAAACCTAGCCGTCTTCCACATCATCGACATCCAGCTGACCGGTCATTCTCCGCCTGATATGCGACCACGACATACCAGTAGCCAGCACCAGTGAAAGTATAAATAACAGTATATAGTGGAAAAACGTCGGGTTACTAAGAGACAGCAAACCAAAATCAACCAGTACCCAGATAAGAGTGGTAACAAATGCCAGGGCAAGCATGATTCCAAAAATACCAAGCGATCGCGCTGTCGCACGAAGGTAAATCACCCAGCCTATCAGGAGGACGACACCGGAAAACAGAATTAACGGGTCAAACCGGTCAGCAGCATTGTTTACCCAGTGAAACCACGAATACTGTGTCGGATTGTAGGTAGCAAATACCAGTACCATTGCCGCTACCAACCTGAGAAGAAAATCGAAAAAATTAAATCGTTGAGCTGCCATTAAGAGCAAACCAGTTAGGTTTATGAAGATGAATTAGGCTGCGTAGGCTAACAGCAGCCACGGACTAAATCCAGAAGAATTCTGCTACTAGATATCGCAATTGCAAATCGTCGTTTGTACTTCACTGCTAGTTTGTAAACCTTGGTTTATATCAATTAAATACAGAAAATTAGACAACGCATCTCAATTCCGTTAATGTAGTGAATGCTACAACAGCCCAAATCACCAATTTGGAGGAGAAGGGTCGATTAACAGACCCAGCAGAATTCTGGTCAAAGGGAAAGGTTCTTGAGTATCTTTTCCCTTTCGCTGGAATTTTTTTTGCTCTTTTTTTGCCAGCTATATTCACATTATTCGATTTTTTCGTTTAGCTCGTATTTTCCACGTATTCGTCAACATCCAGCACTGATATCATTGATCCCATGAGTAGTGAACCCGCAGAAGAACGAAAAGCTGCCAGCAAAAGAGCTACTTTTGCCAGCATTTTCGTCAACATTTTACTCTCCATAGGGCAAATAGTGCTCGGCGTCATTGGTAATTCCCAGGCCCTGATTGCTGATGGTGTGCACACGTTATCCGACTTAAGTACCGACACGCTGGTGCTTTACGCCATCTGGCACGGCAGCAAGGAAGCCGATGATGACCACCCGTATGGTCATGGCCGTATTGAGACGGCGGCGACAGTTTTTCTGGGTCTGCTGCTGGCAATAGTCGGCGCGGGTATCGCGATTAATGCTGCGTTGCGACTAACCGCACCTGAAGAAATACTGACCCCGGCACCGATCACACTGCTGATGGCGGTCATCACCATCCTCAGCAAGGAAGGTCTTTACCGCTATACCATTAATATTGCTAACCGTGTTCATTCGAATATTCTGCGGGCCAATGCGTGGCATCATCGCAGCGATGCTATTTCGTCAGTCATCGTTCTGATTGGTATTGGCGGTAGCATCATGGGCCTGCCTTATTTTGATTCCCTGGCCGCTATCGGGCTCGGCAGTATGATCATTCGTATGGGACTTTTACTCAGTTGGAAGGCCATGAAAGAACTGATTGATACTGCACTAGGTCAGGAAGAAGTGGAAGCGATAGGCAAGACCATAGGAAACATTGACGGCGTAATCGACCTGCACATGTTAAGGACGCGCCTGATGGGTGGGCGAGCACTGGTCGATGTTCATCTTCAGGTTGACGGTGACATCAGTGTCTCTGAGGGTCACCAGATTTCTGAAAATGTTCGTGCGAGTGTCATTAATGAATTTGAAAGCGTTAACGATGTACTGGTGCACATCGACCCTGAAGACGACGAAATCAGCAGGGTAAATATTGACCTGCCTTTGAGAAATGAAATCTCAAATCAGCTCAACCAGGCAATCACTGGTATCGAAGGCCTGCAGCCTGCCGAGAAGATCACTCTGCATTATCTCAGTGGTAAAATAAATATCGACCTGATATTCCCCACCATGCCTGACACCACAGATGAGAGTCGACGGGCAATGGCAAAGACGGTTGTCGATACACTTCAGCAGAATCCTAATGTTGGTGATATAGAGATATTCTTCCACTGTCAGTACGATAAATACTGACAGTGTTTGTATTTACGCACTAATCTGGTGCAAAATACCGCCTCTGTTGATTACTGACAACTCTCTCTGCTAATTCAGTCATAGTACTATTTCATACAACCGTGCTTACGCACACCAGACACTTCAAAGAGGAAATCGATGTCCGCTGAAATTTTGAAAATGATCGAGGACAATGGGGTCAAGTTTATTGACTTCCGTTTTACAGACACCCACGGTAAAGAACAGCATGTTTCCGTGCCTGCACATACCATGGATGAAAGCGTGTTCGAAGAAGGCAAGATGTTTGACGGCTCTTCTATCGCTGGCTGGAAAGGTATCAATGAATCAGACATGATCCTGATGCCTGATGCATCAACAGCGGTTATGGACCCGTTTTTCGATGATCCTACCCTGATTATCCGTTGTGATATTCTCGAGCCCGCTACCGGCGAGGGCTACGAAAGAGACCCGCGCTCCATCGCTCACCGCGCTGAAGCCTATCTGAAATCAACCGGCATCGCTGATACAGCCTACTTCGGACCGGAACCTGAATTCTTTGTCTTTGACGACGTGCGTTGGGGCAACAACATGCAGGGCTCGTTCTTCAAGATCGATTCCGACGAATCCTCATGGAACTCTGAGAAAGTATTTGAAGACGGCAACATTGGTCACCGTCCAGGTGTTAAAGGCGGTTACTTCCCAGTACCTCCAGTTGACTCGCTGCAGGATTTGCGTTCTGCAATGTGCCTGACAATGGAAGAAATGGGTGTCGAAACAGAAGTTCACCATCATGAAGTAGCAACGGCTGGCCAGTGTGAGATTGGCACTGTCTTCAATACACTGGTTAAACGTGCTGACGATAATCAGACCATGAAATACTGTATTCACAACATCGCGCACGCCTATGGTAAAACAGCCACCTTCATGCCCAAACCTGTCGTCGGCGACAACGGCAGTGGCATGCATGTACACATGTCGCTGGCAAAAGATGGAGAGAACATCTTTTCCGGTGACGAATATGGCGGCCTGTCTGAAATAGCCCTCTACTACATCGGTGGTGTTATCAAACATGCGAAGGCCCTGAATGCCTTTACCAATGCCTCCACCAATAGCTACAAGAGACTGGTCCCTGGCTTTGAAGCACCTGTTATGCTGGCCTATTCAGCACGCAACCGCTCTGCTTCAATCCGCATTCCGTTTGTCAGCAACCCTAAAGGCCGCCGTATTGAAGTGCGTTTCCCGGATCCGACAGCCAATCCATACCTCGCATTCTCTGCCCTGATGATGGCTGGCCTTGATGGCATTATTAACAAGATTCATCCCGGCGATGCCATGGACAAGGACCTCTATGACCTGCCGGCAGAAGAAGCTGACAATATTCCAAAAGTCGCTTCCTCGCTTGCAGAGGCACTCGCAGCACTGGATGCTGATCGTGATTTCCTCAAGGCCGGTGGCGTGTTTACCGATGACGTAATTCAGAGCTTCATTGATCTGAAAATGGAAGAGGTAACACAGCTGCGTATGAGCACTCACCCTGTTGAGTTTGATCTCTACTACAGCTGCTGATCCTGCCAGATGCGTCTGAATCAAAACGCCTCTTTTGAGGCGTTTTGTTTTTAAGGATCCGGTTCATGCTAATCAAAAGAAAACAGAAAAAAAGCGAACTTCTCTGCAGCTACCTGGTAGAGAACATGGAAACAGCTGTCCTGTTATTTAATGACAGGCTAAAGCTGATAACCATCAACCCGGCTGCAGAAAACCTGCTGCAGGCCAGCTCACGAAGATTGCTTGGTCAAAAGGATGATTATGTATTTCCGTTTAACAGCGAATGCCATGACATTCTCACGACTATCATCGAGGAAAACAGGGCAATCACTGAAAGAGAACTTCGTCTGCGGCTGATCACCGGTGAGGTCATTACGATTGACTTTTCAGCAACGCCACTTAACCGTTCGACTCAGGATGTATCCGAAATTATCGTTGAAATATCGCGCGTCGACAGGCTATTAAGGCTCGCTCGAGAAGACAACCTGCAGGAACAATACGAAGCGACTCGTCAAATTCTGAAAGGCATGGCGCATGAAATAAAAAATCCACTGGGCGGTTTGCGCGGCGCAGCCCAACTGCTGGATATGGAACTGGATGACGACGCACAAAAAGAATACACGCGTGTGATTATTAAAGAAGCAGACCGCTTATCCGGCCTTGTAGACAAGATGGCGGGACCGAACAAACCACTTCATTTACAGCCAATGAATATCCATGCCTGCCTGGAGCACGTCAGAACCCTGATCAATGCTGAGTATCCGGAAATGATCAGTATCAGTACCAGCTACGACCCCAGTCTGCCGGAGATACAGGGGGATCAGGACGCGTTGACCCAGGTTATCCTGAATATTTCGCGCAATGCTGCGCAGGCTATGATAGATGCACCAGAAGCTTCCTCAGGCGAACCCAACAGTTTGACCTTCAGCACTCGACCGGTAGGTCGGTTCACCATTGGCAATGTACTGCATCGCCAGGTGTTACAACTGGATATCAGGGATAATGGGCCGGGCATACCGGAAAAACTCCAGGCAACGGCGTTCTACCCGCTGATCACGGGTAAAGCAGACGGCACAGGGCTGGGGTTATCTATTGTACAAACTATCATTAATCAGCATCACGGGCTGGTTGAATTTACTTCACGAAAAGGCAAGACGGTTTTTTCCATCTTTCTACCACTGGTACGTTAAAAATGGCTAATAAGGCAAAAATCTGGGTCGTTGATGATGATGATTCAATTCGCTGGGTTCTCGATAAGGCATTATCAAAAACCGGCTTTACTACTGAAATATTTAATTCTGCAGATGATGTAGTAGAGCATTTAGCAAGTGACTTACCGGATGTCCTTGTCTCTGATATACGTATGCCAGGCACCAGCGGCCTGGACCTGCTGCAGAAGATGAATAAAAACCACCCGGAAATCCCCGTAATCATCATGACGGCCCACACTGACCTTGACAGCGCGGTGGCATCCTATGACCAGGGAGCGTTTGAATATCTACCCAAGCCTTTTGACATTAACGAGGCAACGGCTCTTGTCGAGCGTGCTGTGGATCATGCCCGCACACAAAAAGTTCAGATTGATTCAGCTGAAGAAAAAAGCGCTCTTATTATTGGTGAAGCACCTGCTATGCAGGAAATTTTCCGCGCTATTGGACGCCTCAGCCAAAGCGATCTGACCGTCCTCATTTCAGGTGAGTCAGGCACGGGCAAAGAGCTGGTTGCAGAATCTTTGCATCGGCACAGCCCACGTCGAGATGGCCCTTTTATTGCTATCAATACCGGCGCAATCCCTGGTGAATTACTGGAATCTGAGCTTTTTGGCCATGAGAAAGGGGCATTTACAGGTGCCCTGGCGCAGCATAAGGGCCGTTTCGAGCAGGCCGACGGCGGCACGCTTTTCCTTGATGAAATAGGTGATATGCCAGCTGAATCGCAGACCCGGCTTTTACGTGTTCTGTCTGAAGGGCGTTTTTTTCGTGTTGGCGGTCGTAAAGAAATAAACGTCAATGTGCGTATTGTTGCGGCAACCAATCAGAACCTCGAGGCGCGTGTCAGTGAAGGCCATTTTCGTGAAGACCTGCTGCATCGCCTAAACGTGGTGCGCCTGCGCACACCTGCATTGCGTGAGCGCCGAGAAGACATATCTTTGCTGATTCCTTTTTTCCTCAAGCGTACTGCCAGAGAACTAGGCGTCGAAGAAAAAAAGATCACTGATGAGGCGCTGCATTATCTCTGTTCTCTACAATGGCCGGGCAATATTCGCCAGCTGGAAAACACCTGTCGCTGGCTAAGCGTCATGGCACCCAGCCAGCTGGTCAGGATTGATGATCTGCCGCCAGACCTGAAACAGGAAACATCCAGTGAACCCGCATCAGCGCATGGCTGGCAGGATGCTCTGCGCGTGCACCTGATTCAACAATTCTCCCAGCAAAAGGAAAACATCCTAGAAACCCTCGAACCAGAATTTGAGCGCATCCTGATCGAAACTGCACTGGAGCATACCGGTAGCCGTAAAATTGAAGCAGCACGCTTACTGGGCTGGGGCAGAAACACCTTAACACGCAAGCTTAAAGACCTGTCAATTGACGTTTGATTTCGCCTTATCAGGCAAATTATTTTTATGTGTTAGCGCACGGCTGATTGTTTTTCTTTTTCTGTACTATGCTAGCGCATGGCCACGTGTATCGCCCTTTTTGGGCGAGTATCTTTTCTTTGCGTGGCCAAAGAAAAGGTACCAAAAGAAAGGCCACCCTACTGTGTTGGCCTTCGGCGTCTCTGTGCGCTTCAGCTTAGAGCGGGCGCTGCGGAACTCGCTATCGCTCAGACAGTCCTCGCGCTACTCCGCTCTAAGCCTCCAGTGCTCGACAACACAAAAGGGGCTATATGATCAAAACAAAGGTCAAAACCTGTTCGGTGGCGTCTGATACGATATTACAAACACCTTAACTGTTCTTCCGTCATACCGGCGAATGCCGGTATCCAGAAATAGTAAAAAGAATGGATTTCGGCTAGAGGCATGCCGGAATGACGATAATTAATTCCTCTTTTGTACTTAGTCTTTAGTCTTTGCTCTTGATCTTAAACCTCCCGTTCAGGCTCGCCGAGAAGCACAGGATGAGCCGGAGATTTCGGGGTGTGACTGTCCGAGCGTAAGCGAGTTTCACATCCCGCCAGCTCATTCGAGCATCGCAGGGCACCCGCAGGGCGAGCATGTTGGGTGTCATTTCTTTTGGTACCTTTTCTTTAGACAAGTAAAGAAAAGGTACTCGCCCATAAAGGCGAAAAACGAATGGAAATTCAATCGAAGATTAAGAAAAAGAAACCTGCCTGGGAAAAGCAAAACCAATCTGCCCTGCGCCAGCACAAATAAAAAATCAATCAAGCAAATAAATAAATCAGAAACACCCCAAGTAAAACCCGGTAAACAACAAACACCATCATCCCCATTCGCTGAATCAGTGAAAGAAACAACTGAATACAGATATAGGCAAATACTGCCGAACAGGCCGCGCCAATAATAAAGCTGCGCCAATTTATCGGCTCTGCCGATTCTGCAAGATCAGCACCTAGCAGAATGCCGGGTAAAATGATCGCTGGTATCGACAGCAAAAAGGAAAAACGTGCGGCTGCAGTGCGTGTCAAACCAAGCAGCAGTGCCGTCGTTATGGTAATACCTGAACGGGAGGTGCCGGGTATCAGTGCCAGTATCTGCGAACCACCGATTAGCAGTGCATCTTTCCAGCTCAAAGAATGCTCATCGCGTTNCCGTTTACCGACATGATCTGCCCAGCCNAGAAGCAGGCCAAAGATTATCGTAGTTGACGCAATCACCAACGGTGAGCGTAAATCGCCTCC
>JGI861J16260_1000060_pt1 | contig 11188 bp, 8 predicted proteins | sample TiedelARG06_123m_FD_16260 | JGI IMG/M metagenome (IMG submission 16260)
AGGCAGTATTCTCTTCCTGTGTCGTCTTCATCTCAGTTATTAAAAACTGCAGCTGCTGCAGAATAGTGTCAGTGTTTCTAAGTACATCTGCTTCAGTTACGCTGCTTTGTGTGTTCAGCAGGCCTTGTGTAATTTCCTCGATGTTGCTCAGAATACTCGTTTGTATATCCGTCAGCTTACTATAGAAAAAATGGAAAAATACATAGCAGAAAATAGCGGTCATTGTTGTTGACAGTGCTGTCGACATGCCATGGATTACTGTGGTCATGCCTGTGATGCTGCCGCCGTTGGAAATCATTTCATTGGCACCGACAAGCGAGATAGAAAGTGAAATTATCGTTCCGAATACACCGGCCAGGATAAGCGTGTTATTGATAAAATGCGGATAACTGCTTTTCAGGCTTTGCTGTGCTACCAGCGTCGCAGCAAGCGCATTCTGATCAACGACTGAGCGTGCCCTGTTGAGTTCCTGTATGCGCTGGTATCTTGCTGCAATGAGAGTGTTCCCGGGGATGCCTTCATCCGGTTCTTCGATATCCCGCGTAAGGTTCTTGCGAAAACGTTTTATTGCTGTTTCTTCGCGTGAATAAAAGCCGTAGCCGTGGATAATGCGTATTAAACCTGTGAAGAAGAGTAACAGTATGAAGCCATTGATAATTGGGCCGGCAAGAGTTTCCTGATTATCTATATAAAACTCATGCAGAAAATCATAATTAATGAACACCAGTACCAGAACGATGGCAATTCCGGCTAATAATTGTAGTAGTGCGATTTTGCACGTTTGCATGTAAAACATCTCCAGAAAAGGAAAGGCTGACCAGCCTTCTTATTTGCCGGTACTATCAGACCCGGTTGCTGCAGAATTAATCGAGCTGACTGTAGCTGTTTCAATGGCCTTGATAACCGTGCTCTCGATTTCAGCTGCTATCGTCTCGGCATTGGTTCCTCGAGCGATAAAGGAAGGGCGGATAAACAAAATGGTAGACCTGCCTTCTTTCTCGGTCAATGTAATATGTAATGGGCACAGAGCAAGCATTTCAGGGTCAGCATTGCCGACCTGGTTGGCATACCAGCCATTACAGAACACCATACTGCGTATCTCTGTCAGACCGTTACGGTTATATTCATCACCCCAGCGCTGACTAAATTGAGCAGTGCTTTTACCTATATTAGGTTCAAAAACAACATAGAAACTGGCTTCCTCAAGCCCCTCATAGATAGCTTTGTAGAGGCTCTCTACCGGTTTGTCTACCTTATGAATCCAGACAGCGTCGTTCGCTGTAGCGCTGACAGACAAGAAAAAAAATAGTAAAAGAAATATTTTCATGATTTTCGAATAACGGTTAGCCGTGTACTGAATCTCAGCAATAGGTGACATTAGTTTGATGTAGCCAGCAGCATGGCAAGAAAAAATGTGGCCTGAAGTGTAGCATATTTATCGCACATCACGCCGCAAGCCCGCGGTGCCTTAGCAAGGCATCGATTTCAGGTTTGCGGCCACGAAAGTCCCTGAATAAGTCCTGCGGGTCCTGGCTGCCGCCTTTTTCAAGGATGTTCTCGAGAAAAGACTGCCCGGTATCCGGATCAAATATTCCGTTTTCTTCAAACAGGCTGAAGGCATCAGCTGAAAGAACCTCTGCCCAGCTATAGCTGTAGTAACCCGAGGCATAGCCTCCAGCGAAAATATGAGAAAAGCTGTTCTGGAAGCGATTGAACTGCGGCGGTGTGAAGACGGCAATATCCTCGCGTACCCGGTCGAGTGTTTTTTGCACATCCACCGCAACCGTTCCCCTGTGTATCGCAAGGTCAAAGGTTGCAAATTCAAGCTGGCGCAGCAGAAGCATACCGGCCTGAAAATTTTTCGCCTGATTCAGGCGAGTGATCAGTTCCTCGGGCAATGTCTCACCGGTCTTAAAATGCCCGGAAATCATTTCAAGCACCTCGACCTGCCAGCACCAGTTTTCCATGATCTGGCTTGGCAGTTCTACGGCATCCCAGGGCACACCATTAATGCCGGATACTGCAGGGTAGGCAACGCGTGTAAGCATGTGATGCAGACCATGGCCAAACTCATGGAACAGGGTGATGACTTCATCATGACTGAGTAGAGAAGGCTTGCCGTCCATCGGTGGGCTAAAGTTGGTCACCAGCCAGGCGAGAGGATTCTGCACGCCTTCAGCCGTTTCCTTGCGGCTGATGCCGTCTCCCATCCAGGCACCGCCTCGTTTGCCTTTGCGTGCATAGAGGTCAAGAAAAAAACGGCCTCGTGGTTCACCGCGGGCGTCGGTAATTTCAAAAAACTGTACATCCGGGTGCCAGGACGCTATGTCTTTGCGTTGCCGGATGGTCAGGCCGTAGAGCCTGGCAAGGACGTCAAACAGGCCCTTGAGTACACGGTCTAGTGGAAACCAGGGCCGCACATCTTCCTGAGATATTGCGTATTGTTGCTGGCGCAGGCGTTCGCTGTAGTAGGGGATGTCCCAGGCCTGGATCTCTGCAATGCCATCCTGAGAGGCATAAGCGGATAACTCAAGAAGTTCCCGGTCTGCTGAAGGCCGGGCAGCCTCAGCAAGCTGTATAAGAAAATCGGTAACACTGTTTGCGTTATCTGCCATGCGTGTCTGCAGGGCAAGATCAACATAGTCATCGAAGCCCAGTAGCGCTGCCTTTTCTCTGCGTAATGTAAGGATATTGTCGATGATTCCGTGTTGTCCCAGCGCCCTGCATCTGGTCCTACATCACTGGCGCGTGTGACATACGCTTCGTAAATCTGCTGTCGCAGAGCTCGATCATCAGCGAACATAAGAAAAGGGATATAGGATGGTGCCTGTAAATTGAATACCCATCCATCCAGCTTTTTTTGCGCTGCCTGTTCCCTGGCAAGAGCCTTTGCNGTATCCGGCAGTCCAGAGAGGTCCTCCTCATCTTTGATATGCAGCATCCAGTGATCAGTGGCATCAAGCAGGTTCTGGTCAAAACGGTTACTCAGTGTGGACAGCTCGGACTGAATAGCTTTGAAGCGGGCTTTCTTGCCTTCAGNTAATGCTACGCCNGAAAGTAGAAAATCGCGCAGGGCATTGTCTATCAGTTTCTGCTGTGCCTGATCGAAGGAGGCAAAGGCCAAGCTATCCCGTACAGACTGATACTGTTTGTAGATCTCCTCATTCTGCGCCAGGCTGGTAGAATAATCAGAGATCACGGGCAGGCACGAGCGATAGTTTTCCCTGAACTCGTCGTCATCGAGAACGGAATTCAGGTGGGAAACGGTATCCCACATTTTAGACAGCTTCTCATCAAGTTCTTCGAAAGGGTGGACGAAATTATCCCAGTCAGGACTTTGTACACTTTGAAGAATTTTTATGGATTGCTGGTTTTTTGCGATGATAGCTTCTAGTGCCGGCTGAATATGCCCAGCTTTAATCGCAGAGAACAGCGGAATATCGTGTGGCTTTAATAAGGGATTGTCTGTTGCCACGATTGAACTCCTGTGGATAGGTGTAATAAATAAAGGTTTTACTGTGTTTGCTAAGGGTTGATAATACTGTGAAATGCGGTTTGGAAAAACCACGACCTGCGTCATTGTAGGCGAAGCACGGCAATCTTTAATTTTCACAGTGAATCAGATTAGAGCTTGTTTAGTTTTCCACAATGACGGATTAGCTGATAATTATCTATAAATGCCATCAAAGAAGTAAATATTATGACTGATACCTTCGATTTCATTGTCATTGGCGCCGGCAGCGGCGGAATTGCCAGCGCTCGAAGAGCGGCTGCACATGGTGCACGCGTTGCTGTTATCGAAAGCGGCCGGCTGGGGGGCACCTGTGTCAATGTCGGCTGTGTGCCGAAAAAAGTGATGTGGAATACAGCGTCGCTTGCGCATGCGCTGGATATGGCAGTGGATTACGGTTTTAAAGTGACACGACATGGCTATGACTGGTCGACAACAAAGAAAAAACGCGATGACTATATAGTTCGCCTGAATGAGATCTATCAGCGCAATCTTGATCTCGACGAGATTAAAATTATTCGAGGTCATGGCCGATTTGTCGACGCGAATACAGTTGAAGTTATCGACCCTCTGAAGAAATCGGCAAGGCAGACACTGACCGGCAAACACATATTGATTGCTACCGGTGGCAGACCCATGATACCGGAGTTGCCGGGTGCAGAACTCGGTATCACCAGCGATGGTTTTTTTGACCTTGAGACTCTGCCTGAGCGCGTTGTTGTGGTCGGCGCAGGGTATATCGCTGTTGAACTGGCAGGTGTTTTGAACAGCCTCGGCAGTGAAGTGACGATGATACTACGCAAAGAAAGTTTCCTTCGCAGTTTTGATGCAAGTCTGCGTGAAACCCTGATGGAAGAAATGATGAACACCGGGGTTAATATCCTCTCCTGTACGCACATGAATCGTATCGAAAAACAGGATGATGAACGATTACATATCGTTAGCAGCCACAGTGAGGATATCAAGGACATTAATCAACTTATCTGGGCAATTGGGCGTTCGTCAAATACAGATCAAATCGGAATCGATAAGGCAGGGCTAACAACAACTGATGCAGGTTTTATTAACACCGATGCGCAGCAGAATACTAGCGTGAATGGAATTTATGCTGTTGGTGACATCACCGGCCGTGCAGCACTGACACCGGTGGCTATAGCAGCCGGCCGTCACCTTGCAGATCGTCTGTTTAATAATCAGACCGAGGCAAAGCTCGATTATGACAATATCCCCAGCGTAGTGTTCAGTCACCCACCGATAGGTACAGTCGGCATGACTGAAGATGCAGCCAGGGAACGTTATGGCGTGGTCAAGGTCTACCAGAGCCGCTTTACGAATATGGTGCATGCACTTTCAGAACATAAGCCCAAGTCACTGATGAAACTGATTACCGCCGGAGCAAAAGAAAAGGTCGTCGGTATTCACGTAATCGGCGAAGGCGCTGATGAAATTGTTCAGGGCTTTGCCGTGGCGATGAAAATGGGGGTCTGCAAGGCTGACCTGGATAATACGGTTGCTATCCACCCTACGGCATCAGAAGAGCTGGTGTTGTTGAGGTAAGACAGAAGTTCCAGGATGTAAGTTTCAAGCCAGTATAGTCAGAGCCTACAATCGAGATCTAAGCGTATGGTCGAATAACTACTTTCATCTTTAATGACAGTGTGTCTGTATTGCATGCCTGATCCAGACAAGGCATCTAGCTTTGCGCGATGCATATGTTCGAATCTGAATACCTGCGACACTCAGCACCGTTGGACACGCAAACGTTTAAAACGAAATGATTAGTATGCTGACAAAGTTGTTTTTGCCCGGTGCTTGATTGCCAGTCAGGATCGCTCAATTAACTCAATTTTGTAACCATCCGGATCTNCAACGAAGGCAATTACGCTGCCACCATGCTTCATCGGCCCTGCTTCACGAACAACATTGCCGCCTTTCTCACGGATAGCGTCGCAGGCAGCAGCGGCATCTTCGACCGCAAGGGCTATATGTCCATAGCCTGTGCCGAGGTCATAGCTGCCGGTGTCCCAGTTGTGAGTGAGTTCGAGTACTGTGTGGTCTGCTTCATCACCGTAACCGACAAAGGCAAGGGTAAACTTGCCGCTCGGATAGTCCTTGCGTCTAAGTAATTTCATACCGAGGACTTCGGTATAGAAGCTGATAGAGCGATCAAGATCGCCCACACGTATCATGGTATGTAGCATTCGCATAGTCTGTCTCCGGTTTTTCGTTACAGGCCTTTCTTGCCTGCGGCAATTCGTAGACGCAAAGCGTTAAGGCGAATAAAGCCCGTTGCATCTGTCTGGTCGTAGGCGCCCGCATCATCCTCGAAGGTAGCGATATCTTCATCAAACAGGCTGTCGGTTTCTGATTTCCTGCCGACCACCATGATGCCGCCTTTGTAGAGCTTCAGGCGTACACTGCCATTTACGCTTTTCTGTGATTCGTCAATCATAACCTGCAGCATTTCACGTTCCGGGCTAAACCAGTAACCGTTGTAGATCAGTTTGGCATAACGCGGCATGAGTTCATCTTTAAGATGCATGGCTTCACGATCCAGTGTCAGGGATTCCATTGCTCTGTGGGCTTTTAACATGACGGTGCCTGCCGGTGTTTCATAACAGCCACGGGACTTCATACCCACATAGCGGTTTTCGACGATATCATCACGTCCTATGCCATTCTCACCAGCGACACGGTTCAGGTACTCCATAACCGTGGCAGGGCTCATCGTGACACCGTCAATAGCAACGATGTCGCCTTTTACATATTCGAGTTCAATATAGAGCGGCTTGTCAGGTGCCTTTTCCGGTGAGACTGTCCAGCGCCACATGTCCTCTTCAGGCTCATTCCAGGGGTCTTCCAGGTTATCGCCCTCATAGGATATATGTAGCAGATTGGCATCCATTGAGTACGGCGATTTAGTGCCTCGCTTTAATTCGACGGGAATTCCGTGCTGTTCGGCATAAGTCATTAGTTTTTCACGTGACAGCAAATCCCATTCACGCCAGGGTGCAATAATTTTTATCCCCGGCATCAGGGCATAAGCGCCAAGTTCAAAACGGACCTGGTCGTTACCCTTACCTGTGGCCCCATGTGAAATCGCTTCTGCACCGGTTTCCCGTGCAATTTCGATCAGGCGTTTTGAAATTAAGGGCCGGGCAATGGAGGTCCCAAGTAAGTACTCACCTTCGTAGATAGCGTTGGCACGAAACATCGGAAATACGTAGTCGCGAGCGAATTCTTCACGTAGATCTTCAATATATATTTCCTTGATGCCGGCGGCTTCGGCCTTGGCGCGTGCTGGTGCTACCTCTTCACCCTGCCCTATGTCGGCAGTAAACGTGACGATTTCGCATTGATATTCATCCTTCAGCCAGCGCAGGATAATGGAGGTATCTAGGCCACCGGAATAGGCGAGGACAACTTTTTTTACTTCAGACATGAGTGTTATACCTGGTGAATGGTTATTTCTGTTGTAGTCGCGGCGTTTTTTGCCGCATTGTGTTTAAAAAGAGTTTTGCGTTTTAGGGATTACGTACTTACGTTTAAAGCATAATGCGTTATTACATAAGACGTAAAACGTAAATCATAAAACTTCACTATTTTCTCTTCCTCGGCGGCATCAGGTCAGTGATTGTGCCCTCTGCCATTTCCGCTGCAAAGCATAATGTTTCAGATAAAGTCGGATGCGGGTGAATAGTCAAACCGATATCCTCGGCATCAGCACCCAGTTCAAGCGCAAGTACCGCTTCAGCGATCAGTTCACCTGCGTTGGGGCCAACGATACCGGCACCGACAATACGTCCCGTTTCCTTGTCAAATAAAGCCTTGGTCATTCCTTCATCTCGACCCCGTGACAGGCTGCGTCCGCTGGCGGCCCAGGGAAAGGCGCCCTTCTCTACTTCGATGCCTTCGGCTTTTGCCTGTGTTTCAGTCAGTCCCATCCAGGCAACTTCCGGATCTGTATAAGCTACCGAGGGTATGGTCATCGGGTCGAACACCGACTTTATACCGCTGATCACTTCCGCTGCGACTTTTGCTTCGTGTGTTGCCTTGTGTGCCAGCATCGGTTGGCCAACGATGTCACCAATAGCATAGATATGCGGTACGTTGGTCTGTTGTTGTTTGTTGACCGCAATAAAGCCACGCTCATCGACATTAACGCCTGCTATGTCGGCATCTATCAGCAAGCCATTCGGACTGCGTCCAACGGCAACCAGGATTCGGTCGAAGGTATCTGATTCTGGCGCACCTTTGCCCTCAAATGACACTTTAAGGCCATTCTTCAGTGGTTTGATATCAGTCACCGCTGTATTCAGGAATATGTTTTCATAGCGGGCCTTCAAACGTTTTGCCAGCGGACGGATAATGTCTTTGTCAGCACCCGGTATCAGGTTATCCTGCATTTCAACGATGGTAATCTTTGCCCCCAGTGCCTGGTAGACTGTTGCCATTTCCAGGCCGATAATGCCGCCACCAATGACCAGTAATCGATCAGGGATCTCTGCCAGTTCAAGCGCATCGGTAGAATCCATCATTCTCGGGTCGTCGTTCGGGAAGACAGGTATTTTTGTAACCCGCGAGCCGGCAGCAATAATGCAATGATCAAATGATATGTTGATTTCCCCGTCAGCAGTCGCAACAGAAATGTGGTTTGCTGAGGTGAATTTTCCTTCGCCAGTCACCAGTTCAACCTTCCTTTGCTTGGCCAGCATCTTCAGGCCACCGGTTAGGCGATCGACAACTGATTCTTTCCAGCCTGCAATCTTCTTTATATCAATGTCGGGATTGCCAAAATTGACACCATGGGCAGCCATTTCTTCTGCCTCGTTAATCACGGCGGCGGTGTGCAATAGCGCTTTCGACGGGATGCAGCCTACGTTCAGGCAAACACCGCCAATGCGTTGATGGCGTTCAATCATTATTACCTGGCGGCCGAGGTCTGCGGCACGGAAGGCAGCGGTATACCCACCAGGGCCAGAGCCCAGTACCAGGACATCAGCATGTTTTTCAGACTTTTCGAATGTCCCTGCGGTGGATACTGTCGGTATAGCTGATTCCGCGACGGCATCTGTTTGAGTCGTGTCTTTATCGGTTTCGCTTTCACTTTCTGATGTACTTTGTGCGGCGGTTGAATCATCCTGTGCCTGCATCATTAAAATGACGGCGCCCTGGGCAATTTTATCTCCGACAGTAACCCGTATATCCTTGACTATACCTGCTGCTGGTGACGGGATTTCCATAGTAGCCTTATCGCTTTCCAGTGTGATGAGCGAGTCTTCCCGATCCACCCTGTCGCCGCGTGCAACCAGTATTTCGATGATTTCGACTTCGTCAAAATCACCAATATCAGGCAGACATACTTCAGTCAGCTTAGTCATTTGTTCTATTCCTTACTGTGTTACTTACAGGAGTACTTTACGGATATCGGTGAGCATTTTGCTCAGATAACTGGTAAATCGTGCGCCATCAGCACCATCAATAACCCGATGATCGTAAGAAAGTGCCAGCGGCAGCATCAAGCGAGGCTCAAATTCTGCTCCATTCCATACCGGTTTCATCTGCGATCGTGCAACACCCAGAATTGCAACCTCAGGCGCATTGACGATAGGAGTAAAGTTAGTGCCTCCTATGCCGCCAAGGCTGGAGATAGAGAACGACCCGCCCTGCAGGTCAGCAGGCATTAACGAACCATCACGAGCGCGGTTGCTGATTTCCATCAATTCTTCCGCCAGGTCATAGAAACCTTTGCTATCGACATCACGAATAACCGGGACCATAAGCCCATCCGGGGTATCGACAGCCACACCGATGTTATAATAGCCCTTGATAATCAGGTTTTCTTTGCTTTCATCCAGTGAGGCATTGAACTGCGGGTATTCTTTCAGCGCAGAAACAACGGCTTTCATGATAAACACAAGCGGAGTCATGCGAACACCTTTGCGTGCTGCTTCGTCTTTCATGCTATTGCGAAATTCTTCCAGGTCGGTGGTATCAGCCTCATCGAACTGAGTGACATGGGGAATATTCAACCAGCAGGCATGCAGGTGTTTGCCAGCAATCTTTTTGATCCGTGACAAAGGCCTGGTTTCAATTTCACCAAACTTGGCAAAATCCACTTTGGGTACAGGCGGTATCGCGCTCGCAACTGCTGGAGATGATGGGGCCTGCTGCATAGTCTGCTTAACAAAGGCCTCGATATCTTCTCTCAGTATCCTTGCCTTCGGCCCTGTACCTCTGACCTGATGCAGGTTAACCCCAAGGTCAAAGGCAAACCGGCGAACAGAGGGCGAGGCGTGTGAACGCTGCTGCCCTGCCACCGTATCGGGCGCGTAAGGAACTACCTCCGCAGTTGGGTCAGCTGGCACGTTGGGCGTTGGTGTTATAGTTGCTGTTTTAGCAGAAGAAAGAGGATTTTTTTTCTCTGCTGAGGTATCACTGTCTTTGTTCTTTGCGTCTGTTGCCGCAGCGCTTGTGTTGCTTTCGAGTAGTAGAATGATGCTGCCTGGAGAAACCTTATCGCCAATTGAGACCTTGAGCTGTTTGACGATTCCGCTCACTGGTGAGGGGATTTCCATCGTCGCCTTATCACTTTCGAGTGAAATCAGTGAGTCTTCTGCTTCGACTTTGTCTCCGGCCTTTACCAGAATCTCTATCACTTCGACTTCATCAAAGTCGCCAATGTCCGGGACCGGAATTTCTATTATATTTTTCATGATGTTATATGCAGTTTTGCTTAAACAGTGGCAGGATTGGGTTTGTTGCCGTCAATGCCGTATTTTTTAATTGCCTCACTGACCATCTTGCTCGGAAGCTCGCCATTATCAGCAAGTGACTGCAGCGCGGCGACGACGATATGTGAGCTATTGACTTCAAAGAAACTACGCAGTGCCTCACGGGTATCGCTGCGGCCATAGCCGTCGGTGCCGAGGACGCGGTATTCACCGGGCACGGCAGCTCTGATCTGGTCAGCATACAGGCGCACATAGTCAGTGGCTGCAATAACAGGGCCTTTTTTCTCAGACAGGCATTCTGCAACAAAACAGGTGCGGGCCTTCTTGCCCGGATTGAGGCGGTTCCAGCGTTCAGTATCATCCATATCACGGCGCAGTTCATTAAAGCTGGTAGCACTCCAGACATCGGCTGAAACTGCCCAGTCCTGTTCAAGTTGCTCAGCAGCCGCTTCAACTTCACGCAGTATGGTGCCGCTGCCGAGGAGTTGAACATGTAATTTTTTTCTGCCGCCCTTCTTCAATAAATACATGCCGCGAAGAATGCCCTGCTCTGCCCCTGCTGGCATTTCAGGGTGTTGATAGTTTTCATTCATCAGGGTGATGTAATAGAAAATATTTTCCTGTGCATGGTACATGCGTCGCATACCATCATGAACGATGACAGCCAGTTCATAGGCATAGGTTGGATCATAGGAAACACAGTTTGGTATGGTTCCTGAAGCCAGTAGACTATGACCATCCTGATGCTGCAGACCTTCGCCGTTGAGCGTGGTCCGTCCCGCTGTACCACCCATTAGAAAGCCCCTCGCCTGCATATCGCCCGCCGCCCAGACCAGGTCGCCAACGCGCTGGAAGCCAAACATAGAATAGTAGATATAGAATGGGATCATGTTGATGCCATGATTGGTGTAAGCTGTGGCGGCGGCAATCCAGTCTGACATGG
>JGI861J16260_1000061_pt1 | contig 10934 bp, 8 predicted proteins | sample TiedelARG06_123m_FD_16260 | JGI IMG/M metagenome (IMG submission 16260)
TTTTTTGGCTACAGGTGCCTCTTCAGATGCTGTTTCAGCAACAGCGTCAGCAGACACAGACTCTTCCTGGTCACCTTTTTCCGCCGCCTGGGTTGCATCACTGTCAGTTTTCACTTTCTCTATCAGGGCCTGTGCAGATGCATCATCCATTTCGATGAAATCATCGTTCTCNGCAGCAACCGGAGTTGTCGCGACAGCATGCCTTCCTTCAATAATGGCATCAGCTATTGTCTCGGCATAGAGTCGAATTGACCGAATCGCGTCATCATTACCAGGAATGACGTAGTCAATATCCTCTGGTTTGCAGTTTGTATCAACCACCGCAACTACAGGAATACCCAGCTTATTTGCTTCAGCGATAGCGATATATTCATATTTCACATCAATAACGAACAACGCATCAGGCAAGCCGTTCATGTTCTTGATACCAGACAGGGAACGTTCCAGCTTGGTACGCTCGCGTTCTATGCGCAGACGTTCCTTTTTGATCATCCTGTCGGCCTGACCTGTTTCGAACTGCTCATCAAGTTCTTTCAGACGCTTGATAGAATTACGCACAGTTTTGAAATTCGTCAGCATACCGCCAAGCCAGCGATGGTCGACGTATGGCGAGGCAGAGCGTGTTGCTGCTTCGCGGATAACTTTGCTTGCCTGCCTTTTAGTTCCAACGAACATTACATTGCCGCCATTAGAAGCAATTTTGCCGAGGAAGTTACAGGCATCCTCGAACAAGGGCAGGGTTTTTTCCAGATTGATTATGTGGATCTGGTTACGCTCACCAAAGATATAGGGGCGCATTTTTGGGTACCAGAAGCGTGTACGGTGGCCGAAATGAACACCGGCTTCCAGCATATCGCGAAGCGAAATCTTAGACATCTTATGTTTTCTCCGTTCGGGTTACATTCACATGGGTTGCAGCACCAGTCTGACAAACGACTATTTAGTCGGCCAAACACCCGGGCACGGCTTTAATCCCATGATCATTTTTAATTACGCCATTGCTGGCTGTGAACTCTTCAGACGTTGAACCAATTGCCTGAAAAAGAGGCGGGCTTTATATCACAGACAGCTGAAACACACAATTATAGAGTGAAAAAAGTCTTAACAATAATGTGTCAGATTAAAGAACTTAGAATTTACCTCCACTTGTTCTCGGCCTGCCAGCCGGGACTTTTTCCCCAAATTTCATCTGGTATCTCATCATATAAGCCAGAGTCCGGTTATAATACCCCGTTAACCAGGAACGAGTACGAGTTAATTAATATGAGCATTTCTATCAAGTCAGCAGAAGAAATATCAAAAATGCGGGTAGCAGGTCGACTTGCCGCACAGGTACTGGAGATGATCGCTCCGTATGTCCAGGCAGGAATCAGTACGGATGAGCTCGATGCAATATGCCATAAATATATTGTCAATGATCTGGATGCAATCCCCGCCCCTCTTAATTACCATGGCTTTCCTAAATCGATATGCACTTCACTGAATTACCAGGTATGTCACGGTATACCAGGTGACCGTATATTAAAAAAGGGCGACATCATCAATATCGACATTACTGTAATTAAAGATGGCTATCATGGTGATACGAGCCAGATGTTTAGCGTAGGAAAGCCTTCCACTATCGCTGAAAGGTTGATACAAAATAGCCGTGAGTGCATGCTGAAGGGAATTGAAATAGTGAAGCCGGGGGCTCACCTTGGTGATATCGGCCATGTTATCCAGACCCACGCCGAAAAGAACCGTTTTTCCGTTGTGCGGGAATATTGCGGACATGGAATCGGCAGCCTGTTTCATGAAGACCCCCAGGTCCTTCATTATGGCGAAGCAAACACCGGAGTACAGCTGCTGGAGGGTATGACATTTACTATTGAACCGATGATCAACGCAGGGAAAAAAGAAGTGAAACTACTGCCTGATAACTGGACTGTAGTAACTCGCGACCACAAACTCTCAGCACAGTGGGAACATACAATCCTGGTCACCGCAGATGGACATGAAATACTCACTTTACGAGAAGGTGAAGAGGTCTAAATACTCTCCCCGATGAATAAAAAACCTGCAAGGCTTACACGCAAGGACTTTCCGTCCGCGAAAAAATTAGCAATCATCCTTAGTGAGCATCTTCAGCCGCGTAAAGAGATTAAACAATTACTGCAGGAGACAAGGGAGATTCTTCACCAGGCCCAGTCTGCAGGTGCCTCCAGTTCCAACATCATTAACCTGTGGACCTGGTTCACAGACCAGCTGCTTGTAAGCATCTGGCAATCCATTAGCAAACCGAATGCAGAACCCGACTGTTGCAGCCTGATAGCAGTAGGAGGATATGGCCGCGGTGAACTGCACCCTTCTTCCGACATTGATCTAATGATACTGGTCAGTGAGGATATGCGTGAGTCTTTTGCTGAATCAGGCGAAGAATTTCTCCACACTTTATGGGATATCGGCCTCGACATCGGCCATAGTGTCCGCACTGTCAGTGAATGTGCCGAAGCGGCAACTGACCTGACTGTGGTAACTAATCTCATGGAAGCCCGTTTGCTATCCGGTTCAACTGAACTATTTCGTCAAATGCAGTCAGCTATCGCAGCGGATAAAGTATGGCCTGCCGACGATTATTTCCACGCCAAGCTAAAAGAACAGCGCGAACGTTATGTTCGCTTTGGCGACACCGCATATAAACTGGAGCCAAATATTAAAGAAAGCCCTGGCGGCCTGCGCGATCTGCACATGATCAGCTGGGTCACCATGCGTTATTTCAAATCATCTTCCCTGCAGGAGCTGGTTCAGCATGAATTTCTCACCAGGGATGAATACCAGACACTTATTCGCTGTCGAAGTTTTCTCTGGCGCCTGCGCAATGGCCTGCATTTCCTGACCGGTCGCCGCGAAGACCGTCTTTTGTTCGAACACCAGCGAGAACTGGCTGCAGAATTCGGGTACTCCGACAAGCCCGGAAACCTCGCAGTAGAACAGCTTATGAAGCGCTACTACCGGACAGTCAAGGAACTCGGTCTGTTGAACGACATCCTGCTACAGCATTTTGAAGAGGCCTTCCTTGATCAGCAGGACAATACCATCATTGAAATAAATCGACGTTTCAATGCCATCAATGGCTATGTTGATGTCGTTGATAATGACGTATTCAATCGGCAGCCGTTTGCCCTGCTTGAGGTGTTTTACATTTTGCAGGAAAAGCCGGAACTTAAAGGCATCAGGGCTAACACAATACGGCTGATTCATAACTCATTGACGCTGATCAACCGCGAGTTCCGCCAGGACATCGCCTGCCGAAGCCTGTTTATTTCATTATTTCGTCATGGTTCCGGCCTGACGCACATAATGCGAAAAATGAATAACTATGGTGTACTCGGTGCGTATTTCCCNGCCTTCGGCCGCGTCGTGGGCCTGATGCAGCATGATTTATTTCATATCTACACNGTTGATATTCACAGTCTATTTGTCCTTCGCAACCTGCGCAGACTGGCGATCGATGAATTTCGAGATGAGTANCCCCTGGCAAGTAAACTGTTCTCTTCTCTGTTCAAGCCCGAACGCTTATATCTCGCAGCCCTGCTGCATGATATTGCCAAGGGACGTGGTGGCAATCACTCCGAAAAAGGTGAAAAGATCAGCATTCAATTTTGTCGTCAGCATGACCTCAGCGAATATGACACAAAACTTGTCGCCTGGCTGGTGCGCAATCACCTGATCATGTCCTGGACAGCGCAAAAAACGGATATTTCAGATCCGGCTGTCATTAAAGAGTTTGCCGACAAGGTTGGTAACCAGGAACGACTGGAAAATATCTACCTGCTAACCATGGCTGATATGCGAGGAACCAGCCCAAACGTCTGGAATGACTGGAAAAATAAACTCCTGCAGCAGTTGTATCACGCCACATCGAGACATCTGAGACGCGACACCACAGACAGTGAATACAATGCTGAACGACTTGAAAACATGCAGCAGGAGCTGTTCACCAGCCTTGTTCCGACACAGTTGTCGGAAGATACTTTTCATCGATACCTGTCACTGTTCGATAGTGACTATTTCCTGCGTTACAAAATAGATACTTTACAGTGGCATATGAAAACCCTGGCCGATGTTCGCGCACTGGAGTTACCTATTGTCTCAGTACGCTATGCAGAGAATTCAGGCAGCACAGAAATACTGGTGTTTACTCCGGACCTGGCAAACCTGCTAGTAATGACCACGGCTGGTTTTGACTGTCAGCATCTGAACATCGTCGATGCACGCCTGCACACTTCGCAAATGGGCTTTGCGCTGCACAATTACCGGGTTCTGGATCAAAATGATGATGCAGTCTTTGAGCCCGCCAAGCTTAAGGAAATCGAAAATGCACTGACAGAACAGCTACTGAATCCGCGCAAAGGCCGAGACCCCCTGAAAGCTCACATTGCCCGTGCCTTAAAACAGTTTCCTATACCGACTGAGGTTCATTTCTCTGAGACGCATCAAGGTCAGCAGACCTGCATCGAAGTCATCGCACAGGACAGACCAGGACTTCTATACCAGATTGCCGAAGTATTCGATCAATGCGACATCAAGTTGCATAATGCCAAGGTGGCCACTTTTGGTGCCCGAATTGAGGATATCTTTATTGTTACCGATCTTGCCAACAAACCCATAACCGACAGCGAACAGCAGAATAATATTAGACAATATATTATTGACAGACTCGATTATTCGCAGAATTCCAGTGATGAAATCATATTTTAAACATCTTCCGATTCGCATGGCGAAAGCCCGTAAGATTAACAATACGGTTTCTAATATCAATAACTTGAAAAACCTTTTGAAAAAATGAATTCCCGACTGGAAAGCCTGCAACAATACCCCTTCCAACGACTCAATCACCTTCTAACCGGGCTTAAGCCGCCTACTGCTAAACAGCGCATCATGCTGTCACTGGGTGAGCCTAAACATAAACCACCCGCGTTTATTCATGACATCCTGTCAACGAGTGGTCATTTGCTATCAGGTTATCCGGCAACCCGCGGCGAAGAAGACCTGAGAGAGTCAATCTGCCACTGGCTAAGCCGTCGTTTCTGTATTGATGATAATCTTCTCGACCCGGCGAGACATGTTTTACCCGTCAGTGGGAGCCGGGAAGCCATTTTTTCATTTATCCAGGCTGCCATAGACCGCCACAATCATGATGCAGCACGTGTTGTTATGCCGAACCCCTTCTATCAGATCTATGAAGGTGCAGCTATCATGGCAGGTGCAGCGCCCTATTTTCTTAATAGCACAGAGGAAAACAGCTGGCTGCCTCAACTGCACAAGGTACCCGAACAAATCTGGCAGGAAACCCAACTGCTGATCCTCTGCTCACCGGATAACCCAACCGGCGCAGTTATGCCCGCAGCGATATACACCGAGGTTCTGCGACTGGCTGATCAATACAACTTCATCGTTGCAGCTGATGAATGCTATAGCGAACTCTATCGAGATGAAGATAAACCACCTACAGGTCTTTTGCAGGTTGCGGTTGCTCTGGGAAGAACTAATTTCGAGCGCTGCATCGTTTTTCATAGCCTTTCTAAACGTTCCAACCTGCCAGGACTGCGCTCGGGCTTTGTTGCCGGAGACAGTAATATCATTGATGGCTACTTTAAATATCGCACCTATCACGGCTGTGTGCCGAACCGACTGACCCAGGCCATATCAGTAGCAGCATGGGATGATGATGAGCATGTCATTCGAAATCGGGCCACTTATCGTGATAAATTCACTGCTGTGATTGGTATATTAGAGCCTGTATTGAAATTGAATAACCCACCGGCCGGCTTCTACCTGTGGCCGGAAACGCCCATTAATGAGGAACAATTCAGCCGCAATCTGTTTCTAAATGAAAATGTGGTAACTCTGCCGGGAACTTACCTGGCACGTGATACGCTGAGCGGGAATCCCGGTAATAACCGCGTGCGAATCGCCCTGGTGGCTGAACTGGAGGAATGTATAGAATCTGCTGAAAGAATTCGCGAATTTGTAACTGAAATAATGTAAGAATACGCGGTTGTGAACAATACAAATCGACACCTGAAAACTGAAACTGACTAATTTCCGAGGAAATAGAAATGCAAGACCTGAAGAACCAGATCGAAGAAGCCTATGAGCAACGTGCAGATATCACTCCACGCACTGCTGCAAGCCATGTAAAAGATGCCGTATACAGCGCTATAGAAATGCTGGATACAGGTGAAGCGCGGGTATCTGAGAAAAAAGAAGGTGACTGGATTGTCAATGACTGGCTAAAGAAAGCGGTATTGTTATATTTCCGTATTGAAGATAACAGTTTTATTAAAGGCGGCTTCACTAATTATTTCGACAAAATTCCGTCAAAGTTCAGTGATAGCAATTCACGTGACTTCCGTCAGGGCGGTTATAGAGTTGTTCCACCAGCAACTGCTCGCCGCGGATCTTACATAGCACCGAATGTCGTTCTCATGCCAAGCTATGTAAATATCGGCGCCTATGTCGATGAAGGCACTATGGTTGATACCTGGGCAACTGTAGGTTCCTGTGCACAAATCGGCAAAAATGTGCACCTCAGCGGAGGCGTAGGAATCGGTGGCGTACTGGAGCCGCTACAGGCAGCCCCCACCATCATTGAAGACAACTGTTTCATTGGTGCGCGTTCTGAGGTGGTAGAAGGCGTGATAGTAGAAGAAGGTGCTGTTCTGGCCATGGGTGTATTCCTTAGTCAAAGCACCAAAATCTTTAATCGGGAAACAGGTGAATACAGTTATGGCCGTGTACCGCCTTACTCTGTCGTTGTACCAGGTTCATTGCCATCAAAAGATGGCAGTTATAACCTGAATTGCGCTATCATCGTAAAACAAGTCGACGAGAAAACCCGTAGTAAAGTAGGCATTAATGAGTTACTTCGTGAAGCCTGAATCGTTTGAATAATTTAGTAATAACTATAAATCAGAATGTACTGAATCATGGCTACTCCAATCATCCTTGCTGGTATTAAAAACTGCGACAGCGTACGATCTGCGCAGAAATGGTTAGAGGATAATGGCCATCAATACAGCTTCCTCGATCTAAGGTCTGATCAGTTTGTACGCCATACACTTGGCACCTGGCTGGAAAAAATAGACTGGACCAGTCTGTTAAACAAACGCAGCACAACATGGCGCAGCCTGGATGATAAAGATCGCGATGATCTTGATGAAACGCGTGCCATGACGCTGATGATGAAACACCCGACTTTGATAAAACGGCCCGTTCTACAGATTGGAAACATAATCGAAGTTGGCTTCACTCCTGAGCGATATAGCGAACTACTCAAGACTGATGCATGATTGAAGATACTCTTGATTTGAGCTGTGAGTTAATCAGCCGTCCATCTGTCACACCCGCTGATGAGGGTTGCCAGAAACTGATTGCTGAGCGACTAAGCATTATTGGCTTCGTCTGCCAGCACCTGCGCTTTGAAGATGTTGACAACCTCTGGGCAACGCACGGTACAGGTAAACCACTGTTTGTATTTGCCGGCCACACGGATGTTGTACCGACCGGTAAGGAAAGTAACTGGACATCACCGCCATTCACACCAACACAGCGTGACGGTAAATTATATGGTCGCGGCAGTGCCGACATGAAAACCTCTATCGCTGCCTTTGTTACCTCAGTAGAACAGTATATTCAGCAAAACCCGGATCACCCGGGCACCATTGCTCTGCTAATCACATCGGATGAAGAAGGGCCATCTATAAATGGTACAGTTAAGGTCATGCAATGGCTGCAGGAGCAGTCGCTCAAGATTGATTATTGTATCGTTGGTGAGCCTTCATCTGTCAGCCTGCTAGGTGACACTGTCAAAGTAGGCCGACGTGGCTCACTGAATGGATATATGACCGTTCACGGCAAACAGGGTCATGTTGCCTATCCTGACCTGGCAGACAATCCATTTCACCGTGCCCTGCCCGCATTCGCTGAACTGGTAGAAATCGAATGGGACCAGGGTAATGATTTTTTTCCACCCACCAGTTTCCAGATTTCAAATGTTTCATCGGGTACAGGTGCTGAAAATGTCATTCCTGGAAATGTAGAGATAAAGTTCAACTTTCGTTTTTCTTCTGAGTTGAATGAAATGCAAATTCGAGACTATGTATCCGCGGTATTTGACAAACACGAATTAAACTATACGATAGACTGGCGGCTGTCAGGCAAGCCGTTTTTAACCAGTAAAGGCTCACTGGTAAAAGCAGTCAGCAATGCATGCAACGATGTCCTTGGAATCAAACCCGAGCTTTCAACTTCTGGCGGTACATCAGATGGGCGCTTTATCGCACCAACTGGAGCTGAGGTTGTTGAGCTGGGCCCCTGTAATGCCAGTATTCACCAGATTGATGAACATGTTATGCTGGAAGACCCTGAGCGGCTGTCTAAAACATACCAGCGGATACTCGAATTAACAATGATCTCAAGTAGCGAAATATGAAACCAGTAATCCCCGGTCGCCCCCAACATGTCCGAATCAGGATCGCTGGCATCACTGACACCGGACAACGCCGTAACAACAATGAGGATAATATTCTTGTTGACAGTCACCACAGCCTGGCAATCGTGGCCGACGGCATGGGAGGACATAATGCAGGTGAAGTAGCCAGCCAGCTAGCTATCGATGTCACCAGTCAGTTTCTTATTGCTGGCATTCATATAGAAGCTAAATCTGATGATGCCTTCTCCACCCCTGGTCCATTAAAAGTCCTGATGGAAAAATCAATTCAACAGGCAAACAGAAAAATCGTTGACGAATCTGGCGGTGATGATAAAAAAAGCGGAATGGGTACAACCATCGCCTGCCTGTTGTTTTGCGGCAGCTGGTTTGTAATAGGAAATGTTGGTGATTCTCGCTGTTACCGTTTTCGTGATGGAAAAATCAAACAGTTATCTACTGACCATAGCTGGATACAGGGCATGGTCAAACAAGGCACTATCAAGCTAGAAGATGCAAAACGCCATCCGCAAAGGGCTCTTTTACTGCAGGCTCTCGGAAATCGTGAAATTGAGCCTTCTTTCATATCTGGCTGTCCACAGCCTGGCGATGTTTTTGTTCTTTGCTCGGATGGTCTGACTGAAGTTGTAAGCAATAACACCATTGGGTTCGTACTCAATCAGGATGGCGGCCCGCAGAAAACTGCCGAAAAGCTTGTAGAGCTGGCCAATGAAAATGGTGGTCCAGATAATATTTCTGTCGTCGTAGCGAAAGTTTTATCGCCAAAATCACACCGACGAACCGAGAGCAATGATGCTGACGCTGCGATGATTGCAAATCGTAAATTATAATGAGAATTTCTTTTCACGGTGCAGATCGTAACGTCACCGGCTCTTGCCACCTGGTACAGTGTGGTAGCAAACGAATACTTATTGACTGTGGCTTATATCAAGGTCGAAAAGAAATCACCATAGAGAATTCCGGCGACTTTGGCTTTGATCCGAAGAGTATTGATTTTCTGCTGCTGACCCATGCACACCTTGACCATTGTGGCCGTATCCCGCTATTAGTCAAACGCGGATTTCAGGGTGAAATCATTACTACAGCCGCCTCACGAGAACTTGCCCGCCTGGTGATGCTGGATTCTGCGGGACTGCAGGAAGAGGATGCGCGATACCAACGGCGAAAAGCGCGTAGAAGAGGCAAAGATATCGTCGAAATACAGCCGTTATACACAACTCTGGATGCACTGAATGCGACAGACTTTTTTGGCAGAAAGGCATCTTATAACCAGAAAATTCAAATTGCTCCAGGTATCAATGCAACCTTTTTAGAGGCTGGTCATATTCTTGGTTCTGCATCCATTCAGCTTGAGCTTGAAGAAAAGAATACTAGTCGACGTATCCTGTTTTCTGGAGACCTCGGTTATGCGGGTCGAGCGATACTGCGCGATCCGGCTAATCCACCTGAGACTGATATTGTCGTCATGGAATCGACATATGGCGACCGACAGCATAAATTGCTGAAGCCCTCTATTGAGGAGTTATATGATGCAATTAACACCACGCACGCACGTGGAGGCAATGTCATCATCCCTACCTTTGCGCTCGAGCGCACACAGGAAATTCTCTATTACCTGCGTGAAGGCACTGAAAATGGTTCACTCAACAGGAACCTGCCGGTTTTTCTTGATTCACCAATGGCTATATCTGCAACTGAAATTTTCCGTCGTCACCCTGAATGTTATGATGAGGATGCCGAGAAGGTACTCAAGAGTGGCCATGACCCTTTTAAATTAGCAAGATTGCATTTCACCCGTGAAACCTCAGAGTCGATCGCAATCAACCAGATTACCGGTGGTGCTGTCATCATGGCGGGGTCCGGAATGTGCACCGGCGGGCGTGTCGTACATCACCTGCGATACAACCTTGCTCGTGCCAAATCCAGTGTAATCTTCGTTGGATTTGCTGCTTCTGGCACACTCGGCAGGAAAATAATTGACGGTGCAGAGACGGTGAAGATCTTCGGCGAAGAAATCCGTGTAAAGGCAAAGATTTACACCATAGGTGGCTTTTCAGCACATGCCGACCAGCAAGGCCTGCTGGACTGGCATCAGAAAGCCGGTCAGCCTGCAACGACTTACATCGTACATGGCGAGACACGGGCAATGGATGCTCTTGCGCAGAAAATGACCCACACCCGGGTTGTGATGCCGGAACTACACCAGAGCTTTAATCTCTAACTCTCTAACATAGTTGCCGGAATACTACTCGATCTTGCTTAGAGCATGCCAGACCAGACTATCAGGACTGCCGGTGATAACTCGTTTTATGGCACTTCGGGCAAGGCGGAATACGACCCGCTTTGTGGAAATGCAGCACTTCACCACATTCATCACAAGCCAGTGCACCGGGACCGGTAACTTCGCCAGTCTTGTAGATTGACTGGGCCGCCAATTCCA
>JGI861J16260_1000062_pt1 | contig 10873 bp, 9 predicted proteins | sample TiedelARG06_123m_FD_16260 | JGI IMG/M metagenome (IMG submission 16260)
GATCAGTCAGTGCCAGCATGTCGACGCCATTTGCTGCGGCTCGAGTGACTACCTTGGCCGGTGGCAAAGTACCATCCGATGCCGTCGAGTGGCAGTGCAGGTCAGCGCTGATTGTTACAGGTTTCATGAATTTATAATCATTAACGATGAAATGAATGTTCTCCGAAGTATAAGTGATGTTGGGAAAACAAATGACACATCATTTTGTGATGGTTAATATTGTTTGCAAAAAAACACTGAATAAATCATGGCAGATTTACGCATAGACAACATTTCTATTTCCGGCCTCTCGAGTTGCCACTTGCGCCATTCTGTGCGGGCAAAGCGTATTCGTATTGAGCTGAGGCCTGATTGTTCGTTACTGATCGTTGTTCCAGACGGGGCAAGAGAAGATCAATGGCTGACTTTTGTGCTCAGTAAAAAGCACTGGATCGAGCGAAATCTGCAGAAATATGTTATTCACCAGCCTGAAACAGAGACAAGCATCGGCGGATTTCCTTCGCATATTGAGCTGCTTTGCACCGGGCAAAAATACCCGGTATTTCGTAAGACAGGCTCCTGCAAAAGAACGGGAGTTGTTGAAGGCAGCTTGAATCTTGCTTGTCTGCAATCATCAGATGAATATGCCTACCAAATGTTAAGAAAATGGTTGATACAGCAGGCACGCAACGAATTTTCATTACGGCTGCAGCAGATTTCCAATGAGACCGGGCTTGACTGGAAAAGGCTTTCCATTCGAGGCCAGAAAACACGCTGGGGTTCCTGCTCAGCAACGGGAAATATTAGTCTGAATTATAAAATGCTTTTTCTGCCAGAAAACCTGGTTGACCATGTCCTGTTGCATGAACTGGTGCATACACGGGAAATGAACCATTCACAACGTTTCTGGACGTTGATGAAGAAATATGATCTACGATGCAATATTCATCGTGCGGAGCTTAGGAAGGCAGGACAGTTGCTGCCAGACTGGCTGGCGAACATTTGATGCTCAATAAGAACGACCTTAAGATAGAACGGAAAGTTGATGATTGAAGTTGAAGAATTACAGCAGTACCTGCGCAAGTTTGCAGATGAACGCGACTGGGAAAAATATCATTCACCGAAGAACCTGGTGATGGCAATGAGCGTGGAAATGGCTGAATTGATGGAACATTTCGAATGGTTGACTGAAGCACAGAGTCTGCACATCGATCTGCAAACCCGGCAGGAGGTGGCACTGGAGATGGCTGATGTAATGATCTACCTCGTCCGCATGGCAGACCGTTGCGGGATTGACCTGGATGATGCTGTGCAGAGCAAGCTGGTGTTGAATGCGCGGAAGTATCCACCGCTGAATGTGTCAATGAAGACAAAGAGCTAATGAGTAAGAATTAACAGCGTCATATAATTATATTAGAACACCAGTCTAGTTCATGTTTGTAAAGCTGCCGGTTGTCTGTATGCCTGGCATAATACTGATGCGCCATGAAATGCTGTAAAAATATTGATCTGACTATATTGTTTTGACAGGTTAATGACGGGTCTTTTCTGTTATGCTGTTTTTGTGTAATCTGGCTAATATAAAAATCAGTTATGGTAGATGGAGAGATTTACTATTATGAATCAACCACACGCGCATATTCCTTTATATAGAATTTCAACAATCATTCTCAGTATGTTGCTCATGCTCCTGGCGCCCGCAGCAAATGCTGTTACCAAGCATTTATCGATGGTTGGCGAGAATGGTCAGCCAATGGCTAGCACAACCATCACCATCACATTCCCTGATGGGACTAAAGAAGAAGAAAAAACTGATGATAAAGGAATCCTGATGTTTGATTTCAAAAAATCAGGTACTTATACATTGTCTGATCCAGCAGGCAATGTGTTAAAAACCGTTGCGATTACGGGCACCGGTATGAGTACAACTGCCATGGTCACAACCGGGGCACTTGTTGGAATTGGTTTTATCGCCCTGGTAGCCGGTGGCTCAGACAGTGACAGTAATTCAGGTGACACTCCTCCTGAGGGGACGGATCCACCAGTAACTGAGCCGCCAGAAGGCGGTGATGGTGGTGGGGAAGAAGGTTCACAGGCGGGTATATATGATGTTAGTTTGTCAGTGGCCAGTAATCCTGCAAACCAGCCAGTACTTTTGCAACAGCTGGTTCTGCAGCTAGAGATCATAGGTACAGCGCTTACAATAAAGCAGGTTTCCAGTAATCCGAATTTTCCTGCGCAGATGTCTGGTAGCATCGCAGATACATCATTCTCTGCCAGCGCTAACGGTGTCTATTCCGGTTTTCCAACATTTTTCCAAATGGCTGGTTCAGTTAACGTCTCGCAAGGAATAAACTTCATCCTGAATATAGGTTCAGATGGTAGCCTGCCAGACGGACAGGCGATCACTTATAATGGCACTGGTACAAAACAGTAGAAGTACAGCTTACACATGTTGAGTTTATTTAATGGTCGATCTGTTTATGTGATCGTCCAATGATGGCTTTTTTTATCACGCAAGAAATCATTAAGACATTAGCCCTGGTACTTATTTATATTCCCCGTTGCCTGACTAGCTGCATGACACGCCATTATCTATAATTTTGTTTAAAATGCAGGGTATTCTCAGCCGTTTTATATCAGCATGCATTATTAGTGTAATTAGCTCGCCCCTCTATGCAGGGATGGGGCTTCGGGACGCGATCCGGACAGCATTTGATGGTAATTATGAATATCAGCAGGTACTGGATAAAGTCAAAAAATCGGATATGACGCTGGATGTAGCGCGTTCTGTATTTCGTACGCATTTCAATGCTTCATTGAGATCGGATGCTGTGGTCGGAGCACAGATCGGACAGCAGTACAGAATGTCGCTAAGTCGCAGGCTGAATGATGGCTCCCGGGTGGAAGCTGGTGTGTATGCCTCTCAGTTTGATACCAGTGCATTGAGTGAATTCAGGGTACAGTATACCCGCCCGCTATTTTCTGACCCCGAGCGCAGTGGTGTGCTGGCACTGAACAAGGCAGAGAGCGATAGAAATCATACTGAACGGATCAGCGAAGTCGGTGCAGAAGAACTGACAGCCCGGGTGATTCAGGCCTGGTACCGTGCCTACCAGTCTGAACAGGGTATAGCCGTGCAACAGACGGCACTCGAAGCCTCAGAAAAATTAGTAGCAGCAGTAAAAGCGAAATATGCCAATGACCTTGCCTCAAGTTTTGATGTCGAGCAGGCAGAGTTGAATGCCGCGCACTCGAGGCAGATTGTAAACGACGCCCAGGCTCTGCTTGACCAGGATATGGATAAGCTCAAGGTATTGCTGGGTTTGAACCCTGAAGACCAGGCAGATTTTGACTTTTCCCTGTTGACTGAGCAACAGTCAACTCCGTTAGCAAACGACATTGACGACTTACTGCAGATGGCGCTGAATCACCGTCTGGAAATTATCGCTATGAAGGAGAACAGAGATTATGCTCTGCAGAGGATGGAAATAATCACACGCCGGATAGGTCCACCGATTGATTTGAGCGTACATTATGCGCTGGTTGGGCAGGGCGATTCGCTGGATGATACCCTGGAAGTCGATGACCGGCGCTTTGGGCTGGGGTTGAACGTATCGACAGACTTCGCACTGGCAACGGAAAAGAATCAGTCAAAGCTGGCGGTACTGGAATATAACCAGGCTGAAAGAAGTTACAAGCACCTCACGACCACGGTAAAAAGTGAGATTCGAAATGCGATCAGGCAGATCGGGCGCTACGAGGAAAAATATCTACTAGCGGAAAAGACGGCAAAGCTCGGGGAAAAGCGCTTTACCCTGGCAGAAAAGAGATATGATGATGGCCAGATAGATGTCATCGAACTGCTGGAAAGCCAGCGGGACCTGGCACAGGCAAGGCAGTCCAGCCTGTCGGCAAATATAGAGTTATTGCTGGCTCGGCTTAACCTTGACCTGATTAGTGGCCAATTGAGGGATAAATGGCAATTACCGCAAGCAAAAATACTGCAATAAAAGGTGGGCTCGTCCTGCTTGCTGTGGTCGTCGGTGCTACATGGTTTAACTCCGGTAAAGAAAGCGTCGAGAAATCCTTGTTTCAGCAGCCGGTGGTCGCTAGTGCGGACCAGGGGTCATTTGATATTTCAATTATCGAATCGGGCGTTCTTCAAGCGCGGCGTTCCGTCACGCTGGCTTCTGAATTGCCGAGTAACAAGGCAAAAATTGTCTTTCTCATGCCAGAAGGGGCGACTGTCAAACCCGGCGAGGTGATTGTAAAGTTTGACAAGTCGCCATTTATTGAAGATGTCGCAAAGCTATCGGCCGAAATTAATGATGCCAAAGCCGCGCTTGCGCAGGCAGAGGAAGAATTGCAGCTCACCCTGGAACAGACAAAGGCCAATAACCAGGCGACGCAGCATAATGTTGAAGTTGCCAGGCTCAAACATAACAACCTTAAAGATGCTGAGCTGCCAATTCGAAAAATAAAATCCAGAAATGATCTGCAGGCAGCTGAACAACAGCACCTGCAGGCAGAAAAAAAAGCCAGCTCTATGAAAGAGTTGCTGCAACAGGGATTTACCAAGCGTCGGGAATACGAGCAGGCAAAAGCCGCGATTAGTGCAGCCAGTGCGGAGTTGGAGCTGGCAAGGCAGCAGGATAGTTTATTGCGCGAAATGATAGCCCCTGGCGAGATACGCCAGTCGGAACTGAAACTGGCTGACATGGAGCGAAAGGTCGTCGAGCAAAAGAAACTAGGCCAGTACAAGGTCGCACTAAAAAATGTGGCAATGATTCGTTTAAATCATCGTCTCGAGGTATTAAAAAATTCACTGAAGGCTGCGCAGGCGCAATTGGAAAAAACCATTCTGACAGCGCCAGTTCCGGGGTTTGTTGTTTACCGGACGGTATCGGTGCAGGGCGAAATGCGTAAGGTCCAGGTCGGTGATTCCGTCTGGCAGCACAATGGCTTTATTGTCCTTCCCGATATGTCTGAAATCATTACTGACCTGAAAGTTCGTGAAACGGATATTGCGCAGATTGAAGTAGGGCAGAGTGCCTTCATTCGTCCACAGGCCTATCCCAATCTGTCATTAAATGGGCGGGTAGAAACAATCGGTACTCTAGCTACCGGTGAAGATGATGAAATGCCGCGTTTCCAGGTTCGTGTGGCAATTGAAAATGTTAATTCTAAACTAAGGCCCGGTATGACCGTGCGGACACGTATTCAGACTGCACAGTTGAATGATGTCGTTCGTGTTCCTGTGGAAGCAGTATTTTATTCGGGTGACCAGACGGTGAGTTTTTTGTGGAAAATGAATAAAGCCGAAGCTGTTGTCATAGAGACCGGGCCAAGCGATGGTAATTATATAGTCATTACCAGTGGGCTGATTGGCGGAGAAAAGTTACTGCTACATGATCCGCGAGAATCATTGGTAAAAGAGCCCGGCGCGTGATTCAGGCCCATTCCATCGACAAAAGTTATCAACTTTCGGGGCGGCAAGTGCCGGTACTGAAAAATATTTCACTGACGGTCGCCGAGGGAGAGTTTATTGCCATAATGGGCCCTTCCGGTACCGGAAAGTCTACCTTACTAAATGTGCTTGGATGTCTTGATAGCGCCGATGGCGGCAGTTATGTTCTCGATCAGGAAGCTATTTCTGAAATGGATGACAGAACACTGGCTGAGGTCAGGAACCGCAAGCTTGGCTTCGTATTCCAGTCTACAAGTTTTGTCGATTATCTTGATCTGCCGGATAACGTGGCGATGCCCGGGTTTTATTCCGGCATGCCACGCGGGCAATGTAGACAGCATGCAATAGCCTTGTTGAAGCAAGTCGGGCTTGAGCACAGGCTGACACATCTGCCTGGACAGTTGTCGGGAGGAGAAAGTCAGCGCGTCGCAATTGCACGTGCATTGTTTAACCAACCNCGGCTGTTACTGGCGGATGAGCCGACAGGCAATCTGGACAGCAGAAACTCTGCCGATATCGTCAGCTTACTCAAGCAACTAAATTCACAAGGGCTAACCATTGTCCTGATAACACACGATAAAGAAGTCGCAACAGCCGCTGACCGCATTTACCTGATGCAGGACGGTGTTCTCGATAGACAGCACAATGATTAGCCAGAGTTTTTTCAGGTATGTTTTTCCCGCTTTCGACATGTGGAAGATCAGACCCCTGCAGGCGATTTTGAGCATGGCAGGTATTGCTATCGGCATTGCAGGTTTTGTTGTTGTTGTTGCCATGGGACAGGGTGCCCGGCAGGAATTTGCACGAGCCGTAGGAGCGCTGGGTACCAATACAGTCATTGTCAATAGTACGTCAGAAGATGGACTGCCACAGCTCAATTCGGCGATGTTATTCAGTCTTCAGCGGCTGATGGGGCACGAACTTTCGGCGATGGCACCGGTGCTGCATAAATACACCAACGTCTATATTAACCGCAAACAGCAGCGCGCCCACCTGGTTGGCAGCAATGCCGTTTACCGTGAGGTGTTTTCACTTGCGCTGGCCGATGGCAGGTTTCTCGCGCCCTATGATGTGCATCGACGGCAACGGGTGGCCGTGCTCGGTTATGATGTAGCCATGGCATTATTTTCCACTAGCCGGGTTAGTGGCAGAACACTAAGGATTGGCAACGAGTGGTTTACTGTTATAGGTGTTCTCGCTGCCGACAATTTACCCGGTCTCAAACTCTCCAGTCTGCAGGCATCAGATAGTTCGCAGTCAATCTATATCCCGTTGACCGTAATGACACCGAAGGCTGTCAATGACCTGGAATTCAGCCAGTTGCTGCTAAAGTTTACCAATGATCTGCGCATCCCGGCTGCGACGCCGTTATTACACAGGGTGTTTGGTGCCAGCCAGTTTGAACAACAGAAACTGGAAATGATCGTGCCTTATGAATTGCTTATCAAGAAGAAGCAATTTCAGGCCATGCTCGAAGTTTTTTTGCTCGGTATTTCGACAATTATTCTTGCTGTTGGTGTTGCTGGCGTACTGAATGTAATGCTGGTCAGCGTGAATACGCGGCGTAACGAGATCGGCTTACGCAGGGCAGTGGGCGCTACACGAATCGATATTCTGCAACAATTCATGGTCGAAGGCGTTATCCTTGCCATCATCGGCGGAAGCATCGGCCTGTTTGCAGGCTGGGGGCTTGGTATTGTCGTGGCAAGCTGGTTTGAGCTGCCAATCGTATTTGATCTTAAGACAATCCTGAGCGGGCTTGTCATATCGCTGCTTGCAGGTGTGCTTTCAGCTATCTACCCGGCGATAAAGGCGGCCAGCCTGAAGCCGGTTGAGGCTCTTAGGACATAAATTAGAAATACGTATTACGAAAATGCAGATTTCAATTAACTGTCTGGTTGCCTGAAGGCCAACTGTTGAGGGCTGCCTGTTCGAGTAATTTGATTAGAAGGTCCACTCTGAGGTTCTGGTCTTCGGCTTCCAGCAGGGACTGCTTTTCCTTCGAACTGAATGGGCAGTGCATTGCCAGCACTGTTACCAGTTCCGACATGCTGGCTTCGAGTAATGGTTCGAGATGAATGTTGTCTTCTAATGTTGGCAGGTATAACGCAGCCGCATTCAGCAACCTTTGATGTTTGTCTGCATTGGCGTTCTCATCGAAGATATTTCCAGATGGCAGGTAAGCTACTTCAGCGCTTCGATAGAGATGGCCATGGTCATGTTCTTCGACAATATTATACCGGCACAGGCCATGCAGCGTTACCAGCATACGACCATCACTGGTGTCTTCATGGTGGGTGATTTTCCCGCTGCAGCCGGTCGTGTAAACATGCGTATTCATTTTATTTGTCTGGCTGGATGATGGCTGGATCATGCCTATGATGCAGTTTCCCTCCAATGCATCTTTGAACATCTGCAAATAGCGTTGTTCAAATATATTCAGTGGCAATATACCCCCGGGGAGTAATAACACACCCTTAAGAGGGAAAATCGGTATATTTTTTGGCAGCCTGATATCGTTCATAGTTGTATTGGCAGATGGAGCATCTACCGAATATAGTGCGTTTGTAGGTATAATTTTAACAGACACACGGGCAACAGAAAAATGGTTGATGAACTTATAATAGAAACGCAGGGCCAGGGCTTGCTGGATATCACATCCAGGCTGGTCGCGCTGGTTAAGAACACCGCCTGTCAGCAAGGCCTTTGCACCGTTTTTGTTACCCATACATCGGCCAGCCTGANAATACAGGAGAATGCCGACCCTTCTGCGCGGCATGACCTGGAAAACTGGCTAAATCGCCTGGTGCCAGAAAATGATAGCTTGTATACCCACACCACAGAAGGCCCTGACGATATGCCGGCGCACATTAAAGCAATTCTGACCAACACCTCCATCAGTATTCCCATCATCAACGGCAGACTGGGTCTGGGTACCTGGCAAGGACTTTACCTTTGGGAGCACCGGCGCTCTGGGCATAGAAGACGTTTGCTGGTTCATGTGGGGAATTGATAGCAGCGGGTTTATCAATGCAGGCGTCAGCCCGTGTTTTTCGGTGCTATAATCCGCCCTCCCTGACAATATGCTTGAAAAGAGAAACCCGATGAAAGATCAAATTAAAGAAAGCCTGCAGGATAACTCTACCTGGATGCGCATCCTTTATATGGCTATTTTTGTGATTATTTTTAACATAGTCGAATTGCTTATAGCCGCCCTGGTGATTTTTCAGCTGCTGGTACTGTTGTTTACCGGCAGCAAGAACCAGCGTTTGCTCGGATTTGGTGCCATGCTTAGTCTGTACGCCTTCAAAATACTCAGGTTCCTGACTTTCAACAGCGAAGACAAGCCTTTCCCGTTTGCTGACTGGGAAAGTGACACGGATCTTCAGAAATCAAACGGCGATCAGCCCTAACGCGCTTCCCTATTCAAGCACCATTTAAACACTATCACAGGCACTGCTTTAGAGATGGAAGAAAAATACATTCCGCAGAATATTGAACCAGCACTTCAGGCGAAGTGGGATGACGACAAGGTTTACAAGGTTATTGAAGATCCTCAACGGGAGTCCTTCTACAGTCTGTGCATGTTTCCCTACCCGAGTGGTCGCCTGCATATGGGGCATGTACGAAATTACACCATCGGTGACGTGATTACACGCTACCAGCGCATGCTGGGAAAAAATGTGCTGCAGCCTATGGGCTGGGATGCATTCGGTTTACCGGCTGAGAATGCGGCGATGAAACATGGTGTGCCACCGGGTCAATGGACGCATGAGAATATTGACTATATGCGTGATCAGTTGAAGCGACTTGGTTTTGGCTACGACTGGGATCGGGAACTGGCGACCTGTGATCCTGAGTACTACCACTGGGAGCAGTGGCTTTTTACCCGTCTGTTGAAGAAAGGTATGGTCTATAAGCGTACAGCTCCAGTGAACTGGTGCCCGCATGATAAAACTGTGCTGGCCAATGAGCAGGTTATTGATGGCTGCTGCTGGCGTTGTGATACAGCCGTAGAACGCAGAGAAATCCCTCAGTGGTTTATGAGAATTACCGCGTATGCTGATGAGCTTTTGAGTAGCCTGGACGATATGGACGGCTGGCCTGAAGCAGTACGTACCATGCAGCGTAACTGGATTGGACGCTCGCAGGGTGTGGAAATGCAATTTGCTGCGATGTCTGACACATCAGCGCCGAATGAAGAAGACCTCACTGTCTACACTACACGACCGGATACCCTGATGGGAGTGACCTATGTAGCAGTTGCGGCCGAGCACCCATTGGCGTTAAATGCAGCAGAAAATGACTTGGATTTACAGGCATTTATTGATGAATGCCGCACCACCGAAACTGCCGAAGCTGCAATGGAAACCATGGAAAAGAAAGGCATGGCAACCGGTATCTTTGTCAGTCATCCTGTGAGTGGTGAAGCGATACCAGTCTGGGTGGCCAATTTTGTTTTGATGGGCTACGGTACTGGCGCCGTAATGGCTGTACCAGCTCATGACCAGCGTGATTTCGAATTTGCGACGAAATATGATATTCCAGTAAAGGCCGTTGTTTACCCGACTGCTGGGGATCTGGAGCAACCACTGACTGCTGCGTTTACCGATTACGGTGTATTGAAAAACTCGGACCAGTTTGATGGACTGAGTTCAGAGCAGGCCTTTGATGCTATAGCCGATTGGCTGCAGAAAAATGGCAAAGGCGAACGCAAGATCAATTACCGCCTGCGTGACTGGGGAATTTCACGCCAGCGTTACTGGGGTTGCCCTATCCCGGTTATCTATTGCGATAACTGTGGCACGGTTCCGGTGCCTGAGGAGGATTTACCGGTAGTGTTGCCGCTGGATGTTGAACTTGATGGTGCCGGCTCTCCACTCGTCGATCATCCTGACTTTGCTCATGTTAACTGTCCATCCTGTGGTGCTGATGCACACAGGGAAACCGATACCTTCGACACCTTTTTTGAATCCTCCTGGTATCTTGCACGCTTTACCTGTGCTGACCAGAATGAGGCGATGCTTGATGAGCGTGCTGATTACTGGTTGCCTGTCGATCAATATGTTGGCGGAATCGAGCACGCTATTCTGCATCTGCTCTATGCGCGTTTCTTTCATAAGCTAATGCGTGATGAAGGGCTGGTGCAAGGTGATGAACCTATCAAAAGGCTGCTGACTCAGGGCATGGTGTTGATGGATGGCAGCAAGATGTCGAAGTCCAAGGGCAATACAGTCGATCCTGAATCCCTGATTGAGCGCTATGGTGCGGATACTGTGCGTCTGTTTATCATGTTTGCCTCACCACCGCAGATGTCACTGGAGTGGTCTGACGACGGTGTCGAAGGCGCATCACGGTTTCTGCGCCGATTGTGGCGGCAGGTTGCTGAACATGTGGCAGATGGACTCGTAACAGATCCCGCTG
>JGI861J16260_1000063_pt1 | contig 10818 bp, 11 predicted proteins | sample TiedelARG06_123m_FD_16260 | JGI IMG/M metagenome (IMG submission 16260)
TCAGCCGATAGCCATTGCCCTGCATAGTTTGAAGTAGCGGTATCTCAAATGGCTTGTCTATCGACTGGCGCAGGTTATACAGGTGACTTCGCAGGGTATCTGAATCCGGCAGGATGTCGCCCCAAACCTGGCGTTCCAGGTCACTGCGGCTGACTACCCTTGGTGAAGCCGTCATCAGAATACGCAGGATTTTCATACAGGTCGGACTCAGGTGCAGTTGCTGCCCATCACGACTAACCTCGAGCGTTCCAGTATCAAACTTGAGGTCAGCCACCTGCAAAGTCTCCGGACTCACCAGCCCTTGATTTCTGCGGATCAGGGAACGGACACGCGCCTCCAGTTCACGGATCTCGAACGGTTTTACCAGGTAATCATCAGCCCCGATATCGAGCCCGGCAAGCTTGTCTTCAAGTGTATCCCGTGCCGTTAGCATCAGTACGGGCGTACTGTTGCGAGCCTCCTCGCGTAACTTTTCGCAAACTTTAAGTCCGTCCATACCGGGCAGCATCAGGTCAAGAATGATAGCATCGTAGTCATTGGTGACAGCCAGATGCAGTCCGGTAATCCCGTCACCGGCAAAATCCATCTCGAAACCGCGGTGGTCAAGATAAGCATAGACCATCTCTGCAATATCGCGGTTATCTTCGACCAGCAGCAAGCGCTGTGTTTTTTCCGTTTCTGTCATTGAATTTTCCTCATACCTTTAATGCTGAGATTGTGCTTGAAGAAGCGTGAAGACGATGTGAAGGATCCACTACACTGAGTTCCGCAGCATCAGTTCTTCAGGATACGGGTCCATGTAATACTGCCGGTTGATATAGTCGTCCGGGTATCTGCGCAAGTGGTGCTTCATAAGTGTAATCGGTACGATTAAAGGGACCTGACCGAGTCGGTATTTATCCATTACTTCAATCAGTTCCTGCTTATCATCGCTGCTAATTTTTGTTTTCAGATAACCCATCACATGCATTAACACATTGGTGTGACGCTTCCTTGATGCCTTCGCCTTCAGACAGGCCATGACACGTAACAAATATTCATTGGCAACTACATCGAGATTAGCTTTATTAGCACTCGCAATCAGCGGGCCCAGCTTGCGGTATTCGACTTCATCGTGAGCAAGTAGAATCGATTTATGACGCTGGTGGAATTCCATCAGTTGTGAAACTGTGATGCCTCCATTTATCAGTTGCTGCCAACGGTAATAAACAAACACGCGCTCTATGAAATTTTCACGCAGCATTGAATCATTCAGCCTGCCCTCTTCTTCCACAGGAAGCCAGGGCATGGCTTTCATCAAAGCCGCTGCAAACAAACCGGTGCCATCGCGCGCAGGAACACCATTAGCATCATAGACACGCACACGTTCCATGCCACAGGTCGGAGAGTTGCTCTTTAATATGTATCCTGACAGGTCTTGCATGCCGGCAACAGACTGCTCAGACCATTGGCTCATCTGATCAGTTACATCAATATCTGAATCGCTTGAGCCGACAAGCCGAAGTCCATCCGCAGTGCGGCTGAGCCTGATTGTCGGGCGTGGAGTGCCCATGCCAATCGCCACTTCGGGGCAATGGGTACGGAAGTTGAAATACTCTGACAATGTGTTCATCACATATAGATTGCGCTTGTGACCACCATCATGTCGTACTTCATTTCCTAGCAGGCAGCTACTAATACCCAGTGTAATTTTCTTCATATCTATTTTTCCTGTTCAAAACGAGACTTTTGTACATGTCAGGCAAGCATCTTCAAATGTAAATCATGGTCATTCACATAAGTTTCACATTATTTTGGCCGGATGTTCACCTGCGGACAGCTACATTTAGCAGCATGAGCTCATGACGAATCCGCATTGTACACATATTGTATAATAATTTCATAGTTATTTTGAAGAATATTTATCCTTATATTGTTGATATTATTGATTTACTAGATATTTTTAATAAAATACTGTACAACTTTATTTCATTATGTATAATGTTTGTACAGTTTTTGATGAATTGAAGAGAACGATGCAGCAAACAGGTACTGAAAAATTCCCGATTCGAACGGTTTCCGAGATTACCGGCGTCAATGCCGTTACCTTGCGAGCCTGGGAGCGTCGCTATGGCCTGATCAAGCCTTCACGCACACCTAAAGGCCACCGGCTGTATAGCCGAAGAGATATTAAGCTGGTTGAAGAAATACTCGGCCGGCTTTCACAGGGAATGACAATTAGCCAGGTGGCACGCGATATTTTAGAAAACGGACAAAGCGACAGAATCGAAAACAATGAGACCTGGAATAATTACGCAAACAAGATGATCGCTGCCACTGTCAACTTCGACGAGCATGCTCTGGACCTTGTCTACAATGATGCGATGTCGCTCTACCCGATCGATATTGTCACTACACGGCTTATTCTGCCGCTTCTTGGCGAACTAGGTAATCGATGGGCTATAAAAACCGGCAGCATTGCAGAGGAACATTTCTTCAGCATGTACTTGCGCAACAAACTCGGCGCTCGTTTTCATCACCAGAACCTTAGAAGCTCTGGAGCCAGGTTAATTATGGCCTGCCTGCCAGGCGAGCACCACGAGTTCGGTATCCTGCTGTTCGCTCTAACTGCGCAAAGCAAGGGATTTCAGATTGTATTGCTGGGGGCTGATCTGCCTGTTATAGAACTGCTTCAGGTTGTAAACAATACAGACAACCAGGGCATTGTCCTGGCAGGCTCAGCTGCATTGAGATGCGAAACACTTTTTGAAAATTTAAAGAGCTTAACCTCTGCAGTATCGATTCCGGTATTTGTCGGTGGTGACGTCTCTCACACATGTCGAGATTCTATAGTAGAAGCCAATGCCATACCGCTGGGTCATGATCTAACAGGCAGCCTCTCGACCATTTCTAACAGGCTTAAGCAGTCAAATTAACTACATAGGTAGTCATAAACATGAAACAGAATTTTGCCGTTGAACTTACTGAATCCGGATACGTCCCCGACAGCCTGGTACGACATGGTATTCGCCAATTACTCAAGCAACGCCTGGCTGAGATCAATGCATCAGACATTTCAAAAATATCTGATGATCAGGCTAGATTCATTGAACAGATGGACAATTCCGACATTGCCCTGTTGCCACAGATGGCAAATGAACAGCATTACGAAGTGCCACAGGAATTTTACAACTCTGCTCTCGGATCTCATGGTAAATACAGCTGCTGCTACTGGCCTGAAGGTGTAACAAGCCTGGCAGCTGCTGAGCAAGCGGGCCTGCAGAAAACCTGCGAGCATGCCGGTATAGAAGACGGTATGAAAATACTGGAACTCGGTTGCGGCTGGGGTTCTCTAAGCCTGTGGGTTGCCAGTAACTACCCTAACTGCACGATCACNGCAGTGTCAAATTCACACTCCCAGGGTGAACACATCAGGTCAAGAGCAATGTCGCTGGACCTTGATAACATCGAAGTGATCACCGATGACATGAACAACTTCGATACTGTCGAGAAATTTGACCGCGTGGTATCGGTTGAAATGTTTGAGCACATGAGAAATTACCGCGAGTTATTCGACCGTATTGATGGCTGGCTGTCGCCGCAGGGAAAATTTTTCATGCATATCTTTGTGCACAGAAATGCACCTTACCTGTTTGAAGACAAGGACGGTACTGACTGGATGAGCCGTTACTTTTTTTCGGGTGGCATGATGCCCAGTGATGACCTGCCACTATTTTTCCAGAACAAGTTAAACATTGAAAAACGCTGGCGCTGGGATGGCACGCACTACCAGAAAACAGCCGAAGCCTGGCTTCAAAATCTGGACAGCAATCGTGAGCAGGTATGGCCGGTTCTTGAGCAAACCTATGGCAAAGATTTTGCCAAAATGTGGTTCATGCGCTGGCGTATGTTTTTCCTCGCCGTAGCAGAACTTTTTGGCTACCGCGATGGCAGTGAGTGGTTTGTCAGCCATTATCTTTTCACTAAATCATCTTGAGCAGGAATAAGCAGATGCCCCTAATCATACAAAACTTCATACTATTTCAGATCGGCTGGTTCAGCTGTGTCATTAGCGGTGCAACTCCCGGCTATTCACTGGCTGGGGTTATTGCCGTGGCAAGTATTGTCACCGTGCACCTGCTGCGCGCTGATGATGTTTCACAGGAAGCAATTCTGATAGTTGCCGCCATGCTTATTGGCACACTGTGGGACAGCAGCCTGGTACAGGCCGGGCTATTTGAATTTCCACACAGCGCGGCAATCAACGGCCTTGCTCCTTTCTGGATTATCGCCATGTGGGGGCTATTTGCTACCACCCTCAACGTATCAATGAAGTGGATGAAGGGGAGATACCTGCTAGCTTCGGCCTTTGGTGCTATCGGTGGATCCCTGGCTTATTACGCCGGTCATCAGCTAAATGCAGTGGAATTTAGTGATACCCGCTCTGCTCTACTGGCAGTCGCAGCTGGCTGGGCCGTCATTATGCCGGCACTGATGGCACTTTCTCAGCGCTTTAACGGCTACCGTAGCACACAGAATGATATCTTAGAGGTAAAAACAGCATGAGCGCAATCTGGCAGGCATCTTTTTATGCCCTCGTTGTTATGCTGATAATGGCATTTTTAACCTGGCTGTATAGCCTCTACCGCAAGGATGTCAGCATCGTAGACAGTCTCTGGTCACTGATGTTTCTGGCCGCGGCAATCACTTATGCCATTAGCTTAAATAATCTTACCGAACGAAACATGCTATTGCTGGCAATGGTCACGTTGTGGGCCCTTCGGCTGTCATTTTTTCTGACCGTACGTAACTCGGGTAAAGATGAAGACAGGCGCTACCAGGAAATACGTGCCAACAACCAACCCCATTTCAACATTAAAAGCCTATATATAATTTTCGGTTTGCAGGCGCTGCTGGCATGGGTCATTTCTCTGCCATTACTGTTTGCCTTTTCCAGTGATGCGACAATTGGCGTTATAGAAGTAGTAGCTATTGCCCTATGGCTCAGTGGATTCATATTCGAGTCAGTCGCTGATCAACAGCTGTATCGTTTCAAGTCTGATAGCGCAAATAAGGGCAAAGTATTGAACAAAGGACTCTGGGCATATAGCCGCCACCCCAACTATTTCGGTGAGTTCCTTATCTGGTGGGCCTATTTTCTTTTTGCACTACCTTCGGGAGCCTGGTGGACAGTACTGTCTCCGATTTTGATGACATTTCTTTTACTCAAGGTATCTGGTGTCTCACTGATGGAAAAAGACATTTCAGATCGCCGCAGTGCTTACCGTCAATACATCAAAACAACCAATGCATTTTTCCCGGGTAAACCTTCAATTAAAAATGAACTTCTACATCGAGGACAACAGTCATGAAAACATCACTGGCAAAAATATTCCTTGTCGTCTTCTCATCTTTGAGTATCAGCAACATGAGTTTTGCTACAGCTGCTGATAGTGACGACCTGCAGCAGTCCTGGAACTTCAAAGTTTTACTGGATGATAAACCGATCGGCTACCACCAGGTAAGAATAGATCGTGGTGCAAACAGGAAAGCCGTTCATACAAAAGCGGAGTTTGATGTGCGCTTCATGTTCATCCCTGTTTATTCCTATGTTCATGATACACGTGAGACCTGGGAAAATGGCTGCCTGGTCAATATTACGTCAACAACCGATGATAATGGCGATGATTTCTTCATCAACAGCAAGCCGCTAAATCAGCGCCTGGAGCTGGAAACTCAGGATGGCATTTCAACTTTTGACGGCTGTGTCCGTACCTTTGCCTACTGGGATATCGAAATGCTCAGAAGTACTCACCTGTTGAACACACAGACAGGCGAATACCAGGCAGTCACGATCACTGATATGGGCAGCGACACAGTTAATCTTGAAGATGGCGAGGTTGAAGCTCGCCGTTTCAAGTTGATTTGCGAGGATATGAATATTGATCTCTGGTATACCAATGACATGCACTGGCTAGCGCTGGAAAGCACGACGGCTTCCGGTGCAGTACTGCGCTATGTTCCACAAAGCCCTTTCAATGTTGCCCTGGAATCACAGTCATGAGAAATCTGCTGCTGATGACAGCGTTGCTTCCTGTATTACTGCCATTGGTTGGTTGTAGCCATAAGCCGATGGCTGCGGTTAATAACGTCGATATCGACCGTTTCATGGGCGACTGGTATGTCATCGCCAACATCCCTACGCTACTGGAAAAAGGTGCACACAATGCTGTCGAAACGTATGAAAAAAATTCAGACGGCACGATCGCAACCACGTTTACTTTTGTCGACGGCAGCTTTGACGGCAAGCAAAAGAAATATCATCCAAAAGGCTTTATCAAGGACAGCAGCAATGCCATATGGGGAATGCAATTCATCTGGCCGATCAAGGCGGACTACCGGATTGTCTATCTCGATCAGGATTACACCCGAACAGTGATTGGACGTGAAGCACGTGACTATGTCTGGATCATGTCACGCACACCAGAACTGACTAGCGAAGAATACGATCAAATAGTGAAGTTTGTTGGCAGCATTGGTTATGACACCAGCAAGATTGAACTTGTGCCACAGAGCTGGCCACAACAGCAGAAAAAAGAACTACTAAAGAGGGATGCAATATGAAGATTGCTGTAATTGGCAGTGGAATAGCAGGTAACGTCGCCGCCTATAAGTTAAGCCAGAACCATGATGTTACAGTCTATGAAGCGAATAATTATATTGGTGGCCATACCAACACGCATGACATCATTGTCAATGACAAAAAGTATGCCATTGATACCGGCTTTATCGTGTTTAACGATCGCACATATCCGGCCTTCACGCAGTTACTGGAAGATTTAAAGGTTGAGGCGATGCCAACGAACATGAGCTTCAGTGTTAAACATGAGCTGACGGGTCTCGAATATAACGGCAATACCATAAACAGTATGTTTGCGCAGAGAAGCAACCTGTTCAGGCCTTCATTTCTGCGAATGGTTAAAGACATTCTGCGGTTTAATCGCGAGGCGGTAGAGACACTCGAGCACGAAGATGCAGAACTGCCGTTAGGTGAATATCTGCAGAAGTATCGTTATGGTGATGAATTCAAGAACCACTACATTATTCCTATGGGCGCTGCAATCTGGTCGACTGAGGCCAGTCTTATGCAGGACTTTCCTGCCCGTTTCTTCATCCGTTTTTTCCATAATCATGGACTACTGAGTGTCAATGACAGGCCGACATGGCATGTAATAAAAGGCGGCTCGCGCGAATATATAGAGCCGTTGACAAGGGCTTTCCGTCACAACACCCGTATCCATACCCCGGTTGAAAATATCCGCCGCTTTCCCACGCATGTCGAAATACAGACAGCAAAGTTTGGCGTTGAGAAATTTGATGCAGTGTTTATCGCCACGCATACTGATGAGGCCCTTGAAATGCTGGAACAGGCCACAAATACAGAATCCAGTGTGCTAGGTGCCATCACCTACCAGAAAAACGAGGCGATTCTGCACACTGACACATCATTGTTGCCGAAACGAAAGCTTGCGTGGGCAGCATGGAATTATCACATTCTAAAACAGCAGCGTGAGCGGGTTGCGCTGACATACAATATGAATATCCTGCAGTGTATCGACGCACCAGAAACATTTAACGTCACCCTGAACAACAGTGATGCCATTAATCCTGACAAGATAATCAAACGTATCGAATATTCACATCCAATGTTTACCCCTGATTCTGTGGCTGCCCAGCAAAGACATGCAGAAATAAATGGTACTAACCGCACCTGGTATTGCGGCGCTTACTGGCGTAATGGGTTTCATGAGGACGGCGTAGTCAGTGCAATTGATGCGGTAGAACATTTTAACGAGGCAATGTATGAAGAGCTGCATTTACGAAGGGCAGGTTAGACATCGGCGCTTTGCTCCACGCAAGCACGAGTTTAACTACCGCCTCTACATGATGTTTCTTGATCTCGATGAGTTACCGGGATTATTTGACCGCTACTGGTTCTGGTCCATTGATCGTCCGAACCTGGCAACATTTAAGCGCTCTGACCATATGGGTGAACGTGGGCAGTCTCTCAAGCACGCCGTGTGCAATAAAATTTTCGAGCACACTGGCATCAAGGCAGAAGGACCTGTTCGCCTGCTCACGCACTGTCAATATTTCGGCTTCGGCTTCAACCCGGTCAGCTTCTACTATTGTTACAACAAAGAAGATACGCATGTCGAACATATTATTGCCGAGGTAAACAATACGCCCTGGGGTGAGCAATACTGCTATGTGCTCAGTGAAGCTGAAAGCGCTACCCTAAACCAGGCGAAGACCGGCCACAAACAGTACAGGCCAGTGAAAGATTTTCATGTATCACCTTTCATGCCGATGAATATTGACTATGACTGGCGTTTTAACCAGCCTGACAAACGCCTGACTGTTCACATGCAAAACTTTATCGATAATGACAAATTATTTGATGCGACACTCGATCTTGAATACAAGTCTATTACTTCTAAAAACATGTCCCGTGTACTTATACAGTACCCAATGGTAACGATGAAGATCGTCGCCGGAATATATTTTGAAGCATTAAGGCTGGTATTGAAACGTATACCAATTTTCGACCATCCGAAAAATATTGAAAAACCTGCAACGACGAGATAAGCCATGAACCGATCTACAGTCCCATTGACATCAAACCTTATAACTGAGGAACAAACTGGACTCTTCACGCACCTGGCAAAAAGGCTGGTGCATCAACAACTGGGTAAAATCCAGAACGGTGAGATTGTCTTACGTGAAAATAATACAGAACATTATTTTGGCCATGTCTCTGATGACTTTCCGGCAGCTGTAATTATAGATGTCATTCATTCGAGTTTTTATAAAGATATTGCCTTTGCCGGCAGCCCGGGTTCTGGTGAAGCCTATATGAATGGCAAGTGGAATTGTTCTGACATTGTCACTCTGGTACGTATTTTCCTGCGCAACCGCGAAGTGCTGGACAATCTCGATTATGGCTTCATGCGATTGCAGGCCCCGCTGCAAAAAATCATGCACTGGCTGAACCGCAACACGCGATCTGGCAGCAGAAAAAACATCAGTGCACATTATGATATCGGCAATGAACTGTTCAGACTGTTTCTTGATGACACCATGATGTATTCAAGTGCTTACTACGAAACCCCGAGCATGAACCTGGCACAGGCCGCAGTTGCCAAGCTCGACCTTGTCTGCAATAAACTTCAGCTCAAAGCAGATGATCATTTACTTGAAATTGGCACCGGCTGGGGTGGGCTGGCTATACATGCAGCACGAAACTATGGCTGTAAAGTCACTACTACAACAATCTCTGAGGAACAGTATCGGCTAGCTACAGATAAAGTCAAAAAGGAAGGGCTTGAAGACCAAATTAACATTGTCAAACAGGATTACCGCGACCTTAGCGGGGAATACGACAAGCTGGTTTCGATTGAAATGATCGAAGCAATTGGCCACCAGTATATGGATACCTATTTCAAAAAATGTGCCAGTCTGCTGAAACCAGATGGCATGATGCTTATCCAGGCCATCACCATCAGGGAACAGCTTTACGATAATGCCTTGAAGGATGTCGATTTCATCAAAAAATACATTTTTCCAGGCGGCTTTCTTCCTTCTGTAACAGCTATGCTGGATACAGTAGCTACCCATACAGACATGAAGCTGTTCCATTTACAGGATATCGGCCCACATTACGCAAAGACCCTGAAAGACTGGCGAGAATCATTTTTCAATAAGCTGGATGAGGTTCGCAAGCTGGGTTACTCAGATGAGTTTATCCGCCTGTGGGAATATTACTTCTGTTACTGTGAAGGAGGTTTCATCGAGCGCGATATAGGTACAGTACAGATGCTATTAACGCGCCCGGAAAATCGGCGCTCGCCAGTGTTATTGTAATGACCGAAACACCTGCTAGTGCTGCCGATAGATCAATCGTCATTACACAAATTTTATGACTTGTTCACACGCTGTTCACGCATGCTCTGTAAAGATCAGGATAAGCTGTATGTCAGCGAACAACTATTAAGTATACATACCTTTAACTGGACAGTGAGGATTTAGAAATGTCTGATAATGAATACATTGATCTGAATGAATTTGAAGAAGATAATTTCTTTCACATTAACTTCGACTCAATAGACCAGCAGGAAATTAGACTACAAAACGATAAAGCACCTGTCAGACTTCATCAGCAGAATGCCAGGCATCGTATCGAAGACTACTTTGAGATAAAGCGCCTACGAGAACAGATCTCTGACCCGGTATATAACTTATAAAATATACTGAATATTTTTTTATAAGCCGGAAATCGCTATTAACGATTTCCGGCTAAAATTATCCTGTACCTTCAGAGCAACTGGAGATACAGGATTTTCACCATATTGATGACTATAAAATGACTTTAAAAAAGCTATTTTCACTCCTGCTTTTGTTTACACCAGTTACCTTTGCGGTACCGGCAATTGCAGACGAACTGAAGATAGGTAGCCCTGCTCCTGCATTTAGCCTTCTCGATCAATACAGCGAACAGCATAGGCTGGATAATTACAACGGACGCTGGCTGGTGCTCTATTTTTATCCAAAAGCAGACACACCCGGATGCACAACGGAAGCATGCGAGTTTCGAGATGACGTATTCCAGTTACGTAAAATGAATGTTGCACTGCTTGGTGTCAGCACAGATGACGTCAAGAGCCAGAAAGAATTTTCTGACAAGTATCACCTGCCTTTCTCACTTCTATCAGATCCTGATGGAGCCATCGCTAGCAAGTATGGAAGCTTTAAGCAGCTGGGGTCGATGCGCTTCGCCAG
>JGI861J16260_1000064_pt1:0-2500 | contig 10775 bp, 4 predicted proteins | sample TiedelARG06_123m_FD_16260 | JGI IMG/M metagenome (IMG submission 16260)
AAGGGGTCAAGCAATGATCCTTCCGCAGGTTCCCCTACGGAAACCTTGTTACGACTTTTACTTCCTCTAAACGTATGAACTTGATTTGCTTTCACCAAATATCAGTTAAACCCGATAACAAACGTCCGCAAACCTTGCTCATACACCCAATCAGTAGTAGCGACGGGCGGTGTGTACAAAGGGCAGGGACGTAATCAGCACCGGATACTTACCGATACTTACTAGGAATTCCTCGTTTACGATTCGAAATTCCAGAAATCGATTCCCAGTACGTGAAATAATTCAATGGTTTCCCAGTCCCTATCGGACAAAAATAATCACGATGTTACACTCAGTGTAGCGCGCGTGCAGCCCAGGACATCTAAGGGCATCACAGACCTGTTATAGCCCAACTTCCAAGCGGTACTGTATCCACATGGTCTCTCTTAGAAACAACAGACGGTACCCCCGTCGATGTTATTCAATTGATTGAGGTCTCGTTCGTTATCGGAATCAACCAGACAGAGCACTCCACTAACTAAGAACGGCCATGCACCACCACCCAAGGTATCATGATGAATATCCAGTCTGTCAATCTTTACCATGTCTGGACCTGGTGAGTTTCCCCGTGTTGAGTCGAATTAAGCCGCAGGCTCCACTCCTGGTGGTGCCCTTCCGTCAATTCCTTTAAGTTTCGATTTTGCAACCATACTACCCCCGTAACAGAAAAACTTTAGTTTCCTAGATAATTCATGCCAGAACACATTTGATCATGCACAAATCGAGTTTGAATAGTTTATGGTTAGAATTACGAGGGTATCTAATCCTCTTCAATACTCCAACTTTCGTTCTTGATAAGTAAAAACACTTTTGGCAAATGCTTTCGCAGTAGATCGTCTTGCTACGGTCCAAGAATTTCACCTCTGACGTAACAATACGAACGCCCCCATTCAATCTTGTTAACCATTATCGTCTAATCAATAACCGATGAAAGATGCACGATCCTCTTCCATTATTCCATGCTCCATTATTCATACCCAAAGGCTGCTTTGAACACGCTGTTTTATTCTAGGTAAAACTGACTCCAAACAATCACACAACTAAGTGCAAAACTTCGGAGACCCACAGATCCAGCCATATTACCGCCTCGTAAGAGCAGTTAGTATACAACCGTAACAGCACCAACTACGAGCTTTCTAAACGCAGCAACTTTTGCATATGCTTGTGGAAGCTGGTATTACCGCGGCTGCTGGCACCAGACTTGCCCTCCACTTGTTCCTCCACAGAAAATTTACTTCACTGTCATTCCAATTACAACACAAAAGTGATGTATTGTTATTTCTCGTCACTACCTCACCGAACTAGTATTGGGTAATTTGCGCGCCTGCTGCCTCCCTTGGGTGTAGTAGCCGTTTCTAAGGCTGCCTCTCCGGAATAGAACCCTGATTCCCCGTCACCCGTCAGGACCATGGTAGTCCAAGATACTACCGTCCCCAATTGATAGGTCAGACACTTCGAGATATTACTCCGTGCAACTACCAGCGGAGTTTGTCCTCTCATTAGATCTCCCCTCGATAGCAGAATTAACTACCAGAGGTCTCTACTAGAGTCGCGCTCCGAAAGGAACGAATCAAGTATTAGCTCAAGGGTTACCTGAGGTATCCTTTTGTAAACAACTCATAAAATTCCGACTGATTTACTGAGCCGTCCGCGGTTTCACTATTAACGATGAACTTACACATGCATGGCTTAATCTTTGAAACAAGCATATGACAACTGGCAGGATCAACCAGGTTAAAAATTTTGTCGATCAATAAGACCTCGAGAATTAAATTTTCGATTCTTCACTTTTCTTTAGGGAATATATTTGTCAAGTTTATCACTTAACAGCAAAAACATGTACTTCGGTAAACAGTGCGATGTGTTGCAGGAATTGCTGTACAGGTCAGCACATCCCAATAAACACTTGTTAGACGATTTAGAATATATCGCACTTTATCCGCAAACTAGTGTACACTTGTTTTAACTATAGGTTATCTAGATAAATCTATATTTCAGCTAACAGCGGGTGCTTTTTTCGGTACCAAACCAGGCACTTTATACACTACATGGAGGTGGTACCAATTCAAATTCAGATTAAAAATAGTCTGAAATGATAGAATTTTATGACCAACAAGCCAAAATTTTAGCGCCATATATACTACGAATTTGTTGCATTAATAAATAGTTCATTCCAGCAATAGGTAAATCATTTATTGTATTGGTGATTGCTGTGCATGTTTTACACATCAAGCATATAGGATTTAATCCGTTTTAATTCAGGTTGCTAAGTAAAGCATGTAAATTTAAAAGGTTTTTCTGTGTCCCAGACTCCCGGATTATTACAACTTTGTTTGTTTTGCCCCTAAAATACTATGCGCTTTTTACAATTGTGGTACGCATTCTTCTGTGAGTGTCGTTATATTTATTTATGAGTAATACCTTGTTTACTTGGTACAGGTCAACGAAAAATCCGTACTTT
>JGI861J16260_1000064_pt1:5000-10775 | contig 10775 bp, 4 predicted proteins | sample TiedelARG06_123m_FD_16260 | JGI IMG/M metagenome (IMG submission 16260)
CTCCGCATACTCACGTAAACGGGTCTGTGCAACCACCACACCCTCTTACTTGCAATAAATAAATACATCAATTAATGATTTGTTTATTACAGCCAAGTCTGAGCAACGAGCTCGAGTGTCATCCTTTTTCAGGGCTGATTGATTCGGCAGGTGAGTTGTTACACACTCCTTTGCAGATTCCGACTTCCATGGCCACTGTCCTGCTGTCTATATCGATCAACACCTTTCATGGTTACTCATGAGCTCATTTAAGACGCCTAAACTCAGCTATTGGTTCATCCCACATCGCCAGTTCTGCTTACCAAAAAAGGCCCACTAGACAATCACATTTGAATGATGGTATTACTGCGGCACCACCATACATTACCGATTCGAAGTTTGAGAATAGGTGGAAAACACGTAGTCTCCCATACCTCTAATCATTTGCTCTAACCAATAAAACTGAAAAAAGAAAGTCTGCTATCCTGAGGGAAACTTCAGAGGGAACCAGCTACTAGATGGTTCGATTAGTCTTTCGCCCCTATACCGAGATCACACGATCGATTTGCACGTCAGAACCGTTACGGACTTCCACCATGGTTTCCCGTGGCTTCATCCTGTCTGAGCATAGATCACCATCTTTCGGGTCTCGAGTAGCCAGCTCCGAAGCAGCCCAATGAGCTGTCCGCCGCGTAATTCTTTCGAGTTAACAGCCTTATCAATACTCTGATTGAATCAATTCCTTTTCGCCAATGAAAGTTCAATGTTTTCATAACTTGCTGGCCGCTCAAACTCCTTGGTCCGTGTTTCAAGACGGGTGGTGGAACAAGGACTACTGCTCAATCTAGTACAACTGAAATGTTAAAAGCAAAACCCATTAACACATATAATTCATACTAGTAAAGCAAAACAACCACACACCTCCGAAGAAGTTGCTGGTCAATAGTCCACTTCTACCCTTTTCTCCAAACGATTTGCACGTACTTTTCACTCTCTTTCCAAAGTGCTTTTCAACTTTCCCTCATGGTACTTGTTCGCTATCGGATCCACGTAGATTATGCTGTTTTGGAGTGTAAAACCTCCATCTTTGCATTGCAATCACACACAACACGACTCTCATCCCAGCACGATCAATGAAGCAGCAATTGCGGACTTTTACCGCCACTGGTATTCCTTTCCAGGAAATTTACATGCTACTGTCTAAAGAACGATATGCCGGGCATCACAACTTCAAAAGAATTCGAGTTTGACGCAACGTCTGTTCACTCGCAGTTACTGAGACGCTCCTTGTTAGTTACGATTACCTTCCCTTAGTGATATGCTTAAGTTCAGGGAGTTGCCCTGGTTAATGCAAGGTAAATCTTTAATTACGAATATCATTTATTCAAATAAAGGTACAATATATTTGAGAAACACAGTAAGTGACTCAACGTACAGAAATGATAATGTCGCTTGCATCAAACAGATTTCAATGTTGGTAACACCGAAAAGCGTTCGAGGCTCCAACAAAATTTGCGGTTATTGTTGGACAATCACGGTTTGCTGTGCTCTTCCTCGTCAAGTGGACCTAGTGTACCACCGTTTGAATTTGGTTTGCGATTATATTGAAATTATAACGAATGTCTTACAAACAATAAGATGGTAGCACCCCAATGAATGTTAATAACAATGTAATTGATAAATAACTCCACGGGGGTTTCTCTAAAGGGGTCAAGCAATGATCCTTCCGCAGGTTCCCCTACGGAAACCTTGTTACGACTTTTACTTCCTCTAAACGTATGAACTTGATTTGCTTTCACCAAATATCAGTTAAACCCGATAACAAACGTCCGCAAACCTTGCTCATACACCCAATCAGTAGTAGCGACGGGCGGTGTGTACAAAGGGCAGGGACGTAATCAGCACCGGATACTTACCGATACTTACTAGGAATTCCTCGTTTACGATTCGAAATTCCAGAAATCGATTCCCAGTACGTGAAATAATTCAATGGTTTCCCAGTCCCTATCGGACAAAAATAATCACGATGTTACACTCAGTGTAGCGCGCGTGCAGCCCAGGACATCTAAGGGCATCACAGACCTGTTATAGCCCAACTTCCAAGCGGTACTGTATCCACATGGTCTCTCTTAGAAACAACAGACGGTACCCCCGTCGATGTTATTCAATTGATTGAGGTCTCGTTCGTTATCGGAATCAACCAGACAGAGCACTCCACTAACTAAGAACGGCCATGCACCACCACCCAAGGTATCATGATGAATATCCAGTCTGTCAATCTTTACCATGTCTGGACCTGGTGAGTTTCCCCGTGTTGAGTCGAATTAAGCCGCAGGCTCCACTCCTGGTGGTGCCCTTCCGTCAATTCCTTTAAGTTTCGATTTTGCAACCATACTACCCCCGTAACAGAAAAACTTTAGTTTCCTAGATAATTCATGCCAGAACACATTTGATCATGCACAAATCGAGTTTGAATAGTTTATGGTTAGAATTACGAGGGTATCTAATCCTCTTCAATACTCCAACTTTCGTTCTTGATAAGTAAAAACACTTTTGGCAAATGCTTTCGCAGTAGATCGTCTTGCTACGGTCCAAGAATTTCACCTCTGACGTAACAATACGAACGCCCCCATTCAATCTTGTTAACCATTATCGTCTAATCAATAACCGATGAAAGATGCACGATCCTCTTCCATTATTCCATGCTCCATTATTCATACCCAAAGGCTGCTTTGAACACGCTGTTTTATTCTAGGTAAAACTGACTCCAAACAATCACACAACTAAGTGCAAAACTTCGGAGACCCACAGATCCAGCCATATTACCGCCTCGTAAGAGCAGTTAGTATACAACCGTAACAGCACCAACTACGAGCTTTCTAAACGCAGCAACTTTTGCATATGCTTGTGGAAGCTGGTATTACCGCGGCTGCTGGCACCAGACTTGCCCTCCACTTGTTCCTCCACAGAAAATTTACTTCACTGTCATTCCAATTACAACACAAAAGTGATGTATTGTTATTTCTCGTCACTACCTCACCGAACTAGTATTGGGTAATTTGCGCGCCTGCTGCCTCCCTTGGGTGTAGTAGCCGTTTCTAAGGCTGCCTCTCCGGAATAGAACCCTGATTCCCCGTCACCCGTCAGGACCATGGTAGTCCAAGATACTACCGTCCCCAATTGATAGGTCAGACACTTCGAGATATTACTCCGTGCAACTACCAGCGGAGTTTGTCCTCTCATTAGATCTCCCCTCGATAGCAGAATTAACTACCAGAGGTCTCTACTAGAGTCGCGCTCCGAAAGGAACGAATCAAGTATTAGCTCAAGGGTTACCTGAGGTATCCTTTTGTAAACAACTCATAAAATTCCGACTGATTTACTGAGCCGTCCGCGGTTTCACTATTAACGATGAACTTACACATGCATGGCTTAATCTTTGAAACAAGCATATGACAACTGGCAGGATCAACCAGGTTAAAAATTTTGTCGATCAATAAGACCTCGAGAATTAAATTTTCGATTCTTCACTTTTCTTTAGGGAATATATTTGTCAAGTTTATCACTTAACAGCAAAAACATGTACTTCGGTAAACAGTGCGATGTGTTGCAGGAATTGCTGTACAGGTCAGCACATCCCAATAAACACTTGTTAGACGATTTAGAATATATCGCACTTTATCCGCAAACTAGTGTACACTTGTTTTAACTATAGGTTATCTAGATAAATCTATATTTCAGCTAACAGCGGGTGCTTTTTTCGGTACCAAACCAGGCACTTTATACACTACATGGAGGTGGTACCAATTCAAATTCAGATTAAAAATAGTCTGAAATGATAGAATTTTATGACCAACAAGCCAAAATTTTAGCGCCATATATACTACGAATTTGTTGCATTAATAAATAGTTCATTCCAGCAATAGGTAAATCATTTATTGTATTGGTGATTGCTGTGCATGTTTTACACATCAAGCATATAGGATTTAATCCGTTTTAATTCAGGTTGCTAAGTAAAGCATGTAAATTTAAAAGGTTTTTCTGTGTCCCAGACTCCCGGATTATTACAACTTTGTTTGTTTTGCCCCTAAAATACTATGCGCTTTTTACAATTGTGGTACGCATTCTTCTGTGAGTGTCGTTATATTTATTTATGAGTAATACCTTGTTTACTTGGTACAGGTCAACGAAAAATCCGTACTTTTCGAACAATAATAATTACATTATAAATGTTACACGAAATTCAAACAAATATGAATGTTACCCGGTGATCAGCCAACACAGTATTGTTTACCTGTGTCAAGTTCACACTGGACAGATTACTGCCTCACGTCAAGCATTTTTCGCTTGAAAAAAATACACACTGTATTGAAGTGTTGTGTTCGGTGTATTGTATGAATGTTATCCCGGTGATACCTAAACGGTATCGTTTACCCGCATTCGCAGCAAGGCTACAACAAAATGGTATTAGTGCGGCACCACCATACACATCAGCGATTAGAATTTTACCTTACGGTAAAATCATCATCAAATCATCTGACCGTTCAAGTATGAATGTTATCCTGTGATCAACCAACACGGTATCGCTTACCCGTGTAGAGCTCACACTGGACAGATTACTGAATCCCCACATTCAAGCAATCGAAGCAAATACCTTACGGCAGTATCAGCGTATCCAATCATCTTTTGGCTGTTTTAATCCGCATCATCATCATCATACATTTCTGATTCGAATTTTGGCTTACGGTAAAATCATCATCATCCAATCATCTGATCGTTTAAGTATGAATGCTATCCCGTGATCAACCACACACGGTATCGTTTACCCGTGTCGTGTTCACACTGGACAGATTACTGAATCCCACATCAAGAATTCGCAGCAAAGCTACTCAATACCTTACGGCAGTATCAGCGTATCCAATCATCTTTTGGCTGTTTTTTAAGTCTGCACGGACAGTCCGCGTCAGCTGCGACGGGGCGTGGTTGCGATAATTTATTGTAAGGTGTGCAGACTTATAAGTACAGTTCCAGATGGGGTCCTGACTTAGAGGCGTTCAGTCATAATCCGGCAGGCGTAGCGTCACAGTTTGTCCTATCGGACAGCTGTAGATACCAGAGGCCTGTATCCACAGTTCCTCTCGTACTAAATGAAAATCCTGTTTCTGTACTAAACTTAATCATCAGTAGGGTAAAACTAACCTGTCTCACGACGGTCTAAACCCAGCTCACGTTCCCTGTTAGTGGGTGAACAATCCAACACTTTGTGAATTCTGCTTCACAATGATAGGAAGAGCCGACATCGAAGGATCAAAAAGCAACGTCGCTATGAACGCTTGGCTGCCACGAGCCAGTTATCCCTGTGGTAACTTTTCTGACACCTCTTGTTTAAATACACTAAAATCAAAAGGATCGATAGGCCACGCTTTCGCAGTCTGTAATCATACTGAAAAAACAGATCAAGCTGACATTTGCCTTTTTGCTCTCAGCGAGGTTTCTGTCCACGCCGAGTCAACCTTAGGACACCTGCGTTATCTTTTTACAGATGTACCGCCCCAGTCAAACTCCCAACCTGACAGCTTCTCCGAAAAGTATTCACTGTGAAATCAATGATTATGAAATGAAGCTGGACAATGCCGGTTCCCAATCGGATAAGTAAAATGACACCGCGAATAGTGGTATTTCAAAGTTGCACCTGCTCCCACCTATGCTACACTTCACGAGTCACTTCACAATGTCAAACTAGAGTCAAGCTCAACAGGGTCTTCTTTCCCCGCCGATTACACTAGGCCCGTTCCC
>JGI861J16260_1000065_pt1 | contig 10733 bp, 10 predicted proteins | sample TiedelARG06_123m_FD_16260 | JGI IMG/M metagenome (IMG submission 16260)
GTTTTGTCTGCCATGTCTCGATAGCAGACTTTAATAGATGATGTTTTTATTGCTGACAGATAACCAATAGCAGAAAAGATTCATTCGGATCTGCTTTTCAAAAGAAGCCCTGGGATCAGAATTAGGTTTTCGATTTAGGTAGTTCGTTCTGCATTCAGATATTGCTACAAAACCCCCGCCATTACTGACGGGGGTTATATGAAGAAACTTATGATATTGCCCATTAACGCTTGCATGATTAAAGCAGCGGTTGATGAAGTCATGCAGGTCATTCATGATTGTGAAGATTTCAAGCGCAATTGCAACCTGATTATTCTAGACTTTCTCTTTCGTCACGATTTACTCAACCCACAGGAAAAAGATTATACCGATCTGGTCAGTAGCCTGCATAAACAGTTATGAACATATCGGCCTATATAACACGTCAAATAATCATGAAATATTACCGTCCGGTTATAAAAAAATTACCACCCATCAAAGACGAGCTATTGAACTCACAACAAAGTTGATAAATTGTAATCATTCCATTCTTCATAGAATTTAACTATAGTCATTCCACATACATGGAGAACAGCTATGAAAACATTATTTTTTTTACTGATTCTCACCTTACCCTCGTTGGCCAATGGCGATACGATTAAAAAATGGGTTGATGAGAAAGGCGTAGTGCATTACAGCGATGGTGAAGCAGCGGAAAATGTCGAAGCAGAAACGCTAAAGATAGAAAATACCTATGATCAGGAAGCCTACGAGGAAGGCGTAAAAAGACATGAAGAAACAGAGAAGTTTGCCGATGAGTATGAAAAAGAACGTATAACAGAAGAAAAAGAACGCGAGATAGAAGAAAGCCAAAGACAGAAAGCAACTGTGCCGGCATCGGGCGGGACCGCCGTTTCTCCTTATCGAAACCGTCCTTTGCAGAATNGNCCCCTCAACCCGGGTAATAACATCCCTGGCAGGCCGGTAAATCTGCCGGCAAAAATAAATTAGTGAAGATTGATCTCTGCTTCTAAAAACATTGACTCACTTGCCAGGCATCACTTTACTAATTTTCTTTTAATCGGTGGCCATTGACACCTCTGTAGAGCGAAGTCTTTCAAGCCATTCGTCCCTGCTCATCTGTCTGCCTCCGCTTTGCCCCGGCTGTTGCAGAAAACAGGAAGCCTGCAAGGCCTCCAGCAATGGCAGGCTTCCATATAGATCATCCCGCAGACGATGAATCAACTTTAATGTTCTAAAGCCATCAAACCAGTCATCGAATTGACGCATTGCACCTTGTGTTGATTTTGATCGATTCTCTGCAGCATGCAGGTGATGAAATAGGTCAAGCTGCTGGATTAAATCTGCCAGCCAGCCTTCAGGGTCAATACCCTTCAGGCCTGCTGAAGGCAAGCACTGTCCAAGTGAAGCGAGAAAGGTCGACTCTCTTTCATCCGCGGCCACGCTGTTTGTTGAAAACCACCTGTCGACTTCCTGCAGAAAAGCTTTAAGGAAATCAAACACCGCGGGGTGATAGACCTCATAAACATGGCCGGCTTCATACAAGCTGTCTATTTTAATTGTTCCCTGTCCAGTACCAAAGGGCACTCTTGATGATGGCCGGGTGAGTAACCGTACAGGTTTCCCCTTGAGATTGATCATTGCACCTACTTTGGCCAGTTTGTTCTGGAAGTAAAAATCTTCTCCAGCCATTTTTTTCGGAAAACCACGCGTCCTGGCATAAGCAAGACTATCGCATGCCAGCAAGCTACCAATCGATGGGTATGCATAACAGGACCCTGCCCATTGCAAACCGGCCACGTAATAGCGAAGCCATAGTTCATAATCACTTACCGCAGGCCAATATCGTTGATGGTCTTTAGCGTCCATTTCTGGATCAGGTATATGCTGATAAGGATAGACAAAACAAGCAGGAAGAAGGGCGTTAGCATTAGCATCACGAGGTGTTTCTGACAGCCTGAGAAAATAATCATCAGGCACCCTGGCATCCGCATCGGTGTTATGTATCCAGGGGCTGGCAATCTTGCCGGCACTGATCAATCGCAGTGCGATATCTGCAGCAATTTTTCGCACCAGCCCGACACCCTGGTCAGCCGGAACCAGCCATGGTTCTTTGCAACGCTCGACAAGCAGGATGTCTATATTTCGCCACGTCATAAGCGTTTGCGGACAACTACCAGGCGGGTTAAGAGACTCTGCTTTTACTTCGCAGTACCTTCTGAACCAGGCGCGCATGTTCTGGTTGTTGACTTTAAATTCTGTTTCTCTGGCCTGGTTCCCATTCAGGATGACAATACAAAGTGCACTGGCATTATCTGTGACTGCCCGGCATTGTGTTATAGATTCCAGTGCACCGGGAAGATATTCAAATTCACCGCAGGCGGGAATCGCAACGACGTAATCCCAGCATCTACCTGCAAACTGAGATAAGGATTTATCTCCCCAGTGTGACTCAGGTTCAGCATATATTTCCAGGTACTTGTTTATCGTGCGCTGGTTCTTCGTATCGTATGCATGCACTGATGTTTTATTCGTTATTAGCATGCTTACAGTATAAGCCCAGGAACATACACTAGCACCAGCTTAACTGCTTATCATCATCCTCAAGCAATTCGATTACATTCGCCTCGATAACACGATAGCCAACATTGCCATATAATTTTTGACGACCGTCATTCAATATATAAGTAGGGCTACCCTCCAGCTTTAATAATTCTTTTTGCTCTATATCACTCATCAAAGCAGCCAGTGCAGTTCCATCATTAATGAACCGTTCGATCTTTCCCATTGGCAGCTGAAGTTCTTCAACGATACTCTGCAGAACTGAAACCTTACTGATATCCAGTGCTTGTTCAAAAAAAGCACACCTGACTCGCCACAAAGCTTCCTCAAAAAGCGATCTTCCAAATTCAGTGTCGACGGCTGCGGGGATAATTTCCTTATCTTCCAGGCACTGAATAGCTTTCAGGAAACAGTGGCTCGTTGCAGATGTTTTTGGAGTACTCTGTACCCATATCCCGGGATTAACATGAAGCTGTGGAAAGGTGGTTGCCGCATCAAGGATATGCTGTGCAAATCCACCGTAGCCACCCCGCTCTTTCCATCCATTACCTATGCGTTGCGCAGTATCTCCAAACACTGAAATAAAATGATGTTCAATCTCAACTTTTGTCGAAAATTTATTCTGTAATTCATCAAGACGAACCTGCGCAGCATAGGCCCAGAAACATAATACGTCAGAGAAATACGACAGCTTGATTTGCTTTTCCATTGGACTGTTCGAATCCATTAATAGTTGGGTGTTTGCGAATGCAATAATACTACTATAATGATCCTGAATTTAGATGATAATTAACACACCCTGCCGAGTTAGTCCCGTTCAACTAAATTCGCTGCGAGTATTCCGTGTGGATAGTTCTAATATAATTTCAATTCCTCCGATAATTATTGAAATGATCTGAAGTTATTCAAACCAGAAAGCCAGATCTTTAGCCATGAATTCTTCAGCTGACATATAGTGCGAGCCATCACAGGAGAAGTTAAGACCAACAAGGCCATTCATGATATTCAATGAAGCTGCGCGCAGATAAATAGTTTCATCTGCTTGGCGTAATAATTTAAACACTCTTAACACCCTGGCTACTGTCGCCGCAGGAATCGAAGCGTCATCAGGATAAGGTGTTTTGGCATAGACCAGGCATACCTTCGGATTTGTGATTTCATCCAGCACATGCAAACGATAACGATAGGGATCATTAAACGGCCAAAGTGTCGCCCGTGAACTGGAGAAATGTAACTTGGCATGGTAGATACCCTGCTCGGTCATCAGGGATTCGATAACATCAAGCACTTCGTCGATATGTTCATCCATCGCACTACGGCTGCGCGTTTGCTGGAACAGTGTGCTGCGGATCGAAGGGTCACCCTTTATCTGCCGCCACTCCTGAACCCCGGTTTCATCCACATTTCTGAGCGGCAAATCTTTCAAATCGAAATCTGCTGCGATATAACCGAGTCTAATATTATTCACTTTAATACTGTGCAACGCAGTGATACAGGGTTTCCGTGTACGCTTATCAACGTAAACGTCACTCAGTACAAAATGTTTATGGTCACTTTTTTCTATGAGATGCAGATAAGGACGGTTTGATAAATCCTGGCCAATTCTAGTCTCATCAAAAACAGCATCTGAGATATTTCCGCTATGTTGCAGGCCATTCATATCAATTGCATACAACATTCGGCAACGATGCCCGGTATTTGTATCAAGATAATGCTTTAACTCGATATCAAGTTTACTTCTATCATTCCAGTTCTCCGCACAAATGTCTGCAATCAGACTTAGCGGGTCGAGCAGTATGTATTCAATATAATCGCGCTGCTTGCGTATCGATTTTGCCAGCCTGTCCATCATAGTTTCCTTTGTTATCGGAGTACTCAGCATAGCGCCAACTGGCACTGCTACCGGAAACGCGCGTATCTATAGATACACCGGATGATGCAGAAAGCATGCCAGACGCAATATACCTATAAAACAGGCGACTGCTGCCGCAAGACAATAATTTACGCCATGTATTGGTGCGAAAACTACACAGGTATGCACTGAATCAGTGGATAAAGATCTTTGACGAAGCCTGGTATTTTCCTGCAGTTTGTTTTTCTGGATTGTAGGATGGTGTTCGCGTTACTAAAAAAATGATGCGTGATCATTTCAATTCTTTATCATTCGCTGCATTCCTTGTTGGATATCCATAGTACACCGTATGGCGCGAGCTCAATTTTGCCTCTTAAGTCCTTTATGGGTGTACAGGTAATCAGTTCTACCCACTCATCCATATCGATCAGGTTAAGATCTGATAAGGCAATAGTCTGGGTTTGATTAGTTACGTTATGCAGTGCAAATATACTTTGTACTCGATCCATGCTTTGTCGCCAGAAAGAAAATACTTGTTCCCCAAGCTGCAAGGTAAACTGGGTGGCATTAGGGTGGAAAGCAGGCTGCCTGGTACGTATATTGATCAGCTTTTGTAATCCCTGGAAAACTTTTGCATGATGCGAAGCTGGATCATCCAACATTTCAAGCAACTTATCCGCATCCCATTTGTGTCGGTTGATAGCACGGTTCTGGCCTGTCTCGGACAGCAGTGTATTATCATTTTGTGTACCAAAAAGACTATGAATATAAAAGGCAGGAATGCCCTCCAGTGCAAGCATGATAGCGTGTGCGCAGAGGAACCTCTCAAGCTGCCACTGATCTGGCCCGCTGGCTACCGTACCCTGCATCGCATCAAATAAACTGATGTTTATCTCGTATGGCTGCTCGCGACCATCGGCTGATGTACGCCATGATATCCTGCCGCCAAACTGTTCCATGGTCGAGACCAGGTCTTCAGTCTCATCGCCGGTCAGCAATCCTTCTGCCGGTCGTAAACCAATTCCATCATGTGAAGCAATAAAATTGAGATAAGTCGTACCGTTCCGTGCCGGCGGCATACTCATCATCCATGTCTTTAAATGTGTACAATTTCCCGTCACCATGGCATTCAGCAATAGAGGCGGCAAAGAAAAGTTATAAATTGAATGGGCCTCATTGGCATTACCAAAATATGTCAGGTTCTCATGATTTGGAATATTTGTTTCAGTAATGATGACTGCCGTAGGGTCGCAATATTCTATCAGCGTGCGCAGCAGGCGAATGAGTTCATGTGTTTGCGGTAGATTAATACAGCGGGTGCCCGGCTCTTTCCATAGAAAAGCAATCGCGTCGAGGCGAAAAATATTAACACCATGTTCAATGTAAAAGCGGATGATTCGAACAAATTCAAGCAGCACTTCAGTGTTCTGGAAATTCAGGTCAACCTGGTCATGGCTGAATGTACACCAGACATAACGTATACCGTCGACGGTTTCAGTTTTTCTTAACAGTGGGCTGGTACGCGGCCGCACAACCTCTGCAAGATCTGCCTGCGGATCGCCTTCCATGAAGTATGCTTTTCCAGGCATCAACCCTCGTTGGTAATTCTCAAACCAGTGGCTTTTACTTGAGCAATGATTAATCACCAGGTCCGACATCAGGCGATAGCGTGAAGCAATCTCAGAAATATCCCGCCATGTTCCAATGGTTTCATTTACGGCCAGGTAATCTATAACTGAGAAGCCTTCATCCGAGCTATAAGGAAAGAATGGAAGAATATGGATGCCACTAACAGTATCTTTCAGCTGGCTGTCAAGAAAAGACCCCAGCGTAACCAGTGGTCGTTCATTTTTACGATTCAGTGAGTCGCCATAAGTAATAACAATGACATCTTTCTCATTCCACAAATTAGAAAAGGGAACAGGTTGCTGGCACTTCACATCCAGTTTCATAGCTGAGACAAGCTGCTTCACCAGCCGGGCTGCATCAGCATCCGGGTAGATAACATTTACGTGCTCTTTCACACGATGGTAAAGGTCAGCACATGCTGAGCTTTCAGTATTACTATTCATTCAGTAAATTCTTTGTTATCGAGCTCTACCGCTTCGTGCAAGCGTGGCAGTATATCTGGGATTGCACTGACTACACGGTTCCAGCTTGGTATGAATGGTGTTTCCATCGGGTTATCAAGAAAATATTTACCGGCCTGCATAATGTTATTTGCGAAAAGCTCGACAGATCTTTCCTCTTCATGGATATCCAGATCAAGACCGTTGATTAATGAATCGCTGCGATACGCATCGATAAAATCAAGGGCAATGCGATAATAGCTTGCCTTGATTGTGCGGAAAGTGCCCTTCGAGAAAACAACCCCGTTGGTTGCCAGTTTACGAAATAGTGCCTTGGAAATATCAACCGACATTTTTGACAGACCCTGATCTGCATTCTCATGAGAGATATCCTGATGCTTATGATCATAGGCATCTGCGATATCTACCTGGCACAGGTGATTGGTTGAATAATTTCGATACATCTCAGATAGTACGCCGATTTCCAAACCCCAGTCACTGGGAATTCGCATATCATTAATGACATCAACACGAAACGAAAACTCACCGGCTAATGGATACCTGAAACTGTCCATGTATTCGAGATAATCAAGCGGCCCGCATACTCGTTTCAATGTCCTGATCAGCGGTGTGACTAGCAGGCGACAGACACGACCATTGATTTTCCCTTCAGACCAGCGAGAGTAGTAACCTTTGCAAAACTCATAATTGAAACCGGGGTTTGCCACAGGGTACATCAATCGAGCAAGCAGCTCTCTGTTATAGGTTATGATGTCGCAATCATGCAGGCCGACAGACTCCGTACGACCTGAGGCAAGCACATAGCCGAGGCAATACCAGACATTTCTTCCCTTGCCTAATTCCCGCGGCGAAAGCCCATGGGATTTCAGTTCTTCATCAATCTTCTGCAATCTTGGCCCATCATTCCACAACACACGGTGGCGCTGCGGCAAATCAGACAGAAAGCTCAGGGCATGCTGATATTCTTCCTTGTTTGCACGATCAAGACCGATTACGATTTCACTCAGATAAGGAACCTTTGTGAGCTCTTTAACGATGTTGGGCAAAGCAGGTCCGGATAGCTCCGAGTACAGACTGGGCAGCACAAGAGATAACGGTCTTTTGCTGGAAAAGACCGTTAATTCAGCTTCAAGTTCTTCAACCGAACGTCGTGAAAGATTGTGCAGTGTTGTTATGTTGCCATTCTGAAAAAAATCACTCATCTTGCTGTCTCGTATGCTCAAAAAGTCGGAGTCTGTCTAGCACGGCGTCATTCCATCCTGCCGGACCTGTTTTTTCTGTAACGATGACGTCAGCTTTTCCTGTGATAACTGGCGGCTCATGCACTGGAGACCTAACCACAACTGGATAGTCTGCTTTTAATAACATGCCAATGTCATTTTCGCTGTCGCCTAAAGCCATAACTTGCGACGAAGAACCGATTTCTTTATCGTAGCACTGGCGAAGCCAATCGAGCGCTATTCCTTTGTCTCCACCGCCGGAGATATGAATAAATCTGCCACCTCTAATATGACGCAAACCAACTGCTTTCAACAGATTTGCAAAGATCAGCCAATTGTCATCACCGTCCTGCCATAAAACCGGTTCGGTAAACAAACGCTGCTTTGCCTTGCCGGCTCGAGATAATGACAGGCCAGTCAGGTCGGCAAGCTCAGTCGATGACATATCTGAGAAGCCGCTGAACCTGAAGCCATATTCATGCCTGATAGCATGCAGTTTTTTTACAATTTCCACGTGCTCGGCACCAAAAGACTTGAACAAGTAATCATTATGTCGAAGCTGGCCCGCATCCGGAGTTGAAAAATAATCTGCGGGTATAACTACCCCTGCGCCGTTTTCAACGATGAAGGGTGATGTCAGTTCAAGTTCAGCAGAGAGTTCCACAATCTCTGCCAGGGTTTTGCTGGAAGTTAAAATCAGAGGGATTGCTGATGCCATCAGCTTATCGAGTGCCGGACGTGCGGCTTGATAACTGTAGCTGAAGTGATCAAGCAGGCAGCCATCGAGATCAGAAAACACGAGCAATTGGTGGGATGAAAATGGCATAGTTAAGTCGTTATAGACCAAGGCCCTGATGCTCTAGCAAAACAGGTTTCCGTGTATTGTACTCAATATTTTTACTGATCGTTGTTGTTGCAGAATATTTACCCTGTAACCTTGTCTCAAATTCTTTTATTAAAGACACTCTATACAGATATTAACGGATGACCTGGTAAAAAAAGTTCTGGGAAAATCTACCCGGTCACCCACCTGTTATAATGGAGAAAACCGGGTAATTTCATTGATTATTTAAATGACTCTTTAAGAAATACCTGCATCTGTGCCCAGGAGTCCTTGTCTGCTTCAGCGTTGTATTTTAGCGGCAGGCCAAATTTAGCCCCGAGCTCATCAGCTTCTGGATTGGTAAAAGCATGCATGGTGCCGGGATAATCGACCAGCATGTAATCGGCACCTGCCTTGTCCATTTCCTGTTTGAATACTGTGACCTGCTCTGGCTTCGACATCGGGTCATCAGCGCCATTGAATACGGCTATGCGGGTTTTGATTGACCCCGGCTGCGCAGGTGACTGTGTACCCAGGCTGCCATGGAAGCTGGCAACAGCATCGATATCCAGACCACGACGCGCCATTGCCAGCACCACACCGCCGCCAAAACAGTAACCAATCGCGGCAAGATGTGTGCTGTCAACATTTGGCTGCTGCTTCAGCAGATCCAGTGCTGCATTGAAACGCGCTTCCGCAACATCCATATTCTGGCGCACTGCACCGGCAAATTTCTTCGCATCATCCGGATGACTGGCCTGCTTGCCATCGCCATACATATCCAGTGCCAGCGCGGTGTAGCCTAGCTCTGCAAGCTTTTCCGCACGCTGACGAGAGTAATCATTGTGCCCCCACCATTCATGCACGACGAGGACGCCGGGATGCGGTTGCGTATTGGCATCATCCCAGGCCATATAACCTTTGAGCACGGTATCACCTGCCTTATACTCTACGACTTTACCCTGCACTTCAGCTGCAGCGGGTAGCGTAAAACACAGAAACATCAGTGCTGTTACAATTTTATACATCATATTCCTACTCTCCTTCATTCCATTGTTGTTATTTCATTTCAGAGATTAAAAATTAGTGCTTCACCAACGCCGGGTCAAGCACTAATTGGTAAACAGCTACAGATGTGCAGGTTACTATTATGCTGCAAGTAGTGGATTGAAAAAGGCTGCGCCGAAATCCACCGCTTCATCAAGAGCATAGATGCTTATATTTTCACTATCCTGCTGTTGCCATGCCTGGGCGGTCATCGCATCCTTCAGATAAACCATTTCCATGCACAGGTTCTTCGCTGCACAACCCGAAGTCGACTGCCAGCGGATACCCACATGCACGTCTTCAGGTTGAGCTAACAGCACCTTAGCTGCATTCATCTGGATCTCTACCGGCGTGTCTGTGACGTGGCATTGCGACAGGATTCGCGTAGAAGCCTGGCACATCGGGGCAACAGACAGGGCATCAAGCGCGCACATGGCATAGACATCCTGGCCATTAACATTGACACGATGCTTTCGCTCTTCGACTGTAAAAGGATAAGCCCCGGTGACTTCCTGTTTGTCGTCTGACAGTACCACCAGGTCATTATCGGCCAGCTGCATGAGTGCATCATCGACCCCGTCAACACCTGTCTGTTCGGCTATCTGTGCCCTTGAAAGCGGCCTCCCGGTTGCCGCAAAGCTGCGCAGTATATTGCGGTGCAACTCTTTTAAGGCAGGCTCCAGTCCGTCCTGGCGGGCTTTTAATGGAAGCAGGCTGTTAAGTCGTTCTAAAGATTCAGAAATATTCACTTTTTAATCTCCTGTTAGGAATCGTCTCTGTTGTATAAGTTCGTCACATTAAGCTAGATTCAAAAGCAGTCTGTATTTGAAGTCCATGCAACGAACGAAAAAATATTCAATGTACAGCTTAATGATGCAATTGAATTTTCACCGGATGCGATAAGCTGAATGACAGGCAACACAAGCAGACGTGATGCCTGGCAAGGCGCTGTATGCCGAACTAACATCACCTTCCCCGGCCTTTAGTGCAAAATCACTGGCTGCCCTGTGCATACGGGTACCTGCCTGCTGCATGCCCTCGGGCATAAATTTGGCCATGTGGCTCGCTCCATGTGACTCTAGCGAGCTGATGCCAATTCGATGCTCAGCTATATCTGCCGCTTTATCCAGTTCACCATT
>JGI861J16260_1000066_pt1 | contig 10702 bp, 20 predicted proteins | sample TiedelARG06_123m_FD_16260 | JGI IMG/M metagenome (IMG submission 16260)
CGTGTTGTGCAAGTACATCAAACTGGCCATTGTCCGGTCCGATATACCACCGCCCATCTGATTCGCATACTGCGTGTGGTCTATCGCTGCCAACTCCCGGGTCAACGATGCAGAGAATGATGCTGGCAGGAGGCAGGTAGCGAGTATACGCAGGAAGCAGATAAGCTGCCGAACGAACATCCTGCGCTGGAACTGTATGGCAGAGATCGACAACTTTTATATCAGGAAGTGCTGCACCGACCAGGGCATGTATTTGACCAACGTACAGGCCATCGTGTCCAAAATCGGTAAAAAGCGCAATCATGGTTTCTTAGTGCAATGACAGGAGTGCTCAGGAAACCTCATGCAGCATAAGAAAAACTTTAGTTTTTCTTCTTATATTCAAGCCGCTGTTTCGAGATTGCCGCGGATTCTGCGAATCAATGGGTAGAGTTTTTCTGTTTCATCCTGAATACGCTGAAGCACCATATCAAACATTCCCTCTGTCTCTTTCAGAAACAGTGAATGGTCACCGATTAACAGTTCATCCGGACGCTTGTTAGGGCACCACTGCTTCGTATATGAATGCATTAACTTCTTAATTTCCTGTGATCCGGACATAAAGTTTTTGACCAGATTGCGCACCTCAACACTGTCATCATTAAGAAGTTGCCCGTAGAGATTTTTATCTACGACATCTATATGCGCAGTGACTTTATTCATATAGCGGTGAAACAATTCACAGCAGGCGCCGGTATCGCACATTGAACGTTCGTGAAACAGGTAGAGCAATACATTGGAAAGTTCAGTTATTGAATCATTTTCCGTATTGAGTTCTTCAAATGTAATCATGGGGATTCTCCTTTAATGATGTCCTTACTAATACCATAAACTTAGTATAGTTATTCTTAGAGAGTATGAATTTACGCAGTTGCTGTCAACAAAACGAATCTATGTAGGACAAAAAAAAGGCCATGTATTTCTACATGGCCCTTTTAGCTATTATTAGTGCCTTATTCTGCAGCGTCACCTTCTGCATCGACTTTTTCACGCGATACCATCTGTACGATAGCCATTGGCGCTTTATCACCAGGACGGTAGCCACATTTCAGAATGCGCAGATATCCACCCGGGCGGTCTTTATAATGAACACCCAGATCATCAAACAGCTTGCTGACCATATCACGATCACGCAGGCGTGAGAACGCCAGCCGCCTGTTGGCAACTGAGGATGTTTTAGCCATTGTAATCAAAGGTTCGGCATGACGACGCAGTTCTTTTGCTTTCGGTAAGGTGGTACGAATTTCTTCGTGACGAAGAAGTGATACCGTCATGTTTTTAAACATAGCCTTGCGATGAGCACTGGTCATGCCCAATTTTCTGCCACTTTTACGATGTCGCATTTCCTGTAACCCCTACAATCCTGAAGCGGCAACTTCATCACTGCTTTGAATCAGCGATGCCGGTGGCCATACTTCGAGTTTGGTGCCAAGAGATAAACCATTCTGAGCTAGAACGTCTTTTATCTCTGTTAATGATTTTTTACCCAGATTCGGTGTCTTCAGTAATTCACTTTCATCTCGCTGAACCAGGTCGCCTATATAGAATATATTTTCAGCCTTGAGGCAGTTTGCCGAGCGCACGGTGAGTTCCAGGTCATCTACTGGACGTAGTAAAATTGGATCTATTGGTGGCTCTTCAGGTGCTTCTGGTGGGGCTGGTTCAACTTTAAGGTCTACAAATACCTGAATTTGTTCAAACAGTATGGTTGCTGCCATCCGGATAGATTTTTCTGGATCGACTGTACCATTAGTTTCAAGTGTGAAGATCAGTTTATCCAGGTCCGTACGCTGCTCTACACGGGCGGCTTCAACATCGTATGATACCTGGCGAACCGGGCTATATGATGCATCAAGCTTAATCACACCGATGCTACTTGTTTCTTCATCATTCTTGCGTGAAACGGCGGTATGATAGCCTCTTCCCTGGGTAACCCCGAGTTCCATCTCGAGTTCTACTTTCTTGTTTATATGGGCAATTACAAGGTCAGGATTAGCAATCGTGACGTCATGTTCTGCAGCAAGGTCCCCTGCAGTCAATTCACCTGGGCCCATTTTTTTTATGTGAAGCGTAGCACTGTCGCGCCCTTCAAGTGAAAGGGCCACAGTCTTGAGATTCATCAGAATCTCAAGTACGTCTTCCTGTACGCCTTCAATATTGTCATATTCATGATCAACACCCGTTATTTTAACTTCAGAAATAGCATAACCGGTGATTGACGATAACAAGATGCGACGCAGGGCTGTACCCAGGGTAAAGCCGAAACCACGTTCTAGTGGCTCAATAGATACACGCGCATGATTGTCGTCGATCTTGGTGACGTCAACAAAACGTGGCTTCAGAAAATCTGTTGGCAAATCTGACATTCCAATCCCTCTTAAAATGAGCTGAGATTCTTAATTACTTAGAATACAAGGCGATAACGAGTGACTCGTCGATTTCACCGGGCAAGTCACTTCGATCAGGTGTAGTCCGATAAACGCCTTTCTTTGCCTTGAAATCAACATCCAGCCAGTCGGCAACACCTCGTTGCTCAGCTGCTTCTAGTGCTGCAGTAACACGAATTTGCTCTTTTGCAGACTCGGTGATTGTAATTTCGTCACTCGGGCGAACCTGGTAAGACGGAATATTCAGACGCTTACCATTTACAAGTATACAGTTGTGGCGCAGCAATTGACGTGATTCAGGTCTTGATGTCCCGAAGCCCATACGATAAACAACATTATCAAGGCGGCCTTCCAGCAGTTTCAGCAGATTATCGCCAGTTGAACCCTTGATACGATCTGCTTCCTTGTAATAATCCAGGAACTGTTTCTCCATCACGCCATAGATGCGACGGAGTTTCTGTTTCTCTCTAAGCTGAAGCCCGTAATCCGAGACACGTGTACGGCGCTGGCCGTGCTGTCCGGGAGGATAGGCGCGTTTTTCTACTGCACATTTATCTGTAAAGCAACGCTCGCCTTTAAGATAAAGCTTGCCGCCTTCACGACGACACAAACGACAGACTGAACCAATATATCTTGCCACTGTTAAATCTCCAGCTGATTAGACGCGGCGCCGTTTTGGCGGGCGGCAACCATTATGAGGGATAGGTGTTACATCCGAGATATTGCTGATCTCGAATCCTACTGAATTAAGTGCACGCACTGCGGAGTCACGTCCTGGACCGGGGCCCTTGACACGCACTTCAAGGTGCCTAACACCCATGTCTCTGGCATCTTTGCCTGCATGTTCTGCAGCAACCTGAGCAGCAAACGGTGTGCTCTTTCTTGAGCCTCTGAAACCTGAACCACCTGCTGTCTTCCAGCACAGGGCATTGCCCTGCCTGTCTGTAATGGTAATTATTGTGTTGTTAAAGGTTGCATGTATATGTGCAATGCCCTCTGAGACATTCTTTTTTACACGCTTCTTTACTTTAGAACTTGGTACTGGTTTAGCCATAATTTAACTCTGTATGCTTGAATTCTTTACGTATATCTTATCTACGAATAGGTCGTGTAGGACCTTTACGCGTACGTGCATTAGTTTTAGTACGCTGACCACGTACGGGAAGCCCGCGACGGTGCCTGATACCACGATAGGCGCCCATATCCATCAAACGCTTGATGTTCATTGTCGTTTCACGACGCAGGTCACCTTCTACGTGCAGCTTGGATACCTCGATACGCAACTGCTCTGCATCAGCATCACTTAGTTCACCGCACTTTGTGTTTGGTTTTACACCCGCTGCTTCACAAATTTCAGCTGCGCGTGTATCTCCTATGCCGTAAATTGAAGTCAATCCAATCACAACATGTTTGTAATTTGGTAAGTTTATACCTGCTATACGTGCCATCTAAGGCTTCTCCACTATGGACTCGTGCAAATTTGAAAAGCGCGTAAGGATACTGCTCTTTACGCACAAAATCAAACTAAAGTTCTAAATACAAAGACAATACATGCCATTTCCCAGTTCAGGGAACTGACAGTAAAACAGCCTTTTGTACAATAATTAATTAACCCTGACGCTGCTTGTGACGCGGATCTTTACAAATTACGCGGACCACTCTTTTGCGAATGACAATTTTGCAGTTTCTGCAGCGTTTTTTGACTGATGCTTGAACCTTCATTTCCTATTCCCTCAACTACCAAATCCAAGACCGTTACCGGACAGATTTGTCTTTTTCAGCAGACTTTCGTACTGACGTGACATCAGATGTGACTGAATCTGCGAAATAAAGTCCATTAATACAACAACGATAATCAACAATGATGTACCGCCAAAGTAAAATGGCACATTCCATTTAACAATCAGAAATTCAGGTACCAGACAGACAAATGTAATGTAGGCAGCACCAACCAGGGTTAACCTGGAAACTACTCCATCAATATAGTTAGCTGTTTGATTCCCTGGACGTATCCCGGGAACAAATGCTCCTGATTTCTTTAGGTTCTCCGCTGTTTCCTGTGGATTGAAAACCAATGCCGTATAGAAAAAGCAGAAAAATATAATCAACGCCGAATAAATCATGACGTATAAAGGCTGACCTGGAGCCAATGTTGTCGACAGGTCCTTTAACCAGCGCATGCCTTCTGCCTGACCAAACCAACTCCCCATACTAGCAGGGAAAAGGATGATACTTGAGGCAAAAATCGGCGGTATGACGCCGGCCATATTAACTTTAAGCGGCAAAAAACTGCTTTGCCCGGCATACATTTTGCGGCCCCGTTGGCGCTGCGCATAGTTTACCGTAATCCTTCTCTGTCCTCGTTCAACAAACACAACGAAGCCTGTAATAACCAGTGCACCTACCAGAAGCAGCAATACGCCAATTGGCGAGAATGTACCGGTTCGTGCAAGTTCAAGAGTTCCACCAAGTGCTGATGGCAGACCGGCAACAATACCTGCAAAAATTATCAGCGAAATACCGTTACCGATACCGCGTTCTGTCACCTGTTCACCGAGCCATACGAGAAACATCGTACCTGCTACTAAAGTGATAACAGTTGTTATTTTAAAACCAACACCTGCGGCAATAACAACGTTCATCCCACCAGCAGTCTGACTTTCCAGTGCTATAGCAATACCGAAAGACTGGAATAAAGCCAGTACCACGGTTCCGTAACGTGTATATTGCGTAATCTTTCTACGCCCGCTTTCACCTTCTTTCTTCAGTTGTTCAAGGGTGGGAACGACAGATGTCATCATCTGCATAATAATAGATGATGAAATATACGGCATCACACCCAGTGCAAACAAAGATAATCTGCTCAGTGCGCCGCCAGAGAACATGTTGAACACATCAACTATTGATCCCTTGGTCTGCGCAAAAAGAGCGGCCAGCGCCTCGCCATTGATGCCTGGCACTGGTATATGGGCACCCAGACGGAAAATCACCAGCGCACCAATAACAAAGAAGATACGCTGCTTCAGTTCGGTCAGTCCACCTTGACTACCGCTTGCTGGAGTGCCGGGTTTTGCCATTACTCTACTTTACCGCCAGCCTTTTCAATAGCTTCCCTGGCACCTTTTGTTGCTGCGATTCCCTTTAGTGTGACTGCCTTATCAACAGGACCGGACAGCATAACCTTTGCACGTAAAATTCGAGTATGAATCAAACCTGCTTTTTGCAGAGCAGCCAGGTCAATAACATCATCTGTCACTTTAGCCAGTTCATGCGTGCGAATTTCAGCGGTAGTTAACTTTAACGCTGAACGAAAACCGCGTTTAGGGAGACGACGCTGCAATGGCATCTGTCCACCTTCAAAACCGACTTTGTGATAACCGCCAGAACGTGATTTTTGACCCTTATGGCCGCCTCCACATGTCTTGCCCCAGCCGGATCCAGTGCCACGGCCTACACGCTTTGATCCTTTATTTGATCCAGCAGCTGGACGAATTGTATTCAAATACATGTTTACACCTGTTCCCATTCAAGCAGATAACCGACCTTATGAATCATACCGCGAACAGCAGGAGTGTCTTCCACTTCAACCGTGTGATGCATACGGCGCAGACCGAGGCCTTTTACACAGGCCATGTGTCTCTTGCCACGGCCATACATACTCTTTACGAGCTTTACTTTTAGCATTTTCTTGTCAGCCATAATGATGCTCCAGAATCAATCACGCAGATCGTCGACTTTCAGACCGCGTTTTGCAGCAATCTGAGCCGGGCTACTGATATTACGTAGCCCTTTCATTGTTGCCCTAACTACGTTAACCGGGTTAGTAGAGCCAATACATTTAGCCAGTACATTACGAACCCCGGCCGCCTCGAAAACTGCCCTCATGCTACCGCCAGCAATGATACCTGTACCTTCTGAACCAGGACGCATCACTACTTTTGATGAACTGTGTATAGATTCAGTAGGATAGAAAAGCGTGCCATCATCAAGTGCAATTGTGATCATTGACTTGCGAGCTTCTTCCAGTGCTTTCTGAACAGCAACGGGTACTTCACGTGCTTTACCACGTCCCATTCCTACTTTACCGTTTCCATCACCAACAACAACCAGTGCTGAAAAACCGAATATACGTCCACCTTTTACAACTTTTGCAACACGACGAACGCTGACCAGCTTCTCAATAAAGTTGTCACGTTTTTCGTTTGACATACGGCGTGCAGCCATAATTGACTCCTAAAATTCCAATCCGTTTTCACGAGCAGCATCGGCCAGAGCCTTGACGCGTCCGTGGTACCTGAAACCGGAGCGATCAAATGCTACGGTCTTAATTCCGGCTTCTGCTGCTTTTTCAGCAATCCGCTTGCCGACAGCTATCGCCGCTTCAATATTGCCACCGTTACCAATTTCTTTACGCATATCGGTTTCAACCGTTGATGCACTGGCTAATACTTTGCCGGTTTCTGCCTGCAATAGCTGTGCATACATGTGTCTTGGAGTACGGTGAATACTCAGTCTGTCAAAGCCCAGTTGAGCAATTTTTGATCTGCTCTTGGTTGCCCGACGGATTCGTGCTGTTTTCTTACTCATCTTTTGACCTACCGGTTATTTCTTTTTGGCCTGTTTACGAACTACATATTCATCAGTGTAACGAACGCCTTTGCCTTTATATGGCTCTGGCGGGCGATATTGACGAATTTCTGCAGCAATCTGTCCGACCTTCTGCTTATCAGCACCTTTTACGACAAGTTCTGTCTGACTAGGCGCTTCAATTGAGATCCCTTCCGGAATCGGGTAAACGACCGGATGTGAAAAGCCGAGGCTAAGGTTCAGATTCTTTCCCTCTACCTTGGCACGATATCCCACTCCGATTATGCTTAATTTCTTTTCAAACCCACTAGTGACACCCGTAACCAGGTTTGCTAACAGTGCACGGGTCGTACCCGACATTGCACGTGCCTGCGTGGTTTCGTTATTTGCTGCAATTTTCAGCACTCCATCTTCCAGTTTAACACTAACCAGGGGATGCTTGTTCATAGTCAACTCACCAATCGGACCTTTCGCAACAATCGTATCTTCCTTAATTGTTACCTCAGTACCACCTGGCAATGTAACGGGATTTTTAGCTATTCGCGACATAATGCACCTATTATTAAGCGACGTAACAGATCACTTCGCCACCAACGCCAGCCTTGCGGGCATTGCGATCGGTCATGATACCTTTTGAAGTTGATACGATGGTAATACCCAGACCTTTTTTAACTGCCGGGATATCATCTTTACCTGTATATATGCGGCAACCGGGTTTACTGACACGCTTGATCATCTCAATAACAGGGTTGCCCTGATAATATTTCAGTTTAAGTTTAAGAGAAGGGAATCCATTTCCGTCTTTCTCTTCAGTTATTGACTTGATATAGCCTTCAGACTCAAGCACTTCAGCAATAGCCTTCTTGGTGCCAGATGCAGGTATACTTACCGTATTCATCTCGGCATGATGGGCATTGCGTATACGTGTCAGCATATCGGCAATTGGGTCACTCATACTCATTTTCGTATCATCTCAGTGTCGTTTGTATCTGATATATCTTTATCAAAAAATTTATCGCTGTTTACCAGCTAGCCCGGACTACACCAGGTGCTTCACCGCGGTTAACTACTTCACGCAGTTTGTTGCGGGATAGTCCAAATTTGCGGTAGTAACCATGTGGACGGCCGGTCATGGCACAGCGATTACGCTGGCGTGATTTACTTGAATCACGTGGTAATTTCTGCAAAGCATATACCGCTGCCATCGCATCTTCAGCTGAAACTTCAGGGTCAATTATTACTGCTTTCAGTGCAGCTCTTTTTGCCTGCAGTCTTTTTGCAGCATCTGTACGGCGCTTTTCGCGCGCGATCATTGATTTCTTAGCCATAATTAACCTTTAGCCTTAATAGGTAAGTTAAATCCCTTTAACAAGGCGGCTGCCTGCTCGTCATTCGCCGCACTGGTAGTAATCGTAATATCGAGCCCACGGATAGTATCAACCTTTTCATAGTCAATTTCCGGGAATACTATTTGTTCTTTCAAACCTAACGAATAATTGCCACGTCCGTCGAATGATTTTGCTGGCAAACCACGAAAATCACGAATACGCGGAATAGCGATAGTTACCAGCCTATCGAGAAACTCATACATACGTTCTCTGCGCAGGGTAACTTTGCAACCAATAGGCCATCCATCACGAATTTTAAATCCAGCGATAGATTTTCGCGCGTAAGTAACAACCGGCTTCTGACCACTGATCAGTTGCATATCATTAGCCGCAAATTCAACGACCTTTTTATTTGCTACCGCATCACCAACACCCATGTTCAGGGTAATTTTAGTGATCCTGGGAATCTGCATGGCATTGTCGAGCGCAAGCTCTTCCATTAATGCCGGAGCGATTGTTTCTTTGTAATATTCTTCCAAACGAGCCATGTCGATATCCTGCTATTTATACGTCGACCATTTCACCAGAGCTTTTATAAACTCTGACTTTCTTACCATCTTCAAGCACTTTAACGCCAACACGCGAGGCCTTGCCTGACGTTGCGTCATACAGTGAGATATTGGAGATGTCCAATGCTGCTTCCTGTTCAACTATTCCTCCAGACTCGCCAGCCTGTGGATTAGGTCGAACGTGCTTCTTGACGATATTGATACCGTCTACCATAACGCGGCCGTTATCGAGTACACGCAAAACATTACCGCGCTTACCCTTGTCTTTGCCTGCTAATACGACGACGTCGTCACCTTTCTTAATTTTCTTCATTGCCTGTATACCTCAAAGAACTTCAGGTGCCAGTGAAATTATTTTCATGAACTGGGCTGTACGCAATTCACGCGTGACAGGGCCAAATATGCGCGTACCTACTGGTTGTAATTGTGCATTGAGCAAAACAGCTGCATTACCGTCGAAACGGATAGACGAGCCATCCTTTCTGCGCACACCTTTGCGAGTGCGTACAATCACGGCATTATAGACATCGCCTTTTTTTACCCGGCCATTTGGTATGGCTTCCTTGATGCTGATCTTGATTACATCGCCAATACCGGCGTAACGACGCTTGGACCCGCCAAGCACCTTGATGCACATGACCTTCCTGGCGCCACTATTATCAGCGACATCAAGTACGCTTTGCATCTGGATCATTGCCCTGAACTCCTGATTTGTTTCATTCTGTATATTTAATCTTACGTAGTACAGTGAGCTCAGTGCGCTCTACTGACCACCTCAATAACACGCCAACTTTTGCTTTTTGACATCGGACGACACTCTTCTATCTGAACTGTATCGCCTTCATTACACTCATTTGCTTCGTCATGTGCATGCAGCTTGGTCGATTTGCGAACGTACTTCTTGTACAGAGGGTGCTTTTCCAGACGCTCTACTAGAACTGTTACGGTCTTATCCATCTTGTTACTGATGACAATACCGCTGGTTGAACGTGCATTTTTATCCTGTTCGCTCATGCGTCGCCTCTGCTTTTCTCATTCATAATAGTTTTAACACGTGCAATAGAACGTTTTGCATCTCTTAAGGCCGCATGGTTGCCCTGCTGTCCTGTAGATATTTGCATACGCAGAGTAAACTTCTGCTCGAGCAGTTCGTCGAGCTTTGACTGCAGCTCTTTACTTTCAAGTGCTCTCATATCATTTGCTTTCATTTAACCCACCTGCCTTGAAACAAATACTGTCTTTACTGGCAACTTGGCACCAGCAAGGCGAAATGCCTCACGTGCAACTTCTTCACTAACGCCTTCCATTTCATAGAGGACATGGCCAGGTTTGACCAGGGAAACCCAGTATTCAGGGTTTCCTTTACCTTTACCCATCCTGACTTCCAGCGGTTTTTTGGAAATAGGCTTATCCGGGAATACACGAATCCATACACGACCACCACGTTTAATGTGACGGGTAAGGGCACGGCGAGCAGATTCAATTTGCCTCGCGGTAATACGCCCGCGTTCGACGGTTTTTAATCCATATTCACCAAAACTTACTTTATTACCACGTGATGCCAAACCGCGATTACGGCCTTTATGCATCTTACGAAATTTTGTTCTCTTGGGTTGCAGCATAGCTTTTAATCTCCATCAGGCCCCAGTAGCAGCCTTAACATTGCTGTCACCTTCATCAATGTCATGGATTTCACCTTTGAAGATCCATACCTTAATGCCGATAATTCCATATGTCGTCAAAGCCTCAGCTGTCCCATAATCTATATCTGCACGCAGTGTGTGCAATGGAA